>JADKLW010000115.1_pt1 | contig 44843 bp, 35 predicted proteins | sample 8641881 | NCBI WGS metagenome assembly JADKLW01 (sample SAMN16272185, study PRJNA661076) | feces metagenome | isolation source: fecal sample from diarrhoea affected cattle B | host: Bos taurus | place: South Africa: Lokaleng Village, Mahikeng | collected 2019-09
ATCTCTCTGAAACCGAAGCAGTGCCAGGACTGGCAGCTTCTGTTGTTGTAGCAGATGCTGTTTCTGCCGTTGTCGCAGGGGCAGCGGCGGGTGCAGAAGCCGCATCTGCGGTTTCCAGCACCAGGATGACGGAGCCTTGCTTGATCTGGTCGCCCAGCGCCACTTTCAGCTCTTTGACCACGCCTGCGTGGCTGCTCGGGATTTCCATGGAGGCCTTGTCGGACTCCACGGTGATGAGCGACTGCTCGACCTTGATGGTGTCACCCACCTTGACCAGCACTTCGATCACGCCGACGGTGTCGAAGTCGCCGATATCCGGGACCTGGATTTCTGTCATTGCCATGTGTGTGTCTCCGGCCAGTTAAGCGTACAGGGGGTTGATCTTGTTGGCTTTGATGCCGTACTTGTTGATGGCTTCGGCCACCTTGGTCACGGGCAACTTGCCTTCATCGGCCAGCGCCTTCAAAGCGGCCACCACGATGTAGTGGCGGTCGATTTCGAAGTGCTCGCGCAGCTTGCGGCGGAAGTCCGAGCGGCCAAAGCCATCGGTACCCAGCACCTTGTAGGTACGGCCCTTGGGGATGAACGGGCGAATCTGCTCGGCGTAAGCCTTCATGTAGTCAGTGGACGCCACGATGGGACCTTGCGAGCCTTGCAGCTGCCTGGTGACAAAGGCTTGCTTGGCGGTTTCCAGCGGGTGCAGCATGTTGTGGCGCTCGCAGTCCTGGCCGTCGCGGGTCAGTTCGTTGAACGATGGACAACTCCACACGTCGGCGGCGATCTGCCAGTCTTTTTCCAGCAGTTCTTGCGCAAAGAACGATTCGCGCAGGATGGTGCCCGAGCCCAGCAGCTGAACGCGCTGGCCCGATTGCGGCACTTTCTGGCCGGGCTTGCACAGGTACATGCCCTTGATGATTTGCTCTTCCGTGCCAGCGGTCAGACCGGGCATGGGGTAGTTTTCATTGAGCAAGGTGATGTAGTAGAAGACGTTTTCCTGGTTTTGCACCATGCGGCGCAGGCCGTCTTGCATGATGACGGCCACTTCGTGCGCGAAGGTGGGGTCATACGAGATGCAGTTGGGCACGGTGTTGGCCAGGATATGGCTGTGGCCGTCTTCGTGCTGCAGGCCTTCGCCGTTCAGCGTGGTGCGGCCCGAGGTGCCGCCCAGCAAGAAGCCGCGCGCCTGCATGTCGCCCGCTGCCCAGGCCAGGTCGCCCACGCGCTGGAAGCCGAACATGGAGTAGTAGACATAGAACGGAATCATGATGCGGTTGGACGTGCTGTAGCTCGTCGCCGCCGCAATCCACGATGCCATGCCGCCGGCTTCGTTGATACCTTCTTGCAGGATCTGGCCGGCCTTGTCCTCGCGGTAGTACATGACCTGGTCTTTGTCGACCGGGGTGTACTGCTGACCGTGGGGGTTGTAGATACCGATCTGGCGGAACAGGCCTTCCATACCAAAGGTACGGGCTTCGTCCACCAAGATAGGCACCACACGCGGGCCAATGTTCTTGTCACGCAGCAGCTGCGTGAGGAAGCGCACATAGGCTTGCGTGGTGGAGATTTCGCGGCCTTCTGGGGTGGGTTCCAGAATAGCTTTGAAGGTATCCAGTGCCGGCGCGGTGAAGGCTTCATCGGCCTTCACGCGGCGGTGGGGCAGGTAGCCGCCCAGGGCCTTGCGGCGCTCGTGCAGGTACTTCATTTCCGGGGTGTCATCTGCGGGCTTGAAGAAGGGAATGTCCGCAATCTGGCTGTCGGGAATCGGGATGTTGAAGCGGTCGCGGAAGGCTTTGATGTCTTCGTCGGAGAGCTTCTTGGTCTGGTGCACGGTGTTCTTGCCTTCACCGACCTTGCCCATGCCAAAGCCCTTGACGGTCTTGACCAGCAATACGGTAGGCTGACCCTTGTGGGTGTTGGCAGCGGCAAATGCGGCGTAGACCTTTTGCGAGTCGTGGCCACCACGGCGCAGGTTCCAGATTTCGTCGTCGGACATGTGCTCGACCATCTTCAGCGCGCGCGGGTCGCGGCCAAAGAAGTTCTTGCGCACGAAAGCACCATCGTTGGCCTTCATGGCCTGATAGTCGCCGTCGTTGCACTCCATCATGATTTTCTTGAGCACGCCGTCCTTGTCTTTGGCCAGCAGCTCGTCCCAGCCCTTGCCCCAGATCAGCTTGATGACGTTCCAGCCCGAGCCACGGAATTCGCCTTCCAGCTCCTGGATGATCTTGCCGTTGCCGCGCACCGGGCCATCCAGACGCTGCAGATTGCAGTTGATGACAAAGACCAGGTTGTCCAGGTTTTCACGCGCGGCCAGGCCGATGGCGCCCAGAGATTCGACTTCGTCCATTTCGCCGTCGCCGCAGAACACCCAGACCTTGCGGTTTTCGGTGTTGGCAATGCCACGGGCGTGCAGGTACTTGAGAAAACGCGCTTGGTAGATCGCCATCAATGGGCCCAGGCCCATGGACACGGTGGGGAACTGCCAGAACTCGGGCATCAGCTTGGGGTGCGGGTAGCTGGACAGGCCCTTGCCATCCACTTCCTGGCGGAAGTTGAGCAACTGCTCTTCGCTGATGCGGCCTTCCAGGTAGGCGCGGGCATAGATGCCGGGCGAGACGTGACCCTGGATGTACAGGCAGTCGCCGCCGTGGTTTTCGTTTTCGGCGTGCCAGAAGTGGTTAAAGCCTGCGGCAAACATATTCGCCAGCGAGGCGAACGAGCCAATGTGGCCACCCAGATCACCACCTTCTGGTGGGTAGTGGCGGTTGGCCTTGACCACCATGGCCATGGCGTTCCAGCGCATGTAGGCGCGCAGGCGACCTTCCAGCTCCAGGTTGCCGGGGCATTTGGCTTCCTGGCTGGCTTCGATGGTATTCACATAACCGGTTTGCGCAGAAAACGGCAAATCAACGCTGTTCTGGCGGGCATGCTCGAGCACTTCTTCAATCAGCTGGTGGGCGTAGTGCGCACCTTCACGGTCGATGACGGCACTGAGCGCGTCCATCCACTCGCGGGATTCTTGGGGATCGAGGCTAGGCTTTGCGTTAGCGCCGGCCTGAGGGTCGGTCTGAGCTGTCATGGTTGTCTCCTGTTCAAGAGGCTGCAGGTATGAGGTCAAGCGTTTAGCAATCGGACGCATTTGTCAGCGGTTTTGGGTTTGGGGATACAGAGTCATCTGCTGCGCAGGAACCAACACATATCCAGCTGCACCATCCTTTGCGAAAGACAAATATGACCAATTTATTGACCTTTCGCTGTGCAGTTTCTCATATTTTTTGCATATTTCAAATTATGCAGATGCTTACCGCAATATGAAAAATTGCTGCATCTGCACATAAGAAACAGGCTGATGCAACAGTCACTTGGAGCACGCAATTAGCAAGGGAATCCCCCTACACTGCTGTCATGGTTTCCCCTGAAAAAACGCCCGATCACTCGCCCTCATCCCCGCACTACCATGCCTCCGCACCCACACAGTGGTGGCGCATCTGGTGGCGCAGCTTGCCTCCTACGCGACAAGATCGCCTGGCCGCATTGGCGCCACTGGTGTCCGTTGCCATGTTCATGGCTGCCATCATTGCGGCTTTCTGGTATCTACGAACTGAAGAAGTGGATCGCGACCGTCAAGCCCTGAAGCGCGATGTGGAATATGCCCAGCAGCGTTTGCGTTTACGCCTGTTAGAGCGCCAAGAGCAAATCATGCGCATTGCGCGTGATCTTTCCTATGGGGATATTGGCACCGTAGAGTTTGGCAACCGTGCTGAAGTGCTGGTGACCCAATACCCTGAGCTGCAAGCGCTGACGTGGATTGATCCGTCAGGGCGCATCATTACCAGTCAGGCAGCTCCTACCGTACCCAGCGAGCAACTGCGCATGCCCAGCGAGCAGCTCAGCAATGACGCTGCGGGGGAAAGTTTCAAAATCGTCAAAGAAACACGCCAGGCCATCTATACGCAGCCACAAGTGATGGCTGGCTACACCCCGCCCATGCTGCAGCTGCAAGTGCCGGTCAGCTCGGGCGGCAACTTTGGCGGGACGGTCTTGGGCGAGTTCTCCGTGGACAGTTTGTTGCGTTATGCCATTCCCACAGAATTGCTGGCCAGTTACGCGATCAGCATGGTCGATGGTCAGGGGCGGCTGATTGCTGGCACGCCCCAGTCCCTCCAGCGCAAAGAAACCACCACGTGGTATGGCCAGATAACACCCCACGCAACAACCGAGTACCAATCTGCCATCGCACTGGTGGGCAACTCCCTGGCCCTGAAAGCGCAAACCTATCGCACTTCGCACAGCATGATCGGCAACGGCATGTTCTGGCTGGTCGCCACGATGAGTTTGCTCACCGCTTGGCTGCTAACAGGTACGTGGCGCCACACCCGCAAGCGCCTGCGTGCGCAAGACGCGCTGATTGCAGAGACCAACTTTCGCCGTGCGATGGAAAACTCGGTGCTCACCGGCATGCGGGCCTTGGATATGCACGGCCGTATTACTTATGTGAATGCCGCTTTTTGCCAAATGACGGGCTGGTCAGAGGAAGAACTGGTGGGGCAAACCCCGCCCTATCCGTATTGGCCGGAGAGCGATTATGAGCAGCTGTATGTCAAGCTCAAAGACGAGTTGCGTGGCAAGACGGTACAGGGCGGTTTTCAAGTACGCGTGCGCCGCAAAAACGGCTCCTTGTTTGATGCACGCTTGTATGTCTCGCCCCTGATTGACGCGCGGGGACAGCAAACGGGCTGGATGTCGTCCATGACCGATATCACCGAGTCCAAACGCATTCGCGACCAGCTGGCCGCTTCCCACGACCGCTTCACCATCGTGCTGGAAGCGCTGGATGCCTCGGTCTCGGTGGCGCCGCTGGGCAGTGCCGAGTTGCTGTTTGCCAACAAGCTCTACCGCCAGTGGTTTGGCTCTCAAACCGACGGCCATCTGCAACTGGTCCAACAAGCTGGCTTGCCCGCAGAGCGTAGTGAAACCGTGGACGATGAAGATGGCTTGATGGGCCTGCCCACCGATTCCCTCACGACCGCCAGCAGCAACAACGCCGAAATTTACTTGGCCGATCTGGGCAAGTGGCTGGAGGTGCGTTCACGGTATTTAAGCTGGGTGGACGGACGCCTGGCGCAGATGGTGATTGCCACCGACATCACCCAGCGCCGTCAGGCGGAAGAGCAAGCCGCACTGCAAGCCGAGCGTGCGCAAACCTCCAGCCGCCTGATCACCATGGGCGAGATGGCATCCAGCGTGGCGCATGAGCTCAACCAACCACTGACCGCCATCAGCAACTACAGCAGCGGCATGTTGAACCGTTTGGAAAACGGCTCTTTGACCCCTGAGCAAATGAAGTTTGCGCTGGAAAAAACCGCCCACCAGGCGCAGCGTGCGGGGCAGATCATTCACCGCATTCGCACCTTTGTGAAACGCAGCGAGCCCAATCGCACTTTGTGCCATGTGCAAGACATCATTGATGAAGCGCTGGAACTGGCCAACATTGAAATGCGTCGGCGCAATGTGCGCTTGACCCACCATGTAGCAGCGCGCATTCCCACTGTCATGGTGGACAGCATTTTGATTGAGCAGGTGCTGATCAACCTGATCAAAAACGCGGGCGAATCTATCGACCAAGCACAGCGCCCGCTGTCCCAGCGTCACGTGGAGCTGCGTGTGCTGCCCAAAGAAGTACAAGGCCTTCAAGGCGTGGAATTTAGCGTGCAAGACACCGGCAATGGCCTGCCACCAGAGGTTCTGGAGCGTTTGTTTGAAGCGTTTTTCACGACCAAAAGTGAAGGCATGGGCATGGGCCTGAACCTTTGCCGAAGCATTATCGAGTCACACGATGGCCGTATGTCGGCAGAGAACCTCTACAATGGTTCGGAGGTGGTCGGTTGCAGGTTTTCCTTTTGGATCCCGCTGGCGGCCTCTTAGGAAAAGGGAGACATCCTTTCCAAGACAACCAATTAAATATAAGGATCCTGCATGAGCTTGACACCCAAAAAAGGTACGGTTTACGTGGTGGATGATGACGAAGCTGTTCGCGATTCGCTGCAATGGCTGCTGGAGGGTAAGGACTATCGGGTTCGCTGCTTTGACTCAGCGGAATCATTTTTGTCACGCTATGACCAACGTGAAGTGGCTTGCCTGATTGCCGACATTCGCATGGGCGGCATGACAGGTCTGGAGTTGCAAGACAAGCTTTTGGAGCGCAAATCGCCCCTGCCTATCGTCTTCATCACGGGCCACGGTGATGTGCCCATGGCGGTCGACACCATGAAAAAAGGCGCGCTGGATTTCATCCAGAAGCCTTTCAACGAAGACTCCCTGATTAACGTGGTTGAGCGCATGCTGGACCACGCACGTGCGGCCTTTGCTGGCCACCAGCAAGCGGCCAGTCGCGAGGCGCTGCTGTCCAAACTGACAGGTCGCGAGTCGCAGGTGCTGGAACGCATTGTGGCCGGTCGCCTGAACAAGCAAATCGCTGACGATCTGGGCATCAGCATCAAAACCGTGGAAGCGCACCGTGCCAACATCATGGAGAAACTCGGTGCGAACACCGTGGCCGACCTTCTCAAGATTGCATTGGGTTCCAATTCCGCAAGCAAGACGCCAGCGTAAAATCGCGGCAGATTGCCCATCCTCGCAAAGCCACTTGGGGTCACCCCGGTGGCTTTTTTGCTTTTTTACTTCAGATACGAACTGACCATGACAGCCCAGATCATCGACGGCAAAGCCCTCTCCGCCCAATTGCGTACCGAAGTTGCCCAGCGCGCCGCAGCCCTGACTGCCCAGGGCACTAAGCCCGGTCTGGCCGTGGTGCTGGTGGGAGACAACCAGGCCTCCCAGGTGTATGTGCGCAACAAGGTCAAGGCGTGCGAGGACGCAGGCTTTCACTCCGTGCTGGAAAAGTACGACGCCACCATGACCGAAGCCGAGCTGCTGGCCCGTGTGGATGCACTGAACAACGACCCCAGCATTCACGGCATCCTGGTGCAGTTGCCCTTGCCCAAGCACATCGACGACCACAAGGTCATAGAAGCGATTTCGCCCCTCAAAGATGTGGACGGCTTTCACGTGGCCAGCGCTGGCGCGCTGATGGTCGGCGAAGTGGGTTTCAAAGCCTGCACGCCCTATGGCTGCATGAAGATGCTCGAATCGATTGGCATGAAGGACTTGCGTGGCAAGCATGCCGTGGTAATTGGGCGCTCCAACATCGTCGGCAAGCCCATGGCCATGATGCTGCTGGCCGCCAACGCCACCGTCACTGTCTGCCACAGCGGCACGGCTGATCTGGCCGCCATGACGCGCCAGGCCGATGTGGTGGTGGCTGCCGTGGGCAAGTTGAACGTACTGACCGCTGACATGATCAAACCCGGCGCTGTGGTGATTGATGTGGGCATGAACCGCAATGCCGAAGGCAAATTGTGCGGCGACGTGGACTATGAAGGCTGCAAGGAAGTGGCAGGCTACATCACCCCCGTCCCCGGCGGCGTGGGCCCCATGACCATCACCATGCTGCTGGTCAACACCATGGAAGCCGCAGAGCGCGCCGCTGGCCAGTAAGCGACTCCACGGCTCCAACATCTAAAAACCTCCGCGCCGACGGGCGCTGAGGTTTTTTTATAGCTGCTTGCCCTTATCTATACTTGCTTTGCAATACTTTCGGCTTGCAAACCTGCTGCGCACTTGGGCAAATAGCTATCAAGACAATAGTTACCAACACCACCTTGAAACCGGCGCAGATGGCGCAAAATGCTTGGTTATGACCAATGCACTGCTTGAATCCACTAGCCTGCCGCTGTTTGACCGCATCACGCCTGCGGACGTCGGCCCTGCCATCCAGACTTTGATCGCGCACGCGCAAACTGCGCTGGATACCGTGACGGCTGCGGACTACCCGGCCGACTGGAACGCCATCTCCAAAGTGCTGGACGTGGCCACTGAAAAACTGGGCATGGCCTGGAGTGCAGTCAGTCACCTGTCCAGCGTGGCCGATACGCCCGAGCTGCGTGCCGCCTACAACGAGACGCTGCCCGCCATTACCGAGTTCTGGACCAAGCTCGGTGCCGATGAGCGCCTGTACGCCAAGTACAAAGCCATTGACGTCAGCACCCTGACCACCGAGCAAAAGAAAGCGCACGAGAACTCGCTGCGCGGCTTTGTGCTCTCGGGTGCCGAACTGCAAGGCGCTGATCGCGAGCGCTTTGCCCAGATTCAGGAGCGCAGCGCAGAACTCGGCCAAAAATTCAGCGAAAACACGCTGGATGCCACCGAAAAATGGGCTTACTACGCAACGGCTGAAGAATTGGCTGGTGTGCCGCAAGACATCGTGCAAGCTGCCCGTGCAGCCGCTGAAACCGATGGCAAAGAGGGCTACAAGCTCACGCTCAAGATTCCGTCGTACCTGCCCGTCATGCAGTTTGCGCACAGCTCCAAGCTGCGCGAAACCGTGTACCGCGCCTACGTCACCCGCGCCTCCGACCAGGCCGAAGGCGATCTGACTCAGTACGACAACGCGGCCATCATCCAAGAAATCCTGGCCCTGCGCCAGGAAGAGTCTTCGCTGCTGGGCTACCAGAACTTTGCCGAAGTGTCGCTGGTGCCCAAGATGGCCAACTCGCCCCAGCAAGTCATCGACTTCCTGCGCGATCTCGCCCAGCGCGCCCGCCCCTACGCAGAAAAAGACGTGGCCGACCTGCGCGCCTTTGCCAAGGACGAGCTGGGCATTCCCGACCCACAGCCCTGGGACTGGACCTATATCTCCGAAAAGCTCAAGGAAGCGCGCTACGCCTTCAGCGAGCAAGAGGTCAAGCAGTACTTCACCGCACCCAAGGTGCTTGCGGGCCTGTTCAAGATCATTGAGTCGCTGTTCGACGTGAAGATCACTAAGGATGAAGCCGCTGTCTGGAACAAGGACGTGCTGTTTTACCGTCTGGAACGCAACGGCCAAGTGATTGGCCAGTTCTACCTCGACCAGCCCGCACGCCAAGGCAAGCGCGGCGGTGCATGGATGGACGATGTGCGCAGCCGCTGGCAGCGCCCCGACAACGGCCTGCTGCAAACGCCCGTGGCCCATATGGTGTGCAACTTTGCCGACGGTGTGGACGGCAAGCCCGCCCTGCTCACGCACGATGATGTCATCACCCTGTTCCACGAATCCGGCCACGCGCTGCACCACATGCTCACGCAAGTGAACGAGCGCGATGTCTCCGGCATCAACGGCGTGGAGTGGGATGCAGTGGAGCTGCCCAGTCAGTTCATGGAAAACTTCTGCTGGGAGTGGGACGTACTCAGCCACATGACATCGCATGTGGACACCGGCGAGCCTCTACCGCGCGCCCTGTTTGACAAGATGATTGCCGCCAAGAACTTCCAGGCCGGCATGGGCACACTGCGCCAGGTAGAATTTTCGTTGTTTGACATGCTGCTGCACGCCGGTCACGCCAAGGATGGCGACTATTTGGCCCTCTTGAAGCAAGTGCGCGACGAAGTGGCAGTGCTGCCCGGCACCGCCTATAACCGCTCCACCAACACCTTCAGCCACATCTTTGCCGGTGGCTATGCTGCGGGCTATTACAGCTACAAATGGGCCGAAGTGCTCAGCGCCGACGCCTACGCCGCCTTTGAAGAAACCCAAGGCGCCGACGGCAGCGCCAGCCAGACTACGGCGCAAAAATACCTGCAAAGCATTCTGGAAATGGGCGGCAGCCGCAGCGCTATGGACAACTTCAAAGCTTTCCGTGGCCGTGAGCCGCAATTGGATGCTTTGCTGCGCCACCAAGGTATGGCCGAAGAAGTCACTGCGTAAAGCGCGGCGGCTGAAATAAAAGAAGGAGGCTTTGGGCCTCCTTTTTCTTTGAGCACATGAATCCTGAATCCAGCTTCAGCACCACCATGCGCCGGCCTCGTGATTGAAAATACCTTCTGTCTCTGAACGCGACGTGAATACAACTGAGATAAAGAAAGAGACGGCGGTGAGATAAGTGGGAAGACCGGGGAAGAAGTGGGGTCAGATCAGCACCGCCGTGGCCCAGACCATCGAACGCATTGCTCAGGCGTCGCACCGTCTGGGCGCAGCCACCACCCAACTGCAGGCACTGATTGGCCCTGAACCGCGCACACGCCATGGCAAGAAAGCATGGACCGCACCATCGGCCTGCTGGCCTATCACGATGATCTGTATGGCGGACTGATCCGTACACATGCTGGGTATTGAGCACCCGTCTTAGCGCAGTACCCCGGCCATCATGGGCCACAGCGACAGCAGCAGCAAGCCCGCCATCGTCCAGTTGAACCACTGCAGCGCACGGGGTGACTGCAGCCAGCGGCGCACGGCGCTGCCAAACAGCGTCCATACGCTGATGCAGGGGTAGTTGACCACCAGCATCACCGCCATACCCAGCAGCAAGCTGGGCCAGTACGCCTGCGGCGAGGTATAGGCCGCCACCACGCCCACGGACATCAGCCACGCCTTGGGGTTGACCCACTGAAACGCAGCCGCCTGCCAAAACCCCAATGGCTGCGGCTTAGCCTGCGCAGTGCCCGCTTGACCGCAGGTGGCAATCTTCCACGCTAGCCACAGCAGATATACCGCGCCAATGCCTTGCAATACGGCGTACAGCCACGGCAACTGCGCAAACAAAGCGCCCAGCCCAGTCCCCACCATCAGCAACATGAAAACGCCACCGAACGTAATACCCAGCATGTGCGGCACGCTGCGCTGGTAGCCAAAGTTGGCACCGGAGGCCGTCAACATCACGTTGTTGGGGCCGGGCGTGATGGAACTGACAAACACAAACATAGCCAGTGGCAACAACAAGGGGCTACTGAGCTGGGCCGACATATCCAGGGGCAAGTCCATACAAGGCTTTCAGATAAAGAGTGCTTGCATGCTAGAGGCAGTTACCCATACAGTCCCCATACAGTTCCCCAAGTCAATTTACCTACTGTATGGCTACAAATACCCAGACAGTTGCCAGCAATACCCTGGGCTGGCAACCACAACGCGCCGGGGGCATGCCCCCTTTGGTGGAGCAACTGGTGCAGCACTGCCTGCAGCTGCTGCAGCACCACAGCCTGCGTGCGGGCACGCGCATGCCCTCGGTACGCCAGCTGGCCGACAGCGCCCAGGTCAGTCGCGACACCGTGGTGCAAGCCTATGACCGGCTGGTGGCCCAAGGCGTGCTGCACTCACGCCCTGGAGCTGGATTTTTTGTGAGCGCCATTCCCTTACCCCATAAGGGCAAGAGCACTAAAACATCCTCCATGCCCATTTTGGCGGCCGATGCTGCGTTTGACACGCCGTTTTTGCTGCGCAGCATGTTCCGCCCCACGCCCGGCATGCAGTTTGACGGCAGCACCGGCATCCTGCCGCCCAGCTGGATGGACCACGACATGCTCAACGCTGCCGTGCGCGCCGTGGGTCGCAGCGCGGGCATGCACCTGCTGGGTTATGGGGCGCCGCAAGGCTATGCACCGCTGCGCCAACAACTGGCCGCCTACCTGATTGGCCAGGGTTTGACGGTGGACCCCGAGCAGCAGCTTATGACGGTGGCCGGCGTGACTCAGGGCATGGACTTGATCCTGCGCAGCACCTTGCGCCCCGGCGACGCCGTGCTGGTGGAGGATCCGGCTTGGTTCATGGTGTTTGGCATGCTGCGCTCGCTGGGTGTGCAGGTGCTGCCTGTGCCGCGTGGGCGCGATGGGCCAGATCTGCAGGTGCTTGAACGTATGGCGCAAGCCCACCGCCCCAAGCTTTTGATCACCAACACCGCCGTGCACAACCCCACCGGCTTTAGCCTGACGCTGGGCGCTGCCTACGACGTGCTGCGGCTGGCCGAGCAGTACGACTTTGCCATTCTGGAAGACGACACCTATGCCGACTTTCACCCCGGCCAGCCCGTACGACTGGCCACGCTGGACCGGCTGCGCCGCGTCATGCTGGTGGGTGGTTTCTCCAAAACCGTAGGCGCCAGCCTGCGCGTGGGCTATATCGCTGCCCAACCCGAACGCATCCGCACCCTCACCGATGCCAAGCTGCTCAGCGGCCTGACCAGCCCCGAACTGGGCGAGCGCGTGGTGCACCGCATTCTGGCCGATGGCCAGTACCGCAAACATCTGCTGCGCCTGCGCGAACGCATCGACAACGTCCGCCAGCGCTGCCTGCGCATGGTGGAAGGCTGGGGCTGGCAAGTGCACCAAGAGCCGATTGCAGGCATGTTTGTGTGGGTGGACACGGGGCAGGACACCGAGGTGCTGGCCCGCAAAATGGCCGCGCAAGGGGTGTTGCTGGCACCGGGCGTTTTGTTTTCACCGCAGCAGATGTCTTCGACTATGTTGCGGTTGCCGGTGTCGATCGTGGAAACGCCCATGACTGGTTTGATTAGCCTCTAGCCCTTACCCATCAACCGTTAACAGCTATCAAGTTAATCAATTTAGCTGCTGAGCAGCAAGCGCAGACTCGACAAAGTCGCACCATGCCAGGACACTGTCACCCTGCTGTCAGGCTTGTGTCATGTGCCTGTCGTGGCGCTGAGGCAGCATGAAGGCCATGCTGAAAGCCGTGAACTCAAGGAAGCTTTATGCAGATACAGAAACTTCGATTGCAACGCGGCTGGTCGCAGCAGCAACTGGCGGAACTGAGCGGTTTGAGCGGTTTGAGCGGTTTGAGCGTGCGCACCATTCAGCGAATTGAAAATGGGCAAACCCCGAGCATGGAGTCCTTGAAATCACTGGCTTCGGTCTTTGAGATCGATTTTCAGCAGCTTCAACCGCAGGAGGCTTCCATGCCTGATTCATCCCCCGCATCCACTTCCATGCAAGCAGAACAAATCGCGCTGGCCCATGTCCGGCAGCTCAAACGTTTTTACATGCACCTTATGCAATATGTGCTGGTGATAGCGGTGCTGGTCGTTATCAACTGGGTGGCGAGCCCTGAACGGATGTGGGTGATCTGGCCCGCCTTGGGCTGGGGCATTGCCTTGCTGGCTCATGCCCTGCGCACTGTTGGCAAGCTGCCTTTCTTTAGCTCCGCCTGGGAAAAGCGCCAAGTCGAAAAGCATCTGGGCCGCACGTTATAAACCCTTAGATGAGTGCTCGGCCCGCTGCCCGGTAGCACGCCGCTGTCTGGCATTTTTTGCATCAAAGCTGGGCACCGCAGAAATCAAAAATATGAGTCAAATTGGCACTTTCCCCTTATATAGAAAGAGATAGCAGCTATTCATTTTGATATTTTCTCCACTGATTGAAGCAAGTTAGGTATTACACCGCTTGTCACTACCTTTGGTCTGTTTACTGATTGCCCTTGCGCGGATCAAACGATAAAAAAATTCTTCTCTCGTACGATTCAGAACGCTACATCCATAGCTTGCATAAATAGATATTTCAACAGGGAGAAAAGCAAAAATGGGACTTAACCACATCAAGATTGGCAGGCGTTTAGCGCTTGCATTTGCACTGGTGTTAATGATCACTGCAGTCATTGCCGCCATTGGCGTATGGCGCTTGCAGGCGCTCGAAGCCACCACCCAGCAAATCACCCAGATCGACAATGAACGACTGCGCGCCAGCATGCAATGGCGCCAGGGAATTGAGCTGAACTGGACACGCACGCGCGCCGCCATTTTGGGCAATGATGCACGCCACTTTGCCGAACTACAGGCCGATATGGAGAAAACCTCCACCGCAGTCACCGGCTACCGCAACAAGGTGGAGCAGTTAATCGAAACCGACGCGGGTCGCCAGTTGGTGACCAGTATTGACAAGGCGCGTGAGGCTTATCGGGTGCCACGCGCCGAATTGTTCCAACGCAAAGCCAATGGCGAAGATGTGACGGCGCTGCTGGACCAGCAGCTCATTCCCTTGGCCACCGCCTACAACAAAAGCTTGCAGGTATTTGAAGAGCGCCAGTTGCAACTCTACGAAGCCACGCGCCAAGAAGCCGCCGCCGCTGCCGAGCAAGGGCGCTGGATTATTTTGGCAGGCGCGGCGCTGGCACTGGTGATCGGGGCGTGGTCGGCATGGCTGTTGAGCCGCTCCATCACCATTCCGTTGAAGCGTGCGCTGCACAACGCCGAGCACATTGCTGAAGGCGATCTCACGCAAGCCATCCTCGTGCAAGGCCGTGATGAAACCGCCGCCCTGCTGGGCGCTTTGCGTCATATGCAAAACAAGCTGGCCGAGGTGGTCGCTGATGTGCGCAGTAACGCCGAAAGCGTGGCCACGGCCAGCGCGCAAATTGCGCAAGGCAACAGCGATTTGTCTACCCGCACTGAAAGCCAGGCCAGTGCACTGCAGGAAACCGCAGCCTCTATGGAGCAGCTGGGCGCCACTGTGCGCCACAACGCAGAGAATGCGCGTCAGGCCAATCAACTGGCGTTCGATGCCTCGCAGGTTGCTGCCCAAGGCGGACAAGTGGTGTCGCAAGTGGTGGATACGATGCGCGGCATCAACACCAGCAGCCGCAAGATTGCCGACATCATTGGTGTGATTGATGGCATTGCATTTCAGACCAATATCTTGGCGCTCAACGCCGCGGTGGAAGCCGCCCGCGCGGGCGAGCAAGGGCGTGGCTTTGCCGTAGTGGCCAGTGAAGTGCGCAGTCTGGCGCAGCGCAGCGCCGATGCGGCCAAGGAAATCAAGCTATTGATTTCTGCCAGTGTGCAGCAGGTGGAGCAAGGCTCGCACCTGGTCGACAAGGCAGGCACCACCATGACCGAGGTGGTCAGCGCCATTCGTCGGGTGACGGACATCATGCAAGAGATCAGCGCAGCCAGCACCGAGCAAAGCCAGGGCGTCTCTCAGGTGAGCGAAGCTGTCACGCAGATGGACGAAGTCACACAGCAAAATGCGGCCTTGGTCGAAGAAAGTGCGGCGGCGGCCAGCAGCCTCAATACCCAGGCCAGCCATTTGGTGGAGGCAGTGGCCGTGTTTCGATTGCCAGCGAGTGGTAGCCACCAGCGGCCCACTTCAATCGCCGCACGCGTACAGCCGCCCAGCCTGGCACCCGCCCAGGCGTTACCTCACTTCGCTGCAGCAAGGCATATCACGCACACAGCTGGCTAAGCTTTATGTGCAGCGCTGGGAGATCGAATTGGGCTTTAGGGAAATCAAAACAGTCCCCGCTCAATAGCGAGCCTGTGATGCGCAGCAAACGGCCGCAACTGGTATTGCAGGAACTGTGGGGAACGCTGATCGCCTACCAGTTGCTGCGCAGGTGGCTCGATCAAATGGCGCAAAGGGCCAAGCAGCCCGCCAACCGCATGGCATTCGAAGCTAGCAGCTATGCCATCGTCAATATCTTGCGCTTTGCCAACCTCTTTGCTCCAGCCAATATCCCCAAGCAGCTTGAGCATCTACTGCAACAGGCGCACTTGTTTGTGTTGCCGCCAAGGCGGCAACACCGGCCACCTCAGCCCAGAGCGGTCAAAAGGACACAAAGCAAGTATCCAAAGAAAAAATGCCAGTCAGTGGCTTAACTGACTGGCATTAGCCACAAGGGCAGATTTTTTTGATTTTTAAAACCAGTCCGCCATGAATGGCGGATGTGCTTCAGAAGCTCATTTTAGTAACGGTCACGATTGTAGCCGCCACCGCCGTTGTTGCCACGGAAGCCGCCGCCGAAGCCGCCACCTGCAGGACGCTCTTCACGAGGACGTGCAACGTTAACCATCAGGTTACGGCCGCCCATAGGCTGCTCATGCAGGCCTTCGATAGCAGCTTGTGCTTCTGCTTCGGAAGACATTTCCACAAAGCCGAAGCCCTTGGAGCGACCTGTATCGCGTTCCATCATGACCTTAGCGGAAATAACGTTACCGAATTCTGAGAAAGCTTGTTCCAGATCGTTGTCACGGACAGAGTAGGCCAGATTGCCGACGTAGAGTTTGTTGTTCATAGTAAACCTATAGGGAAAGTGAAAGGACCTCAGCCAAGGGCTGGATCAAAGTAGGCAACACATCCGCTTACGGAGGCGTTTAAGAAATTTGCCACAGTTACGCAGCTTTTTTAAGCAGGCAAACCGGGCATTTTGAGATAGCTTTTGCCCTGCTCAATGGCGTAGCTGGTGGCTGCAGCAGAAGTGCGAAACCGAGGAATGAAACGAAACACTCGGTCATGCGAACAGGCACCATGGCCGCTGCGAATGGAAAGGGATGCGGTGTAGCTACCGCTGGCGGTCAATTCGGCTGCGGGTGTAAGCGCATATTTACCGATGACTTGAGAAAGCTGGAGAATGTGGTTCAAAGTAAACGCGATAACTTGGAGCAAACGCGCAAAAAAAGTAAAAGCTCAACAGTGAGCTGGCATACGCCGGTTAGCGTCAACATGGTACCAAAACTATCTTAAGACAGATTTGGAATTTACTCCACTAGGCTATCAGCTGCCACAGGAGAAAAGTATTTAAAAATCGTCTGATTCGATTGTCTTTAGTGCTACCTAACTTTTTCCGGGCTTTGCAACTACAGCTGCCGTCTTTAATAAAGCTCTGCAGCAGGTTGACGCACTTTAACAGCATTTCTGCCAAAGATTACACTGAAGATGAAGAAATTTAGTCAAACTCCAACAAAATCCTTTACCTACAAGGGGATACAGCTATACATTTATTTTTTATGGCTTTCGATCAACCAACTTTGAAACAATAAAAGCACGCAAAGGTGCTTTTACTGGAGGCTACGGTTGAAAGCTCTACTGGCTTTTACTTATTCAGGCCTTGCAGTTTAGCAAATGCTGAAGCCATCGCACTTTCTGCCGGCACTGCCGGTGCTCGCTGCGGCTGATTAAGGCCGCTCCGATTCTGCAAACCGCGTGCCGCCGCTTCAAAACGGTTGTCACGTGGGCCATCACGGCGAGGGGCAGCCGCATCGAGCTTCATGGTCAGGCTGATGCGCTTGCGCGCTACATCCACCTCCAGCACCTTCACTTTGACGATCTGGCCGGTCTTGACCACTTCGCGCGCGTCTTCAATGAACTTGTGGCTCATCTGGCTCACATGCACCAGGCCATCCTGGTGCACACCCAGATCCACAAACGCGCCAAACTGCGCCACGTTGCTGACGGTGCCTTCCAGCGTCATGCCCTCTTTAAGGTCTTTGATGTCATCCACACCCTCATTAAACCGGGCCACCACAAAGTCAGGGCGCGGGTCACGGCCCGGCTTTTCCAGCTCCGCCAAAATATCCTTGACGGTGATGGCGCCGAATTTCTCGGTCACAAACTGCTCGGCCTTCAAGCCCTTGAGCACTTCGTTGCGGCCCATCAACTGGTCCACCGGTTTGCAGGTGGTGGCAATAATTTGCTCAACTACGGAATAGGTTTCCGGGTGTACACCGGTCATGTCCAATGGGTTCACGCCATCGCGAATGCGCAAGAAACCCGCCGCTTGCTCAAAGGTCTTGGGACCCAGGCCCGACACCTCCATCAGCTGCTTGCGGCTTTGGAACGAGCCATTGGCATCGCGCCAGCGCACCACCGACTTGGCCACCGAGCCCGACAGGCCCGAAACCCGCGTAAGCAACGGTGCCGAGGCGGTATTCAAATCCACCCCCACAGAGTTCACACAGTCTTCCACCACAGCATCCAGCTGGCGCGCCAGCTCGCTTTGGTTCACATCGTGCTGGTACTGGCCCACGCCAATGCTCTTGGGGTCAATCTTCACCAACTCGGCCAGCGGATCTTGCAGGCGGCGCGCAATCGAGGCCGCGCCGCGCAGGCTGACATCGACATCGGGCATTTCTTGCGAGGCGAACTCACTGGCCGAATACACCGATGCCCCCGCCTCGCTGACCACCACCTTGTCGATGGCTTTTTCTGGCTGGCCCGCCAGTTTGATCAAGTCAGCGGCCAGCTTGTCGGTTTCGCGGCTGCCCGTGCCGTTGCCAATGGCAATCAGGTTCACGCCGTGCTTTTCCACCAGCTTGGCCAGGGTGTGCAGCGAGCCTTCCCAGTCTTTGCGCGGCTCGTGCGGGTAGACGGTGGCGGTGTCCACCAGCTTGCCGTTGCTGTCTACCACGGCCACTTTCACGCCGGTACGGATGCCCGGGTCCAGCCCCATGACGGTTTTGGCACCGGCAGGCGCTGCCAGCAACAAGTCACGCAGATTGTCGCCAAACACCTTGATGGCCACTTTTTCAGCATCTTCACGCAAGCGGCTGAACAGATCGCGCTCGGTGGACAGGCTCAGCTTGACGCGCCAGGTCCAAGCCACGCATTTGCGCAGCAGATCGTCGGCTGCACGCTGGGCATGGCTCCAGCCCAAATGCAGCGCAATGCGGCCTTCAGCCATGCTGGGCTGGCCGGGTTCGGGCTCGACCGGCTGCACCAGCTTGGCTTCCAAAATTTCCAGCGCGCGGCCACGGAACACCGCCAAGGCACGGTGCGAGGGCACACGGCCAATCGGCTCGTCGTAGTCAAAATAATCGCGGAACTTGGCCACTTCGGGGTCGTTCTCGTTTTTAGATTCGACTTTCTTGGAGCGCAGCAGGCCCTCTTCCCACAGCCATTCGCGCAGCTTTTGCACAAGGGCAGGGTCTTCGGCCCAGCGCTCGGACAAGATGTCGCGCACCCCATCGAGCACCGCAAAGGTGGTGGAGAAATCAGGCCCCGGCTTGCCATCATCGAGCAGCGTAGCGGGCTGGCAGAAGGCATGTGCCTCCTTGTGAGGATCGAGCGTGGGGTCGGCAAACAGCCTGTCGGCCAGCGGCTCCAGGCCAAACTCCTTGGCAATCTGGCCCTTGGTGCGGCGCTTTTGCTTGAAAGGCAGGTAAATGTCTTCCAGCTCTTGCTTGGTGGGCGCATTGGCAATCGCCAGACGCAGTACATCGGTCAGCTTGCCTTGCTCATCGATCGCCTTGAGCACGGTGCCCCGGCGTTCGTCCAGCTCACGCAGGTACGACAAGCGTGCTTCCAGCTCGCGCAGCTGCACATCGTCCAGGCCGCCTGTAGCTTCTTTGCGGTAGCGGGCAATAAACGGAACGGTGGCACCACCATCCAACAAGTCCACGGCAGCTTGCACTTGCTGCACGCTGACTTTGATTTCTGCGGCAATCTGCCCAATGATTTTTTGCATGCGTGATGCGCCCCACGGCGCTGGTTCTTCAAAAACGAGCAAGTGTGCCATAGCCCACGCCCGCCGCAGAAGCCTGCCACATCTCCTTTTCATCTGCATACATTTGATAGCTGCCCGCCTTTGACTGACAAGGGCTAACTGCAAAAAACGTTCAAAATGCTTGCACCATGCAAGATGATCTGTTTGGCGATGTGCCGCCGCTCAAGCCCCCTGCGACGCCCAAAAAATCTTTGGGCGTGCAGGCTGTACCAGCCAACGACCGAATCTTGGCGCTGGCTAACACCTTGCCCAGCCTTTTGCGCATGGGAGTTTCCACGTGGTCCTACCCCGGCTGGGAAGGCTTGATATGGGATGGCCCCTATGACCCATCGCTGCTGTCACGCAAGGGGCTTACCGCATTAAGCCAGCACCCTTTGATGCGCACCGTGTGCGTAGACCGCACATTCTGGCGCCCCCTGAGTGTGGAGCAGTACGCGCAAATGGCTGCCCAAGTCCCCGAAGATTTTCGATTTATGGTGAAGTGCCCTAACGCTGTGACCGATGCGCTGGTGCGTTCCGAAGAAGGCAAAGGGCAACGCCACAACCCTGCTTTTCTGGATGCACAGCTCGCACTGGATCAGTTTGTGCTTCCTTGTATGCAAGGTCTTGGCGAAAAATTGGGGGTACTGGTCTTTCAACTCAGTCCTTTGCCTTGGGATTTGCTGCGCAAACCGGCAGAACTAATGTCGCGCTTATCGCTCGTCTTGGCGGCAACGCGCCATGCTTTGAGCGAGCGGCCCGATGTCATCGTTGCAGTCGAAGTACGTGACCCCCTCTTGCTGGAGGACGGTTTTGTCAAAGTCCTGCAAGCGCACGGAGCGACCATGTGTCTAGGTCTACATGGAAAGATGCCGCCCATCGAACAACAATTACCCACACTACGCAAACTTTGGCCCACGCCACTGGTATGCCGCTGGAACCTCAACATCAGTTTTGGTCCCTTTGGATATCCAGAAGCCCAAGAAAAGCACCGCCCATTTAATGAAATTCGGACAGCAGATCCGCATACGCGCCTGCTATTGGCACGTACCATCGCAGGTATTACCCGTGCCGGGCACACTGCTTTTGTAACTATCAGCAATGATGCCGAAGGTTGTGCGCCGCAATCCATTGTGCTTTTGGCGGAGCAACTTCAAGAGCTTGCACCTTAAAACTAGAATTACTGCGTTTATTTCTGTTTGGGCTCAACCTTGTTCACAGTTTTGTAGCTAATTAGGTGCTGCCTCGCTAAGTTGTGCATGTCAGAATGTTGTGGTACTTAAAGAAACCGCTGTGAAATTTTGTGACTTGATCATCTTTGCGGGCTGCCTAGGTGCAGCCTCTACATCGTCTGCACTTAGTTTAGGTAGCAGTCAAGGCAATGTGCTTCTCGGCTCACCGGTCGATTTGGTCTTTAACGTCCAGGCCGATCCAGGGCAAACCGCAGAGAGCAGTTGCCTGCGCGCAGAAGTTTGGCTGGGAGATATGCGCCTTGGCAGTAGTCAAGTGCAGTTACAGCTGATGGGCGACTCTTCCGTTCGCGTGCGCACCTCGCATGCGGTGAATGAACCCTTAGTCAATGTCAAGCTTTCCGCCGGATGCGCAGGCGCGGTTTCGCGCAGCTATACGTTTTTTGCAGACCCCCCTGTTTCGATGGCGGCATCCGTACAACCTATCGACTTAAGCACCCTCAAAGTCGCCAGCTTGCCATTGCCTGCATCATCACTGGCCACAGCACCCCTCCCCCGTGCACTAGCGACGGGCAAAACCAAGACGCAACCCGCCAAACGACGGGTCACTGCGCAGACCATACCTAACGGCACCATTCCCCTGCCTCCCATCGAAGAATTATCCAGAGCGGCTACTGGCTTAGCCGCTGTTGCGGCAGCCGCACCCAGTAACGCCAGCGATAGTTCAGAACAATCGAAGCTACGAATGGAAGCTTTGGAAGGTTTGGTCGCCTCAGACGCAGATATTGCGCCTGCACCAACTCCTGCGACAGAAAACCTACTCATTAGCAATACAGGTAGTGATCCCAACACACAATTGCTGTTTGATGCCAATGCCCAACGCCTAGAGCAGCTAGAACAGCAACTGCGAGCCATGCAGTCCAAGCTCAGCAGCAGTCATGCTGAAATTAGTTCACTCACTACCCAGTTAGCGCAGGAGCAAAATACGGGCCTTCCGCTCTGGGTGCACGTTATGCTGGGCTTGCTAGCGCTGGCCCTCGCCACAATTGCATGGCTCATCCAGCGTATGAAACAAGAGCGTGCGCCCAGTGAAGAAAAATGGGCAGACACCGTCTTAGCAGCGCAGGATGGCCCCCCATCAAGCCCACAGACCACTTCTGCGCCAGTCATGCCTGTCGCAATGGTTGCCGCACAAGAGGCTCAAAAAACATCAAGCCACTGGGAATCTGCTTTACCCACCAGTGAACAACTTGCGAGCGATGTCAGTGCAACTCCATTGTCTCAAACCGTCGATGTCTACCCCGATGTAAACGGGGTAGACAGTTCGGATGAAGACATCCGGAGCCCTCAGGCCGATAACAGCATCGCCACAACAGCACCTTCCACAGTTTCTGCGTCGACGTCTACGGAGCAAGCACAGGCATCTTGGGCCACCGTACTAACCGCTCAAGCCCTGTTCGATATTCAAGAACAGGCTGAGTTTTATGCCTCAGTGGGTGAGCACGATCAAGCTATCTTGCTGCTGGAAGAACATATTGCTCAACACGAAACTTCGTCCCCTCTGGCTTACTTGGAGCTATTGCAGTTGCTGTATCGCTTAAGTCGCGCCGAGGCATTTGAGCATGTCCGTAACACATTCCAAAAGCATTTCAATGTGCAAGTTCCAAGCTTCTTGCGCTTCGCGCGCAAAGGCCACGACTTGTGGAGCAGTCACCCTGATGTACTGAGCAATATCGAGGCGATATGGCCCACTGATGATGTTTTACCATTGCTACGTAGACTGATTATTGCCAATTTATCCAGCACACATTCAGACGCTGGCGCTCGCTTTGACTTGGCAGCCTTTGATGATTTGCTCATGCTTTATAACGTGGCGCAAACCACACCAGCGACAGCACGCGGAACTATCGTAGGGCGCCTGCGTACTGCCCCCACTGAAGTGCCGCTACCCGAAGTTTTCTCCGAAGAAGGCAACACCATCGGGCATACAGAGTTCATGCCTGATGATTTGTTTCTGAAACGTTCAACATATTCCTCGGTTGCGCCCCCCCCCGCGCCAGAGCCTTTGCCCCTGCAAACTGCTAGCTTGGAGATGCTCAACGCAGCACCTGCTGCAGCGCCTTTATCAGCCAATGCACCGCGCAATGATTCACCTTTCCAAAGAACTTCACACTTTGAAAGTAATGAAGTCTTGATGGATGAATTGACCATCGACTGGGAACAAACCGCAGACACAATGGCTTCTGTTAGCGAATTGCCAACGCCTGCACCGATTCCCAGCAGTCCACTTCTTCAGGATCCTTTGTTGAACGACTCTGGGCTGGGCGACTTGAATTTGGACGACTTCATGTTCGATGAGCGCGATTTGCCACCCAAGCCCTCATCACCTTCCAAAAAAATTTCGCCTTAATACTTCAAATTGCGACTTGGCGCTGACTGATAAAAGCGCGTACTTTTGAAGCCAATTGCCACCTTCAACGATGGCGTCGTACCTCGCATGGAGCTATTTAGGCCCAGTACATGCGAAAATCACGTTTTAAAGCATTCAGTCTCAGCACGCTCATCGGTGCGGAGACTGTTTATTGCGCCCAAATACAGATTTTAGGAATACGCCATGGAAGCCGAACGCATCAACCAAATCGAAGCCAATCTTGCTGACCTGTCCACTCGGACTGAAGAACTACGGAGGTATCTTTGACTACGATGCAAAGTTTGAACGTCTGCGCACCGTCAACGCTTCGCTAGAAGACCCCGCCGTCTGGAACGACCCTAAAAAAGCCCAAGAACTGGGCAAAGAGCAAAAGTCGCTCAACAGTGTCGTGCTGACGCTGCAAAAGCTCACCGCAGAATTAGCTGACAATTCCGAGCTCTTTGCAATGAGCAAAGAGGAAGGCGATTTTGGCGGCCTAGAAGCTATCGAAGGCGAAGCGGCCAAGCTGCAGCCTTTGATTGAGGAACTCGAATTCCGCCGCATGTTCAGCCAAGAAGCTGATCCGCTGAATTGCTTCATTGATATCCAAGCCGGCGCCGGTGGTACCGAAGCTTGTGACTGGGCCAGCATGCTGCTGCGTCAGTATCTGAAGTACGCAGAACGCAAGGGCTTCAAAGCTACCGTGGAAGACGAAACACCAGGTGACGTTGCAGGTATCAAAAGCGCTACCATCAAGATCGAAGGTGAATACGCGTTCGGTTTGCTGCGCACCGAGACCGGCGTGCACCGCTTGGTGCGCAAGTCGCCTTTTGACTCTTCGGGTGGTCGCCACACCAGTTTCACTTCGCTGTTTGTCTACCCGGAAATTGATGATTCGATCGAGATCAACATCAATCCGGCCGACGTGCGTACCGATACCTACCGCGCTTCGGGTGCTGGTGGTCAGCACATTAACAAGACCGACTCTGCCGTACGTCTGACCCACATTCCCACAAACATCGTGGTCCAGTGTCAAGACGGTCGCTCCCAGCACAGCAACCGTGATGTGGCTTGGCAGCGCCTGCGCTCGCGCCTTTATGACTACGAAATGCGCAAGCGCATGGAAGAGCAACAAAAGCTGGAAGACACCAAGACCGATGTGGGCTGGGGTCACCAAATTCGCTCCTATGTGCTGGACAACAGCCGCATCAAGGATCTGCGCACCAACGTCGAAGTTTCCGCTACGCAAAAAGTGCTGGACGGCGATCTGGACGTGTTTATCGAAGCCTCGCTCAAGCAAGGCGTTTAAGGAAAGCACTCATGCTGCGTGAAGGACAAGCCACAGCCATTCAACGGGCTGACTACCAGGCCCCTGCCTGGTGGATTGAAACGGTCGACCTGACGTTCGACCTCGACCCTGCGAAAACCCGCGTGCTCAACAAGATGCGCGTGCATCGCAACCCGGACGTGCCCGTCCAGGCACTGCGTCTGGACGGTGATGAGCTGAATCTGGCCCGCGTCATGGTCAATGGCGGCGGCACATCGTTCAAGATGGAAGGAAGCCAGCTGGTGCTGGAGAACCTGCCCGAAGGCAACGAACCGGTTGAACTGGAAATCTTCACCACCTGCGCGCCCGCTCAGAACACCAAGCTGATGGGTCTGTATGTGAGTGAAGGCACGTTTTTTACGCAGTGTGAGGCAGAGGGCTTTCGCCGCATCACCTACTTCCTGGACCGCCCCGATGTCATGGCCATGTACACCGTGACCTTGCGCGCCGCCAAGGAGCACTACCCGGTCTTGCTATCCAACGGCAACTTGGTCGAAGAAGGCGAGCTCGACGATGGCCGCCACTTTGCCAAATGGGTCGATCCGCACAAAAAGCCCTGCTATCTGTTTGCCCTGGTGGCCGGCAAGCTGGTGGCCCGCGAGCAAAAAATCAAGAGCCGCGCCGGCCGCGACCACTTGCTGCAGGTGTTTGTTCGCCCCGGTGACCTGGAAAAAACCGAGCACGCCATGAATTCGCTCATGCACTCTGTGGCATGGGATGAGGCGCGCTTTGGCCTGTCATTGGATTTGGATCGCTTCATGATCGTCGCCACCAGCGACTTCAACATGGGCGCGATGGAAAACAAGGGCTTGAACATCTTTAACACCAAGTACGTGTTGGCCAGCCAGTCCACTGCCACCGATGTAGATTTTGCGAATGTGGAAAGCGTGGTCGGCCACGAGTATTTCCACAACTGGACGGGCAACCGCATCACCTGCCGTGACTGGTTCCAGCTGAGCTTGAAGGAAGGCCTGACGGTTTTCCGCGACCAAGAGTTCAGCATGGACATGGCGGGCACGCCCTCGTCGCGCGCCGTCAAGCGCATTGAGGACGTACGCGTACTACGCACCGTCCAGTTCCCCGAAGATGCGGGCCCCATGTCGCACCCTGTGCGCCCTGACAGCTATGTGGAAATCAACAACTTCTACACCGTCACGATTTACGAAAAGGGTTCGGAAGTGGTACGCATGCAACACAACCTGGTAGGCCGTGAAGGCTTTGCCAAGGGCATGAAGCTGTACTTTGAACGCCACGATGGCAGCGCGGTGACTTGCGATGATTTTGTGCAAGCCATGGCCGATGCCAATCCAGACAGCGCTTTGACCCAGCACCTGGAGCAGTTCAAGCGCTGGTACAGCCAGGCTGGCACGCCGACGGTCAAGGCCGATGGCCAGTACGACGCAGCCACGCAAACTTACACGCTGACGCTGTCGCAAAGCTGCCCCGCCACCAGCGGCCAGCCCGAAAAGCTGCCGTTTGTGATTCCCGTGGAAATGGGCTTGCTGGGCCAAGACGGTGCTGCACTGCTTTTGCAGCTACAAGGTCAAGCTGATCGCAGCAAAAGCCAGACCTTGGTGCTGACTGAAGCACAGCAAACGTGGGTGTTTACCGATGTGCCACAAGCGCCGGTGCCCTCACTGCTGCGCAACTTCAGTGCGCCTGTTGTACTGAATTACGAATTTAGCGATAACGAGCTGCTCACACAGCTGGCCCATGACACCGATTCCTTCAACCGTTGGGAAGCCGGTCAGCGCCTTGCACTGCGCTACGCATTACAGGCCGTTCAGTCTGAGGGAGCAGTCGCAACAGATGTATTGCCTGCAAATTTCATAGCTGCCTTGCGCGATGTGCTGCGCCACCCCACATTGGATGCGGCCTACAAGGATCTGGTGCTGGCCCTGCCTTCGGAAGGCTATATCGCCGAGCAGTTGGATGTGGTCGATCCACAGCGCATCCACGCCGTGCGTGAATCCATGCGCTTGCAACTGGCCACTGCATTGCAAGCCGGCTGGGCCTGGGCCTTTGAGACCTATGGTGATACCGGCGCTTACCGCCCTGACCCGGTTTCCACCGGCAAACGCTCGCTGTCTGGTACTGCCCTGCTGATGCTGTGCTTGGCTGCGCAAACCACTGGCGACACCGTCTGGCCGGGCAAGGTTTACCAGCGTTTCAAGGACGCGGGCAATATGACGGACCGCTCCAACGCCCTGTCTGCCTTGGTTAACAGCGGCTCTGGATTGGCCAAACCTGCACTGGAACGCTTTCACGCCATATTCAAAAATGAACCTCTGGTGATCGACAAGTGGTTCAGCCTGCAAGCGGGCGCCTGTGATCGTGCAGGCGATGTCTTGCCAGCCGTCAAGCAGTTGATGAAGCATGCCGATTTCAGCCTCAAGAACCCGAACCGCGCCCGCAGTCTGATCTTCAGCTACTGCAGTGCCAATCCTGGCGCATTCCACCGCTTGGATGCGGCAGGTTATGTGTTCTGGAGCGAGCGCGTGATCGAGCTGGACGCGATCAACCCCCAAGTGGCTGCGCGTTTGGCCCGAGGCATGGATCGCTGGAGCAAGCTGGCAGAGCCTTACCGCACCGCAGCCCGCGAGGCTATTGCCCGTGTAGCGTCCAAGCCCGAGCTGAGCAACGACGTGCGCGAGGTTGTCACCCGCGCCTTGGGCAGCAATTAATAGCAAAAACTGCTGCTAGCCCTTATAGAGCAAGGGCTAGCAGCTATATTTTTAAATAGCAAGGCAGTTGACCTGCCTGCACGAGGAGAACCTCTATGACACGTCGTGTCAGTCTGACCCGCTACCTGGTTGAACAACAGCGCGCCGATGGCCGCATCCCCCCCCAGCTGCGTCTGCTGCTGGAAGTGGTGGCCCGTGCCTGCAAGCGCATTAGCTTTGCCGTGAACAAAGGCGAACTCGGCGAAGTCATGGGCAGCGCAGGTAGCGAGAACGTGCAAGGTGAAGTGCAGAAAAAGCTGGACATCATCGCCAACGAAACGCTGATTGAAGCCAACGAATGGGGCGGCCACTTGGCAGCCATGGCCTCGGAAGAAATGGAAGGCATTTATGTAGTGCCCAACCGTTATCCCCAAGGCGAATACCTGCTGATGTTTGACCCACTGGATGGCTCGTCCAACATCGACATCAACATGTCGATTGGCACCATCTTCAGCGTGCTCAAAAAGCACGATGCCCATCCCGGCGTGCATGACAGCGATTTCTTCCAACCTGGCAATCAGCAAGTGGCGGCGGGTTACTGCATCTACGGCCCTCAAACCACTTTGGTGCTGACTGTGGGTGATGGCGTGGCCATGTTCACCCTGGATCGGGAGCAAGGCTCTTTCATCTTGATCGAAGAGAACATCAAGATCCCGGAAGACACCAAGGAATTCGCCATCAATATGTCGAACATGCGCCACTGGGATGAACCCATGAAACGCTACATTGACGAATGTCTGGCTGGCGAAGATGGCCCACGCGGCAAGAACTTCAACATGCGCTGGGTGGCCGCGATGGTGGCCGACGTACACCGTATTTTGTGTCGTGGCGGCGTCTTCATGTACCCCTGGGACAAGCGCGAGCCGCACAAAGCCGGCAAACTGCGCCTGATGTACGAAGCCAACCCCATGAGCTGGCTGATCGAGCAGGCCGGCGGCGCCTCTACCAACTGCCGCGAACGCATCATGGACATTCAGCCCACCGAATTGCACCAGCGTGTTGCCGTGGTGCTGGGCTCCAAAAATGAAGTAGAGCGTGTGACTCGTTACCACCTCGAAGCTGATAAGTAACCATTCGCTGCCTCTCCAACCCTGCCTTGTTCAGCACATCGCAGGGTTTTTTATGAAAACCAGTGCTTGACGCCCTACAGATAGCCCCCTAGTTCTCACCATACTTTGGCGTGATTGCCATGCTTGAAGCTTGGGTACTGTTAAAGTGGGCTCATCTAATTTATTCACCAACGAAAGCAATACATTGGCGACTCCCAACTACGGATACGAAAAACGTCAACGCGAACTGGCGAAAAAGAAAAAGAAAGAAGAAAAGCTGCGCTCAAAAACTGACCGCAAAGATAGCCCGCTGGCGCCCATGACTGAGACGGACCAGGCTGACAACCCTGCCCCCGTAGCTCCAACTGTAGAGCCTGACGCCGCAGCGCAATAAGTTGCCCGGCAACGGCGAATCTGCACAAAAAAGGCCGCTTCATGCGGCCTTCGAAATTTAAAGCGTGCGCACAGTCGTGCCCGTCGCTTTTAGCGGTAGTACGCCTCGACAGTGCCTTTAATCTTGATCAGCAACGGGCGACCCTTGCGATCCAGCGTTTTGCCAGCAGGCACTTTGACCCAGCCTTCGCTCACACAATATTCTTCGACATCATTGCGGTCTTTGCCGTTGAAACGAATACCGATATCGTGCTCAAACACTTCGGCGACAAAGAATTGACTGGCAGGGTCGATGGACAAATGGTCTGGCAATTCGGGGCGGGTAGATTCAGTCATGGTCTTATTCCAATTAATACATTGGGCCAAGCAAGGCCCACTTCAAACATGGGGCAATTGTCCTTGATTTGTTTGGCCCGCTGCACGTTCACAGCAAACACCCGGCCTCTATCGTCAGCGTCCGTTCGCACTGTGCAGCAATACCGCGATCGTGCGTTACGAGCACCAGTGTCGTACCCTGCTCCTGGTTGAGTTCAAGCATTAAATCCATCACGGCCGCACCCGTGGCAAAGTCCAAACTGCCGGTGGGCTCATCGGCCAGAAGGACTGCAGGACTGACCACAAAGGCACGCGCCAGCGCGACGCGTTGCTGCTCGCCACCGGAAAGCAGTTTAGGGTAATGACTCAAGCGCATGCCCAAACCTACACGTTCCAGCATTGCCTGTGCTTGCTGGCGGGCGCCTCGCACTCCCGCCAGCTCTAAGGGCAACATGACGTTTTCTAAAGCCGTGAGATTGCCCAGCAACTGAAAACTCTGAAAGACAAAGCCGATTTTCTGGCCCCTGAGCTTGGCGCGGGCATCTTCATCGAGGGCAAACATATCTTGTCCTAACAGGCGCACTGTCCCACTGGTAGGTGTATCCAAGCCTGCCATCATAGACAGCAAAGTACTTTTACCTGAGCCGGAGGCGCCCACAATCGCCGCCGTTTGCCGCGGTAGCAAATTGAAATGGATATCTCGCAAAATATCTAGCCTGCCTGCAGAGTCAGTGACTGACTTGGACAAATGATCCACCTCAATCACAGGCGGAATGGCATCGACGGAAGCTGACATTGAAAGGCCTTGTAATAAGCATGCAAAACGCGCAAAAACACTTCAACCGCCGCCACTTTATCGCGTCTGCCACCGCGCTGGTGGGCTTGCCCTCAGCATGGGCCAGTACCACGACGCATATCCTGGTGCTCGGTGATTCGTTAAGCGCCGAATATGGGTTAGCCAAAGGCACAGGCTGGGTAGCTTTGCTGGAGCAGCGCTTGGCCGCACAAAAAAAATTGGTCAAGGTCACCAATGCCAGTGTCAGCGGAGACACAACCTCCGGCGGCCGAGCACGTCTACCGCGATTGCTGGCCCAGCACCAGCCCAGCATTGTGATTATTGAATTGGGCGGCAATGACGCGCTGCGTGGGCTGCCCCTGCAAGGCACCCAGGACAACTTGCGCTTTATGACCCAGGCAGCACAAAAAGCAGGTGCCAAAGTATTGCTACTAGGGATGCAGATTCCGCCCAACTACGGCAAAAAATATGCCAAAGATTTTGAGAGCGTTTTTGCTGTTGTAGCCAATGAGGACAAGGGCATGCTGCTTCCATTTTTTCTCAAAGGCATTGCTGATAGTCCCAACGCCAGCGAATTTTTTCAATCTGACCAGATTCACCCCAACGCCAAAGCGCAGCCGATCATGCTCGACAACATGTGGCCTTTGCTTGCACCCTTGCTGTAAATATTGCTTAGAAACGCATCTTCTACGAAGTTACGGCAAAGGGACAGGAATGATCGCTTGCAGGCATGTGCCCTTGCGACTTGAAAGTATGTGCAAGTGCCCACCAACACGCCGCATGCGGGACTGCATGCTTTGCATCCCCACGCCCATGCCTGCACTTTGCACGGCAGGCACATCAAAACCAACACCATCATCTTGCAGCGTGACGTGCCAGTCACCATCATTTGACTGGGTGCACTCAAGGGCCAGCGTTTTGGTTTGGCTGTGCTTCAAAACATTAGAAAACGCTTCTTCCAGCACCCGTGCCATCGCCATACATTGCAGGGCCGTGGGGGGGCGCTTCCAATCGTTCTCCACACGCCAGCTTGCGGAAATACCTAACTCGTCCAAGATCATGGTGAAGCGGTAACGCAATGGCGCAAACCACATTACTGGACTTTCGGGCACGGTGATTTCTCGGCTGGAGCCCACATCGATGAGTTGCCGAAGATCATCCCGCAGCACTTTGAGCATGGACAGCACGCGGTCCTTTGCCAGTTGGGGCTCAGCCTGTTCCACCAAGGCCAGTGAGCGCACAAGACTCCCACCCAGACCATCATGCAAATCGTGCGCCAGGTGAACGCGCTCTTGCAGCTTGGCATGCACCAGTTCTTGGGCATGTTGTTGGGCCAGCACTTTGGAAAGCTCCTCGCGCGCTTGGTGCACCCGCTGCTGCAACTCCACATTAAAGCTGTCAATGCGACGCATGTGCGCAGCCACTTGCCAGCCCATTAATCCGGCTAAAAAGAGCGTGGTGATAGGCCCGAAAAGGGCAGACCACGCCTGGTCATAGTCCCACACGTTATGAGGCACTGTTACGTCGTGCAAAGCGATGATCAAAATCACTATCCAGCAGCAAGCCATCCATAAATGATTCGACTGGCGGGTTTGCAAACTGCGAACGATCACCAATACACAACTCACGTTCACCAGCACAGAGCCCCAGCCAAAAAAGATGTTGATCACTGTCTGAGAGTGATTAAAGGCAGGGAGGAATGCGCACACCGTTACCAGTGCTGTCATGCCCCATGTGAACTTTTCCAGCCTCGGCCAGTGCAGATGCATATACCGCAGGGAGAACATCCAGAAACTTTGCGCATACAGCACAAAACACGAGGCCGACAATAGCGATTGCAGCAAGTTGTTCAGCCCCCATAGAGGCTCAGAATGCAGCAGCCCCGCCAGATACACCATCCATAGCAATTGCATCAAACCGAACCACAGATAAGTGCGCTCCGTGCGTCGCCACAGCCAGACCATTAAAGCAATACAGCCAAGGGTGGCAGACATCGCGGCAGTCAGCATGAAACCGGTGCGCTGGCGCAGCTCCCGGAACTCATGCTGATCGCGGATGGCGTCGTGGCTGTTGACATTCACATAGCCTAAGCCGGAAGTGCCCACGCCATAGCCAGCCACGCGCACCCAGACCGTATGTGTTCCGGCTCGCTGCGAGGTGTCGACAGACCACCAACGTGGCCGATTACCACTGCGCGAGTAGGTGCCAGACATATGCCGATCTCGCCAAAGCAACTGCTCATTCCAAAATACTGCCCCCGCCAAACGAATTCCCGAAATGGCAAGCGCCCAATGCTCTTGCGGGCATGGAATCAGCCAATCAAGCCGGTACCAGCCCGTACCTCGCCAATTTCCTAATCGTTCGTTCCAGCTGTCGGGAATTGACACAGGCTCCCAGCCTTGCACAGGGCGCTGGCCTGCCGCTACTTCTTTCGCGAACCAGGCACCTTGCATCTGCGGCGTACAAGACACCGTTGGGGCACCCCCCTCTAAAGCCTGCGACCAGGCCGAATTACCAAGCAACAAAAAACACAGCAGCAAACATGCAAGGCACCAGCGTTGCCAATGTTCTAAACGACCCTTGTCTGTCATTCAATCAGTCCATGCTGGCGCGCCAAAAGGATGGCTTTCGTGCGAGAGGAAACGGCCATCTTTTGATAGATATTTTTGATATGGCACTCTACGGTGTGTTTAGAAAGCGCCAAACGCTCTGCAATCTCTCGGTTCGTCATACCTTGCGCCACCATGCTCAATATCTGCTGCTCACGCTGCGTTACGGTGACTCGGGCGCTTACCGCCTCAGAAGAGTTTGAAGTGCTAGAAGCGGGCGATGTCATGAGCGAGAACTCATGCAGCAGACGTTTGGCAATAAATGGATCAATCGGCGCGCCGCCCCGCAAAGTACTGGCAATTCCGAGTGTGAGTTCGAGGTCATCCCGCTCTTTGAGCAGGTAGCCCGTGGCACCAGCCCGCAGCGCACCTAAAATGGCATCTTCCGTGCTCCATGCAGAGATCACCAAAATTTTCATCGATGCATCGCAAGCACGCAATTCCTCGATTACCTGCTGCCCCGAGCCATCAGGCAAACCCAAATCAATCAGCGCCAAAGATATCGCTTCTGATGCATATATTTTTCGTGCTTCCGCCACGTTGCGCGCCCACAGCAAGCTGGTTGCTTCATAGCCCATTCCCAGCAGCAACGCGCACAGACGCTGGGTCACAGCAGGCTCATCTTCCACAATTAGCACAGGGGCTGCCAGAAAAAGTTGGTGCTTAAAAGTGGGATGCTGATCCATAGTGCTTCGCCGTTGACCGTCAGAGAGGAATGCTGCATAGCAAACAAGCTGCTATTGCACCCCATCGTTTGCGCAGTAGCTATCCCTTGAAATAAGTAATTTGCTTTTTTAGCGTGATTTGGCGCTGTCCAGCCGCTCTCTTAGCCATCCTTCATAAGATTCACTTTATTTGCTACGCTTTCAGAAGCAAGAAATACCGCATTCTTGGGTGATTACCCTTAAAAATAGGTTAAACTTCCGCCCATCGGAAGGGTGGATGAGTGGCTTAAGTCGCACGCCTGGAAAGCGTGTGTGGGTTAATAGCCCACCGCGGGTTCGAATCCCGCCCCTTCCGCCAATTTACAAAAAAGGTCTTGATTTTCAAGACCTTTTTTCGTTTCTGAAGCACATGTTTTGAGATTTAGCCCCAAGCCATCGGCAAGGGCCATCTTGCACATCCCCAAACCCGGCTTATCGAGATTGGGGATCATGAGCAAAGCCTAAAAGCCCAATGTGTGTGGAAGCCAGGTTGACAGCGCAGGAACAAACGTCAGCAACATCAACACAATAAACTGCGCAACCAAAAATATAGGCAATTCTTTGTTGAGCGCAGACAGCGATGTTTTTGTAGCTACACAGGTCACAAACAGTAGCCCCCCTACCGGCGGCGTGATCATTCCAAGCGTTAAGTTCACCACCACTATCATGGCGAACTGAATCGGATCTATCCCCAACGCGAAGGCAATCGGCGCCAAGATAGGTACCAAGATCATGATGCCTGGCAATGGCTCCATAAAAATGCCAAACACCAGCAGCAGCACATTCACAGCCAGCAAAAACCAAATCGGCGACAGCTCCCAGCTGATGATCAGCTCAGACAGGTACTGGGGGATGCCCTCCACCGTCAAAATCCAGGCAAAAGGTTGGGAAGCGGCCATCACCAGCAACACCGAAGCTGTAAGCAGCCCCGAACGTGCCGTGATACCTGGAAGCGCATCCCAGTGCAATGTGCGGTACACCCATTTGCCACATACAAATGCATAGACCACCGCGACCACCGATGCTTCTGTGGGCGTAAACACGCCGAACCGGATACCGATAATGATCAGCGCCACCAACAGCAGCACCGGGATGGCCTTGAGGGTATTCATCAGCATTTCGCGCGCTGAAGGACGAGGCTCCACAGAGCGGTAATCGCGCTTTTTGCAGACCCACCAGTTCACCGCGCACAGCGCTGCAGCGATCAGCAAGCCCGGAATGAAGCCAGCAATGAACAATGAACCCACAGAGACGTTTTCGTCCTGCAAGGCGTAAATGATCATGCTGATGGAGGGCGGAATGATGGGCCCAATAATGGCCGAGTTGGCTGACAGCGCTGCTGCATAGGGACGGTCATAGCCGGCCTTGTGCATCATTTTGGTCATCATCGCGCCGGGGCCTGCCGCATCGGCCAGGGCTGATCCAGAGATACCGGCAAACAGCACCGATGAGCCAACATTGGCATAACCCAGGCCACCACGCAGATGGCCTACAAACTGGGCGGCAAAGCGCAGCAGCACCTGGGTCAGCGCGCCGCCAGACATCAGCTCGGCGGCAAAGATGAAAAATGGCACGGCCATCAGCGGGAAGCTGTCGATGCCGGTGAACATCTCTTTAAACACCACCAATTGCGGATATTTACCGCCAATAAAAACGGCAATCGCAGAGGCAATGGCCAGTGCAAATGCAATCGGAAAGCCCAGCACCATCAGGAGCACCAGGCACACCACCAAAGTCAAAGCCATGTTAAATCTTCCTTATTGTTTTGACTTGGTTTAAAGCGAGCCTGCGGCTTCGCCATCGACCTCTTGCGACTGCACGTACGAGCCGTCCGCGATGTACTGGCGGGCAATAAAAAGCAGGTGCACCAGCATGAGCACAAAGCCCACAGGCATGGCCGCATAGATGAATGAGATCGGAATATCAGTGGCTGCAGTGCTTTGAAAACGTGTTCGCCACACATAGTCACTTGATGCAATCGCCATGAAAATAAAAAACAGCGACAAGCCCAGCACCACAATAACGCGCAAAAACTGTGCAGTGCGCGTGCTCACTGAGCGGTGCAAGCTATCAATGGCGACATGACCGCCAAAGCGCAGCGCCAGCCCTGCTCCCAGAAAGGCGACCCAGATCATCATGTGGCGGGCCACTTCTTCAGCCCAGATGAGCGAATCGCCCGTCGTGTAGCGCAGCACCACGTTGGTAAAAATAATGCAGGCCATGGCCAGCAATAAAACTATGAGCACCCAGCGGTTTACGGCAACCAGGCCTCGTTCTATGGAATCGAGCATAAATATTTTTCGCGCCTCAGCGTCCCGCCATTGTGCGGGCTTGCTGCGCAGCTCTCTTTATAAGTAAGTGGCAGGCATCTATATCGCTTGTTGGGGGCTTTCGTCGCCCCATTACAAGCACCAGTCCGCCGATGGTTTCATTGCGCTGCACACAACAAAGCCTGCAAAACACGTGGTGCATGCAGGCTGGGTGCGTATGCGGCGCAACGAAAGCCGGGCAGGCTTACTTCACGTTCGCAATGGCGTCCAAAGTGGGTTGACCAAACTTCTTGGCGTACTGCTTGTAAGCAGGCTCCAACGCGGTACGGAAAGCGGCGGCATCGACTTTCTCGACCACTTGCATGCCATGGCTCTTGGCCAGCTCTACGCCCTTGGTTTCTACGTCATCCACAAAGGCGCGCGAAGCCGTCGCACCAGCCTTGGCACCTTGCGTGAAAGCAGCCTTTTGCTCTGCGCTCAGGCCACCCCAGAAATTGGGCGAGACGATCAGCACCACAGGAGCGTAGACGTGGGCAGTCAGCGTCAGGTGTTTTTGCACTTCCCACAGCTTGGAGGAGGTAACGACCGAGATGGGGTTTTCCTGACCATCAATCGTGCCTTGCTGCAAAGCGCTGATGACTTCAGGCCAAGACATGGGTGTTGGCGATGCACCCAGTGTGCGGAAAGCCGTGATGTGTACCGGGTTCTCCGTCACGCGGATCTTCAGGCCCTTCATGTCGGCCACGCTGGTAACAGGCAGTTTGTTGTTGGACAGATGGCGAAAGCCCTGCTCACCCCAAGCCAGCGCCACCAAACCACGTTGCTGAAACTTGGCCAGCAGGTCTTGCCCAAACTTGCCATCAAGCACCGCACGCGCGTGCTGGGTGTCGCGGAACAAGAAGGGAATATCCACGATGCCAACGTCACCCACAAAATTGCTCAGAGCGCCAGTAGAAACAATGGCAGCTTCCACAGTGCCCAGTTGCAGGCCTTCAATCAACTCTCGCTCCCCGCCCAGTGCGCTGGCAGGAAATTGTTTGACGGCAAAAGCATTGTTCGTGGTTTTTTCAACCGATTCAGCCCAGGCTTTGGCAGCCGCACCGTAGTGCGAATTCACCGCCAAGGCATAGCCCAGTTTTACTTCTTTGGGGGCAGCAACGGCATTGCCCGCAGCCAAAGCCAGTGCAGAAGTAGCGCATGCAGCGATAAAAGTACGGCGAATCATGACCATGGAATGTCCCTTTTGCTATCTATATAGTGAGTACGGTTGGAACGCCCCAATCCGTGGCAACCCAAGCCGCTAATTTGATAGCGCTCCTGCGCCTTCAATGCAGTGCAACAACGCTCCCAAAAAAGTATTGTCACGATAAGTGACCGATTTATCCAAAGCGTTCTTTGAAAACTTGTACAAGCTAACCCGATTAGGTATTTGTACGCACATAGCCAAAAACGAGGGCAAGCTCTCCAGAACCGAGTGCGGCCCTGTGCAAAATAAGGGATTGCGCGAGGAAAGTGTAAAATTAAGTTACCCACAATCTTGTGGCGACCAACTTCCACTTTGGATGCATCTCACAAATGGCCCAACGCAAAATCGTCAAACCAGCCCATAGCAATGACTCTTCGGTCACGTCCATGGTGGCTTTTAGCGTCGTGATTCTGGTTGCTGGTCTGTTGCTGGGTGGTTACTGGTTGCAAAAACAACGCGACAATCAAGTCGAGCTCAGCCGCCAGGCGGAGATGCACAACGCCTATCTTCGACACACGCTCCCCAGCCTCCAGCCTGCTGCGGCCGTGGAATTGCCAGCCGCCTATGTGCAAGCGCAGCAAACGCGCGAGAAGTTACTAAACCACCCGGCGGTGACTCCGGGCTCCGGCTTTAACCAGCGCGGCGTGCAATCTACCGGTGAAGCCATCATTGATGCCATTGACAGCGCAAAAAGCCAGCACCTTAAGAATTCAAACTCTTAAAAAAGGAGCTACTTGCCGTCGTTAAGCATAGGCTCCAGCATGTTTTATGTCTGAAACCAAGCAAACTCAACGGCAATTAGCTCCTTTTTTTGCGTAAGCTGGCTTTGCGATCAGGCGTGCTGCGCAATCCACGCCACAAACTGATCCACAAACTTCTGCAAAAAAGCCTGGCTGGACGCACCGACATCACCGTCTGCCGTAAAGAAATCCGCTTTGGCTTGCAGGAACATTTCAGGCTGCGGCAAAGTGGGCATATCCAGATAGGCCAGCACATTGCGCAAATGTTGTTGCGCCAAAGCGGTGCCAATGGCGCCCACCGACATGCCCAGCACTGCCGCAGGCTTGCCCGCCCAGACACTTTGGCCATAAGGGCGCGAGCCTTGATCCAGCGCATTTTTGAGCACGCCGGGAATGGAGCGGTTGTATTCCGGCGTCAGGAAAAGCACCGCATCCGCGCCGCGCACGGCCTCGCGAAACTGCTGAACGGCCTGCACCTCGTGGCCATCGGCCTCTTCGTTGTACAGCGGCAAATCGCCAATATTCACAAAATCGAACTGCACATGCGCAGGCAGCATTTTGGCCATTGCGTGGGCCAACTGGCGGTTAAAAGATGCTTGGCGCAAGCTGCCCACAATGACGGCAACGGTGTACTGACTCATGGCGAACACTCCTTGGTTTCAAAATCTCAGGGGACAGTCATTATGAAAGCGTCTGACAGCACTGCAGCGTGGGCACGCTCCTACACGCCTTGGTGCGGCCACTCCGTGAGGCACAATGCAGCCTCTTTTTTCGCCCCTTGAGCCTGCATGTCTGCCACCACTTTCGCTACCGATTTGCCACCTCCCGCACTGGAATTGCGGCAAGTGCGCCTGCAACGCGGCCGCACGACGGTGTTTGAACAGCTCACCTTGCCCTTGGCTGAACCTCGTATCGGCTTGATTGGTGACAACGGTGCAGGCAAAACCAGTTTGTTGCGGCTGCTGTGTGGACTGGAAGTCCCCGAAGCCGGGCAAGTGCTGTGCAGCGACCGCGATGTGCACGCTGCAGGTGCGCAGCGCCCGCGCTGGGTGGGCATGATGTTCCAAAACCCGGATGACCAAATCATCTTCCCTACTGTGGTGGAAGAACTGGCGCTGGGGTTGCAACCCCACGGCTACGCTAAAAAAGAGGCCCAGGCGCGGGCCCACGATTTTTTGGCACAGCGAGGGCTGCAAGACTGGGCCACCCGTGCCGTCACCAGCCTGAGCCAAGGCCAGCGCCAGCAGGTGTGCTGGCTGTCGCTCTTGCTGGCGGAGCCGCAAAGCCTGTTACTGGATGAGCCCTATGCCAGCCTCGATTTACCCAGCCAGGCCCGCCTGGCGCAGGACATTGCGCAGGCACCGCAGCAGGTGATTGTGTCCACCCACCTGCTTGCGCATGTGCGCAGCTTTTCTCGCGTCATCTGGCTGGAGCAAGGCCGTATTCGCGCTGATGGGGCTGGCACCAGCGTCTGCGCGGCATATGAAGACGACGTGCGCCAGCGCATTGCAGCATTGCAGCCTTAACACCATGGGCACCCTCTACAGCGAACATCTCACCTGGTTGCACCGCGTCAATCCAGCGTTCAAGCTGGTGTCCATGGCCGTGCTCAGCACGCTGCTGTTCATGCTGCAATCGCCGGTGGTCATGCTGGCCTGCGCGGTGGTATGTGCCGCACTGTGGCTAAGCTTGGGCAGAGCCACACGGGTCGCGCGCAAGCTCATCATTTCGGTGGGCATTGCCGCGCTGCTGGTGGCGGGCTTTCATGTGTGGATGGGCAACTATGCTTTGGCCACGGTCAGCGCCCTGCGGCTGGTTTGCGCCTCCAGCCTGGGGATAGCGCTCACGGTCACCACCCACCCGTCGCAATTACTTCAAGTGCTGGAGCGCTTGCTGGCTCCGCTGGCGAAACTGGGTTTTCCGGCACAGCGTTTTGCGCTGCAACTGGCATTGATGATCCGCTTTATTGAGCACTTTTTTGTACAGTGGCAGCGCCTTGACGAAGCCCATCGCCTGCGCACCGGCAAAGCCGGGGGCTTGCGCTTGCTGGCGCCGCTCAGCATTCAAATGCTGCAAACTGCCAAACGCGTGGGTGATGCGCTGTTTGCGCGCTTGGGGCAATAAAAAACGCTGCCTGGAAGCAGCGTTGATTTTTCAAGCGCGCGTGTAATTAATCACGCACCACCAGCACAGGCACATGTGCCGCTTGCAGCACGCGCTGCGCCACACTGCCGAGCACCAGTTTTTCCAAGCCACGGCGGCCATGCGAGCCCATGACGATCAAGTCTGCGCCCACCGTTTGCCCCACGCGCACGATACCTTCATGCACGGCGTGGCCCTCGCCCACCAAAGTTTTGACGGTAACGCCGGAGTCGGCCATGACCTTGTTCACATTTTCCAAAGCATTGTTGGCTTCTGTGGTGGCGGCGCTCAGATACTGGGCTTGGCCGTAGGCAAAATCTGCACCCACACCTGTGAAAGGATAAGGATCGAGCACGTATACAGCGGTGACTTCGCTGCCAAATGCCTTGGCCAGTTGCACTGCCTTTGATACCGCCAGCATGGACGTGGTGGAACCGTCGACGGGAACCAGAATGTGCTTGAACATAGGAGAACTCCTCTTGATGAAATACAGAGCCAATTTGCTTGGCACCACTGCCACATAGTCTGCAGCAGTAGTACAACGTCAGTCTTGATTCGTGTCAAATTTGACCGGATTCTCAGCCCCATCGCCTTGAAAACAATGTCTGCGGCAGGTAATCACCAACGTATCGCGCACGCCATCGGCTTCGGCGTTCAAAGGCTGGATCGGCGTCGATTCGTGAATCATGCGTGCGTCGTCCAATAGCATTAACGACCACGGCTCAGTCAAGGTAAAGCGCAGCCCCTCGGGGCCACTGGCTTCAAATACCCGCGTCTCGCCGCCTTTTATGTTGCGCCGCCCCACCAAGAATACGGCCACCAAATCCACCCCATCGCGGTGCGCGCCCTCGGGGGTGGGCCGCCCAATACCATTGACTGTGTCGATACGAAATTGGTGCGCTTCCACAAAACAGGCTTCATGCGTGCTGGTGGCAAATAGCTGTTGGGACAGGTTCGCCAATTGCGCCACCAATTGCTGAAAGGCAATGTGCTGCGTGGTGGATTCGAGCATGGGCGCAAACCAGCGCACCATCCCACCATGCAGCGCGTTGTATTGCAAAGGCTGCCAATGCGCACGGTGGGGCACCGCATGGATCGCATGGCCCTGTACGACAAAGCTGGCATGGCGGCGAAAGCGGTAGTGCCCGCCATCTTTCAGAAATTCATCGGGGGGCAAGGACTCCCAATCCGGCGTCAATGCTTGCAGGGCTTGCAAGTTGCAGCCAATCCAGGCCGCCGTATCCATTGCATTCAAGATTGCATAGCCATGCTCGCGCAATTGATCGGCGACACGATAAAGGGCGTGGTAAGGAGGAGTGAAAGTCACAGGCTGCATAAGTGCCTGCAAGCTTACTCCCAAGTCGTGCCATGCCGGAGTTTTACCGCTCTATCGTGCTTCGTGTTGGCCGCAATGCCGCCAGCACTATTTATTGATCAAAATATGCTTGTAGCCTTTTGCTACAAAGGGCTAGTAGCTATCAAAACAGATTATTTCCCCCATAGATTGCCACAGCACTGCGGCAATCTATGGAGGGAGGGGTCTCAATCTAGCACTGTGGCTGTGGAGGTGGTTGCTGCCGCTTCAGCATCCTGCAGCCACCGCCACATGACTTTGCCGCTACCACTCTTGGGCAAGGCCTCCACCAACGAGACCAAGCGCGGCACTTTGTATGCAGCCATGTTGTCGCGGCACCAGGCAATGATGTCCTCCTCACTGACCTGCCCTTTGTGTGCGGCACGCAGCACCACCACCGCTTTGACCGTTTCGCCGCGGTAAGCATCTTTGGCAGCGATGATGCAGGCTTCCTGAATGGCGGGGTGGCGAAACATCAACGCTTCCACCTCTGCCGGCCAGACCTTGAATCCGCTGGCATTGATCATGCGTTTGAGGCGGTCGGTAATGAAAAAGTAACCATCTTCATCCACATGGCCCAGATCGCCAGTGCGGAAAAACTTGCGGCCTTCAATCTCCACAAATGCCGCTGCGGTAGCCGCTTCATTGCCCCAGTAACCTGAGAACACTTGAGGTCCAGCGACCACAATCTCGCCCTGCTCTCCAACGCCCAGCTCCTGCAAGGTATCGGGGTCCACCACCAGCGCTTGCGTATTGATAAACGGAATGCCCAAGCACTGCTGCTTGGCGTTGTCTGGCGGATTGCTGTGCGAGGGCGCTGCCGTTTCCGTCAACCCATAGCCTTCTTGATAACGCAAGCCATATTCTTCCCATAACCGTTGGGCAACTGCTTGCGGCATCGCTGCACCGCCGCCTCCAATATAGATAAGGCTGCTCAAATCAAACTGTTTGAAGTTGGGGCTTGCAAACAGGTCAATCACCATGGTGGGAATATTGGTCCAATTGGTGACTTTGTGCTGCGAGATCAATTGCCCCGCTAGCTCTCTGTCCCAGCGTGGCATCAGCAGCATGGTGGCACCGGCATAAATGCTGGCGTGCATGACGGACACCATGCCTGTGATGTGGAACATGGGAATCACCGCCAGGATCACGTTCTCGCTAGACGCGTTTCCCCATACCGAAGAGGCGATTGCGTTCGACATGATGCTGGCATGCGTATGCATGCAACCTTTAGGCATGCCCGTAGTGCCGCTGGTGTAGGGCAGCACACTGAGGTCAGACGGACCCACGTCCAGCGCAGGCGGCGTATCCTGGCAAGCCAAGGCTTGTTTCCAGCTCACCACCCTGCCGTTTTCTAGCTGCAGTGGGGCTCGCTCCATCGTCAACCAGGCTTGCCACACCTCAGGCATGTACTCCCGCTGCGCAGGTGCTGGCAAGTAGTCACCCAGCTGGGTTACGACCATATGCTGTAGCTGGTGCTCAGCAGGCAACTCGTTGCTGGCTTTTGCCAGCTCTGCCCCCAAATCCGCCGTCGTGATCGCGACTTTGACGTTGGCATCGGTGATGTAGTGCTGCAGCTCCTGCGCCAGATTCATCGGATTGACGGGCACCACCACCGCATTAGCCCGCAGGATGGCAAAGTGCGCCAGTACCAGCTGCGGCAGGTTTTGCATCAGCAAGATGACCCTGTCCCCCTTGCGCACTCCTACGCTATGCAGGTGAGCCGCCATGCGTTGCGCCTCATCCGCAAGATCACGGTAATTCACCACACGACCAAAAAAACGAATCGCTGCCTTAGAGGGATAACGCCGTGCGCTGGTCGCCAAGTTGTCCCACAAGGAGGTTTCTGGCAGGGTCAAAGTATGGGGGACACGTCGAGGCCAATGTTGAAAGTGTGGGCGCATAGCAGCTGTTTCATCTCAGTGTTGGGAATGGCTTCAAGCTATCGCTTCAGGGGAAATTAAGCATTCGGGAAGTACCCCAGAAATGGTCACCTCAGTGACCCCGTTCTCCACCAGCCACAAGCCGCTAGCCACCAGCGCTTGGCCATTTCTCAAATTCCTTTTTGTAATAACACCGCACATCCATTTGCCGCCATGCCGACGGTCTTAACGCGCTACATTTCTTGCTTATTCTTGATGTTTCATAACCAACTTCAAGAGCGTGGTGCAAATGCAGTCATGGCCTCGTCGTCAATTTTTAGGCATGTGCGGCAGCGCCTTGCTGGCGACGCCCTTGATTGGCCGATCCAACACTCAGGCATTGCGTATCGCAGAGCTGAAAATGGTTCCGCATGCAGCCTTGGATGCCGACGAGCGCGGCTTTGTGGCTGGGTTGGCAAAGGCAGGCTATATCCAAGGCATTAATCTGCACATTGAGCGTTTCGACGCCCAAGGCGATCCGCAAAAACTGGCCCAATTGGCAGAGCAAATCAGCCTCTCCAAGTTTGACTTGATTCACACTATTTCAACCCTGCCCACCCAGCAAGTGCTGCAGTTCGTCAAATACACGCCGGTAGTGTTCTCTTCGGTGACCGATCCATTGTTTGCCAACATCTTGCCCCAAAGTACTTTCAAAGGGCGCAAGACGCATAGCAACATTACTGGGATCGGCGATCAATGGCCCGTAGATCTGCAATTTCATGTCTATGCGAGCCTGGCCCCCAAGGCCAAGGTCTGGGGCACGTTATACAACCCCGCAGAGGCCAACTCCATCATTCATTTACAGCGCATGCGGGCCACCGCCCATGCGCGTGGCGTGCAACTGCTAGAGGCCCAAGTCACTCACCCCGACCAAGTTAGCCAAGCAGCCCTGACTTTGGCTCCTCAGGTACGGGCAATCACCATTACTTCGGACAACACCAGCAGCGCTCGGATCGAGGACTTGGCTGGTGTCTGCAATGATTACCAACTGCCCTTGTTTGCTGGAGACATTGACAGCATCGAACGCGGGGCCGTAGCCGCTTATGGACTGAATTACTTTCTTGTGGGCTATGCCGCTGGGCGCAAGGCGGCGCTCATTCTTCGGGGCGTAAACCCGGCTGAACTGGAGTGGACACGAATCGAAAAATACAGCTTGGCACTCAACCTCAAAGCTGCCCAGCGACAAGGAGTCTCGCTGTCCGAAACCGTACAGGCCCGCGCCCACCGTCTGATTCGTTGACATGCTTTTCATACGCTTGAGAGCCATTGTCTTGCTTCAACTCGCTGCAGCGCTGTTGATTGTCACTCTGGGCTTGGGCACTTACGTGGACATTCGCAGCCATGCACTAAATAAGCACTATCGCCTCATCAGCACAGCCATGGAACGCATACATCACAAGAACGATGCGCTTTCCACGCTGATAGCGCAAAGCATTCTGGGCCGCGATATTTTGCTGTCTGCCAGCTATGACAGTGACTTGGCACAACTCAATGCCAGCATGGAGGAATTCGAGCAACTCGTTCAAGCGGAAGGCTTGCGCCTTGCCGGTGAAATTATTGACATACGCGCGAGCAGCCAAGATCTACGCCACTCGGAGCGACAGGCCCTAGAGATGATGCGCAGCGAGGATTGGGTGACCGCCAGGAGCATCATTTTCAACACCTCCAATGACTTGGCAATCAAGCTGCAAGCGATCGATAGTGAGATCGCCTTTGGCGCCTTGCGCAGTGAAATGGCACAGCGTGTCCAAGCCTTGGAATGGATGCGTAAGTTCATGATGGCCTTGCGCATGGTGGCTGTCGCACTGCTGCTGTGGGCAGGCCAGCGTTATTCTCAGCGCATGCAAGCTGATTTGTCAGAGCAACGCCGCCTGCGCAAGGCGCTTAGCCAGGCCAATGAGGGCCTGGAATCCAAAGTGCATCAACGCACCCTGGAGCTGGAAATTGCCAATAACAAATTAGCCACCATGAGTCTGACCGATGCACTGACAAATTTACCCAATCGCCGCAACTTTGACTTCACCCTGGAACGTGAATGGCTGCGCGCCCAAAGAGAAGGACATGGGCTGACATTGGGCATGATTGATGTGGACTGGTTCAAAGCCTATAACGATCACTACGGCCACCCTGCGGGCGATGCCTGTTTGCAAAAATTGGCCCAAGCCCTGAGTCAATGCATGCTGCGCCCCAGCGATCTAGTGGCGCGCTATGGTGGCGAGGAATTTGTATTTCTCGCGCCAGCGACGGACATGGCAGGCTCAAAAATCATCGCAGAGCGCATCGTGCAAGCAGCTCGTAACTTGCGCATTCCCCATGAAGGCTCGCCTTTTCAATTTGTTACGATCAGCGTGGGAATTGCATCTTCCGTCGACTGCCACTATCGCCGTGGCTATGTCAACTTGCTGGAAATTGCAGACCACGCGTTATATGAAGCCAAACAAGCCGGGCGCAATTGCTGGGTGGCAACTACGCCTTTGCTGTTTACGCCAGAGCTCTAAGAAATTGGCTTGGAACCCTGTGCAGGGTTCTTAGGGCGTGTTCACATTACCGCAGGTGTTCGCAAATCAAAGCGATGGAGACG
>JADKLW010000119.1_pt1 | contig 44400 bp, 43 predicted proteins | sample 8641881 | NCBI WGS metagenome assembly JADKLW01 (sample SAMN16272185, study PRJNA661076) | feces metagenome | isolation source: fecal sample from diarrhoea affected cattle B | host: Bos taurus | place: South Africa: Lokaleng Village, Mahikeng | collected 2019-09
TATGTCTCCGCGCAGTCGGGGCGTAGCGCAGCCTGGTAGCGCATTTGTCTGGGGGACAAAGGGTCGTCGGTTCAAATCCGGCCGCTCCGACCATCTTTCCCCATCCTTGCAGTTGTTGCGATGAGCCGCCGCAGGCGCGATGCTGCCAGCCTGGAGCCTTGCCCATGCCGCTGACGGCACCCGACGTAGAGCCCGCTCTGTTGCGCTGGGACAACCTGTCTGGCGCCGACATCAGGCTCATCAATCACTCGGAAAACCAGACCTTCCAGATCGATACGCCTGCCCAGGGCAGCTATACGCTCCGGGTGCATCGCGTCGGCTACCAATCGCCGGCTTCAATCGACAGCGAGCTGGCCTGGCTGATGGCGCTACGGCGCGATACTGCGCTGGCGATTCCGCAGCCTGTGCCCGGGACTGACGGCCAGCTGCTGCAGACATTTGCCACTACGCAAGGCGAACGACTGGCCGTGCTGTTCCGGCACATACCGGGCCGGGAGCCGACCCCCGACAGCAATCTGGATGGCCTGTTCGTCACCCTGGGGGGCTATGCGGCGACCATGCACAATCATGTGCGGAGATGGCAGCGGCCGGCGGGTTTTCAGCGCCAGGTGTGGCAGGCGCAGACCATCCTGGACGCGGACGGCGCGTGGGGCGACTGGCGCATTGCGCCTGGGGTCAACCATGCCAATCGGCCGGTTCTGGACCAGTTGGAGGCGGTGCTCTGGCAGCGACTGGCCGACTATGGCACCGACCCCGACCGTTACGGCCTGATCCATGCCGATATGCGGCTGGGCAATCTGCTGGTGGATGGCAGCAAGGTTTCGCTGATCGATTTCGACGATTGCGGCTTCTGCTGGTTCACCTACGACTTTGCCGCGGCAATCTCCTTTCATGAGACCAATGCGGCGATTCCAGCGCTCAGGGCCGCGTGGCTGCGCGGCTACCAAGCAGTGCGGCCGCTGTCGGGCGAAGATATTGCGGCCATGGATTCGATGGTCATGCTCCGGCGCATGGCGCTGCTGGCCTGGATCGGCTCGCATGCCGAGACGAGCCTCGCCGAACAGCATCGGGAGGGCTTTGCCGATGGCACTGCCGAGTTGGCGGAACGCTATCTCCGGGGTCCGCTCTGGTCCTAGACCAAGGCCCTTGCAGGCATCGCCCTGAATGACAGGTCAGCAGCTATTCCGCCGCAATCAGGCTCGCCTGGTGTTCTGACGCGATCTCGTATCCCAGCAGTTCTTCGATGAACATGCGCATGACCGGCGAGTGGGTGCGATCGGCACGGGTCACCAGCATGTAGGGCTCGGAACGCGTGCGCAGCTTGACCGGCAAGACGCGGATGGCCGCCGACTGCGCGAAATAGTCGCCCACGTCCAGTGACAACAACGCCACCATCTGGTGGCTGTGGCGCATCAGCGACATGGTGGCGAAGGCAGAGGTGGTCTCGACCAGGTTGTTGGGGAACTGCAGGCCGTATTCGTTGAACTCGCGTTCGATCAGGCGGCGCATCGGCATATTTGCCGAGCAGACGATCCATGGATCGTTCGCCACGTCCTCGAGCGTCACTTCGCTGAGGTTGGCGCAGCGATGTGCAGCACTGACGGCGACGCACAACTGCTCCTCTTTTACCTTGATCGTCCGGTACTGCTCGGGCCGGTGACTGACACTGGTACGGCAGATGGCGATGTCCAATCGCCCATCGTCGATCAGATGCAGGAGCTGCGCGCTGGTGTCCTCATGAACCTGCACCGATAGTTGCGGCTGCTTGGCCAAGAGGCTGGAAAGGCCGGTCATGGCGATGGGGACGGCGCCCATGATCATCCCGATCGACAGACGTCCGCCCGCGCCTTCCTGCACCGCCTTCATCTCGTCGCGGAGGTGGCGCATGTCGGTCATGATCAGCCGCGCATAGCGTATGACACAATGTCCCAGTTCATTGGGCTCAAGTCCGCGGTAGGAGCGGATGAACAGGGTGTCGCCCATTGCCGACTCGATCTCCTGCAGCGCCTTGGTGGCGCCCGGCTGGGTCAGCGCTACCGCCTCGGCCGCCTTGAGAATGGAGCCATGTTCGTCGATAGCCATTAGCAGACGAAAGTGCCGCAGGCGCAGCCGCGCCGCCATGGAATCCAACGAAGGCAGCATAGATATAGCCTTTCCTCATACCTCTATCAGAACCCATCATTATACACCGCCGACCGCAGTGACTAGATGGTCCGACGTTCTCTGGGGAAAGACGCGCTGCGACGACTAACCCTGAAACGCGAGGAGACCGGTCGGGTGGAGAAATCCAAGTTTTTTGTATTTCGCTGGATGGAGCATCTGCTCGTCGCCGGCATGGCGGTCATGTGCATGCTCGTGTTCTGGAACGTGGTGCTGCGTTACGGCATGCGTTCGGGCATCCCGATCTCGGTTGAAATTTCCCGACTGATCTTCGTCTGGGTCATCATGCTTGGTAGCGTCGTCGCGCTGCGCCAGGGCGCCCACATTTCGGTCGACGCTTTCGTCAATCGCCTTCCGACCCGCATCCGGATTGCCAGCCTGTGGCTTTCGCACTTGCTGATGCTGTGGGTGTGCTGGCTCGTCTTTCAGGGAAGCCTGCGCCAGGCACAGCTGAACTGGGGCAATCACATGCCGCTGTCCGGTGTTTCGGTGGGCTGGATGTATGCCGCCGGTGTCGCCGCTTCCGTGCTCTGGGCCATGATCCTCTGCTTCAATCTCTACCGGTCGGCCCGTGGTGACCACAGCCAGATTCATCCCAATGGCGCAGGCCGCGAAGGGAGCACCAAATGAGTGCGCTTGTCTTTATCGGCTCGCTTGGCGCGGCCATGGCCATCGGCGTGCCCGTCGCCTTCGCCCTGATGGTCTGCGCCATCGCCATGATGTGGATGCTGGGCATGATGGATCCCCAGATCCTCGCCCAGAAGATGATCGACGGCGCTGACAGTTATCCGCTGATGGCCATCCCCTTCTTCATGCTGGCCGGCGAATTGATGACCGCGGGCGGACTTTCGCGCCGCATCGTCGACGTGGCCATGGCGCTGTTCGGCCATCTGCGCGGCGGCCTGGGCTATGTGGTCATCGGCACCGGCGTGGTGCTTGCGACGCTCTCCGGCTCGGCCATCGCTGATACTGCCACCCTCGCCGTCATGCTGCTCCCCATCATGCTCAAGGCCGGTTATCCCGTGGGCCGCACCAGTGGGTTGATGGCCGCGACCGGCATCATCGCCCCCGTGATCCCGCCTTCGATCGGTTTCGTGGTGCTGGGCGTCACGGCCAACCTCTCCATCGTCAAGCTGTTCCTGGCCGGCATCGTGCCCGGACTGCTGATGGCCCTGAGCCTGGTGGTCGCCTGGTGGATCGTCTCGCGTCACGACAACACGCCGACCTTGCCGCGCAAGAGCGGCCGCGATGTGCTGCGGGCATTGCGCGATGCCGTCTGGGCATTGCTGCTGCCGGTCATCATCATCGTCGGCCTGCGCATGGGGGTCTTCACGCCCACCGAGGCCGGCATCGTCGCGGCGGCTTATGCGCTGTTCGTGAGCATGGTCATCTATCGCGAACTCACGCTCAAGGGCCTCTATGACTGCCTGTTGGGCGCAGCCAAGCTCACGGCCGTGATCATGCTGCTGGTCGCCGCGTCGAGCGTCACTGCCTTCCTCATCACCATGGCCAATGTGCCGGCCCAGGTGATCGGGTTTCTCAACCCGTTCATCGACAACCCGGTTCTGCTGATGGCGCTGATGATGCTGGGCGTGCTCATCATTGGCAGCGTGCTCGATTTCACCCCGGCCATCACCATCCTGGTGCCCGTGCTCATGCCGGTGGTCAACGCGGCGGGTATCGACCCGATCTATTTCGGCGTCGTGTTCATCATCTGCGCAGCCATCGGGATGATCACCCCGCCCGTCGGCGCCGTGCTCAACACCGTCAGCGGCGTTGCCCGAATTCCACTCGAGAAAGCGGTGGCCGGCATATGGCCGTTCCTGCTCGCAGAGGTCGCCGTTCTGGTGCTGCTGATCCTGTTTCCGGCCATCATCACCGGCCCGCTCGAATTTTTCTACTAGCCATCTACAACTGGAGGAATCTGATGAAACTCAACAAGCTACTTGCGGCTACCGCGCTGGTGCTGGCCGCGGCCACCCTGCCCGCCGCTGCCCAGACGGCCCGGATCGGCTACGTGCCGACCGAGGATCACCCCGTCGGCCAAGGCGTCAACAAGTTCGCCGAGCTGGTCGCCGAAAAGACCGAGGGCCGCATCGAGCTGCAGAAGTTCGGCAATGGTACTTTGGGCAACGAACCGCAGATGCAGTCTTCCGTGCAAGGCGGTATCCTCGACGTCATGGTCGGCCCGACTTCCAACCTCGTCGGCTCGATCCCCGAATACCTGATCTTCGACCTGCCCTTCTTCTACCCGGACTTCGAAGCCGTGGATAAGGTCATGGACGGCCGCGTCGGTGATGCCCTGTTCGCCAAGCTCGATGCGCTGGACATGGTCGGCCTTGCCTATTGGGACAATGGCTTCCGCCACATGACCAACGGGGTTCGTCCGATCAACACGGTCGAGGACGTGGCCGGGCTCAATATCCGCGTCATTCCCAATCCGCTGTTCATCGCCACGTTCGAGGCGCTGGGTACGAACCCGGTTCCGCTGCCCTATCCCGAGCTCTTCACCGCACTTGAGACGCGCGCTGTCGATGCCCAGGAAACCCCGGTCGGGCTAATCTATTCGAGCCGCTTCTACGAAGTGCAGGACCATCTGGCCCTGACTGGACACGTCTACACGCCCTATCTGCTGCTCGCCTCCAAGACCTGGTTCAACGGCCTCTCGGCCGAAGACCAGGCGCTGGTGAAGGAAGCTGCACAGGAGTCGGCCATCTATCAGCGGGATCTTTCGCGCACCGATGCCGACCGCCTGGTGGGGCTGCTGGAAGAAGAAGGCATGGAAGTCACCCGCCTCAGCGACGCTGAAATGGCCCGCATGCGCGAGACCGTGGCACCCGTCGTCGACCAGTTCACCGACACCATCGGCGCCGAGCTGATCCAGCAGGCACGCGAAGACATGGGCACCGCCAACTAAGGTGCCACGGGAGAGGCGTTCGCGCCTCTCCTCAACTCGGGTGGCCCGTGCCGGACCACCCATTTTTTATTCCAATATACCGGAGATTTCTCATGCGGCTGATTCAGTTCGAGCGCACAGATGGCGCTCGCGCCGTTGGCGTGGTTGACGGCAACGCCATTCACACTGTCAACGAGACCGAAACGGTTCGCCGGCTGGCGCTCGATGCCATCGCATCCGGCCGCTCGCTGGTCGAGGAAGTCAACGCCCGCGGCACCGGCGAAAGCCATGACTACGATGCGCTGATGGCGTCCGGCCGCGTCCTGCCGCCGCTGGACCATGAAGATCCCGCTCACTGCGTCATTGCCGGCACCGGCCTGACCCATACCGGCAGCGCCGCAGCCCGCAGCCAGATGCATGCCAAGATCGGCGGCGCCGAAGCCGACCTGAACGATTCCATGCGCATCTTCAAATGGGGTGTCGAGGGCGGCAAGCCTGAGGCCGGCAAGGCCGGTGTGCAGCCCGAGTGGTTCTACAAGGGTGACGGCTCCATCGTGTCGCGGCCGGGCCAGGCCCTGCCCATGCCCGATTTCGCAGAGGATTCCGGCGAGGAGCCGGAAGTGGTCGGGCTTTACGTGATCTCGCCGGACGGAGAGCCCTGGCGCGTCGGTTTCGCGGTGGGCAACGAAACCACCGACCATGTGACCGAGAAGAAGAACTATCTCTATCTCGCACATGCCAAGCTGCGCTTCTGCTCCTATGGTCCCGAGCTCTTTATCGGCGATTTGCCGAGCAATCTCGTGGGCACCGCGCGTATTGTCCGTGACGGCGAGACGATCTGGGAGAAGTCATTCCCGACCGGCGAGGACAATATGTGCCACTCGCTGGCCAATCTTGAATATCATCACTTCAAGTATGACCAGTTCCTGCGTGCGGGCGATGTGCATGTCCAGTTCATGGGCACGTCCGTTGCGTCCTTCGGGGACGGCATCAAGACCCAGGTCGGCGATGTATTCGAGATCGGCATACCTGAGTTCGGCCGGCCGCTGTCCAACCAGATCAGCCTGGTTCCCTCCAAGCAGGGCCTGCGGCCGATCAAGTCGCTCTAGGCCGATACATCCCGCGCCAGCCTGCCGGCGCGGGATTTTCCATCAATGCAACGCTGCTTGCTGTTATCCGCGCTGCATGTAGGCGCGCCAGCCGCCAAAGCCGGTCACCTCCTCGGCATGCTCGACCGCATGCTGCTCGCAGAGAAAGCCGCTGACGTCCGCCCCGTCATCGAGGGCGATCTTGCCGATGCCAAGCGGCGCGGGGATGCGGGAGACGAATGCTCCGAACCCGGCCGTGGGCAGTTCCCAGACCTCGACCTCGATGCCCGTGCCCTCGTAACCGGGGCTGCGCACCAGTCCCGGCTTGGGCGGTACGGTGCCGGGGAGCGCGAAAAGCCGATAGTCCGTGACGGTGCGGCAGCTCTTCACCAACTGGCCACCCAGTGCCACCAGTTCACCATTGAGCGGCATGCCGCTGAGATGGGCACCGACCACCACGATGGGAACCGAGCCATCCTTCCTTGGGACAGGTTGGACGGCGCTGACCGCCACAGTCCTGTCACGCCCGGCGCCCTGCCCGACCAGCGCATGCAGCCGGCTGGCATGGTGCGCCAATGCATCATCACTGAAGGCCGGCCCCACCAGGGTTACGCCCGCGGGTAGCCCGCTCTCATCGTCAAATCCCGCGGGGATGGCAATGGCGGCCAGGTCGAAGAGATTGACGAAATTGGTATAGCGCCCGAGATGGCTGTTGCGCATGACCGGCTCGGCCTGCATCTCGGCGACGGTATAGGTCGTTGGCGTCGTGGGAAGCAGCAACATATCGACTTCCTGCCAGCTCGCTTCGGTTTGGCGCCGGAGTTCGGCGAGCCGATAGCGGCCTTCGAACGCCTCAACTGCCGTCATGGCGCCGGCGCTGCTGATGATCGAGCGTACCGTTGGATCCATCGCCTCGCCATGGCCGGCAAAAAAATCCGCGATCGCCGCCAGCCGCTCCGCGACCCAGGGACCACCGTAGAGCAGTTCCGCGGCAGCCCGGAACGGCGCGTAGTCGATCGGCACGATCCGGGCGCCGTCCCGTTCGGCAGCAGCAATCGCGGCGTCGTAGAGGTGCGCTACGCCATTATTGCCAAAGAATTCGCGTTCACTGCCGGCGAGCACGCCCAGCCGCGGACTGGCTGGCAGCCACACCGGCGCACCGGTGCGCGAGAATGGATCGGCGGGGTCGAAGCCCTCGGCGATCCTGCGGACGGTCACGCCGTCGTGGACGCTGGCGGTGAAGATGCTGACGCAATCGAGCGTGCGGCAGGCCGGCACCACGCCGGATGTGGAGATCAGGCCAAGGCTTGGCTTGATGCCGACGATATTGTTGAGGGCCGCAGGCACCCTGCCCGAGCCCGCCGTATCGGTGCCAAGGGAGAAGCTGCACAGGCCGGCCGCCACAGCCACGGCCGAACCCGAACTCGACCCCCCGGAGATGTAGCGGTCATCGAACACCGAGCGCGGCGCACCATAGGGCGAGCGTGTGCCATTGAGCCCGGTAGCGAACTGATCGAGATTGGTCTTGCCGATAACGATGGCGCCAGCAGCCCTGAGGCGCTCCACGACTGTGGCATCTTTTTGCGGCTCATAGGCGAATTCCGGGCAGCCGGCCGTGGTAGGAAAGCCCGCCACATCGATATTGTCTTTAACCGCAAACGGCACGCCCCAGAGCGGCAGTGCCGCGGGATTCGGGTGGGCTGCCACCAGTTCACGCGCCGCGTTGCGCAGGCTTTCGGCATTAGCCGGACTGATGAACACCGCCTTGTCCGGCCAGTTCGCGCAACGTGCAATGATCTCCTCGACAAGCTCGAGTGGCGTTCCGCCCCCAGCGTAGAACTGGCGCAGGGTCGACAGGTCAAGGATGGTTGGCAGCATGGGCAATCTCGTTGTTGGCGGGAGCAGCATCGCACCAGCCCCGTATTGTATGCAATGGCTATATTTCTGCATTGTTTTTAGGCAGATTTTTCAGTCATGAGCATACATTAAGCGCATTGATCTGGATGCCTCAGGCCCACCATTCTTTCAAGCCATTGAAAAAGAAAGGGAAACTTACACGAAAGCAGTTGGCATGGGGTTTGCAGTTCATCTTGCAGCCGCTCGTTAGGGGGCGGATGCAGGGAGCAAAACATGTCGCGACTTCTTCTCTCTCGTCGTTCACTGCTCAAAGTCGGCGCTGCCGGCCTTGCGGCAACGGCGCTTCCCATGGGCCTCGCCAAGGCGCAGTCGCCCATCGTCATTGGTGCAGTCTATGTGGGCCCGCGTGATGACTTCGGCTGGAACCAGGCTCATGCCCAGGCCATGGAAATCCTCAAGGCGGTGCCGGGCGTCACGGTCATCGAGGAAGAAAATGTCCCCGAGACCGACGCCGTCGCCCAGTCCATGGAATCGATGATCAACCTGGATGGCGCCAATCTCATCCTCGCCACCTCGTTCGGCTACTACAGCCCGTTCGTGGTGGAGCTTGCCAAGAAGTACCCCGACGTCGAGTTCCGCCATGCGTTGCCGCTGTGGCGAGAGGGCGACCCGACCAATGCCGGGTCATACTTCTGCTATCTCAACCAGGGTCACTACGTGAACGGCGTTGCGGCCGGCCTGTCATCGGCCAGCGGCAAGCTCGGCTTTGTTGCCGCCAAGCCCGTGCCGACCGTGCTGAGCAATATCAATTCCTTCCTGCTCGGCGCCCGCAAGACCAATCCGAACGCCACCGTCCAGGTGATCTTCACCGGCGACTGGTCACTGCCGGTCCGCGAAGCCGAGGCGACCAATGCCCTGGTCGATGCCGGTTGCGATGTCATCGCCTGCCATGTCGACGGCCCCAAGGTGGTGGTGGAAACCGCCGAGGGTCGCGGCGTCAAGACCTGCGGCCACAATGCCTCCCAGGCCCCGCTGGCGCCCAATGGCTTCATCACCGGCGCCGAATACAAGTGGTCCACCATCTACTCGTTGTTTGCCGACCAGTTGGCCAAGGGTGAACCGCTGCCCACCTTCCTCGCCGGCGGCTACCACAATGACATGCTGCAGACCACGCCCTATGGCGCGGGCGCCACGCCCGAAGCCATTGCCGCTGCAGACACGGCCATTGCCGACCTCAAGGCGGGTAAACCGATCTATGTCGGCCCGCTCAAGGACAATGAGGGCAATGTCGTCATCGAAGGCGAGATGGATAACTACGACCCCGTCCTCGACGACATGAACTACCTGCTCGAAGGCGTGGTCGGCTCGCTGACCTGATCCCCTGCCCCAGTGGTCCTCCCGGACGGGAGGACCACCATCATCCCAGCGGAGTGCATAGATGACGGTTGCGAGCGCAGCAGTTGAACCCAGGATCGGTACGCCAAGCGTGCGCAAGCTCAAGCTGGCCGAATCCGTATTCGTGCCGCTCTTCGCGCTTGCCGGGTCCTTCCTCATCTTCTCGCTGTTCCTCCTGGTCATCGGCAAGTCGCCGGTGGAGTTCTTCACGCTGGTCTGGACCGGCGGCTTCGGCTCCAGCTTTTCCATCCAGCAAAGCATGCAGCGCGCGGCGCCGCTGATCCTGACCGCCCTGGCCTTCGCCGTGCCCGCCCGCATCGGGCTCACCATGATCGGCGCCGAGGGGGCGCTGGTGCTCGGCGGCTTTGCTGCCGCGGCTGTGGCGATTCCTCTGGTCACCGGCGGCGCCTTTGTACCGATCACCTGGCTCATCATGGCGCTCACCGCCATGGCCGCGGGCGGCTTGTGGCTCGGTATTGCCGGCTGGCTCAAGCACTATCGCGGCGTCAACGAGACCATCTCGTCGCTGCTGCTCAGCTACATCGCCATCGCCATCATGAACTTTTTCGTCGAAGGTGCCCTGCGGGATCCGGCCTCCTCGAACAAGCCGTCGACCATGCCGATCGGCGACGCCTACCGGATCGGCTCCATTCCGGGCACGGATATCCATTGGGGCTTCGCCGCTGGCGTGCTGCTGGCGATCGTCCTCTTCTTGCTGATGTCGCGCACGACATTCGGCTTTGCCGCACGCATGACAGGCGGCAATGTGCGGGCCGCCAAGGCGCAGGGCCTGCCGGTGGGCTTCCTGATGGTCGCCTGCTGCGTCATCGCCGGTTGCTGCGCAGGGTTGGCGGGCTTCTTTGAAGTCGCCGCCATTCACGGCCAGGCCAATGCCTCGCTGGTCGCCGGCTATGGATTCACCGGCATTCTCGTCGCGTTCCTTGCGCGCCATAACCCGCTGATGATCGTGCCCGTTGCCATCATCTTCGGGGCCATCGCTGCCGCAGGCGGGCTGGTGCAGCGCCGAATGGGCATGCCCGATGCGACCGTCCTGGTGCTCCAGGGCATCATCTTCGTCGTGCTGCTGGCCAGCGAGACGCTCTATGGGCGGATCAAGCTCTTCCAGCCGCAGGCGAGCGGAGACCGCACATGATGGACGCAGCTGTTGCCACCGTCCTCATCGCCATGCTGGGCGGCGCCATTCGCGTCTCGACCCCGTTCATGTTTGTCGCCCTCGGCGAGTGCCTCACCGAAAAGTCGGGCCGAATCAATCTGGGGCTCGAGGGCAATCTCGTGCTGGGCGCCATGGTGGCCTATGCCATCAGCTTCCATACCGGCAATCCGTGGATGGGCGTACTGGCGGCGGGCGGTTCGGGCATCGTCCTAGGAGCGCTGCACGGCTATATCTGCAAGCTGCCCAAGGTCAACGACATCGCGGTCGGCATCGCCATCATGAGCTTCGGCACCGGCTTGGCCTTCTTCTTCGGCAAGCCCTATATCCAGCCCTCCGCGCCGCGCCTCGACGCCATTCATCTCGGCGACTGGACCGGCAACTCGGCCCTGGCCCAAGCACTACAGGTCAATCCGCTGTGGTTCGTCGGGATCATTCTCGCGTTCGCCATGCGGTGGGCCTTCGCCAATACCCGCTGGGGCCTGATCGTGCGCATGACCGGCGATAGCGCCGCCTCAGCCAAGGCAATGGGCGTTTCGGTGGATCTCGTGCGCTTTCTGGCGACTGCCGCGGGCGGCCTGCTCGCCGGCATCGGCGGTGCATTTCTCTCGCTCTATTATCCCGGCTCGTGGAACCAGGGACTGTCATCCGGCCAGGGCCTGATGGCGGTGGCCCTGGTGATCTTTGCCCGCTGGGATCCGGTGCGCTGCATCTGGGCCGCCTTGCTGTTCGGCGCCGCCGGAGCCATCGGCCCGTCCCTGCAATCGGTGGGCATTTCCCAGGGCTACTACTTCTTCAATGCCGCGCCCTACATCCTGACGCTTTTCATCATGATCGCCTCGGCCCGCAGCAAGGGCGCAGCACGGGACGTGCCGGGCGAGCTTTCCATCACCAAATAGGAGCACTGCCATGTCTGGCCTCGGCGGGTTGAACAAATCGGAAAATGGCGTGGTCATCGGCTTGGTGCAGTTGCAACTGCCGGTGGTCGAGACACCAGCCGACCTGCAGCAGCAGACCGCCCGCATCGTCGAGCTGGTCGGCAAGGCGCGGCGCAACCTAGGCACCATGGACCTCGTGGTCTTCCCCGAATACGCGCTGCACGGCCTGTCCATGGATACCAATCCGGCCATCATGTGCAGGCTGGATGGCCCCGAAGTTGCCGCCTTCAAGCAGGCCTGCCGAGACAACGCGATCTGGGGCTGCTTTTCCATCATGGAGGCCAATCCTGGCGGCAATCCCTATAATTCCGGGCTGATCATCGATGACCAGGGCGAGCTCAAGCTCTATTACCGCAAGCTCCACCCCTGGGTGCCGGTCGAGCCCTGGGAGCCGGGCGATCTCGGCATTCCGGTCATCGACGGGCCCAAGGGCTGCAAGCTCAGCCTCATCATCTGCCACGACGGCATGTTCCCCGAGATGGCGCGCGAAGCGGCCTACAAGGGCGCCGAAATCATGCTGCGCACCGCCGGCTATACGGCGCCGATCCGCCAAGCCTGGCGCTTCACCAACCAGTCCAATTCCTTCTGCAACCTGATGGTCACCGCCAATGTCTGCATGTGCGGCTCGGACGGCACGTTCGACAGCATGGGCGAGGCGATGATCGTCGACTTCGACGGCTCGATCATCGCCGAGGGCGTCACCGGCCGCGCCGACGAGATCATCACCGCCGAGGTCCGCCCGGACCTGGTGCGCGAGGCGCGGGCCAACTGGGGCGTCGAGAATAATATCTACCAGCTCGCCCATCGCGGCTTCACTGCCGTGGATGGCGGCGCCCAGGATGCGCCCTATTCCTACATGCACGACCTGATCAATGGCCGCTACCGCCTGCCCTGGGAGGAGAGCGTCAAGGTCAAGGATGGCACGCCGTCCGGCTTTGCCAAACCGCAGCGCCGCTACGGCGAAAAGTTCACGGAGGCTGCCGAATGAGCCTTGTGGACGAACGCATCGACGACGCCATGCTGCCCGGCGGCACGACCATCGCCACAGCCGATCCCTACCCATGGCCGTTCGACGGGGATTGGGGCCCGCACAACACCGCCCTTATCGTCATCGACATGCAGGTCGATTTCTGCGCGCCGGGCGGTTACGTCGACTCCATGGGTTATGATATCGGCCTGACCCGCGCACCCATCGGCCCGATCCAGGCAGTGCTCGCCGGCATGCGGGCCAAGGGCTACCCGATCATCCATACCCGCGAAGGCCACAAGCCCGATCTTTCCGACCTGCCCGCCAACAAGCGCTGGCGTTCGCAGCGCATCGGCGCCGGTATCGGCGACCAGGGACCATGCGGCCGCATCTTGGTGCGCGGCGAGCCGGGTTGGGAGATCATTCCCGAACTCCAGCCACTGCCTGGCGAGCAGATTATCGACAAGCCCGGCAAGGGCACATTCATTGCCACCGATTTCGAGCTGGTGCTGCGCATGAAGAATATCCGTAACCTGGTCTTTACCGGTGTCACGACCGACGTCTGCGTCCACACCACGATGCGCGACGCCAATGATCGCGGCTATGAATGCCTGCTGCTCGAAGATTGCTGCGCGGCCACCAAGCTGGAGAACCATCTCGCCGCCATCGACATGATCAAGATGCAGGGCGGCGTCTTCGGTGCGGTCAGCACGTCGAGAGACCTGCTTGAGGCATTGCCATGAACGCAGTCGCGCCCATCCTCGCCGCAGGCCGTGCGCCTTCCCTGCAAGCCATCGGCATGACCAAGATTTTCGGATCACTGGTGGCACTCGATGACGTGTCCATCGACATTCCGGCCGGCTCGTTCCACGCGCTTCTGGGCGAGAATGGCGCCGGCAAGTCCACCTTGGTGAAGTCCATCATGGGCTTTTACTCCCCGGACCAGGGCCAGATCATGCTCAATGGCAGGGAAGTGCAGATCAGGTCGCCGCGCGATGCCCGCGCCAATGGCATCGGCATGGTCTATCAGCAATTCACCCTGGTGCCGTGCCTGACTGCGGCGGAAAACCTCGTCATCGCACGCGCCGACGCGCCCAGCGTCATCGACTGGCGCAAGGAGAAGAAGGCACTGGCCGAGTTCATGGACCAGATGCCCTTCAAGGTGCCGCTCGATGCACAGGTGTCGTCGCTGTCGGCCGGGGAAAAGCAGAAGCTTGAAATCCTCAAACTGCTCTATCTCGACCAGCGCTTCATGATCCTCGATGAGCCGACCTCGGTGCTCACCCCCGGTGAGGCCGACGAAATGCTCGGCCTGCTCGGCGACATGGCCGCGCGCAAGGACATCACCGTGCTGATGATCTCGCACAAGTTCCGCGAGGTGAAGGCGTTCTGCGATGGCTTCACGGTGTTGCGGCGCGGCAGGCTGACCGGTTCGGGCGATGCGCAGTCCGCGACCATTGCCGAGATGAGCCAGATGATGATCGGCGACACCGAGGTGCGCGAACGTGCATCGCGCCGCGCACACAACGAGAAGCGCGAAGTGCTCGAGCTGGCCGGGCTGTTCGCCGAGGATGTCGACGGGGCCAATGTCATCTCGGCGGTCAACCTCAAGGTCAATGCCGGGGAGATCGTGGGCATTGCCGGCGTTTCAGGCAATGGCCAGTCGGCACTGGTCGAAGCGCTTGCCGGCCAGCGTCCGCTGAGCGACGGCGCGATCCGTATTCACGGGCAGAACTTCTTCCCCAAACGAAGTGCCTTCGACAAGCTCAAGGTGTTTGGCCTGCCCGAGGAACCACTCAAGAATGCCACCGTGCCAAGGATGAGCGTGGCCGAAAATCTGGCGTTCCGCGCCTTCGACAAGCCGCCGGTGACCCGCTTTGGCTGGTGGATGTCGCCCGGCCCGATGCGTAAGCAGGCTGAGGAACTGATCGCGCGATACCGGGTGAAAACCACCTCGCCCGATGCGCCGATCGAGACGCTGTCCGGCGGCAATGTGCAGCGCGCCGTGCTGGCGCGCGAACTGGGTGGGGATGTCGACGTACTGATCGTCGCCAATCCCTGCTTCGGGCTGGATTTCGCTTCGGTGTCAGAAATCCGTAGCCAGATCATGGAGCAGCGCAATCGCGGCGCTGCGGTGCTGCTGGTGAGCGAGGATCTCGACGAAATCCTCGAACTCGCCGACCGCGTGGCGGTGATGAGCGGCGGCACGATCACCTATGTGTCGAAGATCGAGGACACCGACCGCAACACGATCGGCCAGCATATGGCGGGGCATTGATGATCCCGGTCCCTGCCCGCCCCTACCCGTTCCAGTTCGACCCGGCCCACGCGGCGTTGGTCGTCATCGACATGCAGCGCGATTTCATCGAGCCGGGCGGGTTCGGCGATAGCCTGGGCAACGATGTTGCCCTGCTCGAAGCCATTATCCCCACCACGGCCGATCTCATTGCCCTGTTCCGCCGCCGGGGCTGGCCCATCATCCACACCCGCGAGGCCCATCGGCCGGACCTGAGCGATTGCCCACCGGCCAAGATTGCCCGCGGCACGCCGGGGCTGCGCATCGGCGACCTCGGGGCCATGGGCCGCATTCTGATAGCTGGCGAGCCGGGCAACCAGATCGTCGATGCACTGGCACCGCTGCCGGACGAGATCGTCATCGACAAGCCCGGCAAGGGCATGTTCTGGGCCACCGGCATTCACGAACGGCTGCAAAGCATGGGCATCACCCACCTGGTCTTTGCCGGCGTCACCACCGAAGTCTGCGTCCAGACCTCGATGCGCGAGGCCAATGACCGCGGCTATGAATGCCTGCTCATCGAGGATGCCACCGAAAGCTATTTCCCCGCCTTCAAGGCCGCGACCATCGAGATGATCGCCGCCCAGGGCGGCATCGTCGGCTGGGTCACGCCGCTGGCAAGCCTCGCACATGCATTGGAAAAGGAGACGGAAAGTGTCTGAACAGGGTCGCTGGGCCGGGCGCAACCCGGGCAAGGATGTCATTCGTCACGACATCTGGCACAAGCTCGAAGCTGCCGGGGCAAATATCGGCCCGGCCTGGAGCATGATACCCAATTTCGTCGGCGCCGATATGGCCGCCTGGCACCTGGCGCAGACCGAGGCATGGAAGGCCGCGCGAACGGTCAAGACCAATCCCGATCATGCGCAGACGCCGATCCGTATCCGGGCGCTCTACGAAGGCAAGACGGTCTATGCGCCGGTGCCGTATCTTACCCAGGATTTCCCCTATCTCCGCCTTGAGCCGCAAGCGTTGATCGCGCGGGACATATCCTTCGAACTCGCGGCGACGCCGCAGGGCTTCATGATCCACGGCGAAAGGCTGGAATTCGAGGATGTAGCGCCGCTCGACTTCTGCGTCGTCGGTTCGGTCGCCGTCAGCCGTGCGGGCGGGCGCACCGGCAAGGGCGCAGGCTTCGCCGATCTCGAAACAGCGATCTTCCGCGAGCTGGGCGTGGTCACGTCCACGACGCCGATGGCGACCACCGTCCATTCGATCCAACTGGTGGACGACAGCCAGATCGTCATCGAGAGCCATGACAGCCCGCTGGACTTCGTCGCCACCGAAGCCGGGCTGATCGTCACCGGCAACGACCTGCCGCGGCCGATGGGCGTCGACTGGGACAAGGTGCGCGCCGACCAATACGCAACGATTCCCTTTCTGGCGCGGCTGCGCGATCGCATGCTGGCACGGCGGTCGGCATGATCCTGAACGATCCGAATGTGGTCGCGGAAGTCCGGGCCGCATTCGAGCGGTATGAACAGGCGTTGCTGGCCAATGATGCCGTGACGCTGGACGCGATGTTCCTGCACCGGCCCGACACCGTCCGCTATGGCGCCGCCGAGGTGCAGTACGGCATCGCCGAAATCCGCGCTTTCCGCGCCCTTCAGATGCCGTTCGCGCGCAGCCTCGCGCGCCTCACCATCGTGACCTATGGGAGCGACGTTGCCACAGCCTCGACGCTGTTCTATCGGGAGGACCTGCCCGGCCAGGTGGGGCGCCAGCAACAGACCTGGCTGCGCACGGCGGCGGGCTGGCGCGTTGCTGCGGCGCATGTCAGCATGATGCCTGAACTCTGAAAGAAAGGCCGCAAGAGCGTGCTGAAGCGCCCCCGAACATCGGCCGAGGAGATCCGCCAGCAACTGGCGGCGCGGATCATCTGTGGCGAACTGGCGCCCGGCACGCCACTCGATGAAACCGTCCTTGCCAGCGAATTTGCCGTGTCGCGCACGCCTATCCGCGAGGCGCTCCGCCTGCTTGCGGCCAGTGGCCTGGTCGAGCAGAGGCCGCATGCCCGGGCCCTGGTCGCCAAGCCGGATGAAGCAAAGCTGGCCGGCATGTTCGAGGTCATGGGCTATCTTGAAGCGCTCTGTGCCGGTCTCTCCGCCATTGCGATGAGCGCTGCCGAACGCGACGCCCTCGATGCCCTGCACGATCGCATGGCCGCCATCGTGCGAGCGGGGGATCGTGCCGCCTATGTCGAAGCCAACGAGGCCTTTCATTCGGCCATCTACGATGGCGCGCACAATGCCTATCTGGCAGAGCTGACCCGCTCGACCCGCCAGCGGCTGCAGCCATTCCGCCGCGCCCAGTTCCAGGCGCTCGGCCGGCTCAGCCGCTCGCATGCAGAGCATGGCATGGTCATCGAGGCTATCCTGCAGGGTGACCGCGCCCAGGCCGAGCGAGCCATGCGCCAGCATATTGCCATCGTCGAGGACGCCTATCAGCAGACGGCAGACACCCTGCAATCGCGCCCGGCTACCAACCCGGTCTCCGGCTGAAGCTGCGTGCGGCAGCCGCAAGCCATAGCTTTTGACGACGCGACTGCGAACGGCTATCTGCGACGTGACCGGCAGTCGCTGGTTGATTTCCGGACAGCATGAGGACGCCCCTTGTCTCGAAGCATAGCCAGCGCACTCCTCTTGATCGCCGTGACCGCGATCCTCCTACCGCCGGGGCAATGGGCCTACATTGGCGCCTATACCGTGCTTGTCGCCGCGCTTCTGGCATTGCTGGTCTTTGGCTGGCCTGAGCGGGCGGCATTCCTGCACCCGACGTCCCTTGCCATTCTGGTGGCGATCGGGCTCGTCGCCGTTGTCCTGCCTTTTGTCTATCGCGGTCCACAGGATCTCCTGGGCCCCGTGCTGCTCCTGCCCATGCTGGCGACCGTCGGCCTTGGCCTGCTGGCCCGACCGGCCAATTGGGTCCCCAGCCCCACCGTGCTGGCATCCATTTGCCTCGTAGGATCGCTCATCGCGCTCATTGGTGGCGCCTATGAGCTTTTCGTACTCGGCATCTATCGACCGGGCATGGGCAATAATCCTATCCACTATGGCAGCCTGAGCGCCATGGTGGGCAGCCTCGCCATGGTGGGGGTTGTCTCGAGCACGTCGGCCCGGCGGTATGTCTTTCTGCTCGGGCCGGTATTCGGGCTCGGCTGCGCCGTGATTGCCGATTCTCGCGGCCCGATGCTGGGCGCTGTGGCCATGTCGGGGGTTGGCGTTGTGACGCTCACCGTCTGGCTGTGGCGGGAGCGGCTGTTTCGCGTCGCTCTCCTGGTGTGCACCGGCCTGGCTATAGGGGTCGTCGCCTATCTCGTCGGCAGCGGTAACGCGCGGGTTGCGAGTGTCATTCAAAGCGGGCTCGATATCTTCCGCTTCACCGGCGGTTCGGACGATATCCGGGCGGCGCTCTATGCCTCGGGCATCGAAATTCTGCGAACGTCGCCGATTGTCGGGGTTGGTCTGGGACAGATCATGGTGACGGCTGAAACGCTGTTTCCGCAGCTTGTTGTCGGTACCGGCCTCGAAAACCTGCACGCAGACTGGGCCAATTTCGCCGCCATGGCCGGCATATTAGGGTTGATCGCCTGGCTGCTGCTGCTGGCCGCGCCGCTGCTCCTGCTGCTTGATGGCCGCGCGCGGCAGGATCGGCCAATCGTCCTGGGCGCGCTGTTGCTCAGTACCGGCCAGTTGGTGCTGGGCGGCAGCAATGCAACATTCGGCATCCTCCCGCAGACGGTCATCTACGCCGCGGTGCTGGGCTATTTCCTCGTCCGGGCCCGGCGACTGGTTCTGTAGCCTCGCCCATTGCCCATGTTGGCAGCACGCCCGGCTCCGGCTATGGAAAAGCAGGCGCGTGGCAGCCGTGACGCTGTTGTCCTCTGACGCCTGATTGCCCAGGCGGCGCCCGCGGTCCGCTTTTCCGAAATCAGCTCAAATCTTCTCGCTCATGCACCTTGACAAGGTCCACGCAAGTTTTGTTAATACGCATTAGCTGCTAATACGTATTAGCGTTCGAAGCGGCTTTAGGGAGGCACCGTTTGTCCGGTTCGAAACGTCTGACTCAGCGCGACATTGCGCGACTGGCTGGAGTAAGCCAGGCGACGGTTTCGCTTGTCCTCAATGGCGCTTCCAGCGCCGAGGGTCGAATTCCCCAAGAGACGCGGGACCGGGTTCACAAGGCGATCCGCGAGACCGGGTATGTGGCTGACCCGATTGCCCGCCGCATGGCCAAGGGCCTCAACCGCATTCTTGGTGTCTTCACTTACGAACCGGCCTTCCCGGTCGAGCAGGCGGACTTCTTCGGCCCATTTCTGTTCGGCATCGAAGAAGCTGCCCAGCAGATGGGCTATGACCTGCTGCTGCTGACCGGTGCCGCAAACGCGGCGCAACGCAAGATTTTTAGCGAGAACAACCGGCTGCGCCTCGCAGATGGCTGCCTCGTTCTCGGCCGCCAGTTCGATACGGCAGAACTCGCCCGGCTTGTTGCGGGCGACTACCCGTTTGTCGCAGTGGGTCGTCGTGATGATGCCGGCGGACCAGTGCCCTATGTCGGCGGCGACTATGCCACCGCGACAGCCGCCCTGGTGCAAAGGGCCCGCGACCTGGGTCACAGCCGTATCGCCTATGTCGGCCCTGCCGAAGGCGCGGAATCAACCGTCGATCGCTGGCTCGGCTTCCGCAGCGCCATCGCGGGCATGGACTTTGTTGCCCACATTCCCGCCGCTGCCCGCCCCGCGACCGAGACGCTCGACGCGCTGATCGCCAGCCAAGCGAGCGTGGTGTTCTTCATCGAACTGGCCGATGCCATCAAGGTCGAGCAGCTCGCCCTGCAGCGTGGCATCTCAATTCCCGGCGACCTGTCGATCGTGGTGCTCGGCAATCACATCCGCGCCGAAGATACCGACACCCGTTTCACCTCCTTCTCCATCCCTCGCGAAGCCATGGGGCACGCTGCTGCCCGCATGCTGGTGCGCCGGGTGGAGAGTCAGGAACCCGTGCAGCAAGTGCTGCTCCCCTGTGAACCGGTCGAGGGGGAAACCCTCGGCCCTCTGACCCATCGGATCAAATGACCTCTAAAGAACTCAGCGCAGATATCCTCGTCGTCGGCGGCGGCCTTGGTGGCGTCGCGGCAGCCCTTGGTGCGCTTCGCAACGGCCGCACCGTCATCATGAGCGAGGAGTTCGACTGGCTTGGCGGCCAGCTGACGAGCCAGGCCGTGCCACCCGACGAACACAGTTGGGTCGAGCAGTTCGGAATTACCCGCAGCTATCGCCAGTTGCGCACCGGCATCCGCCAGTTCTACCGCGACCATTTTCCCCTGACGGAAGGCAGCCGCGCCTGGGGCGACCTCAATCCCGGCGCCGGTTATGTCAGCCGGCTCTGCGCCGAGCCGCGCGTGGGTGTTGCCGTCATCAATGCCATGCTGATGCCCTATATCGGCGGCGGCAGGCTGACGCTGCTGCAGCCCTATCGTCCGGTGGCAGCCGATGTGGAGGGCGACATGGTGCGCTCGATCACGCTGCGCCACCGCGACAGCGGCGCCGAGATCGTCTGTTCAGCGCCCTATGTCATCGACGCCACCGAACTGGGCGACGTGCTGCCACTGACCGGCACCGAATATGTCACCGGTTTCGAGAGCCGTCGCGAGACCGGCGAGCCCAGCGCCCCCGAGGAGGCGCAGCCCGACAACGTCCAGGCCGTGTCGGTCTGCTTTGCCATCGACCATGTCGATGGCGACCAGACCATCGACAAGCCCGAGAACTACGACTACTGGCGCGCCTACCAACCAGACTTCTGGGGCGGTCCGCTGCTCGGCTTCAAGGCGCCGCATCCACGTACGCTCGAAATCACCGAGCGCTCCTTCACGCCCAATCCTGATGACGATCCGCTGCTGGTCGACGCGGACCAGCGTCGCAATCCGGGCGATGGAAACCTGTGGACCTTCCGCCGGATCGCAGCACGCCGCAACTTCGTGCCCGGAGCCTACAACTCGGACATCTGCCTCGTGAACTGGCCGATGATCGACTACATGGAAGGCTCGATCATCGACGTCTCCGAAGAGGAAAAGGCCCGCCACCTCAAGGCCGCCGCCGATCTCTCCTATTCGGTATTCTACTGGCTGCAGACCGAGGCGCCGCGCGTCGATGGCGGTGCTGGCTTCCCCGGCCTGCGCCTGCGCGGCGATGTGACCGGCACCGAGCACGGCCTGGCCATGGCGCCCTATATCCGCGAGAGCCGCCGCATCAAGGCGGTCACCACCATTGTCGAGCAGGACGTGTCCATGGCCATCCACGGCAACACGCTCTCCCGGCAATACCGCGACAGTGTCGGCGTCGGCATGTACCGCATCGACCTGCATCCCTCGACGGGCGGCGACAACTATGTCGACGTGGAATCGGCGCCCTTCGAAATCCCGCTGGGCTCGCTGCTGCCGCAGCGCGTGCGCAACCTGCTGCCGGCAGGAAAGAATATCGGCACCACCCACATCACCAACGGCTGCTACCGGCTGCATCCGGTGGAGTGGAATGTCGGCGAGGTCGCCGGACTGCTCGCCGCCCATTGCCTCGAGACTGGCCTCACGCCGCATGGCGTGCAGCAGAACGACAGCCAGCTCGAGGCCTTCCAGACCCGGCTCTATGGCGAGGGGATCGAGATCCGCTGGCCGGACGTGCGCGGCTACTAAGAAAAAATCAACAGGAGGAAGACCCAATGACCAAGATAAACCAACTCAAATCAGCAGCGGCCACGGCCGGCATCCTGCTGCCGCTCGCCTGGAGCGGCGTGGCCTGGGCCCAGGAAGCCGTCAACCTGCGCATGACCATCTGGAGCGCCAACGAAGCGCACCTGGCCATGTTCGACGAGCTTGCGGCGGGCTTCAAGGAAACCCACCCCAACGTCAACGTAACCTTCGAGCCGCTTCCCTTCGAGAGCTACACCACGACGCTGACCACCCAGATCGCCGGCGGCAACCCGCCCGACCTGGCCTGGGTCCTGGAAACGTCGGCGGCCGACTTTGTCAATTCCGGTGCCCTGGCCCCGCTGACCGATGCCTTTGCCGCCACGGAAGGCTATGACCTGGCCGATGTGAGCGAGCAGGCAACCGCTCTCTGGAGCAAGGACGGGCAACTCTATGCCTATCCCTTCTCCACCTCCCCATTCGCTATCTTCGCCAATAACGACGTGATCCGCGCCGCTGGCGGCAAGACACCTGCCGAGCTGATCGAAGCCGGCGAGTGGACCTGGGAGAATGCCTTGTCCAGCGCCGCTGCGGTGGGCCAAGCCGGACAGAGCGGCCTGGTCGTGCGCGATTTCAACTACCAGCTCTGGCAGAACCTGGCCGCGGTCTGGAAGGGCTGGGGCGCCGCGCCCTGGAGCGCGGACGGCAAGACCTGTACCTTCACCGAGCCAGCCATGGTCGACGCCATGACCGCGATCCACAAGGCGATCTTCACCGACAAGGCGATCCCCGGCCCGGGTGAGGATATCGACTTCTTCGCCGGCGAAACTGCCATGACCGTAACCCAGATCAGCCGCGCTTCTCTGCTGCCCAAGGACGATCCGTTCGATTGGGATCTGGTGCCGCTGCCTGCCGGGCCTGCCGGTGAATATGGCGTGGTCGGCCAGGCCGGCGTGGGCGCCTTCGCTGCCGGGAAAAATGTCGACGTGGCGGTGGAATTCCTTGCCTACATGACCAACCCGGAAAACAGCAGGAAACTGGCCCAGTTCTTCCCGCCGGCCCGCGCCAGCCTGCTCAATACCGAGACCCTGTCCGCAACCAATCCGCTGCTCTCTGCCGATCAGCTCGAAAAGGTGGTGATCAAGGGCATCTCCATCGGTGAAGTAGTGCCTGGCCATACCAACTTCGCCCAGATCCAGCAGACCGTCCGGGCGTCGCTCGACGACCTCTGGGTTGCCGATGCCGACGTGCCGGCCGTGCTGCAGTCAGTCTGCGACAGCGTCGGGCCGCTGCTCGCCCGCTAAGGGAAGGCGAGCCCTCCTCTCTCCCCGGGTGGGAGGTGCTGCGAGAAACGGGTGGGGGTGCAGCATCCCCGCCCCGATCCCCCTCCCCTGGTGGGGAGATGAAGGAACCAGTGCATGAGCCAATTGGCCGAACAGAGAAAACGTCCATTCTGGACCATCGAGCGCCGTGACGCGGCTGCCGGCTATGTCTTCATTGCCCCGCAGTTGCTTGGCATCATCACCTTCGTGCTGGTGCCGCTGGGGCTCGTGTTCTGGTACTCGCTGCATGAATGGAACGTGCTGGCGAACACCTTCAATTTCGTTGGCGACGCCAACTACCAGCAATTGCTGCGCGATCCCTCGCTGCCAAGCGTGCTCACCTCGTCAGCCATCTTCTCGGCCGGTCTGGTGGTGCTCAACATGTCGCTCGCGCTGCTGCTGGCGGTGCTGCTCGACCAGAAGCTCAGGGGCATCGTTGTCTTCCGCACCCTGTTCTTCTCGCCCGTCGTCGTCTCGCTCGTGGCCTGGACCATCGTCTGGCGCTTCCTGCTGCAGAACAATGGCGGCATCAATGGCATGCTGGGCATGATCGGCGTCGAGGGGCCGAACTGGCTGCGTCATCCCACCACTGCCATGATCTCGGTGATCGTCGTGCAGGTTTTCAAGAATGTCGGGCTCAACATGATCCTGTTCCTGGCGGCGCTGCAGGGCGTGCCCAAGGAGCTCTATGAGGCCGCGCGGGTCGATGGGGCCGGGGGCTTCAAGCAGTTTCGCCGCATCACCCTGCCGATGATCTCGCCGACCATCCTGCTTACCTCGATCATCACCATTGTCGGCTCGCTCCAGGTCTTCGCTCAGATCGCCGTGCTGACCCAGGGCGGCCCGGGCATGACCACGACGGTGCTGGTCTACTACCTCTACCAGCAGGCCTTCCAGTTCCACTTCTTTGGTTATGGCTCGACGCTGTCGATCCTGCTTTTCGTCATCGTCGCGCTGCTGACCTTTGCCCAATGGCAGTTGCGCAAGAGGATCGTGTTCTATGAAAACTGACCTCTCGCCCCGCATGAAGGTCGCGCTGTACGGGCTGATGTGCGTGCTGCTCATCCCGTTCGTCTTCCCGACCTGGTGGATGGTCACCTCGTCGGTCAAGCCGATCAGCGACATCTTCGCCTTCCCGCCCGATCTCTGGCCGCGCCGTTTCGACTTTTCCACCTATGGGAAGGTGTTCGAGTTGCAGCCCTTTGTGCAGCAGTACTGGAACTCGGCCTATATCGCGGCGCTGGTCACCGTCGGCACCATGATCGTTTCGTCCATGGCGGGCTATGCCTTCGCACGGATCAGGTTTCCCTTCGCCGACACCATCTTCATGGTCGTGCTGCTGGGGCTGCTGATCCCTTCCGAAGTGACCATCGTGCCGCTGTTCCAGATGTTCCTCAAATGGGGAATGATCAACACGCACTGGCCGCTGATCCTGGTGCCGATCTTTGGTGCGCCATCGGTGTTTGCCACTTTCGTCATGCGGCAGTTCTTCATCGCCCTGCCGGGCGAGTTGGAGGAAGCCGCGCGCGTCGACGGTCTGGGCCGTTTCAAGATCTTCTGGATCATCGCCCTGCCGCTGGCCAAGCCGGCGCTCGGTGCGGTCGCAATCTTCACCTTTCTCCATAGCTGGAACCTCTATCTCGAACCCATCGTGTTCCTCTCTTCGATAAACATGTTCACCCTGCCCCAAGCGCTGACCCAATTCACCGACGCCTATGGCGGTGCGATGTGGAACATCCAGCTGGCCGCTGCGACCATGACGGCAATCCCGGTCCTCCTGGTCTTCATCATTGCCCAGAAGCAGTTCGTCGAGGGCCTCGCTCATACCGGCCTCAAGGGCTGACAAGGATATCCAAATGGCTCGCGTAACCCTGAAATCCGTCAAGAAGTCCTACGGCGATGTTGCCACCATCCATGGCATCGACGTCGATATCGACGATGGCGAATTCGTCGTCCTGGTCGGCCCGTCCGGCTGCGGCAAGTCCACCCTGCTGCGCATGATCGCCGGGCTTGAAACCATCACCGGCGGCGATATCTCGATCGGCGATCGCGTCGTCAATGACCTGGAGCCCAAGGATCGGGACATCGCCATGGTGTTCCAGAATTATGCGCTCTATCCGCATATGACGGTGGCCCAGAACATGGGCTTCTCGCTCGAGCATCGCGGCGCCAGCAAGGCGGAGATCGCCGAGCGGGTGAACTGGGCGGCCGATATCCTGGGCCTCAAGACGTACCTCGACCGCTTCCCGCGCCAGCTCTCGGGCGGACAGCGCCAGCGCGTCGCCATGGGCCGCGCCATCGTGCGCAATCCGCAGGTCTTCCTGTTCGACGAGCCCCTGTCCAATCTCGACGCCAAGCTGCGCGTCGTCATGCGCGGCGAGATCAAGGGCCTGCACCAGCGCCTGGGCGTCACCACGGTCTATGTGACCCATGACCAGGTCGAGGCCATGACCATGGCCGACAAGATCGTGGTGATGAATACCGGCAGGGTCGAACAGATCGGCGCGCCGCTTGAACTCTATGACCGGCCGGCCAATCAGTTCGTTGCCGGCTTCATCGGCTCGCCCTCGATGAACTTCATCGAGGGCACGATCACCGCTGAGGGCTTCGCCACCGCCGGGACCATCCTGCCCCTGCCAGCCGGTACCGGCAATGTCGGCGCCGCTGCCATCTACGGCATTCGCCCCGAACATCTTGCGCTCGATCTCGCTGGCCTCGCCGCAACGGTGTCGCTCGTCGAACCCATGGGGTCCGAGACGCAGGTCACGATGGTGATCGGCGAGCATACGATCATCGGCGTGTTCCGCGAGCGGGTTCAGGCGCGGCCTGGCGAAACCATTACCATTCGTCCGGATATGACCCAGCTGCATCTGTTCGAAGCGGCCAGCGGCGCGCGCCTGAACTAAGGAACTTTCATGACCAAGACATACCCGGAAACCCCGCTTTATCGCGCCATTGCCGGCGGCGAATTCCCTGTCATCGTCTCACTGGCACGCCACGATCTCGACCTGGCCAAGGCTGCGCTCGATGCTGGTGCCACCGCGCTCAAGACCCACCTTAATGCCTATCACCGGGCGACCGGCACAACCTTCGGGAGCTTTGCCGAGGAGCGTCCGTTCTTTGAGGAACTGAGCAAGCTTGGTGTGCCACTGTTGCTGATGGCCGGCCAGGAAACGCTACCATCGGCCGAGGAGATGGATATCCTCGCTGATCTCGGCTTCGAGGGATTCAACGTCTATTTCTCGCATATGCAGCCGCATCTGCTGCAATCGCGGCTTCGCCCGATGCCGGCGCTGTCGTCCGACAGCACTCCGGCCGATCTCGAGGCGATCTTCGCCCTGCCCGGCGCCATGGTCGAGGCGTCCATCGTGGAGTTTTCTGGCTATGGCCAGCCGCTGACCGATAACGATGTTGCCCGCTATGGGGAAATCGTGGCTGCTGCAGGCATTCCGGTGATCGCGCCGAGCCAGCGCAAGTTCACGCCCGCCGACATGCCGCGCCTGCGTGCTGCCGGGATTGCCGCCCCCCTGCTGGGTGCAATCGTTACCGGCGACACCCCCGCTTCGATGCGCGCCGCGGTCGCCCCGATCGTCGCTGCACGATAGCACGGCGCATGACCAGCAGCCCGCAGGCTGCTGGTCGGTCTGGCGTCAGTAGTCGAACTGCTTGGCCAGCGTCAGCTTGAAGGTGCGGCCGGTCGAGCGGTCTCCCGACAGGTTCACGCGGTAGTCGGCATTGAACAGGTTGTCGATGCCGGCGGTGAGCTCAGTGCCCGCGAACTGGCCCTGCTGGGGCTTCCAGGTGGCGAACAGGTCAAGCGTGGCAAATGCTTCCGCCGTGCCGTCGGCAAAGGGCTGCCCCTGGAAGATGGTGGGCGCAACATAGCGGCCAACCTGCGCCAGGGTGGCGCGAGCGCCATAGTTGAGACCCCATTCCTCATTCTTGAGACCGACCGTCGCCACAAGCTTGCTCTGCGGAACCGTGGTCAACGGCGTATTGCTGACGAGATCGTCGCCAACGGTGATCGAGTAAGCGAGGTTGGCGTAGAACTGCTCGCTGTCGTATGCGCCTTCGATCTCCAGGCCGTAGATACGTGCCTTGCCGACATTGCCGTAATAAGGCACCGGCGCGGCCGGCGGCCTCGTAGCCGTATTGGAAACGATCAGATCGGTGAGATCGCTGTAGAACGCGGTAGTCTTGACGCTGGCACTGTCGCCAGCCTGAACCAGGTCATGGCCGGAAAGGGTAAGGCCGCCCTCGATCGTATTGGCCTGTTCCTTGCGCAGGCCCAAGCTGGCGGTCTTCGTCGAAACTGCGTAAAGTTCGTCGATGGTGGGCAGCCGTTCAGTATGGGCGATTGAGCCGAACACCCCAAGATTTTCATTGATCTGATAGAGCGCGGCCAGTTTCGGCGACACCGCGGAACCATCAATGTCAGGATATACCGCCGTCGTCGGCGAAACCCAGTGGAAGTCGCCACGCGCACCGGCGATCAGCGTCAGCTGTTCGTTCCAGATATATTCGTTCTGGGCAAAGATGCCGAGCTTGTTCTCGGTGCCCTGTGGATGGGCAGGCAGAACACCGCCGCCGCTTGGGCGCTTGGCGGTGCGCTCCTGCGTGCTGCCTTGCATGCCGAAGGTAAAGTAGTTCTCGAAATCGTCGCCAATCCACTCCACGGTGTTGTCGGCCTTCAACTGCCAGGTCTTGTAGCCATAGGTGGTGTCCAGAAAAATGCTGTCCGCCGTCACAAACTGCGTCGGCGGAGCACCGAACGGGGCGGGCGGGCCGATCACCGTGCGCGGTGCCCCCAGCGCATAGCGGTGGTTGGTTTGCTCGTTTGTCGTGTCCGAATAGGACAGCGCGACCTTGACATCGACCCAGGGGTTGTCCGTCGCCGGATTTTCCCAGACCAGCGTTGCCGTCTGGTCGATCACAGTGCGGTCGGTTATGCCGAACTCGGCCGAACTCGTCTGCGCGTAGGGCTGATCCTTGGCGTCGCTATACCAGCGCTGGTAGGAAGCGCGCAGCGTCTGCTCGTTGCTGTCGCCGAAATGATAGGTGCCCTTGACCAGGCCCGACAGCGTGTCGAAGGCCGAGCCGGAGAGCACTTCGCCCTTGGCCAGGTCCAGATTTTCCGAACGGCGCCAGTTGGCTGTCGCAAGCACCTCGAACGTGTCGGTAATCTGCTGAGCCACCAGCGCCGAGGTCAGCGTCTGCAGGCCGTTGCTGGAGAAGCTGGTCTTGAGCCGCGCTGCGCCGCTATGGCCTTCCCGGAGGAAGTCGGACGCGTCCTTGGTGGTGAAATTGATGACGCCACCCAAGGCGCCGGCGCCATAAAGCGTCGATGAAGCCGGTCCGCGCAGCACTTCGACCTGCTTGTACAATTCGGGATCCGAGAAGAACGAACCCATGCGGTACTGCTCGTTAAATTTGGGCGCGCCATCGATATTGACGACGACGCGTGAGCCGTCCGAGGAATTTTCGGTCGTGCCGATGCCGCGGATATTGAAGGCCTCGCCGAACTGACGATCGCTGCCCACCATGGTGACGCCGGGGACGCTGTCGAACAGTTCACCAGTCGTGCCGGCCTGCTTGATGTCGATATCTTCCTGGCTGACCACGGTCACCGCCTGCGGGGTGTCGATGGCCACCTTGGGCGCCCCGCCCAGGCCAATCACCAGCCGCTCCAGCAAGGTCACGTTTCTTGCATTCGCATTCGATTGCGCGGCAGCCCCCTGCACACCAATCAGTCCAAGCGCCACGCCGCACATGAGTGCAACCGCACGCGATCGTACCATCCCCATTTCAAACTCCAGTTCTTCGGTTTCTTGAAGGCTGGCTGGCAGGAAGCTGGCTCGCCGGGATCGGGTCATAATTAACATGACTTTTTCGATCACCTATTGCGTCGGATAAATAACCTGTCTATCAAAGTCAAGTTTAATCGAGCAGCCGAACCGCAATCGGTCTGCTGTATCTACTTGATTACACAGGACAATTTATGCGCGCCGCCGAAGAGCTCTCACGTAACGACCGTGTGCGAACCGTCACCAGTGACGAACTCTTTAGCGGCGAAAGCGAACTGCTCATCCACCACAACGGGGTGCAGTACCGCCTGCGCATTACCCGCCAAGACAAGCTCATCCTGACAAAATAGGTTGGAAATGACCGAAACCGCGACCAAGTCTGCCGAAGATATCCGCCGCTTGCGGGCGCTGCACCCCGAGATGCGCGAACGCGATTTCGCGCGTATCCACGCGATCACCGAAGCGCAGCTGGTTGCGGCCGAGGTGGGGCGCAGCGCGATCCGTCTGCGGCCCGAACTCGATGTCTTGCTACACGGCCTCTGCGACGTGGGCGAAGTGATGGCCCTCACCCGCAACGAAAGCGCGGTGCACGAGAAGATCGGACCCTACGAAAAGGTCGGGGTCGGCCCGGTGAACTCGATCGTGCTCGGCGAGCAAATCGACCTGCGCATCTTTCCCGCCCGGTGGGCCTTCGGCTTCGCGGCCGAAAAAACCGGCACGGATGGCGCAATCCGCCGCTCGCTGCAGTTTTTCGACGGGCAGGGTCACGCGGTGCACAAGGTGCATGCCCGGCCCGCGACAAGATTGGACGCCTGGTCGGCGCTGGTCGAAAGACTTCGCCATCAGGAGCAGGCTGATACCATCGATCTCGTGCCACTGGCCGACCAGGTGGACGCTGGCGCGCCCGCCGACGTCGCCACCCTGCGCGAGCAGTGGCAGGCAATGACCGACACGCACCAGTTCTTCGGCATGATCCGCAAGCTCAACCTGCACCGGCTCACGGCCATCGAAATGGTGGGCGAGGACCTGGCTTGGCAGCTGGATGCCAAGGCCGTGGAACTCCTGTTCGCCAATGTCGCCGGCACCGACCTGCCGATCATGGCGTTTGTCGGCAATCACGGCTGCATCCAGATCCATTCCGGCCCGATCAGCAACGTCAAGCCGATGGGCCCGTGGCTCAACGTGATGGACGAAACCTTCCATCTCCACCTTCGGCTCGACCAGATCGCCTCGGTCTGGGCGGTCCGCAAGCCAACGAGCGATGGGCACGTCACCTCGGTCGAGGTCTATGACGCCAATCGCGAGCTGATCATCCAGTTCTTCGGCAAGCGGCAGGAAGGTTCCGACGAGCGCGCCGGCTGGCGCACGACCGTAGAGCAATTGCCGCTTGCCAACCAGTCAAACGCTGCGTGAGGTCGAACATGCATGCCCTTCATCCTGCCCGCATCGCAGGCACTGCAGCCATGATTCTGGGGCTGGCCCTGTCCAATGCCGCAGCCCAGGAACTACATGAATTCACCGACTCCTCGCGACTGGTATCCATCGGTGGTTCACTGACGGAGATCATCTTTGCGCTTGGCGAGGAAGAGCGGCTGGTCGCCCGCGACCAGACCGCACTTTATCCCGAAGCCGCCACGGCGCTGCCCGATGTTGGCTACATGCGGCAGCTGGCGCCCGAGGGCGTGCTGTCGGTCAGCCCGACGGCGCTGCTGGTGATCGAGGGCAGCGGCCCGCCCGAAGCGCTGGACGTGCTGCGCCATGCCGGCGTTGAGTATCAGACTGTCCCGGAGAGCTATTCCGCCGAAGGCGTGCTACTCAAGGTCCGCGCCGTGGGCGAGGCGCTCGGTGAGGAACAGACCGCCGAGGCGCTCGCCGGCGAAGTCGAGCAGCAATTCGCCGAACTTTCCGCCAGGACAGCGGCTATCGCGGACAAGAAGCGCGTGCTCTTCATCCTCTCGGCCGAAGGTGGCAAGCTGCAGGCCTCGGGCACCGACACGGCAGCCGATGGCATCATCGCACTGGCGGGCGGGATCAATGCCATTGACGCCTATTCCGGCTACAGGGCGCTGACCGAGGAAGCCATCATCGAGGCGGCACCCGATGTGATCCTGATGATGGATCGTGGAGGCGACCACGCCGCCACCGATGCCGAACTCAGGACCAATCCGGCCATTGCACTGACCGCTGCGGGACAGAACGGAGCCTTCTATCGGCTCGACGGTGCCTATCTGCTCGGCTTCGGCCCGCGCACTGCCGCCGCCGCTGGCGATGTGTTCGACCTGCTCTACGGCGCGCAATAGGTCATGGCCATGGCAGCAAGCACGATGACCTTGTCCGGGACCGCGAGCACAGTTGCCGATCGGCCGGATGGCGATCGGAGCCACCTTGGCCGGCTCGCCATCGGTATGCTCGCTATCCTGCTCGTGGCGGTGATGGTCGTATCGATGACCACGGGTGCCTCGGGTGCGTCGGCCTGGTCCATAATCGGTAGCTGGTTCGGTATCGCGCCGGACCAGCCCGAGCAGGTCCTGCGCGATCAGGCGGTGATCTACAATATCCGCCTCCCGCGCATGCTGCTGGGCATGCTGGTTGGCTCGGGCCTCGCCGTTTCGGGGCTGCTGATGCAGGGCCTGTTCCGCAACCCGCTGGCCGATCCCGGCCTGGTCGGCGTTTCGGCCGGCGCAGGCCTGGGTGCGGTCGGTGTCATCGTGCTGGGCACCACCATGCTGGCGCCGCTAACCGCGCTGCTCGGCATCTACACATTGCAGGTCGCCTCTTTCCTGGGCGGGCTCGCCACGACCTTCATTCTCTACCGTGTCGCCACGCGGAGCGGGCAGACGGCCATTGCGACCATGCTGCTGGCCGGCGTTGCGCTGGGGGCGCTGGCTGGCGCGATTACGGGTGTGCTGGTCTATGTGGCGACCGACAGCCAGTTGCGCGATCTCACCTTCTGGGGGCTGGGTTCACTCTCGGGCGCCAACTGGAGCAAGATTGCCGCATCGGGACCCATTATCGGCCTGTCGCTGCTTGCTGCCGCCTTCCTTGGCAAGGGGCTCAATGCCCTCACGCTGGGCGAAGCCACGGCCGCGCATCTCGGCGTACCCGTGCAGCGCTTCAAGATGATCACCATCGTGGCGGTTGCCGGGGCCACCGGCGCATCGGTGGCGGTCAGTGGCGGGATCGGCTTTGTTGGCATTGTCGTGCCGCACCTGCTGCGACTGCTCATCGGTCCCGACCACCGCTACCTGCTGCCCGCGACCGCCTTGCTCGGCGCTTCGTTCCTGTTGATGGCCGATGCTGTCAGCCGGTTGATCGTCGCACCGGCGGAACTGCCCATCGGCATCGTCACCGCTGCGGTCGGCGGTCCCTTTTTCCTCTGGATTTTGCTGCGCAAGCGCGCCGCCTTTGCCTGGTGATCCCAATGATCGATGTCAGCGCTCTTTCCGTTGCCCTGGGCAATCGGCAGATCCTGCACGAGATTTCCTTCTCGGCGGCGCCCGGCGCCCTCACCGCCGTGATCGGGCCGAATGGCTCGGGCAAGTCGACGCTGCTCAAGGCCATCTGCCGCGACCATGCTTATCTGGGCAAGGTCAGCATCAACGGGCGCGACCTCGCGTCGCTTGGATCCGTACAGGCTGCGGCCCTGCGGGCGGTACTGCCACAGTCGAGCACCCTGCCCTTCCCCTTCACCGTGCGGGAGGTCGTGGCGCTCGGCCTTACCGCGGGGCGTCCCGGCATACCCTTGGGAATGATCGGGCAATTGCCGGACATGGCCCTCGCAGCGGTCGATCTCGCTGGCTTTGGCGGGCGCCACTATGGCGAGATTTCAGGTGGCGAACAGCAGCGGGTGCAACTCGCCCGGGTGCTCTGCCAGGTCTGGACGCCGGTGCTCGACGGCACGCCGCGCTATCTCTTCCTCGACGAGCCGGTCTCAAGCCTCGACGTCAAGCACCAGCTGATGATCATGGATGCAGCGCGGCGCTATGCCGATGCCGGCGGTGGTGTCATCGCCGTCCTGCACGATCTCAACCTCGCGGCAATGTATGCCGACTCCATCCTCGCCTTGCGCGACGGACGCGTGGCCGGTTTCGGCCCGCCGGAGGAGGTCCTGACCGACCGGCTCATTGCCGCAGTCTTTGATTGCCCGCTGCAGGTGGGCGCCACCCCGCGCAGCGGCATGCCGTTCGTGCTGCCCCAATCCGCCGGCCGCCTCGGCCTGCCGCAGTTCAACACCAAGGTTACCTGATGAAACGCCCTTTCTCCGCCCTGCTGGGCGCTGCTTTGCTCTGTGCACCTGTCGCCGCCCAGGAGCCGCCTGTGCCGTCTCTGGCCCTCGAGCTCAACGCCATACAGCCCGCCGATTCGGGATGCCGCATCAGCTTTCTCGCTACCAACGCGCTGGGTGGGCAGATCGACCGGGCGGCGGTGGAACTGGCGCTGTTCGACATGGCAGGCACCATCGACCGTATCGTGACGCTCGACTTCAAAAATCTCAGCGAAGGCAAGACCAAGGTCCTGCAGTTCGAGCTGGCTGGCCTAGAATGCGATGAACTCGGCCGCGTGCTGGTCAATGACGTGAGTGCCTGCGAGGGCGCGATTACGCCGGCCAGCATCTGTCTCGATGCGCTGCAGACCAGCACCCAACTCGAAATCACTTTCGGAGTCTGAGCATGGAAGCCGATATCCATAGCTTTTCCATGTTCGCCCTGTTCATGCAGGCCGACTGGGTCGTCAAGTCGGTCATGCTGGGCCTGCTGCTGGCCTCGGTCTGGTGCTGGGCAATCATCGCCAACCGGGTCTGGACCTATGCCAGCGCGCGCCGCGACATGGCCGCCTTCGATCGGGCCTTTGCCTCCGGCAAGCCCCTATCCGAACTGCGCCGCGACTATGCCGGCGCCAGTGCGACGGGACTTTCCGCCGTGTTCCTCGCAGCCATGGATGAGTGGGACAAGAGTCATGCCCTGCAGGCGGCCAGCGCCGGCGGCTTGCAGAGCCGGCTCGAAATCGCCCTTGACCTGGCCGTGAGCGAGCAGAGCGCCGAACTCGAGAAGCGCCTCGGATTTCTTGCCACCATCGGCAGCGCTGGCCCCTTCGTGGGCCTCTTCGGCACCGTGTGGGGCATCATGAATGCCTTCACGGCCATTGCCTCGGCGGAAAATACCAGCCTCGCCGTCGTCGCGCCGGGCATCGCGGAGGCGCTTCTTGCCACCGCCCTCGGCCTGCTTGCCGCCATTCCGGCCGTGATTGCGTACAACAAGCTCAATGCCGATGCCGGCAAGCTAATTGGGCGGTTGGAGGCCTTTGCCGATCGTCTGGTGGCCCTGCTGTCGCGCCAACTCGATGCGGGGAAGGGCTGATGGGCGCGGCACTGGGCGGCATGAAGGGCAAGAGCGGCCGGCGGCGCGGTCGCAACCGCAATGCCGCGATCAGCGACATCAACGTGACGCCGATGGTGGATGTCATGCTGGTGCTGCTCATCGTCTTCATGGTCGCCGCCCCGCTGATGACCATGGGCGTGCCGGTCGACCTGCCGCAAACCCAGGCACAGGCCATGCCGCTGGAGCGCAAGCCCATTACCGTCACCGTGACGCCCGATGGCGCCATTTCCATCGACGGCGAGCCTGTGACTCTCGATACGCTGGTTCCTGCTGTCGAGACATTGGCCGTGGAAGGCACCGATGAACGCCTTTATGTCCGGGGCGATGCCACCGCGGCCTATGGCGCGATCATGGAAGTGATGGGGGCGCTTTCGGCCGCCGGTTATGGCCAGATCGGGCTGATCACCCAACGCAAGCAGGCCGACTAGATGCAACGCGCCCTTCCCGGCTCGCTGCTGATCCACGCTGGCGTGATCGGCATTGCGCTGGTCGGCTTTTCCTGGCCTGAAGCGGACGATGCTCCTGCGGCCCAGTCCGTCAGCGTCAGCATTGTTGCCATGTCCACCGTCTCGTCCAATGCGAGCGAAGTGGTTCAAAGCGACTCGACGGTGAACATGACCTCGTCTGGTGCAACTGCGACCGTTCCACCAACACTGCAGGCAATTGAGCCGCGGGCGGTCCAAACCATAGCCGAGACCACTGTGCCGCTGCCTCCACCAACGCAGCCGCCCGTGCCGAACGAACCTGTGGAGCCCATGGAAGCAGAAGCAATCGAGCCGCTGCCTCTGGAGCAGGCGGAGCTGGCGCCTGCCAGGACCGATCTGGCCGAGTTGAGCTCCACCGCAATCAGCCCAGTCGCCAGCCAGGCGGTGGTGCCGGCGACCCCACCGGCGCTCGAGCCGATCTCGAATGAGGAAGCCAAGCTCGCGCCGGTCCCGGCCAAGCTCAGCTTCGAGCGGCCGAGCAAGCCAACCGAAAGGCCGCGGCCACCGCAGCAGGACAAACCGCGGCCGGCCGCGCCCACACAGGCGGGCAACGGGGGCACCGGCAATGCCGATTCGGTCGCCTCGGCCGGTGCGCCGTCGCAACAGGCGAGTTCGGGCAATGGCGGCGACGCCGAGGTCGCGCGCTATCCCAGCCAGGTCGTGGGCAAGCTGCGGCGGGCCTTGCGCAGCGGCAATGGTCCGCGGGGCGAAGTCCTGGTCCGGTTCACCGTCCACGCCAATGGCGAGGTTTCCGGCATCAGCGTCGGTCGCTCGTCGGGCAATGCCGCCGTCGACCAGGCCGGGCTGGCCATTGTTACCCGGGCCGCACCCTTCCCGCCGATCCCGCCCGCGGCAGCCCGCGCCGACTGGACCTTCGACGTTCCTCTCGCATTCGGTGGCTGACGGCCCACGCCTGCGCCGGTAATCTTCCATACGAGCGGGTTGCACTGGCGCGGGACTTCGCGCAAAACGGGGGCGCGGCATTCGCCGACTCTTACCCGCCAGCGTCAGGAAATCCCCATGGTCGCAACCATTCTCGTCTTGCTCGTCATCGCCGCACTGGTTGCAGCTGCGGTCTGGTACTGGATCATGGAATATCCGCGCCATCCGCGTCACCATGTGCCCGTCTATGGGACGACGCCGCAAATTCCCGATGCGCACCCGCAGGGCGGCATGCCGACCCTCAAAATGCCGACCGCCAAGGGCTGGGCACCGGGCGACAAGCCGACACCGGCTCCGGGCCTCTCGGTCAGCGCCTTTGCCATGGAATTCAAGCATTGCCGCTGGATTTACGTGCTGCCCAATGGCGACGTGCTCGTCGCCGAAGCATCTTCTGAGGCCGGGCGCATCAACTCGCTGATGGATTTCGCCACCGTCCACACCATGAAGCGGGCTGGCGCCATCAATCCCAGCGCCAATCGCATCACCCTGCTGCGCGACGCCGATGGCGATGGCGTGCCGGAAATTCGCGAAATCTTCCTCGAAAACCTCAGCCAGCCGTTCGGCATGGCGCTGGTGGGCGACACCTTCTATGTCGGCAATGCCGATAGCGTCATGGCCTTCCCCTATGAAACCGGCCAGACCACCATCACCGCACCGGGTCGCAAGCTGACCGACCTCAAGCCCGGCGGCCACTGGACGCGCAATCTGCTCGCCAGCAAGGACGGCACCAAGCTCTTCATCGGCGTGGGCTCTCTGAGCAATATCGCCGAACATGGCTTCGAGGCCGAAGTCGACCGCGCTGCCATCCTCGAACTCGACCTCGCAACCGGCCAGCGCCGCACCTTTGCCGGCGGGTTGCGCAACCCGGTCGGCATGGCCTTCGAGCCCAATACCGGTGCACTCTGGACAGTGGTCAACGAGCGCGACGGGCTGGGCGACGAAACCCCGCCCGATTACCTGACCTCGGTCAAGGATGGCGGCTTCTACGGCTGGCCGTATGCCTATTGGGGTATTGTCGATGATCGCGTGACCCCACCGAACCCCGAACTGGTTGCCAGCGCCACCGCGCCGGACTTCGCGCTGGGTGGCCACACCGCTTCGCTGGGCCTGTGCTGGGCCCCCGAAGGCACCCTGCCCGGCTATCCGGAAGGCATGGTCATCGGCCAGCACGGCTCGTGGAACCGCAGCAAGCTCAGCGGCTACCGCGTCGTTCTGGTGCCCTTCGCCAATGGCAAGCCGACCGGCCAGCCGCCGATCGATCTCCTGACCGGCTTCCTTGCCCCCGACGAGAAGCACTCCAATGGCCGCCCCGTGGGCGTCGCCATTGCCAAGGACGGCGCCCTGCTGGTGGCGGACGATGTCGGCCACGCCGTCTGGCGCGTGGTTCCGGCCGCTCGCTAGCGGCCAGCGCCCGGCGGCCCCGATGATCGCGCTCTATCGCGTCCTGGTGCTGGTCGGGCTGTTGGCTCTGTGGTGGCTAATATCGCTGCAGGTGGGCGGGGTCATCATACCCAGCCCATCGGCGACTTTCGCCGCTGCGCAGAAGCTCCTCGCAGAAGGCCGCCTGCTGCCGGCACTTGGCGATAGCCTCGCCACCTTCCTCGGCGGCTACGGGGTGGCCATTGTGGTCGCCATTCCGTTCGGGCTGGCCATGGGCGCCTTCGTACCCGTGGGCAAGACCCTTGAAGTCTATGTCTTTGCCCTGGCTGCCACACCACGCGTCGCCTTCGTGCCGCTGATCATCGTCTTTCTCGGCCTGGGCATCGAGGCTAAGATTTTCATCGTCTTCCTGGGCGCCATCATGCCCATCCTGATCAACACCTATGCCGGCGTGCTGGCGACCGATCGGGACCTGCTTGAAATGGCCCAGTCCGTGCGCGCCGGACAGTTGGAGACCTTTCGGCGCATTGTCCTGCCCAGCGCGGTTCCCTTCATCATCGCCGGGCTGCGGCTGGGCGCCACCATCGGGCTCATCAACACCGTGGTCGCCGAGCTCTATACCGCGGTGCGCGGCCTGGGTGGCCTGCTAGCGCTCTATGGCAATACCTTCCGCATGGCCGAGTATTTCGTCATCGTCATCGTGCTGGCCGCCATCGGCGTGGGCGCAACCGAAGGGCTGCGCCTCATCGAAAAGCGGCTGGTGCGCTGGAAACCCGGCAGCTAAGCCAGATCATATCGCAACAGGCACAGTCTCATGTCCCGCCTTTCCTTTCTTGCCGCCCTGCCCTTCCTCATGCTGCTCGGCCTCGGCCCTGCCGCCGGCGCCGAGCCGTTCCGGCTGATCGTCACCCATCTCGAGCCACCGCTGGTGCCCAATTCGGTGATGGATCTGGCGCTCGAGCTTGGCTATTTCGAGCGCGAAGGTGTCGCGGTCGAACTGGTGCGTGTGCAGCAGACGCCATCGGCTATCGCCGCGATCCTGTCCGACGAAGGGGAAATGGCCAATGTCGGGCTCGATGCCTTGTTGCAACTGGTCGCGCGCGGCGAGACCGGCCTCAAGGCGGTTGTTTCCCCCAACAAGTCCCTGCCCTTTCTGATCGCGGCGCGCGACGATATCGCGACGCCCGAAAACCTGGCTGGCCGCAGCTTCGGCATCGGCCGCCCCGGCTCGCTCGATCATGCATTGTCGGCCCGCGTCATTGCTGCCGCCGGCATCGAGATGGACGCACTCGAGGTGGTCGCGCTCGGCCAACCCGAGGCAAGGGCGCAGGCGCTTGCCGCCGGTCGCATCGATGCGACGACCATGTCCGTCGGTGTCTGGCAGGTGCTGCCCGATAAGGCAGGGCTGCATGTTCTCGTTGATGCGGACGCCTATTTCGCTGCAGCGCCAGTGGTCAACAAGGTCAACATCGTCAGCCAGGCCGCCTTGACCGGCCGGCGCGACGACATCAAGGCGGTGATCCGAGCCCTGATCCGGATTTCGCGTGACTTTGCCGCCGAACCCGGTGCGTGGGCCAAGGCCATCGCGCCCCACCAGCCGACCCTGTCTGCAAGCGACCTCGCCATGCTTGATGCCGATTTCGCCGGCAGCTGGAGTGTCAATGGCGGCATGAATGTCGATGAATTGACGTACTCCGCCGAATGGCTTGCCGGCACCGAGGATTTCGCCGGGCTCGACCTGCCCGCACTCGCGGATTGGGCCGATCTCAGCCTGCTCGATGAGGTCCGCGCGGAACTGGGCATCGAAGCCAGCATGGACGTGCCGTGACCCCCGAGACACACCAGGTCGTCCTCGCTGGCGTCTCGAAAAGCTTTGGTCCGGCCGGAAAGCCGTCAACCTTGGCGCTGGCTGGGGTCGATCTGACCATAAAGCCGGGCGAATTCGTGGCCGTGCTCGGGCCTTCCGGCTGTGGCAAGACAACGCTGTTGCGCCTTGTCGATGGCCTGCTTCAACCCGATTCCGGGCAGATCCGCGTCGCCGGCGCCGCGCCGAGGCCGGGTCCCGAAATCGGGTTCGTCTTCCAGGGCTTCCGGCTCATCCCCTGGGCCGATGTTCATGCCAATATCGACTTCGCCCTCACTGCCAGTGGCCTCTCCGCTGCCGAACGGAACGACAAGGTGGAGCAGGTCATCGCCCTGGTCGGCCTGCAGCGCTTTGCACGCGCCTATCCGGGCGAGCTGTCTGGCGGCATGAAGCAGCGCGTCGCCCTGGCGCGGGCACTGGTCAGCGCGCCGCAAATTCTTCTGATGGACGAGCCCTTTGCGAGCCTTGATGCGCAGAGCCGCGAACTGATGCAGACCGAGCTGATGATGCTCTGGGCCGGAAGCCGGCCCACCGTGATCTTCGTCACCCATAGCGTGGACGAAGCCATCCTGCTGGCAGACCGGATCGTGCTCATGGCGCCGCGACCGGGCCGGATAATCGAGGAGGTGGCCGTCGACCTGCCGCGTCCGCGCATGGGTTATGACGTGCATGGCCACGCCCGCTTTGTAGCCCTGCGCCGTCATCTGTCCGAACGGCTGCGCGATCTGGTCCTGTCCGATCCGCAATCCGACTTTTACCAGCGTGGGTGAGCGGGAGCGGCTGCGCGCCGCTAGTTCACCGGCCCTGTGGCGTGGGCGCGGACCGGGATGGTCGCACTGGGGCGGGCGCGCACGTCCCGGCGGAAATCAGTGGGCGACATGCCGGCGATCCGGCGGAATGACTTGTTGAAAGCACTGAGTGAGCCGAAGCCGCTATCCATGGCCACCTGCAGCACATTCGCATCGTCCTGCATCAACAGGGCCTGGGCATAGCTGAGCCGCATCAGGTTGACGTAGTCGTTGAGCGTCATGCCCGTCGACTTCTTGAAGACGTTCATCGCGTATTTTGGATGGATATCGGCCGCCGCGGCGATATCGGTGGAATCGATGTCTTCGCGGAAGTTGTCGGCGATGAAATCGCAGATGCGCACGACGATCGGCGAGGAATGGTGATCCAGCCCGTCAACGGCGTTGACCACGTCGGCCGGTCCCGGCAGCAGGCTATAGGGGTGGAAGCGAACGCGCTCGATGCGCAGCAGTAGTTCGTCCACGGCCATGCTCGCCTTCATCGGGTCGCCCGAGCGCGCATATTCGTTCCAGCGCGCGAAGTTCAGCGGGTCCGAGGCGTCGGTTGCCTGCGTTACCAGCGTTGCGCCCTGCATCAGCTTGGATTGCACATTCTGCGGCAGCCGGAGCCGGAAGAAGTGCACCAGCGGCAGGTGTCCACCGGCATAGACGAGGTCATCGGAGGCATCGTCGAGCCAGTGCGGCAGCCCACCCCAGAACAGCGCCAGTTCACCGGCATTGAAGCGCACATTGTGCCCGCTCATGCGGTAATGCGCCCAGCCGTGGATGATGAAATTGACCTCGACCTGCGCGTGCCAATGCGCACCGCGCATGATCAGGGGGGAGGCATGGAACATGTGCAGTTCGGTTGGTAGCCGTTCCACCCCGTTGGCCAGAGGTTCGTAATACACCCTTTGCGCCATCTTACTTTCCGCCAACTCCGCATGCCCATTGAGAGGGACGCCCCGCGCTATATGAATAGCTTAGGAAGGGCTCGGAGGAAGAGCAAACAAAAAGGGAGGACTACAATGAACCGTATTGTGTCGCGGCGTGGCCGCATGCTCGGTGTGGCGCTGGCCGGCGTCAGCTTTCTGAGCGTCGCTGCCGCATCGGCTGGCGAAATCTCGGTCTGGGTGTGGGATGCCCAGTTCAACGGCAACACCATGCGCGAGGCTGGTGAACTCTATACCGCCGATCATCCCGACGTGACGTTCAACGTCGATGATACCGCCAGCCAGGACGACATCCGGGCCAAGCTGCAGACACAGCTTCTGGCCGGCAGCACCGAGGGCCTGCCCGACATCGTGCTGATCCAGGACGACGTGGCGCAGAAATACCTGCAGTCCTTCCCCGGCGCCTTCGAGCCCCTGTCCGACTCCATCGATATGTCGGTCTTTGCACCCTACAAGGTCGCAGCCGCCACCTATGACGGCAAATCCTATTCGGTACCCTTCGACTCCGGCGTGACTGGGCTGTTCTACCGTTCCGACTACCTCGAGGAAGCCGGCTTCACTGCCCAGGACCTTGAAAACATCACCTGGGACCGCCTCATCGAGATCGGCACCGCGGTCAAGGAAAAGACGGGCAAGCCGCTGCTCGACCTCGACCTCAACGACACCGGCGTCATCCGCATGATGATGCAGTCTGCCGGCGAATGGTATTTCAACGAGGATGGCAGCCTCAATATCCTCGAGAACGCGCCCCTGCGCAAAGCGCTCGAGACCTATGCCAAGTTCTACCAGGCAGACTTGGTGAAGCCGGTTTCCGGCTGGGCCGAATATACCGGCGCCTTCACCTCGGGCGAAGTCGCCGTCGTGCCGGTCGGTGTGTGGATCACCGCCACGATCAAGGCCAATGCCGACCAGTCCGGCCTCTGGGGCGTAGCGCCGATTCCGCGCCTCGACATCGAAGGCTCGGTCAATGCTTCCAACCAGGGCGGTTCGAGCTGGTTCGTGCTCTCTTCCTCCGACAACAAGGAAGAGACCATCGACTTCCTCAAGACCGTCTGGGCCGAAAATCCGGACTTCTATCAGGATATCCTGATCAAGCGCGGCGCCGTGGGCTCGCTGCTCGCCGCCCGCGAAGGCGAGGCCTACAAGGCGTCGGACGATTTCTTCGGCGGCGCCCCGGTGTGGCAGAACTTCTCCACCTGGCTCGGCCAGATCCCCAGTGTCGACTACGGCACCTTCACGGCCGAAGTGGACTCCGCCGTCCAGGCACAGCTTCCCACGATCATCCAGGGCGGCGACCTCGATGCGGCGCTGCAGGCGATCAACGAGCAGGCACAGCAGCAGATGCAGTAGGCTGCCGGGGCGAACTACGGTTCGTCCCTATGGCCGGGTGCCTCGGGTGCCCGGCCATGACGATGCTGTTGCAAGAGGGAGGCTGACACGTGGCACAGGCGCGCCTTGATCGCAGGGAGCAGGTTACCGGATGGGCCTTCACCGCCCCGGCACTGATCCTGCTCGGGCTCTTCATGATCTATCCCATTGTCTGGTCGCTCTGGATGAGCTTCCAGGTCGGCAAGGGGATGAATCTGAGCTTTGGCGGCTTCGCCAATATCATCCGGCTGACCAAGGACGCGGTGTTCCTCCGCGCGCTGGGCAACACCTTCACCTTCTTTATCGTGCAGGTGCCGATCATGATCGTGCTGGCGCTGCTCTTTGCAGTGGCGCTGAACGATGCCACCCTGCGCTTCCGCGGCCTGTTCCGCACGGCAATCTTTCTGCCCTGCGTCACGTCGCTGATCGCCTATTCCACCATCTTCAAGTCGATGTTCGCCACCGACGGCATCATCAACCAGGCGCTCATGGCGGTCCATGTCATCGCCTCGCCCATTTCCTGGTTCGGCGACCCCTTCTGGGCCAAGGTCGCCATCATCATCGCCATCACCTGGCGCTGGACCGGCTACAACATGATCTTCTACCTGGCGGCGCTGCAGAACATCGACCGCTCGATCTATGAAGCCGCACGCATCGATGGCGTGCCCGCCTGGGCGCGATTCCGCTATCTCACCATCCCTATGCTCAAGCCGGTGATCCTCTTTACCACCGTCATTTCCACCATCGGTACGCTGCAGCTGTTCGACGAGGTCTACAACTTCACCGCAGGCACGGGCGGCCCCTCGGATTCGACGCTGACGCTCTCGCTCTACATCTACAACCTGACCTTCAAGTTCATGCCCAGCTTCGGCTACTCGGCCACCGTCTCCTGGGTCATCGTCGTGCTGGTGGGCATCCTGACCTTCCTGCAATTCCTCATCGCGCGTGACCGGAGGCGGAAGCCATGACCGCAACAACCGATTCCGCCGTCGAGCCGGCGGTCGCCACCCGACCCTTCATGCCGGCCAACTCCTGGGCCCTGCTCCGCCGGGCCCTGGTCTATCTGCTGCTCGGCGTGGCGGCCTTCGTCTCGGTCTTCCCGTTCTTCTGGATGATCGTGGGCGCCACCAATCTTTCTGCCGACATCATCCGGGGCAAGGCCAGTTTCGGCACGGCGCTGCTTGCCAATGCCACGGCCTTCTTCACCCAGGTCGATGCCGTGCGCATCTTCTGGAATTCGGCCGTCATCGCCGTCGTTGCCACCGGGCTGACGCTGGCGATCTCGTCACTTGCCGGTTACGGCTTCGAGATGTTCCGCTCCCGGGTCCGCGAGCGGATCTTCGGCTTGCTGCTGCTGCTCCTGTCCATTCCCTTCGCGGCGATGATGGTGCCGCTTTTCGTCATGTTCTCGCAGGCCAAGCTGGTCAATACCTTCACCGCCGTGATCCTGCCGACGGTGGCATCGATCTTCATCATCTTCTACTTCCGCCAGGCCACCAAGGCGTTCCCGCGCGAGCTGCGCGACGCGGCCAAGATCGACGGGCTCAAGGAGTGGCAGATCTTTCTCCATGTCTACCTGCCGGTGATGCGCCCCACCTACGCGGCCGCGACGATCATCGTCTTCATGACCAACTGGAACAATTATCTCTGGCCACTGATCGTGCTGCAGACCGCCGAGAACAAGACCATCACGCTGATCCTGTCGGCGCTGACCTCGGCCTATACGCCTGACTACGGCATGATCCTGTTCGGCACGGTGCTGGCCACCCTGCCCACCCTCATCATTTTCTTCCTGCTCCAGCGCCGCTTCGTCGAAGGCATGCTGGGCGCGGTCAAATAAGGTGCAACCAGCATGAGCAGCGTCAAGCTTAGGGGCGTCCGCAAGTCCTACGGACATGTCGAGGTCATTAAGGGCATCGATCTAGACATTGCGGCCAAGGAATTCGTGGTTTTCGTTGGCCCGTCCGGCTGCGGCAAGTCGACTCTGCTGCGCATGATCGCCGGGCTCGAGGCCATCACCGCCGGCGAGCTCGAAATCGGCGGCGCCCGCATGAACGACGTCGATCCGTCCAAGCGCGGCATCGCCATGGTGTTCCAGTCCTATGCGCTCTACCCGCATATGACGGTCGCAGAAAACATGGGCTTTGCACTGCGCTTTGCCGGGGTGGCCAAGGAGCAGATCGCGCGTCAGGTGCAGGAAGCCGCACGTATCCTCGCGCTCGAACCGCTGCTGGATCGCCTGCCCAAGGAGCTCTCGGGCGGGCAGCGGCAGCGCGTCGCCATCGGCCGTGCCATCGTGCGGAATCCGCAGGTCTTCCTGTTCGATGAGCCGCTGAGCAATCTTGACGCCGAATTGCGCGTGCATATGCGCATCGAGATCGCCCGGCTGCACAAGGAACTGCGGACCACCATGATCTACGTCACCCATGACCAGGTCGAGGCCATGACCCTGGCCGATACGATCGTGGTGCTGCGCGATGGGCTCGTCGAGCAGGTCGGCCGCCCGCTCGATCTCTATGATGATCCGGCCAACCAGTTTGTCGCCGGCTTCATCGGCTCGCCGCGGATGAACTTCCTCGCCGCGCGGATCGTCGAGAAAGAGCCGGCAAGCGCGACCGTCGAGCTGCTCAATCACGGCGGCACGCGCCTGGCCCTGCCGGTCAGCGGCGG
>JADKLW010000121.1_pt1 | contig 44055 bp, 42 predicted proteins | sample 8641881 | NCBI WGS metagenome assembly JADKLW01 (sample SAMN16272185, study PRJNA661076) | feces metagenome | isolation source: fecal sample from diarrhoea affected cattle B | host: Bos taurus | place: South Africa: Lokaleng Village, Mahikeng | collected 2019-09
AAGTACAGGCATCCACTGGCTGACTGCAATCAGGGCAGTGCCGCCCCGTATCGGTAGAGAACACCAGCCCGCCAAGACCAGCGAATGAAGTGGTTTTCTTGGCCACGCACACCTCACGAAGAACGAACCGGCCCCGTCGGAGCAGGGCCGTGAAAGGGCGTTAATTTAGCAGCAAAGCCCGAACGGCGCGCCAGCGCGTCCCTCTCGCCCCTCGCGGGAGAGAAGTTAGCAGCACCGGCGATCAGTGGTCGAGGCGCTGCCCAGGCGCATAAGGCGCCGAATCGATCGACGGCTTGCGTCCCAGCATCAGATCCGCGAGCAACTGGCAGGACGCCGGCGCCAGCACCAGACCATTGCGGAAATGCCCGCAGTTGAGCCACAGCCCGTCGAAACCGGACACGGCACCTATATAAGGAACACCATCCGGCGAGCCGGGCCGCAAGCCCGCCCAGTGCTTGACCACCTCGGCATTGGCCAATGCCGGAAGCAGCTCGACCGCGGTCGCCTTGAGACTTTCCAGCGCATCTTCGGTGGGCGCCTTGTCGAAGCCGACGTCTTCGAGCGTACTTCCGACCAGGATATGCCCATCGCGCCGTGGAATCGCATAGCGCCGCTTGGCCAGCACCATGCTCGGCAGAAAGTCCTCGGCGCACTTGTAGAGGATCATCTGCCCTTTCATCGGCTTGACCGGCAGCTCGATCCCCAACGGCGCCAGCAGGCCGGCGCTCCAGGCACCGGCCGCCATCACGACCTGTTCGCCGCGCCATTCACCCTGGGCGGTTCGCACACCGACGATACGGCCGCCTTCCTGAATCAGTGCCTCCACCGGGCTGTGCTCCACCACACGAACGTTCGGCATTCGCTGCAGCGCCTCGCGCAACGCCGCCAGCAGACGGGGATTACGCACATTGGCGACGCCCGGCATGAACACCGCCCGCGAAAAACCATCGCCCAGCGCAGGAACAGCCGCACGAACCTGCTCCAGCGGCACCGGATACAACGCCCGCCCCTGGCGCTCGGCCCAGGCCAGCGCCTCGTCTTCGTCCTGCAGATCCAGCCAGTAGAGGCCCGTTGCGTACACCTCGGGATCGATGCCGGTCTGCCGGAGCAGGCTCTGCCCCAGCTGCGGATAGTAGTCCTGCGACCAGTGCGCCAGCGCCGTCACTGCCGGGCTGTAACGCCACGGATACAGCGGCGAAACGATGCCACCGCCAGCCCAGGAAGCCTCACGACCCGCCTCCCCTGCTTCGAGCAACACCACCTCCTGCCCCGCCTTCGCCAGCAAGTAAGTCGAAAGCAGGCCTATGACTCCACCGCCTACGGTAATGGTTTCAATCAACGCGACACACTCCTCAAAAACAGCCTGACAAATAACAAGCGGTCCATTGTCGGCTAACATCGGCCGAGTTAAGGACAACAACCAAAAGGACTCAGGATGAGGCCCTCACACGTTCAAGGCGTAAGCCTGCTTGAGCTGCTTTGCACCATGGCGGTAATGACGGTCCTGTTAAGCATTGCCGTACCCGCCATATCGACCTTCAAGCAAAAGCAGCAGATACGTAGCATGCAGACTGACTTGCTGAAGATGACCCATCTGGCTCGCTATCTCGCAATGACACGCCAGACAAAAGTCACTCTCTGTCCGCTGACCGAGCTCGGCACATGCAATCAGCAGTGGACACAAAGCTTGAGTAGCTTTATCGACGGCAATGGTAACCGTCGCCTTGATCAGGGAGAGGAAATTGTCGGGACACTATACGTCCCTGACCAAATCACTCTGCGCTGGCGAGGCATGCTGCCGGCGAATTCAATACATTTCAGCACGCAGGGAGTCACCTTTGTAAGCAATGGAACCATGAGCATCTGTCCACAGAATAAAAGCGTCAAAGCTGGTGCAATGGTTATCAACCGGCAGGGGCGTGTTCGGCTTGCCGGCGACTCGGCACGCTGCCAGTGATGAACGACCATTCGCTCCCATAAACAAGCCGGACATCCTTTCCTTGCTTGAAGCGCAGCGGAGCGCTGGCAATGATGCGTGACAAATAACCAAGGGCTCCCACTTGAAGCAGAACTCCGGCTTTACCCTGATCGAGTTAATGATAACTCTGGCTGTACTTGCGGTCGTGCTCGGCATAGCGATGCCCGCCATCAGCGACTTCACCATCAAACAGCGCGTCAGTTCCCAAGCGAATGAATTGATGCTGTCGCTGGCATTCGCTAGAAGCGAGGCAGTGAAGCTCAACCAGGATATCCGGGTCATTCCACGCACCAGCACCGCCAGTGGCTGGAGTGACGGCTGGTGCGTAGGCCCGGCCAGCATTGGCATTAACTGCAACCACGCCGACGTGATACGTGTATTCAGTGGCACCAATGGCGTAAGCATCACCAGCTTCAATATGGCCAACCCGCCAAGATTCGTATTCAGGCGAGACGGCACCCGGGAAGGCAACGTCGATGCCCAGCTGAAAGTCACCTCCCCCAATCTCGACGCCACCAGCGAAAACGCGCGCTGCATCAACTTGAGCCCGCTTGGCCGTGCTGAAAGCGAAAAGAAAACACGCGATGAAGCCTGCTGATAAACAAGGAACGTATATGAGCCCACTCCCCTGCAAACAGCACGGCGCCTCACTGATCGAGGTCATGATCGCGCTGCTGATATTTACCGTCGGCCTGCTGGGCCTGGCCGCCATGCAGCTCAACGCATTGCAGAGCACGAGCGACAGCGGCCAGCGCTCGCAGGCCGCCTGGCTCATGAATGACCTTGCCGAACGCATGCGTGCCAACCCCGGCGGAACACTGGACAACTACCGTGTGGCCCCCGAATGCGACGAACTGCCCGCCACCGTCTGCGCGGATTACTACAACCCTGCGACCAACGCCAAGGTGAACGCCGCAAACTGCAGTAGCGCCCAAATGGCCGCGTTCGACCGCTGGGAAGCGCAATGCAGCTATGCCGCCCTCGCCAACCTCAACCCCAATGGCAACAGCCGTTTCAATAGCCGGGATTTTCTGATCGCCCCCGAGGGTGACGCCCTCGGCCTGAATGGCAACGGCGAACTGAGCATCAACTGGTTCAGCAAGGCGGCTAGCAACAAGCCTTCGTTCTACCAGGAACACGAAGAGGACGATGAAGACGGCGAAGAGAATGAGGAGGACGAAGGCGAGGAATCTACAACCCCCGCTGCCAACCCATCCGAGCAGAACGCAACCGTGAGGATTGTCCGATGAATTCCAGCAAGGCCCAGGCGGGCCTCTCCATCGTTGAACTGCTGGTGGCCCTAGTGATCAGCATGCTGCTGATGACCGGCGTCGTTCAGGTCTTTCTTGCTTCGAAACAAACCTACGCCAGCAACGAAGCGGCATCACGCCTTCAGGAAAACGGGCGTTTTGCCCTGGAGTTCATTGCACAGAGCGCGCGACATGCGGGCTATGTCGAGGTGGCAAACAATACACTTGAGTCACTGCCCAGGCCCGTGATGGAAACCGCTGACGCCGGTTGCGACGGCACCCTCTGCAGCAGCCAGGGGATCGATGGCAATCCGGACGCCTCAGACAGTATCGCTTTCAGTTTCCAACCCCGACTGCTGGATGGCGCAAGAAGAGACTGCCTGGGCAATACCAATATTGGCGGGAGCAACATCGAAAATACCGATGTAATCGTCAACCATTTTTTTATTGAGAATGAAGGTACAGGAGAATCCGCTTTAGCCTGTAATTCTCGCCATGTACGCGGAAAAACCGAGAGCACTAGCAGTGTACTTGTGGAAGGTATAGACGCCCTACAGGTTCAATACGGCATCGGTACTACCGGAAGCGTTACCCGCTACGTTTCTGCTGACCGGGTAGACAACTGGAACAACGTCCTGGCTGTTCGTATCGCCGTTCTAGCCAACTCCATCGCGCAGGTAAACCCTCCTACGCCCGCAGACCGCCAGTACGTACTCCTAGATGCAGCACCACTAAATTTCGCAGACGGCAAGGCACGTCAAGTCTTTACCACCACCATCAAACTTCGTAACACAGGGGAGCCATAAGCATGAGCGCAGCCCTTCGCTTCCATCAGAACGGCGCCACCCTGATCGTCGCCTTGGTATTTCTGGTCATCCTTACCGTCGCCGGCATCACCGCCATGCAGTTTTCAACACTTGAGGAACGCATGGCAGGTAATTCGCAGTCTCGCAATGAAGTGTTTCAAACGGCCCAAAACACAATTCAAGAAAACCTGATAAGCCTTAACACCAATGTAGTCGGGCGCGTAAAATTGCAAGAGGCAATGAATGCGGGCCGCTATAACGATGGAAGTGGCAATTACCCCCTCGTACTGACTCTCGCTCAGCTTGAGCAACTTGGCCTGCCACAAACCACTGGACAGGCTGTCGATGCAGATGAAACTCCAGAGCAGGGGTTTGCCGTCATCCGCAAAACTCACAACCCCACCCTTTGTGATTACGACGCAGACAACGCATCCGGACAGATCATCGAATGCTCGAAGTTCGAAATCCACGTTCGTTCCGAACTACCCAACGGCGCCTATTCCGATCAGTCCCAAGGCATCGTTTTTGAAAACGTCAGGAGCTAGGAAGCTGCCATGAACAAGCTATTTGCAATCCTCTCCCTGACCGCAAGCATCGCTTTCCCTGCTATCGGCCACAGCGCAGAAGACCCCAACACCTACGCGCCGCTGGAGATGGCCACCGTCACCATCCGCATGACGAGTGGCCACCCCTACGGCCAGCTATACCCCTGCCCTGAAGGCTGCGCATTGCGCCTGCTGCCCTTCACGCCGGATGCGCGCATCTATGTTCACGGCGTACCAAAGTCAGCCCGAGAGTTGCAGGACGGTCAGGAACTGGTCGGCACGGTGTTCCTCACCAGCCAGCCAATCGATGCCATTGATCGCATACACGCCGAATGAAAGGACTCTTGAACATGAATATCCGCCCATACGCGCTTTTGCTCGGCAGCTTCTGTTATATCGGGCTTTCCCTGCAAACCGCGCTTGCCGATGACACCCAAATATATGTGAGCCGAAAACTACCCGAAGACCAACAGGTACGGCCAAACCTCTTGTTTGTCGTCGATAACTCCGGCTCCATGCTGGAAGGAGTGCCTGGAACAAACTGCCCATCGCATTACCGGACTGATATAAACCGCTGCAAATATATATCAAAGAACAACTATCAAAAGACGCGCATGCAGGTTGTAAAAGAGGTTACTAACGAGCTTGTCGAAGAGCTCCGTCTAAGCGATGACGTCAACATTGGATTAATGCATTTTGATGCAGCACTCCGCACTTACAAAAGCGGAAAGAACAACTTAGAAGATTACAGTAGAAGCTATCAGGGTGGAATGATTGCAGTACCGGTGAGCAGGGTAAGTACCGTTGCCAGTACGTTCACCACTGAACTGAACAAACTGTACGCCAAGGGCAGCACTCCACTCTCTGAAACTTTTTATGAAGCCGCCTTATATATGAAGGGCGAAACGCCGAAGTTTGGCAACGCCACGCAAGCCGTTGACCAGAAGGGAGAAAACCTATCAAACAAGCCTAGCGTACCAGGCTCAAAAAACGAACCGAAATACAAGAGCCCTATCGAATATTCATGTCAAAAAAGCAATGTGATTCTTCTCACAGACGGCGAACCGCAGCTGGACAATGCAGCCAACAGCGATATTCACACGCTCATTAGCAAATCAGGTGCGTCCAACACGCTGCACACATCTTCTAGCTGTCGCCCCGCTCAGGCGAACCAAAGTTTCGCCTCGAATGATAGCTATAGCGGCGTATGCCTGCCCCATCTCGCCGAGCACCTAGCGAATCAGGATATGAGCGAACAGCCCGGCAAGCAAACGGTCAACACTTACACCATCGGGTTCGCCACCAATCAGGAGCTGCTGCAGAAAACCGCCAACGCCGGTAACGGTCGTTACTTCACCACCAGCAACACCTCCGGCCTGGTCGATGCACTCAAATCGATTCTGGTCGAAATTCTCGCCGAGAACACCACCTTCGCCACCCCCAGCGTGGCGGTGAGCGCCTACAACAACCTGGGCTATCGCAACGACCTTTACTATGCCCTGTTCCGCCCCGCCGAAGGCGCGCGCTGGGTCGGCAACGTCAAACGCTACCGTGCGGAAACCACCACGGACGCCAACGGCAACAGCATCACCCAGATCGTGGACAAGAACGGCCAACCCGCCATCGACGAATCCACCGGATTCTTCAGGGACAACTCCTCCAGCTTCTGGTCCAGTCTCGATGGCCGCGATGTGGAAAAGGGCGGTGTCGCCGGCACGCTCAGCAGCCCTGGCACACGCAAAATCTATACCTGGACAGCAGCTGATCGCAGCCCCAGTGCCAGTACAACTGGCATCACCCTGTCGAGCCAGTTGAGTACCAATAACAACGAACTCACTCAAGCACTACTTGGCGTCACCACCAGTGACGCCAGAACCAAGGCCATCCAGTGGGGCCGTGGGCAGAACCCTGACAACCCCTCTCAAGCCCGCCTGCAACTGGCGGATGTGCTGCACAACGAGCCCCGCCTGGTGGCCTACAAGACCGATGAAGATCTGGAGCGGGCCGGCACGGCAACTTCACCCGAACAACTTTATATGTTCTTCGGCACCAACGAGGGGTTTATCCACGCCGTGGACCCCAGCACCGGCCAGGAAAAATTCGCCTTTATCCCCAAGGAACTGCTACCCAACCTGAACGCCTACTACCAGAACCCCAAGGGCTCCGACGAGAAGCGCTACGGCATGGATGGCTCATTCAACCTCTGGGTTGAATACGGTGACCTGGACGACAATGCCAAAACCCGCAACCTCAGCAAGAGCTACCTCTATGCCGGCATGCGCCGAGGCGGGAAGAACTACTATGCGCTTGATGTAACAAGGATTGAGCAGCCAGCACTCAAATGGGTGATCAAGGGCGGCACAACACTCGGCTTCGAAAAGCTGGGGCAGACCTGGTCCACGCCCAAGCTGGCCAATATCAAGCTCAACGGCACTCAAACCAAGGTGCTGGTATTCACCGGCGGCTATGACCCGCAGCAGGATAACGACAGCCCCAATACACCCCTTGCCGGTGACACCCAGGGCAATGCGCTGTATATCGTCAATGCCGAAACCGGCCAGTTGATCTGGCGAGCCGGGCACACCTCCGAAACGGGTGCCAACCTGAAACTGGACACCATGACTCACAGCATGCCGGCTGACCCGGTGATCATCGATGCCAATGGCGACGGCCTGGCGGATATCATTTACGCCGTCGATGCCCGCGCCCAGGTATTCCGTTTCGACATCGACAACGCCAACAGCTCGGCCAGCGCCCTGGCCACCGGTGGGCGTATCGCCAAGTTGGGTGGCGACACCGCCCTGGATAACCGCCGCTTCTTCAGCATGCCGGACGTGGCCATGGTCAGGGAGCGTGGCGGCAAGAGCTACTTCGCCATCGCCATTGGCTCAGGCTACCGAGCCCACCCGCTCAACGAAGACACCATTGATCGCTTCTACGTCCTGCAGGACGGCCCTCTGTTCGGCAAGCCGAAAGACGGTATTTACACCACCCTCACCGAAGCCAACCTGCTGGACGTTTCCAGCGTGAACCTCGCTGACGAGGAAGCCGCAGGCATCCAGACGGATATCGCCGCAGCGGAAGCCGCCATCGCCGCGCTGAACCAGGCCGTTGCTTCCGCACGTGATGCCCTCAATGGCTACAAGGATTCATCGGGCTTCACCGCCAAATACAATGCCATGCTGCAGGCCAACAGCCTCGCCAATGCCCTGCAGGCGGATATCGATGCAATACTGGCCGCAGATCCCTTCCTGACCGGCCATGCTGTCGAAAGCAGCGAGCAGAGCAAGCTGCAACAGGGGTTGCTGGAAAGCCAGAATGCACTGAAGGCCATGCAGGAGGCGATTGCCGATGCAGCTTCAGATCTGGCTGACAAGGAGGCCGCGTACAACAGTGCAGATGAAACCTTCTCGACAATGGTCCCTGGCGACTCAGGCTATGCAGACGCACAACAAGCCTACGATGATGCAGCGGACGCACTAAATGATGCGCGCACCCGGCATTCGACGCTCACCAACCAGAGCGGAGATTTGGCGCAAGCCTACAGCACGCTGATCAACCTGCAGAGCCAGCAAGACTCCTTGTACCAGGCAATCCTGGATCAGGAACAAGCCCTTCTGGCTGCCAGGGCTGATGCAGCAGATGACGAAACCATCACCAACCTGCAAAACGGGCTGGATGGTCTGAGCCAAAACTATTACGACAACGAGTACGCCATTACCGAGCGCGCCCGGCTCAATGCTGATAACGGCTCAGGAAGCACAGCCCTGCTGGGTGCGCTGGCGCAGCTCAGGAGTGACATTGCGGGGGGAGATATCACGGCGATCAGCAACGCACTGGCAGCGTTGCAGACTCTCGCCCCATCTTTCGGCCCGTCTCTGGATGAAGCCGAACTGATCACACGTGACGAAGCCGCCAAGAACACCGAACTGGCGAACAAAGCGCACAACCTCCAAGGAAACCTGGATACCGTCACGGATTGGGAAGCACAACGTCTGGTGCGAACCGGCGAAGCCTCAACGGCCCAGGCCGAGGCCAACGCGATTGCCGCCCTTCCCTATGAAGCACCCTCGGGCCTGCTGAACGCCGAGCAGTTGGCTGCTGCCAAGGCCCTGTACGGCGACGACCTGACGATGTTCGAGGCCTACCAGTACCTGCTCGATCAGGCGCAGTTGGCCGCACTGGATAGCGAGGATGGCATACCGGCACTGCGCAAGGACATCAACCAGCTCTATGGCCAACTGGTTCCTGGCAATGGCTACACGCCAAACCAGGCGCTGCTGGCGGGCAGCCAGGGCTGGTTCATGCGCCTGCCCAAGGGCGAGAAGGTGCTGTCATCCCCGCTGATCTTCCGGGGTGCGCTGTTCTTCACCACCTTCAGCCCGCGCGGCGAAACCATTACTACCTGCGGGCCCGACGTCGGACGCGGGCGCGCCTATGCGCTGAACCTTCGCGACGCCAGTGCGATACTGGCCGTGAATGACGCGCCCATTCGCAGCTATGCCCTGCTCCGCTCCGGCATTCCGCCCGCGCCAACGGTGCTGTTCAGCGAAGACGGCCCGCCGCGTGTCATCATCGGCACCGAAGTGCTGAACGACCGCCCCAAGGATGGTGACGGCGATGAACCGGAGTGCATTGGCGGTGTCGGCTTCTGCGACAAGGACAGAAGCCCGGTCAGCAAAACTTATTGGAGAGAAAACTGATGCGACAGCAGAACGGATTTACGCTGATCGAGCTGATGATTGTGGTGGCGGTGATCGGCGTGCTGGCCGCCATCGCCTACCCCAACTATCAGCAGTACCAACTCAAGGCTGGCCGCTCCGATGGCCACGCCAAGCTGACACAGGTGATGCAGACGCAGGAACGTTTCTATTCGCAGAATCAGGCCTACACCACCAACCTTGGAGCAAGCGCGAATAACAACCGCGGCTTGGACCTTCCTGTCGCGACCAATGCGCCGGTTCCCAGTGATGAAGGGCGCTACAACATTACTGCCGAGGCATGCGCCGCAGGGACACCGCTGGCGCGATGCATCCGTCTGGTCGCCACGGCCACCAACCAGCAGGTTGCCGATACCCAATGCGGCAACCTTATCCTCACCAGTCGCGGCGAAAAGCTCATTACCGGAACAGGAACTCGCGAGAGCTGCTGGTAAAAACAAAAGTTCGTAGCCTGGATTAGCGAAGCGTAATCCGGGGAGCGGTGCGCCACTGACTCCCGGATTACGCCTACGGCTAATCCGGGCTACAGGCTGGCTGGTCAGCCAATACGCATGAAAAAGCCGACTCCCATGGGTCGGCTTTTTCATATCAGCGGTTGCGCCTCACACCTGCTTGAGCCGCAACTCCTTCGGCATCGAGAACGTCACGTTCTCCGGCCTGCCTTCCAGCTCATCCATCCCCGTGGCGCCCCATTCGCGCAGTTGTTCAATCACGCCGCGCACCAGCACTTCGGGGGCCGAGGCGCCGGCGGTGATACCGATGCGGGCGGTTTCAGCGAACCACTCGCGCTTGAGGTCTTCGGCGCCGTCGATCAGGTAGGCGGGCGTGGCCATGCGCTCGGCCAGTTCCCGCAGGCGGTTGGAGTTGGAGCTGTTGGGGCTGCCGACCACCAGCACCACGTCACACTCCCCTGCCAGCTGCTTGACGGCATCCTGGCGATTCTGGGTGGCGTAGCAGATGTCGTCCTTGCGCGGGCCGCCAATGCTGGGGAAGCGCGTGCGCAAGGCGTCGATCACGCGGCTGGTGTCGTCCATGGATAGCGTGGTCTGGGTCACGAAGGCCAGCGCGTCGGGATTGCGTACCTGCAATTGGGCGACATCCTCCTCGTCCTCGACCAGATAGATCGAGCCACCGCTGGCAGTATCGTACTGGCCCATGGTGCCTTCGACCTCCGGATGGCCGTGGTGGCCAATAAGGATGCACTCCCGGCCCTCGCGGCTGTACTTGGTGACTTCCAGATGGACCTTGGTGACCAGCGGGCAGGTGGCATCGAAAACCTTGAGCCCGCGCCGGTCAGCTTCCATCTTCACCGCCTGCGACACGCCATGAGCACTGAAGATGACGATGAATCCGTTCGGCACCTGGTCCAGCTCATCGACGAAGATCGCGCCTCGCTCACGCAGATCTTCCACCACGAACTTGTTGTGTACCACTTCATGGCGCACATAGATCGGCGGGCCGAAGACTTCCAGGGCGCGGTTAACGATCTCGATAGCGCGATCAACGCCGGCGCAGAATCCACGGGGGTTGGCGAGTTTGATTTGCATGGCGGGTATCTCGATGCGCGCGGCACGCGGGATGGATGATAGATATGACCGTATGGCGGTCTGCGGTGGATCGGTGAAGCGTGATCCACCCTACGATTCGGTCACGGTGACCATGCCGGAAAGCTTCGCGGCTAAAGTCGCTCCCACAGGAGCGGGCTAAGCCTTAGAGCGCTTTGACCTCGATGATCTCAACTTCGAAACTCAACGCCTTGCCTGCCAGTGGATGATTGAAATCCACAGTGACCTGCCGCTCATCGAAGGTCTTGACCACACCCGGCAGCTCGCTATTGGCGGCATCGTTGAAGATCACCAGCAGGCCTTCGGAAAGCTCCATACCCTCAAACTGGCTGCGCGGCATGACCTGCACGTTCTGCGGGTTGTGCTGGCCGAAGCCCTGTTCGGGCGCGACCTGTAGAGTGCGTTTGTCACCGGCCTTGAAGCCGTACAGCTGCTGCTCGAAACCCGGCAGCAGATTGCCGTCGCCGACCTTGAAGGTTGCAGGCTTCTTGTCGAAGGTGCTGTCGACCACCTCGCCGTTTTCCAGGCGGAGCGCGAAATGCAGGGTGACCTCCCTGTCCGGCCCAATGCGCTGTTCAGTCATGCGGATTCTCCGGTTTTGTCGCTTTTGAACATGTCCAGCGCCAGCATCACGGCACCGACGGTAATGGCGCTGTCGGCGATGTTGAACGCCGGAAAATACCAGCGGTTCTGCCAATGCACCAGAATGAAATCCACCACATGGCCCAGCACCACGCGGTCATACAGATTACCGATCGCGCCGCCCAACACCAGTGCCAGCGCTACGGCCAGCCAGGTTTCACCCGCCTTCAGTCGCTTCATCCAGATCACCAGTACAACACTGACGCCCGTTGCGATCACCGCGAACAGCCAGCGCTGCCAGCCGCCGTGATCGGCGAGAAAGCTGAAGGCGGCGCCGGTGTTATAGGCCAGGGTCCAGGCAAAGTAACCAGGAACGACATCGACTTTCTGGTACAGGCTGAAGTTGGCCTCAAACCAGTGCTTGGTCGCCTGGTCGAGAACGATCACCAGCACGCTGAGCCAGAGCCAGGTGAGCTTGCCGAGACGCGCACTCATTGCCCTACTCCAGCGCCACACGGCTCAAGAGCCTCATGCATAGTGACGCACCTCGCCCGCACCCTCGATGTTCTCCACGCAACGGCCACAGATTTCCGGGTGCGCGGCATGGGTGCCGACGTCCGGCAGGTGATGCCAGCAGCGTCCGCACTTGGCGTGCCCGGTTTTCTTCACCAGCAGCTTGAGACCAGCCAGTTCGCTTTCCACCGCCTCGGCAGGGGCCTGCGCCAGCGGCGCGACTTCGACGGCGGAGGTGATCAGCACGAAGCGCAGTTCGTTGCCCAGCTTGGCCAGCGTAGTCGCCAGCGACTCTTCGGCATACAACGTGACTTCGGCCTGCAGGTTGCCGCCAAGGGTCTTTGCGGCACGCTGAGCTTCCAGCTCTTTGTTCACTGCGGCCTTGACCGCCATGACCTGCTCCCAGAACGCGCGATCCAGAACGGCATCCTCTGGCAGCTCCGCCAGCCCCTCGTACCAGGTATTGAGCATCACCGACTCGTTGCGCTCGCCTGGCAGGTACTGCCAGATTTCCTCAGCAGTGAAGGCCAGGATCGGCGCGATCCAGCGCACCAGCGCCTCGGCGATGTGGTAAAGCGCGGTCTGGCAGGAGCGCCGCGGCAGGCTGTCGGCGCCAGTGGTGTACTGGCGGTCCTTGATGATGTCGAGGTAGAAGCCACCCAGTTCCTGCACACAGAAGTTGTGCACCTTCTGGTAAACGTTCCAGAACTTGTAAGTGCCGTAGGCTTCCTCGATTTCCCGCTGTAGCAGCAGAGCGCGGTCGATAGCCCAGCGGTCCAGGGCGATCAGCTGGTCGTTAGGCACCAGATGCTGCGCAGGATCGAAGCCGTCGAGGTTGGAGAGCAGGAAGCGCGCGGTATTGCGGATACGCCGGTAAGCATCCGCGCTGCGCTGCAGGATCTGCTTGGAGACAGCCATTTCGCCCGAGTAATCGGTAGCCGAGACCCACAGACGCAGGATGTCAGCGCCCATGCTGTCTGTGATTTCCTGCGGCGCGATCACGTTACCCAGGGACTTGGACATCTTGCGGCCATTCTCATCCACGGTAAAACCATGGGTCAGCAGGCCGCGATACGGCGCGTGGCCATCGATTGCCGCGCCAGTCAGCAAGGACGAATGGAACCAGCCGCGATGCTGGTCCGAGCCTTCCAGGTAGAGGTCGGCGCGCGGGCCTTCTTCGTGGCCCATAGGGTGCGAGCCGCGCATCACGTGCCAGTGCGTGGTGCCGGAGTCGAACCAGACGTCCAGGGTGTCGTTGATCTTTTCGTACTGCTCGGCCTCGGCACCCAGCAGCTCGGCAGCATCCAGTTTGAACCAGGCTTCGATGCCCTGCTGCTCGACACGCTGAGCCACCTGTTCGATCAGCTCGACGGTGCGTGGATGCAGCTCACCGCTTTCCTTGTGCAGGAAGAACGGAATCGGTACGCCCCAGTTGCGCTGGCGCGAGATACACCAGTCCGGGCGCCCGGCGATCATGCCGTGCAGGCGCGCCTGACCCCAGGCGGGGACGAACTGGGTGCTTTCGATGGCGTCCAGCGCACGACGACGCAGGGAGCTGCCGTCACTGACCACCTTGTCCATGCCGACGAACCACTGCGCGGTGGCGCGGTAGATCAGCGGCGTCTTGTGCCGCCAGCAGTGCATGTAGCTGTGCTGGATGGCTTCGTGCTTGAGCAGCGCACCCACTTCCCGGAGCTTCTCGACGATGGCCGGGTTGGCCTTCCAGATGAACTGGCCGCCGAAGAACGGCAGGTCCGGCACGTAGACGCCATGACTCTGCACCGGGCTGAGGATGTCGTCGTTTTCCATGCCGTAGTGCTTGCACGTACGGAAGTCGTCCTCGCCGTAGGCCGGAGACGAGTGGACGATGCCTGTGCCGGCACCGGTTTCCACGTACTCGGCCAGGTACACCGGCGAGAAGCGCTCGTAGAAGGGGTGACGGAAACGGATCAGGTCCAGCGCCTTGCCTTCGCAGCGGGCGATGATTTCACCGGACATGCCATAGCGCTGCAGGCTGGATTCGACCAGCTCTTCAGCCAGCACCAGCAGCCGCTCGCCGGTATCGACCAGCGCATAGATGAAATCAGGATGAACGTTGAGTGCCTGGTTGGCCGGAATGGTCCAGGGTGTGGTGGTCCAGATAACGATGCTGGCGGGCTTGGCCAGGTTGGCGACACCGAAGGCTGCGGCGAGCTTGTCGGCATCTTCCACTTCGAAGGCGACGTCGATGGCATCGGACTTCTTGTCCTGGTATTCGACTTCGGCCTCGGCCAGTGCCGAACCGCAATCGAAGCACCAGTTCACCGGTTTCAGGCCCTTGAAGACGAAACCGCCTTCGACCATTTTCGCCAGCGCGCGGATCTGCCCGGCTTCGTTGGCGAAATCCATGGTCTTGTAGGGGTTGTCCCACTCGCCCAACACGCCGAGACGGATGAAGTCGGCCTTCTGTCCCTCGATTTGCTCGGCGGCGTAGGCACGGCAGCGCTCGCGGGTCAGGTCCGCCGGCTGGTTCTTGCCGAAGGTGGTCTCGACCTTGTGCTCGATGGGCAAACCGTGACAGTCCCAGCCCGGCACGTAGGGCGCGTCGAAACCGGCCAGGGTGCGCGAGCGGACGATCATGTCCTTGATCACCTTGTTCACCGCGTGGCCAATGTGAATGTTGCCGTTGGCGTAGGGCGGGCCATCGTGCAGGACGAATTTCGGGCGACCTTCGCCGATCTGCCGCAGCTTCCCGTACAGGTCGATGCTGTCCCAGCGCTGCAGAATCTCCGGCTCGCGCTGTGGCAGACCGGCCTTCATCGGAAATGCCGTGGACGGCAGATTGAGGGTCGCTTTGTAATCGGTCATTTCAGTCCTGGCTCGTGGTGAAAGGTGTGGCCCGCCAGTATTCGCGGGTGGCGGCGATATCGGCATCAATCGCAGCCTTGAGTGCCTCCAGCGAGGCAAAGCGCTGCTCGTCGCGCAGCTTCTTGTGAAAGGTCACGCACAACAAGCGCCCGTAGAGGTCGCCCTGGTAGTCCGGCAGATGCACTTCCAGATGGGGCTTGCCATCACTCTCCACCGTTGGCCGCATGCCGATGTTGGCGACGCCCAGACGAACCTGGCCATCGACCTCGGTACTGACGGTGAACACTCCGCTAAGCGGCGTACTGCGACGTTTAAGCTGAATGTTCGCTGTAGGCGCACCCAACTGGCGACCGAGCTTCTGCCCGTGCATAACGCGCCCGGTGAGGCTGAACGGCCTGCCAAGCAGCCGTTGCGCCAGCTGCAGATCGCCCTCTGCCATCACCTGGCGCAGCCTTGTACTGCTGACTCGCTCGCCGTCTACCTCGATGGTTGTGGCCGCCTCGACACTGAAACCTTCGGCAGCACCGGCCTTGAGCAGAAAGTTGAAATCTCCGGCGCGGTCGCAACCGAAACGGAAATCGTCGCCGACCTCCAGATGCCGCACGCCCAACCCCTCAACCAGAGTGGCATGTACAAATTCGGCGGCACTGAGTTCGCGCAGGCGTCGATTGAATGCCAGGCACAGCACCAGATCCACACCCTGCTCGCTCAGTAGGCAAAGCTTTTCACGCAACCGCGTGAGTCGCGCAGGGGCCTTGTCCGGGGCAAAGAATTCGCGGGGCTGCGGCTCGAAAATCACCACGCAGCTGGGCAGCCCCAATTCGGCCGCACGCTCGCGCAAGCGCTTCAGGATGGCCTGATGCCCCCGATGCACGCCGTCGAAATTGCCGATGGTGGCCACGCATCCCCGATGCCGGGGCCGCAGGTTGTGAAGACCTCGAACCAGCTGCATACCGCACTTCTTGCTTGAAAAGTGGCCGATTATACGCATGCACCGACCCTCCCGGACAGGTTTGCCGCATGCGAACCACAACCATCAATGGCGCAAATGCCGTGGCCGCAAGCCAAGCAGCGCCAACCCACCCACGAAGGCCAGCAAGCCGGCCACAACCAGTTGCCCCAACTGCAGCGCCCGCTGCTGCCAATTCCAGCCGAACCACTCGACGGACGGCACGTTCAGCCACCAGATCACCGCAACCATCGCCGCGCAAGCACCGAACAAACGCAGCAGGAACAACCCCCAGCCCGGCGCAAACCGGAACACGCCGATCTTGTACAGCCCCCAGAACAGCAGCCCGGCATTAAGCATGGACGACAGCGAAGTCGCCAGCGCAAGCCCTACATGCTTGAGCGGCCAGATCAGGATCAGGTTCATCACCATATTGGCCACCATGCAGATGATCGCCACCCGCACCGGCGTCTTCAGGTCCTGGCGGGCGAAGAACCCAGGCGCCAGCACCTTGATCAGCATGAACGCCAGCACACCCAGCGAATAAGCCTCCAGCGCACGGGCCGATTGCACCACCGCCTCCTGGCTCATTGCGCCGTAAAAGAACAGGCTGGCGATCAGCGGCTCGGCCAGAATGCCCAGCGCCAGCGCAGCCGGCACCCCGGCCAGCAGCACCATGCGCAGCGCCCAATTGAGCGTATTGGAAAAGGCCTTGGGATCATCACCGGCATGCTGACGCGACAGGCTGGGCAGAATCACTGTGCCGATAGCGATGCCAAAAGCCCCCAGCGGCAGCTCCGAAAGCCGGTCGGCGTAATACAGCCAGGACACGCTGCCGGTCTGCAGAAAGGACGCCAGCACGGTATCGAGCAGCAGATTGATCTGGCTGACCGAGACCCCGAACAGCGCCGGCACCATCAGCAGCATGATGCGCCGCACGCCTTCGTCACCGAACTTGACCCGCGGGCGCGGCAGCAGCCCCAGCCTGGCGACAAACGGAAGCTGGAACGCCAGCTGGGCGAAGCCCGCGATGAATACACCCCAAGCCAGCGCCATGATCGGCTGATCGAAATACGGCGTCAGGAACACCGCCGACATGATCATGCAGACATTGAGCAGAACGGGCGTGAAGCCCGGCACCGCGAAGCGTCCATAAGTATTGAGCACGCCCGAAGTAAAGGCCGTCAGCGAGATCAGCAGCAGGTAGGGAAAAGTGATGCGCAACAGCTCACCAGCCAGCTGCAGCTTGGCCGGTTCACCGTGAAAACCGGGCGCGAACAACATGACCAGATAGGGCGAGCCGAGCACACCCAGCGCGGTGATGCCAGTCAGGACCAGACCGAGCATGCCCGCCGTCCGATCGACCAGCAGCTTGACTTCCAGCTGGGTTCTTTTAGTGCGGTATTCCGACAGCACCGGCACAAACGCCTGGGCGAAGGCGCCTTCGGCAAACAGGCGGCGTAAAAAGTTGGGGATTTTGAAGGCGATGAAGAAAGCATCCGCCGCCGCTCCGGAACCGAAGTAGCTGGCCACCACCATATCGCGTACCATGCCCAGCACGCGGGACAGCAGCGTCATGACGCTGACTACCGCACTGGAACGCAGCAATCCGCCTTTTCCGGTTTTTTCAGACATCTGTCTTTCCTGGAATCGCATGTTCTGGCCAATGACTTTGCCATCGACCGATGGCCAGTTACGACCCTGGACGAGGCCGCGAGTTTAGCGGCAGCCGATCTGCCCGACCAGCATTCAGACAGTACAAACAGGCTTGACAAGCATCTGCCACATCGGCATGATTCGCGGCCTTATTTGCTTTGTAATCCCACGTTTTCGAGGAGTTCGACGGTGGCCAACAGCCCTTCCGCCAAAAAACGCGCAATTCAGGCTGAGAAGCGTCGCAGCCACAACGCCAGCCTGCGCTCCATGGTCCGCACCTACATCAAGAATGTGGTCAAGGCCCTGGATGCAAAAGATCTGGAAAAAGCTCGTACTGCTTACACTGCAGCCGTGCCTGTTATCGACCGCATGGCCGACAAAGGCATCATCCACAAGAACAAGGCCGCTCGTCACAAGAGCCGCCTGAACGGCCACATCAAGGCCCTCGGCGAAGCTGCTGCAGCTTAAGCTGAACGTTCTTGAAAAAAACCGGCTTAGGCCGGTTTTTTTTGTGTCCCGTATTTTATGCCTCGCACACTCGGGACACGGCAATCAAAGAGCAATACAACACCCCCGCTATTGAGCCCCCGGCCACGGCAGAATCGGGATCGCTGTCACCGCATTCTGCGGACTGCCTTCAATGATTCGATCGCTGTAGACCAGGTAAACCAGCGTATTTCGCCCCTCATCGAAAAAGCGCACCACCTGCATGGTCTTGAAGACCAGCGATGTACGCTCCTTGAACACGACCTCTCCGTCCTTCAACTTTTCATTGATGCGAATAGGCCCGACCTGCCGACAGGCAATTGAGGCCTCGGCCCGATCCTCGGCCAACCCCAGCCCACCCTTGATGCCGCCGGTCTTGGCACGCGAGAGATAACAGGTCACTCCATCGACTTCCGGATCATCAAACGCCTCGACCACGATCTTGTGATTCGGCCCGAGCCACTTGAATACCGTATCAACGGCACCGATCTGCTCGGCAGTCGCCACAGACGGAGTCGTCAAGCCCAATACCAGCGCCATGGTCATCACACGCATAGCAGACACCTCAAAGAAGGATCATATTGTCGCGATGGATCAGCTCAGGCTCATCGACATAGCCGAGCAGCTTTTCGATCTCATCCGATGAACGCCCCAGAATCCGACGGGTTTCAGCAACACTGTAGTTGGCAAGCCCGCGCGCGACTTCCTGGCCGTCCGGCCCCACGCAGACCACCATCTCGCCACGGCGAAAGCCGCCCTGAGCCGCCCTGACACCGACCGGCAGCAGACTGCAATTGCCCCGCTTAAGCGCCTGCACCGCGCCGGCATCCAGGGTGACAGTGCCGCGCGTCTGCAAGTGGCCGGCCAGCCACTGTTTGCGCGCCGCATGACGACTGCACTCGGGCGTCAGCAGCGTACCCAGCTGTTCGCCCGCCTTGAGTCGCGCCAGTACCTGCTCGATACGCCCGCCAACGATCACGGTATGAGCACCGGAACGCGCCGCCAGACGCGCCGCACGCAGCTTGGTCTGCATACCGCCGCGCCCCAGCGCACCCCCGGTTCCGCCCGCCACGGCATCCAGCGCCGGATCATCGGCGCGCGCCTCACTGATCAGATTGGCCTCGGGATTATTGCGCGGATCTGCATCGAACATGCCATCACGATCAGTGAGAATCACCAGCAAATCGGCCTCAACCAGATTGGCCACCAGCGCCGCAAGGGTGTCGTTGTCACCAAAGCGGATCTCGTCGGTGACGACGGTGTCGTTCTCATTGATCACCGGCACGACATTCAAGTCGAGCAGGGTCCGCAGGGTACTGCGCGCATTGAGGTAACGCTTGCGGTCGGACAGGTCGTCATGGGTGACGAGAATCTGCGCGGTCTGCTGGTCGCAACGGGCGAAACTGGCCTCCCAGGCCCGAATCAGACCCATCTGGCCCACAGCCGCAGCCGCCTGCAGCTCATGCACGGCCCTGGGTCGCGCACCCCAGCCAAGGCGACTCATGCCGGCGGCAACGGCACCGGAAGACACCAGCACCAGCTCGACACCCGCCTCACGCAGCGCAACCATCTGATCGACCCAGACTGCCATCGCCGCCTGATCAAGACCACGCCCATCAGCCGTCAGCAACGCACTGCCGATCTTCACCACCCAGCGCCGAGCACCGCTCACCTTGTCGCGCATCGATCCCGCCTATTCCACTCATCAACCAATTCATTGCGGCGAGCAGCAGACAACCCGCCCGCCATCCGAAAACCCCGCAGCAACACGAGGCCGAGACAATTAGCGCACGTAGAAGATTTCAGCGCCGCCCTCTTCATCGTCGTCATCATCGAAGTCGTCATCCTCAGCTTCCGCAGCCGCCTTGACACCAGCACGACGCAACGCACGCTGATCATCGAGCTCCTGCAGTCGTGCACGCGCCTCATCCTCGATCTGCTGATCGAGTTCGGCCAGCGCTTCGGCATAGGCCGGCTCTTCGGCGATACGCAGCGCCCGCTCGTCCAGATAACGCATGACGGCCTGACTCAACTCTTCGGTGCCCTCACGCTCCAGCGCCGAAATCACGAACACCGGGCCCTCCCAGTCGAGCCGCTCGACTACCTGCCGCACACGCTCTTCACGATCCTCATCAAGCAGCTGGTCAGCCTTGTTCAGCACCAGCCAGCGGTCACGCTGAGCCAGCGCCGGGCTGAACTTCTCCAGCTCATTGAGGATGATCTCCGCGGCATCGGCAGGATCACTCTCATCCAGCGGCGCCATGTCCACCAGATGCAACAGCAAGCGCGTACGCGCCAGATGCTTGAGGAAGCGAATACCCAGGCCCGCACCTTCCGAAGCGCCCTCGATCAACCCCGGAATGTCCGCCACGACAAAGCTCTTGTAGCGCCCGACACTGACAACGCCCAGATTGGGAATCAGCGTGGTGAAAGGGTAATCAGCCACTTTGGGCTTGGCTGCCGACACCGAACGGATAAAGGTGCTCTTGCCAGCATTGGGCATGCCCAGCAGACCGACGTCAGCCAGCACCTTCAACTCCAGCTTCAGATCGCGCGCATCGCCCGGCTTGCCCGGCGTGGTCTGCCGCGGCGCCCGATTGGTGCTGGATTTGAAACGCGTATTGCCCAGCCCGTGCCAGCCGCCCTGAGCAACCAGCAGACGCTGCCCCGCCTTGGTCAGGTCGCCAATCACATCCTGAGTGGCGGCATCGATCACCGTGGTACCGACCGGCACCGGCAGGATCAGATCCTCACCCTTCGCGCCGGTACATTCGGTACTGCCGCCCTTCTCGCCATTGGGCGCATTGAAGCGACGGGTATAACGGTAATCGACCAGCGTATTGAGGTTTTCGTCGGCCACCAGATAAATGGAGCCGCCGTCACCGCCATCGCCACCGTTGGGACCGCCTTTTTCGATGAATTTTTCGCGACGAAAACTCATCATGCCGTTACCGCCGTCACCGGCCTTTACAAAAATCGATACTTCATCGACGAATTTCATGGGAACGCCTCCCGCCGCAAGGACGGGCTAGAAAACTGGAATAAGGGTCTTGCAAAAAACCCAGCGAAAACTGAATGAGCACCGAGCAGTTTCTTTGCAAGAGCCTCACAGGATACAGAAACAAAAAAGCCCCGTCGCATGACAGGGCTTTTCCAGCAACGCCGCGATCAGGCCGCGACGACACTCACGTAGCGACGGCCAAGAGCGCCCTTCACTTCGAATTTGATCACGCCTTCCACTTTCGCGAACAGGGTGTGATCCTTGCCCATGCCAACACCGTAACCGGCGTGGAACTGGGTACCGCGCTGACGCACGATGATGTTGCCAGGAACGATTTTCTGGCCGCCATACATCTTCACGCCAAGGCGTTTGGCTTCTGAGTCGCGACCGTTGCGGGTAGAACCGCCAGCTTTTTTGTGTGCCATGAGTTCAATACTCCTATAAGGGGATTCAGGCCCGATTAGCCCTGAATACCGGTGATTTTGACCTCAGTGAACCACTGACGGTGGCCCTGACGCTTCATGTGGTGCTTACGACGGCGGAACTTGATGATGGTGACCTTGTCGTGACGGCCCTGGGCAATCACTTCAGCGGTAACTTTGGCACCATCGACCACCGGAGCGCCGATCTTGACATCATCGCCATTGCCAATCAGCAGAACGCGGTCGAAAGTGACAGCTTCGCCAGTAGCAACTTCGAGTTTTTCAATCTTGAGGTATTCGCCTTCGGCAACCTTGTACTGCTTGCCGCCGGTTACGATAACTGCGTACATCTATGTATCTCCGTTGATCCTGCTCACCCAGCGCTTTGAAATAATGGTTAGTGGCTGGCATGGCTGCATGGGGCCGGAAGTGACGCCCGTGCAATTGCGTAAGGCAGGGAAATGCCCAGGGGGAAGTTCAGGGTCCGCGATTGTACGCATGCACATGCGCCTGCGCAATAGCCACAGGCGCTTGCCTTGACAGTCCATGAGCCGCCCCCTAGCATGCCGCGCAACCTCCGAGGAGTACCGGCGACCGATGCAACCCCAGGCCTTTTACCAAGTCGTGGCTGATGATTTCGCCGCCGTTGACGGCATCATTCGCGACCAGCTGACGTCTCGCGTACCACTGGTTGAAAAGATCGGGGACTACATCACCTCTGCCGGGGGCAAGCGTCTGCGCCCACTGCTGGTTCTGCTCAGCGGTAATGCACTGGGATTGAAAGGCGACCAGTTGCGCCTGCTGGCAGCCATCATCGAGTTCCTGCACACCTCGACGCTGCTGCATGACGATGTCGTCGACATGTCCGGCATGCGCCGTGGCCGCTCCACCGCCAACGCCCTGTGGGGCAATGCCCCGAGCGTGCTGGTCGGCGACTTCCTTTATGCGCGCTCCTTCGAAATGATGGTCACACTGGGTTCGATGCCGGTCATGCGCATCATCTCCCAGGCCACGCGGGTGATCGCCGAAGGCGAAGTGCTGCAACTGTCAAAGGTCCGCGACGCCAGCACCACCGAAGAAATCTACATGGAGGTCATTCGCGGCAAGACCGCCATGCTCTTCGAAGCCTCAACACACAGCGCTGCGACCCTTGCGGGCGCCAGCGACGAGCAATGCGAAGCGCTACGCCAGTTTGGCGACCATCTCGGTATTGCCTTCCAGTTGGTAGACGACTTGCTCGATTACCAGGGCGACGCCGAAACCCTCGGCAAGAACGTCGGTGACGACCTGGCCGAAGGCAAGCCCACACTGCCATTGATCTACACCATGCGTGAAGGCTCGGCGGAACAGGCCGCACTGGTGCGCAGGGCTATCCAGAAAGGCGGCATCGAGGATCTGGAAAGCATCCGCAACGCCGTTCAGGCTTCAGGCTCCCTGGACTACACCGCTCGCCTGGCACGTGATTATGCCGACCGAGCCATCGCCTGCCTCGAGCTGATTCCCGCCAGCATTTACCGCGACGCTCTGGTAGAACTCAGTCGCTTCGCAGTTGCCCGCACTCACTGATAGCCGCCTGCAAACCGATCTGCTCGTCGGGTTGGTAAAGACTGCCTGACTCGCATCACCCCTGCACCCCAGAAACCCACCTCACTGCCCACCGCCTGGCGTGCAGGGTGTTTTAATGCTTGCATATCTGCAAATAGTAATTATTCTCATTAACAGAATTAACTGGAGGTGAGCATGACCTATCTGATCGATGCCTGGCTGGACCGACCACAACCCTATCTGCGGATACTCGACCGAAACACCGGCGCGGTGTGCGTTTCACTAGAGGGAGAGGCCCTGGACGAACTGCGTGATCAGGGGGATCTGGACTTGCACGAGTTGAGCACCAGCGAACCCTGCGTGCTCAAGGAACAGGTGCGCAATCTATTCCTGTTCTCCTATGCCCGGGCGCTGCGCCCCTGAGCGCGAATGAATCGACATTGCAGCGTGTTGGCAGAAGCCAGGTGCACGCCTTCAGGATTCGGGGTATGGCGTAGGGTGGAAGACTGCAAGCATCTTCCACGCATTTGTTTTGGACCAACCTAACGCGTGGATGTGCTTCGCGACATCCACCCTACGACTCCATCAAGGCTTACAGAACCGCGAGCAGCTCGACGTCGAACACCAGCACGCTGTGCGGCGGAATGCTGCCGACGCCCTGAGCGCCGTAAGCCAGCTCACTCGGCACATAGAGGCGCCACTTGCTGCCGACAGCCATCAGCTGCAGCGCTTCGGTCCAACCAGCGATCACGCCACCAACCGGGAACTCAGCAGGCTGGCCGCGCTGGTAGGAGCTGTCAAACACGGTGCCATCGATCAGAGTGCCGTGGTAGTGGGTACGCACCTGGTCTTCAAGGCTCGGCTGGGCGCCGTCGCCGGCGGTCAGCACTTCATACTGCAGGCCCGAATCCAGCGTGGTGACGCCTTCACGCTTGGCATTGTCGGCAAGGAAAGCCTTGCCTTCACCGGCAGCGGCTTCTGCTTTTTGCTGGGCTTCGGCCTGCATGCGCTCGCGGATCACGGCGAAGCTGGCGTTCAGCGCTTCCGGACTGACCTGACTGGCCGCACCGGCAAAGGCATCACGAATACCCGCGATCACCGCATCGAGACTTACACCGGGCGGCGGGTTGTCGCGCAGCTGATCACCCAGCTGGCGGCCGATGCCGTAGCTAACGCGTGTTTCGTCGGTGGACAGGTTAAGGTCGGTCATGCCTGGGCTCCGCTGGAAAAAAGGGCGCACAGCCTAGCACAGCATGACCGCCACCCCGCCACATGCCGCATCGACTCAGTGCTTGGTGAGCTTGTCCAGATAGCCCATGGCAAACGCCGACACCACGAAGGTCAGGTGGATGATCACGTACCACTTCAGCTGTTCACTTTGCAGTTGCTGGGCATTCATGAACATCCGCAGCAGGTGTATCGAGGAGATGGCGACGATGGAGGCAGCCACCTTCATCTTCAACGAGCCGGAATCCATCTTGCCCAGCCAGTCGAGCTTCTCACCCCCCTTGTCGACATTCAGCTGGGAAACGAAATTCTCGTAGCCTGACAGCATCACCATGACCAACAGACCGCCGACCAGCGCCATGTCGATCAACGACAGCAGCTTGAGGATCAGGTCACCTTCACTCAGCGACAGGATCATCGGCAGGATGTGCCAGATTTCCTGGAAGAACTTGATCGCCAGCGCCAGCAGCGCGAATGCCAGGCCGAAATAGATGGGCGCCAACAACCAGCGAGCGGCATACATAGTGTTTTCGATGAAGCGTTCCATGACATCGTCCACGGGAAAAACGGGCTGGCGAGTATACGTAGCGATCCGGCGCAAACAAGCCCCCGCGATGGGCAGCTGGCATTGTGGATAACAAATCTGTTGCCGCTATGAAGAAGCGGGAAATACTGTCGAATTTGTCCGGATCACCTGGACTTTCAGCCTATGGCCGTGATTCCCAGCCACGCAGAAAGCGCGCCTGATCGGCGTTGACCTTGCGTAATTCGGCGCGCATGTGCAATTGCCAGATCGGCAGCGAATCTTCCATGCTATAGCCCTGCTCATGAAGGCTGCTGGCGATGGCCTCAAGCACCGACTCGGCAGCCCGAAGCCCGCGAAACGGGCCCTGCACGCGGATCGCCGTGGGTTGCGAGCCGTCTATACCAGCGGCGCAGAGCAGAGTCCAAAGGCCATTCGCGCCCGCCACGGGCCAGATGGCGCATTCGATTCGAGTGACCAGCCCCAGGCACTGACGATTCAGACACAGGTTGTTCGGCATGACGGTAACCCTCGCGCTCGGTTGCGCACCGTCTTTCCGAGCGAATCGGCGGGCCAACCGGTTTATCCCTGACACTGTGGATAACCTTGTGGATAGAGAGTGCAGACTCTCTATTTCTCCAGACCCGCCGCGCGCCGTAACGTTCCGCTCAGATACCGCTCAATCACTCAGCCCTTGGCAGGGTCAACGGCGGCCTTCGCCTCCGCGACAGCTGCCGTCTCGCCCTTGTCGTCGTCTTCAAGGCCGATTTCGGCAATATCGCGCAGGCGCTCGACCACGCGTGCATTGACGCTTCCCTTGGGGAAACGGCCTTGCGTATCCGAGACGCCAACTTCTTCACCGACCAGCAGCGAAAGCGCTTCATCGACATGGCGCACGGCGTAGATATGGAAGCGCTCCTGACGTACAGCCTCCAGCACCCGCTCTTCGAGCATGAGCGTGGTGACGTTAGCGAAGGGAATGATTGCACCCTGCTCGCCGGTCAAGCCACGCGCCTCGCAAAGACGGAAGAAGCCTTCGATCTTCTCGTTCACCCCCCCGACGGCCTGCACTTCACCGAACTGGTTGATCGAACCGGTGATGGCGAAACACTGCTTGAGCGGCGTGCGCGAGATGGCCGAGATCAGCGCACAGCATTCACCGAGCGAGGCGCTGTCGCCATCAACATAGCCATAGGACTGCTCCAGCGCGATGCTCGCCGAGATTTCCAGCGGAAACTCCTGGGCATAACGGCTGCCCAGATAGCCGGTCAGGATCATCACGCCCTTGGAGTGGATCGGCTGCCCCAGATTGACCTCACGCTCGATATCGACGATTCCCGAGCCACCCGGATAGACGGTGGCAGAAATGCGCGCAGGCATGCCGAAGGCCGAATCACCGACTTCCAGCACGGTCAGCCCGTTGCATTTGCCGATGGCCGCGCCTTCGCTGTCGATCAGAATGACGCCGGCGAGGATGTCGTCGAGAATCCGCGCCGAAACACGCCCGGTACGCGTGGCCTTGGCCTTGAGGGCGCGCTCGATATGGCCGACATCGGTCACCTCATCACTGGCCAGCTGGCGAATGAAATCCGCCTCACTGACCAGTTGGAACAGGTCACCGATACGCGCAGACAGACGCCCCTGATGTTCGGCCAGACGTGCACTGTGCGTCGCCAGTCGCGCGACCGCTGCGGCGGTCAGCGGTGCCATACCTTCCTCCGAGGTACGGGTTTTCATCAGTTGGGCGAACTGTTCCAGACTGTCCTCTGCCAGCGGAATGTCCTCGTCGAAGTCCACCAGTACCCGGAACATCTCCTGAAAGTCCGGATCAAGGTCCTGCAGGGTGTAGTACAGCTGACGTGAACCGATGATGATGATCTTGACCTTGAGCGGAATGACTTCCGGCGTCAGGGTGACCGTAGCCAGCCGGCCCAGCTCGGCCAGCGGCGACTCCATCTTCAACTTGCTCGACTGGAGAGCCCGCTTGAGCGCCTCCCAGACGAAGGGCTCGCTGAGCAGCTTTTCCGCTTCGAGCATCAGAAAGCCGCCATTGGCGCGATGTAACGCGCCCGGTCGCAGCTGGCGGTAACTGGTATAGAGCGCCCCCTGATCGGCGTTGTATTCGATGCGGCCAAAGAGGTTGTCGTAGGTTGGATGCGGCTCAAACACGACCGGTGCGCCGCCATCCTGCGCATGGCCGACCACCAGGCTCGGGCTGTACTGTTCTTCGAGCAGCTGGCGGTTGTGCGCCTCGGGATGATTTTCGTCCACCAGCTGCTCGACCACGGTTTTCAGCAGGTTGACCTGCACCGCCTGCAGGTAGGCTTCGATGCCGGCGTTCTCGGAATACTTTTCCGAGAGCGGCGCCAGCAGCGGCTGCAGCGCCTGGCTAATGGTCTCGTCATTGAGCTGGCGCAGCTGATTGCTGGATTCGCGCTTCCATTGCGGCAGGCTGGCCAGGCCTTCGTTCAGGCTCACTTCCAGCGCAGAGATGTCCGCGTGATAACGCTCGCGCTCGGCTTCGGGCAGCTGGGCAAACTCGGCTTCATCCATGGACTTGCCGTCTTTCATGGGCGTGAAGGCGATGTTGGCGCTGTCGCGATAGAGGGCGATTTCCTTCTCCAGCGCCAGCTTCTCGATCACGTCCAGCGCCTTGTCGTAGCGCTGGTTGAAGGCGCGATCGATGGCGCTCTTCTTCTGCTGGAAGCTGGGGTGCTCGAACACCGCGGGGAAAGTCGCCAACAGGTTGTCGATCAGTTGCCCGATATCCGCAATAAAGGTGCTGGCCCCGCCCTGGGGCAACTCAAGTACCCGTGGTTCGCGCGGCTCGTCGAAATTATTTACGTAGACCCAGTCCGAAGGCGTGTCGAGCCGCTTGCCTTCCGCCCGAAGATAACGACGCACAAAGGAGAAACGCCCGGTACCGGACTCGCCCATCACATAGACGTTGTAGCCCGGACGCGGCATCGCCACGCCGAACTGCAGAGCCTCGACGGCTCGCTCCTGGCCAAGAACACCAAGAAAAGGCTCAAGCTCATCGGTTGTCTTGAAGTCGAACTGATCGGGCTTGAAGGGGCGAGTCAGTGCATCGGGCGCCAGGCGCAGGCCGGCAGCGACAGTCTGGGGCATTGGAAATCCTTGCTGGGTGGCTCTCAGGCCACAAAAGTGACGCCATTCTGGCGATGCCTCCGCCGAGCCGCAAGGCTGGCTAAAAAGGCATCCCGTGCAACCTGTTACAAATCGAGACATTTTTCTAAAAGCCTTCCTCGGCCTCGCTTGATGCAAATCAACTCAACCCCTATACAAATGACATCTCCTAGCATCAGCCAACACCGATAGAGGAATAAACAATGCGATCCACAGCGCCCCTGCTGCTCGGTAGCCTCCTAATGATTGCCGGCAGCGCCCATGCCGACGAACTGCGCGAGCGTGCCAACTCCATTTTCAAGCCGATCCCGGACAAGGTCACCGAAGTCCGTGGTCATGCCGTCAGCGAAGATCAGGCCATTCTGGGCCATAAACTGTGGTTCGATCCGCGCCTGTCGCGCAGCCACGTGATCAGCTGCAACACCTGCCACAACCTCAGCATCGGCGGCAGCGACAACGTCACCACCTCCATCGGCCACGGCTGGCAGAAAGGCCCGCGCAACTCGCCAACCGTGCTCAACGCCGTGTTCAACGCCGCGCAGTTCTGGGATGGCCGCGCCAAGGACCTGCAGGAGCAGGCCAAGGGTCCGGTCCAGGCCAGCGTTGAGATGAACAACACGCCTGACCGGGTTGTTGCGACCCTCAAGAGCATTCCCGAGTACGTAACCGAGTTCAAGAAAGCCTTTCCCAAGGATAAGGATCCGGTCAGCTTCGACAACATGGCCTATGCACTGGAAGCCTTTGAAGTCAGCCTGACCACGCCCAACTCGCCGTTCGACCGCTTCCTCAAGGGTGACGACAAGGCGCTCGATGCCCAGCAGAAGGAAGGTCTGGCCCTGTTCATGGATGCCGGCTGCATCGCCTGCCACAACGGCGTCAACGTCGGCGGCCAGGGTTACTTCCCCTTCGGCGTGATCAAGAAGCCGGGCGCAGACGTACTGCCTGAAGGCGACAAGGGTCGCTTCGCCGTGACCAACACCGCCGCCGATGAGTACGTGTTCCGTGCTGCACCGCTGCGTAACATCGCACTGACGCCGCCCTACTTCCACAGCGGCGAGGTCTGGGACCTGGAGCAGGCCGTGGCCATCATGGGTGACAGCCAGCTGGGCCGTCAGCTCAAGGACAACGAAGTCAAGGCCATCACCGCCTTCCTTCACAGCCTGACCGGTGATCAGCCGCAGGTCGCCTATCCGATCCTGCCGATGAGCACTGCGACTACTCCGAAGCCGGAATAAGTCCCTCCGATGCCCGGCGTGCAATGCGCCGGGCATCACCTTCTACCACTCCCCGCTTCAGCGAGCGAACCGCTCATCCCTCAGTCGTTGGACAGTTCCCGATCCCTTCACTAGCCTCAATTGAAACAAAGCGTATCGGTCGGAGCGCCATGGCACTGAAACATGCACAGTCCGGCGAGGCTATCAGCCTGCTCAGGGCAGATCCGTTTCCCGAGCTACGCTCACAGGCGCTGGTCAGCACCCCGAGCCTTGAGGTGATGCGCCTGGTGCTCAAGGCCGGTCACGTCGTACCCAGCCATGCAGTGGCCGGCCCCATCACCATCCACTGTCTTCAAGGCGTCATTGAAGTCCAGGTAGAAAGTCGCTGGCAGACCCTTCAGGACAATGAACTGATGTACCTGGCCGAGAGCGTCGAACATGCGCTGCAGATAATTGCCGACGCCGTCATCCTGGTCACGATCCAGCGACTGCCCCGCAATACCTGACAGTCCCGGTTCGACTGTTCCAGGCACCACACCCTTCTCGGGAGAATGCGACCGTGGAAAAAGCGTTCCGAATACTCAGTCACGTGGTCCTGGGGTTGATGCTCGCCGCCATTCTCTACGCGGGTGGCATCGGCATCGTCTACTGGACAGGCATCGGCGTTTGACCAGCCGTTGAGGCGCTCCCATGAACAAGCGACAAACCCGCTCCTTCGCCATCATCTCCACTGCCATCGCAGCCGTGGCCTTTCTCGGACTTACGCTGGACAGCCATCGGCAGTTTCCGGAACTGACCAATGCCGCCAGCATCACGCCCGAAGTCACACGGGGCAAGGATGTCTGGCACGAGAAGAACTGCATCAACTGCCATACCATTTTCGGCGAGGGCGCCTATTACGCACCGGACCTGACAAAGATCGCCCAGCACCGCGGCGCGCCCTACCTCACGGCCTTTCTCAAGAACCCGGAAAGGTTCTATGACGAGCAGCGCCACCGCCGCCTGATGCCCAACCAGAATCTCACCGACGAGGAGATTGCGGGGCTGATCGCTTTTTTCGAGTGGGTTGCCAACGTCGACAACCAGGGCTGGCCGCCACGACCGATTCTGGTCACCGGCTCCTCGATTCCCGGCACCGACCTGACTCTGGCACAGCAGGATGCCTCCGGCCCCGGCCATACGGCCGAACAGCTGCCACCCGGCGCTCGTCCGGTCAGTGGCGGCGAAGACCCGATTGCCTTGGGCGAAGCGGTTTTTCGCACGGCATCCCCGGCCTGCCATGCCTGCCATTCGATCGCCCCCGGGGTGAATCTCGCCGGGCCAACCCTGGCCGGCCTGGCATCACGGGCCGAGAAGATAATGGCCTCGGCGGATTACCAGGGCAGCGCCGACAGCGTCGAAGCCTATATCCGCGAATCCATCGTCGAGCCCAGCGCCTATCTGTATCCCGGCGAGATGTATTCGGCGGGCGGCACGTCCTTCATGCCGACCACCTATGCCGACTCACTGACACCCGAGCAGCTGGATCATTTGATCGCTTACCTGGCGTCATTCAAATAAAAGCTGTTCCGCCTCGGGCAACCACCCGGCGGAGCGGCACCTTGCAGGGGATTGGCCATGCGCTATAGATCACAGTCAGTCGCTTACTGGTATTTCGCCGTCGCCATGGTGCTGTTCGGCCTGCAACTGGTATTCGGCCTGCTTTCGGCGGCCAAATACCTGGGGCCGGACCCACTGCTGTACATCCTGCCGTTCGACGTCACCAAGGTGATCCACACCAATCTGCTGATCGTCTGGGTGCTCACCGGCTTCATGGGTGCAACCTACTGGATGGTGCCCGACGAGTCGCGTACCGAGCTCTACAGCACCAAGCTCGCCTATATCCAGCTCGGTCTGTGGACCGCCATGGGCGTGACCGCCATCATCGGTTATCTGTTCCGCTACGGCACCGGCAACAAACTGCTGGAGCAGCCTCTGCCGCACAAGATCGTGATCGTCATCTGCATGCTGATCTTCCTCTACAACATCGGCATGACGATCAAGAAGTCCGGGCGCTTCACCACCACCGAAGGCGTGTTGCTGCTGGGGCTGGTCAGCTCCGCGGTGCTGTTCTTCCCCGCGCTGCTGCATTACGAGAACTACACGGTGTCGATCTTCTACCGCTGGTGGACCATCCACCTGTGGGTCGAAGGCGTGTGGATGATGATCATGGGCGCCTTCCTCGCCTACCTGCTGATCCGCCTGTCCGGCGCCGACCGGGAGGTGCTGGAGAAGTGGCTGTACGTGATTGTCGGCCTGGTCTTCATCGCCGGCATCCTCGGCACCGCCCACCATTACTACTGGGTGGGCGTCCCCTATTACTGGCTGCCGATCGGCGGCTTCTTCAGCGCGCTGGAGCCACTGGCCATCGTCGGCATGGCCATGTATGCCTACGGCGCCATGCGCCGCTCGGGGCTGCGGCATCCCAACATACTGGCGCTGCACTGGACGCTGGGCAGCACCGTGTTCACCCTGTTCGGCGCCGGCCTGCTGGGCCTGGCCCACACCTGGCCGAGCATCAACAAATGGACCCACGGCACCCTGATCACCGCCATGCATGGCCACGCCGCTTTCTACGGTGCCTACGCGATGATCGTCCTGGCCATGATCAGCTACGCCCTGCCCTCACTTACCCACAAACGTCCCGACCAGGGCACCACCATTGGCTACTGGGCGTTCTGGCTGCAGCTGGCGGGCATGTTCGGCATGACCCTTTCCTTCGCCACCGCCGGCATCGGTCAGGTGTATCTGGAGCGGATCATGGGCATGGGCTATCTGGATGTGCAGCTGAAGATCCAGATCCACTTTGTCATGCTGATCTCAACCGCCAGTATCTTCGCCACGGGCGTGGGGCTGTATATCTTCGACTTCTTCCGCTACCGCCCGCGTTTCGAGCCGGTGACCGACGAACAGGCGGCGGTGAACAGCGGCACAGCTATCGACCGGACGCTCTGAGGTGGGCATGGATCAGGCCGCACGCAGCCTGGCTACACGCCCGGCAACGGAAGAGCCCTGGTATCAGCCGTCCGGCAATGAAGTGACCTTGTTCGAGAAGTGCCATGCACGAGGCCTGGCGGTCATGCTCAAGGGACCGACCGGCTGCGGCAAGACCCGCTTCGTCGAACACATGGCCTGGCGGCTTGGCCGACCCTTGATCACCATCCCCTGTCACGACGACCTGGCAGCCAGCGACCTGATCGGACGTTACCTGATCCGCCATGACGGCACCGTCTGGCAGGATGGCCCCTTGACCCGCGCCGTGCGCGAAGGTGCAATCTGCTACCTGGATGAAGTCGTCGAAGCACGCCAGGACACCGTGGTCGTGCTGCATGCGCTGACCGATTACCGGCGCACGCTGCCCATCGACAAGACCGGCGAGAACATTGCTGCCGCGCCCGGCTTCCAGCTGGTGGTGTCCTACAACCCCGGCTACCAGCGCATGCTCAAGGACCTCAAGCCCAGCACCCGCCAGCGCTTCGTCGCCATGGACCTGGATTTTCCCGCAGCCGAACAGGAAGCGCTGATCGTGCAGCGTGAAAGCGCCGTCGAACCCTCTATTGCCAGAGGGTTGGTCAGCCTGGCCGAACGCATCCGTCAGTTGCGTGACCGGGGCCTGGCTGAAGTGCCGAGTACGCGTCTGCTGATCGCCGCAGGCTCACTCACCAGATGCGGCATCCCCATACGCGAAGCCTGTTACGCCGCCATTGTCTCGCCCCTGTCGGATGAGCCGTCCATGGTCTGCGCCCTGCGCGATCTGGTTGACGGCACCTTCGTCTAGCCGATCACCATGGCCGAAGCCGAAGAGCTGGTCAGCGACGCGGCGCGCCATGCGACCATCTATGCGCAAAAGCTGTGGCGACGCTATCGTCCGCTGCCCAAAGGCCCGCCGACCGCCGCGCTGACCGATGTTGCACCGCGCCTGGACCTGTTGATCACGGCAGTGACCGGCACCAGTTACCCGATCAGGATTGCTCAGCCTCCGGCCTTGCCAACCTTGCTGGCGCGTTGCTTCCGGCAAGTTCAGGCACCCTGGCAACATCGACCCCTCCCTGGCACCGATGGCCAGCACCTGTGGCTGCCCGCGGATTCGGGCCTCACGGACCTTGACTGCGGCGGTGAAGCCTATCGGGTGATGGCGCTGCAACAGGCGCTGCGCGCCCAGCGCGGCAGTGCCGAAGCGCTCCCGTCCGGACTGCCTGCGCTGCCGGCGGACGCCTATCTGCTGCTGGAAGCCTGGGCGGTGGATGAGCAGCTGGCACAAGCGCTGCCCGGCATGGCTCCGGCCATCGAGCGGCTACGCCAACTCTGCCTGCAACGGCGCCCGGCGCTTTCGGACTTTTCCCGTGCACGCCAACCGCTGGAAATCCTGCTCAGGCAACTGCTCGACAGCCAATGCGGCAATGCCCCGGAAGGCTTCCCGCTGAGCGAATCATCCGCGCAATCACTGCTGCTGGCCGAAGCGCTGCTCGCCGATCTGGGACTGTCAGTCGAAGACCGTTCCGGCGGCAATGCCCCGCTGCTCCGGGACTGGTGGACCGGCACCCTGCATGCACCCGTCAGCAGTGCCAAGGCCAGGCTGACGCAGGAGTCCTCAGCAGACGATAGCGACCCGACTGGCACGGCACCACGCAGCGCCAGCCTCCCTCGCCGCCCGCAAGTGCGCGAGGCGAAAGAAGACGAGGATGACGACAACGAAGGCCTGTTCATGGTCCAGGCGGACGAGCCGCACCAGCACGCCGAAGACCCCCTGGGCATGAACCGGCCCGTGGACCGCGACGAGGACATCAGCGCCGACGAATACGGCGACATGCTCTCAGAGCTGCCCGAGGCACGGCTGGTCGCAACGCCAGGCAGGCCGAAGGAGGTGCTGATCTCCGATGATCCCCCGGACGCCAATACGCTTATGCAGCTCAAGCGCGCCAAGGCCGAAGGTCACGGATTCCACTATCCCGAATGGGACTACCGCGCCCGGCATTACCGCCAGCCCGGCGCCATCGTCAGGGTGCTGCCCAATCTGCCCGGCTCCCAGCAATGGGTGGATAACACGCTGGAGGAGCATCGCTCGCTGCTTGGCCAGATCAGGCGGCACTTCGAGATGCTCAGCGCCCGGCGTGTCATCCGCAGGCGGCAACTGGATGGTGACGAAATCGACCTGGGCGCCTATATCGACAGTTACGCCGACTTCCGTGCCGGTGGCTCGCTGTCCGACGCGCTGTACCAGACCCGCCGCACTGCGGAGCGGGATCTGGCCATCACCCTGCTGATCGACATCAGCGGCTCGACCGACGGCTGGATATCGGCCAACCGGCGCATCATCGACGTGGAGCGCGAAGCGCTGCTGCTGGTCTGTATTGCCCTGGAAGGCATGGGGGAGCCCTATGCCGTGCAGGCGTTCTCCGGTGAAGGCCCGGATGCGGTGATCGTGCGGCAGCTCAAGGGGTTCGACGAGCGTTTCAGCAATGACGTGGCGCTGCGCATCAGCGCACTGGAACCCGAGCACTACACCCGTGCCGGGGCCGCCATCCGTCATGCCAGTAGCAGCCTCATGCAGCAAGCCGCCAGTCACCGCCTGCTACTGCTGCTATCGGACGGCAAACCGAATGACAAGGATGAATATGAAGGACGCTACGGCGTAGAGGACATGCGCCAGGCTGTCACCGAAGCGTCACTGCAAGGCATTTCGACCTTCTGCCTGACCATTGATCGCCAGGCCGCCAGCTACCTGCCCGGCATTTTCGGGGCGGGGCAGTATGCCTTGCTGCCTCGCCCCGAACTCTTGCCTACCGTTCTGCTGGATTGGCTCAGGCGGCTGGTGGTGCGTTAGCAGGCCGTTGAATACGGCCTGCTAGGGCCGGTTCTGCGCACGCAGCGCATCACGGATTTCGGTCAGCAGTATCTCTTCCTTCGAGGGCGCCGGTGGTGCCGAGGGTGCTTCGGCTTCCTTGCGCTTGAGGTGGTTGATGGCCTTGATCGCCAGGAAGATCGCAAAGGCCACGATGGTGAAGTCGAATATCGTCTGGAGGAAACTCCCGTAACTCAGCGTGACCGCCGGTGTATCGCCCACGGCCTCCTTCAGCACGATGGCCAGATCGGAGAAGTCCACCCCACCAATCAGAATCCCCAGTGGTGGCGTGACCACGTCCGCAACGAAGGAGGAAACAATCTTGGTGAACGCTGCGCCGACGATGATGCCCACGGCCATGTCGATCACATTGCCCCTGACGGCAAACGCCTTGAATTCGCTGATCAGACTCATATCGAAAAATCCTTGTGCTAATGGGCTTGCATCTATGTGCCGTCGAAATGCGACAAAACAACCGTCGTAGAGCATAGGCGCCCTTCGGAAGGCCTGCCAGAGCAGTCGCTGTCCGACGACTGGGGCGGGAGGATATCGCTCGCTTGATCGCCGTCAACCGGTGAATGCCTGCACCGGCTATAAGGTAGCGACTTTACAACCCGGAGCAGCTCTCATGCACCTCGAACTTCAATCCCTGAGTAAAGACTTCCCTGAAAAGAGCGCGCAACTGCAGAAGCTCTGTCAGGAAAACCCGATCTTCGCCCGTAAGGCCGAAGCTTACGAAGCACTGACCCAGCGCCTGGAAGGCAGTGAGAACCTGGACGGCACAGCACTTGAGGCACTCGAACAGGAACACGCTTCACTGAAAAGCGACATTGCCAAGAGCCTCAAGCACGCCTCCGGCAGCTGCTGTGGTGGTTGCGGCGGCTAAATGCCGAGGGACATCCGCAAAGCCCGCCATCACGGCGGGCTTTTCTTTGGGCATAACTCCCTCGCGAGGTAAAGGCTTCGTCTGTCGCAGGCCGGTTTAGCCAAGGCGCAACCTCCCCTACAAAAGCCCACCAAACCTGAACCCCGCCCCCACCCAGACGAAAACTACTGCCGTCAGGGTAATCAGCAGAATGTGCAGCCCCAGCTGCGGCAGGCGCTGGGCATCGAGCTTCGGAATCAGCGCCAGGCGGGCATGTACGCCGAGCAGCGCAGTGAAGCCCAGCAGCACCAGCTTGGCCTGTATCAGATGAGCGATGGGCGATCCGCCAAACCATTGCGAGTGGGGTAGCCACAGACTGGCCATCCATAACCCGGTAATGATCTGCACCAACAGCGCCGGAATACCGATACGTTCGTAAATCTGCTCGAAATTGCGCACCGGTTGCGGATCGCGCTCGCGCATGGCCCTGGGCAGCACACCGAACAGCAGCACCAGATGCCCGCCGACCCAGACGCTGGCCCCCAGCAGATGTAAAAACAACAGATGGCGCATGGCAGTTCACTCCTGATCGGTTGCGCACAGTCTGGCCATTCGCGCGCCACTTGTGGCTGATGACAATCAAGTCAGCCGCTATCATGCGACTCCCCTTCCACGACCCGGAGTTCCCATGGCCAAGGCCAAGCGCATGTACGGCTGCACCGAGTGCGGCTCGACCTTTCCCAAGTGGGCCGGCCAATGCGGTGATTGTGGTGCCTGGAATACCCTGGTGGAAACCATCATCGACGGTGCCGCACCGCCCTCCGGGCGCGCCGGCTGGGCTGGCGATCAGGCCAATATCAAGACCCTGGCCGAAGTCAGCGTCGAGGAAGTGCCGCGCTTCTCCACGGCTTCCGGCGAGCTGGACCGCGTCCTTGGCGGCGGGCTGGTGGACGGCTCGGTGGTGCTGATCGGCGGCGATCCGGGCATCGGCAAGTCCACCATCCTGTTACAGACCCTGTGCGCCATCGCCCAGCGCTTCCCCGCACTGTATGTCACGGGCGAGGAGTCCCAGCAACAGGTCGCCATGCGCGCCCGGCGCCTGGATCTGCCGCAGGACAAGTTGAAGGTCATGACCGAGACCTGCATCGAATCCATCATCGCCACCGCCCGACGGGAAAAACCCAAGGTCATGGTGATCGACTCGATCCAGACCATCTTTACCGAACAGCTGCAGTCCGCACCCGGCGGCGTCGCCCAGGTACGGGAAAGCGCGGCGCTGCTGGTGCGCTTCGCCAAGCAGAGCGGCACGGCGATCTTCCTCGTCGGCCATGTCACCAAGGAAGGCGCGCTGGCCGGGCCGCGCGTACTGGAACACATGGTCGATACCGTGTTGTATTTCGAGGGTGAATCCGACGGTCGCCTGCGCTTGCTGCGGGCGGTGAAGAACCGCTTCGGCGCGATCAACGAGCTGGGCGTATTCGGCATGACCGACAAGGGCCTGAAGGAGGTCACCAACCCCTCGGCGATCTTCCTCACCCGCGCCCAGGAGGCGGTGCCCGGCAGCGTGGTCATGGCCACCTGGGAAGGCACCCGACCGATGCTGGTGGAAGTGCAGGCGCTGGTCGATACCAGCCACCTGGCCAACCCGCGTCGCGTCACCCTGGGCCTGGATCAGAACCGCCTGGCGATGCTGCTGGCCGTGCTGCATCGGCACGGCAGCATCCCGACCTACGATCAGGACGTGTTCGTCAACGTGGTGGGTGGCGTCAAGGTGCTGGAGACGGCGGCGGATCTGGCGCTGATGGCCGCGGTGATTTCCAGCCTGCGCAACAGGCCGCTGGACAGCGATCTGCTGGTGTTCGGCGAAGTCGGCCTTTCCGGTGAGATCCGCCCTGTTCCCAGCGGCCAGGAGCGCCTGAAGGAAGCCGCCAAGCACGGGTTCAAGCGCGCCATCGTGCCCAAGGCCAATGCGCCCAAGGAAGCGCCAGCCGGTCTGCAGGTCATCGCCGTGACGCGCCTGGATCAGGCGCTGGATGCGCTGTTCGAATAGACCACGTCCCTGTTACGAATTAATGGAGCATCCTGCTTTTGTGGGAGCGGATTTATCCGCGAAGTTCGCGCTGAAGCTGCTCCACTGAAGCGGATATCAGGGCTCCCCCAGCGCCGCCAGTTCGCGCTCGAGCAGGGCTTCATCACCCAGATTGAGTTCGATCAGCCGCCGCAGATGACTGATGGAATCGACATCGATGTGCCGGCAGACCAGCCCGACCAGTTCGCCATCGGTGCGCGTCATCTCGACCGTCATGCGCACTTCGGTGTCAGCAGACAGCCGCATCCGCGCTTCGAGCGATTGCGCGGGCTCGACATCCCAGTCTGCCGGTCGGTGCACCAGCAGGCCCTTGAGCGACAGGTCGTGCAGTTCAACCGTCCAGTGTCGCGCGCCCTGCACCAGCTCGGTTTCAGCATCGAAGGCGAAGCGCTGAAAGCGTCGGCGTTCGCTGGGGGTATTGCTCATCAAAAATTACTCCTCAATCACTGTATCGTCATGCCCGCAGGCACGCCGCTGTCACAGCCAGCGGCGAACACGCTGGCAATAGTTACCATACGCCTCGCCAAACAGCCGAGTCAGCAATCTTTCCTCATGCACAATCACCCCGCGCTGCATGCTGTAGATCAGCGCCGGCAGCAATAGCCATGGCCAGAGGCTGCTCCACAGCAGTGCGATACCGCAATAGATCAGGCTGTCGGCCAGGTAAATGGGATTGCGTGAAAAACGGAACGGCCCTTCTTCCAGCAGTTTGGCAGGCTTGCCGTAGGGGTTGACCGTGGTCTTGCGCCACAGCATCAGCAGTCCAGCCCAGAGCATCAGCAGTACGCCCGCGTCGATCAGCCCCCAGCCGATGTAGTCCGTCCAGAGGTTCTCCGGCAGCGCGATTGGCAACACCGATTCCAACAGCCAGGCAGCGGCGAGAAACAGCAGATAGATGACCGGCGGCGGCAGGATCACACCAGTGGCGCGCTTGAACATGCGTCGTACTCCAGACGGGCAGGTGATGGCAGTCTAGCGCGTCGGACATGTGTCACGACGACCAGAATCAAGATGTACGCACTTGCCACCTGCAGACAACAGAAAGCCCGCTTTCGCGGGCTTTCCGATGCAGCGTTCGAACGCTTAGTTGCCGTATACCGGGAACTTGGCACAGACCGCTTCGACCTTGGCGCGGACCGCGTCGATCACCGACTCGTCGCCCATGTTGTCGAGGATGTCGCAGATCCAGCCGGCCAGGTCACGGCACTCGGTCTCGCCGAAGCCGCGAGTGGTAACGGCCGGAGTGCCGATACGCAGACCGGAGGTGACGAACGGGGAACGCGGGTCGTTCGGCACGCTGTTCTTGTTCACGGTGATGTGCGCGTTGCCCAGGGCAGCATCAGCATCCTTGCCGGTGATGTCCTGCTTGATCAGGCTGAGCAGGAACAGGTGGTTCTGGGTGCCGCCGGACACCACGTCGAAACCGCGCTGGATGAACACTTCGGCCATGGCCTGGGCGTTCTTCACCACCTGCTGCTGGTAGGTCTTGAATTCCGGCTGCAGGGCTTCCTTGAAGCACACTGCCTTGCCGGCAATGACATGCTCCAGCGGGCCGCCCTGGGCACCGGGGAATACCGCTGAATTGAGCTTCTTCTCGATCTCGGCGTTGGCACGCGCCAGGATCAGGCCGCCGCGCGGTCCGCGCAGGGTCTTGTGAGTGGTGGTGGTGACGACATCGGCGAACGGCACCGGATTCGGGTAGACGCCAGCGGCGACCAGACCGGCCACGTGAGCCATGTCGACGAACAGGTAGGCACCAACCTTGTCGGCGATTTCGCGGAAGCGGGCGAAATCCAGCAGCTGTGAATAAGCGGAGAAACCGGCAACGATCATCTTCGGCTTGTGCTCGACGGCCAGACGCTCGACTTCGTCGTAGTCGATCAGGCCCTGGTCGTTGATGCCGTACTGCACGGCGTTGTACAGCTTGCCCGAGGAGGAAACGCTGGCGCCGTGGGTCAGGTGACCACCGTGAGCCAGGCTCATGCCAAGGATGGTGTCACCAGCGCTGAGCAGCGCCAGGTAAACGGCAGCGTTGGCCTGGGAGCCGGCGTGCGGCTGGACGTTGGCGTAGTCGGCGCCGAACAGTTCCTTGGCGCGGTCGATGGCCAGCTGCTCGACGATGTCGACGAATTCGCAGCCGCCGTAGTAGCGCTTGCCTGGATAACCCTCGGCGTACTTGTTGGTCAGCACGCTGCCCTGGGCTTCCATCACGGCTGGGCTGGTGTAGTTCTCCGAGGCGATCAGCTCGATGTGGTCTTCCTGACGCTGGGCTTCCTGCTGCATGGCAGCGAAAAGATCGGCGTCGTATTTGGCGAGGGTCAAATCACGGCTGAACATGGCAGTCCTCTGAGAATCAGCTGGCGGTATGAAAAGTGAGGCGCGGATTCTACCTCATCCACCGGGGTGCGGGTATGAGGCGTCGTCATGTGCAACATGAAGGCGGCGCGCCACGGCCACCCATGCAGGTCAGCACCAACTCCTCGGCCGGCATCGGTCGCCCCAGGAAGAAGCCCTGCATCTCATCGCAGCCATGCTTGCGGAGAAAATCCAGTTGCGCCTGGGTTTCCACGCCCTCGGCGATCACCGACAGGTTCAGGCTGTGCGACATGGCGATGATCGCACGGGTGATCTGGCCGTCCTGCTCACTTTGCGGCAGCCCATCGACAAAGGTGCGATCAATCTTGAGCACATCGATGGGCAGTTGCTTGAGGTAGTTCAGGGAAGAATAGCCGGTGCCGAAGTCGTCGATGGCGATCGAAAGCCCCAGCCGCTTGAGTGATTCGAGCATATCCATCGCCTCGCTGATGTCACGCATCAGGATGCTCTCGGTCAGCTCCAGTTCCAGACAGGACGGCTCGATGCCCCTGGCCTGCAGGATCGCGGCAATGCGCTGGCCCAGCCGGCCATCGCCGAACTGCCGTGCCGAAAGGTTGATTGAAACCCTTGGCACCCTCAGGCCGGCGACTTGCCAGTCGGCTATCTGCCGGCAGGCTTCATCCAGCACCCAGTCACCGACTTCCACCACCAGCCCCAGCTCCTCCAGCGCCGGGATGAAGTCACCCGGTGGCACCAGCCCACGGGAAGGATGCCACCAGCGCAACAGTACCTCGACCCCGGTCAGGGTCACGCCATCGGCCAGATACTGCGGCTGGTAGTGCAGCACGAACTGGCGTTGCTCGATGGCACGACGCAGGTCGCTTTCCAGCTCCAGACGCTCCAGCGCGCTGGCGTTCATTTCGGCCTGGTAAAACTGAAAGTTGTTCTTGCCTCGCTCCTTGGCGTGGTACATCGCGGTATCGGCGTTTTTCATCAGCTGGCTCATGTCCTTACCGTCCTGCGGACCGAGCGCAATGCCGATGCTGGCCGTGACGAAGAACTCGCGCCCCGAGAGCACAAAAGGCACGGTCAGGCTTTCAAGAACCCGCTCAGCCACATGCACGGCCCTGGACAACGCCTCATCGCGCCCACCCACCGGTTGCAGCAAAAAGGTGAACTCGTCGCCACCCATGCGCGCCACCGTATCGCCTTCCTCCACGCAACCCTCAAGCCGCACCGCAACCTCCCGGAGCATGCGATCGCCGGCAGCATGGCCAAGCGAGTCATTGATCGGCTTGAAGCGATCCAGGTCGAGGAACATCAGCACCACCCAGCTGGCGTGGCGCGCAGCCAGCTGCAGGCTGCTGTGGAGCCGGTCCTGGAACAGCGCGCGATTGGGCAGCTGCGTCAGGCTGTCATAGTAGGCAAGACGATGAATGCGTCGCTCGCTGGCCTTGTGCTCGCTCATATCGCTGAAGAAGCAGACATAACTGACCAGCTCGTTCTCGTCATCGCGCACGGCTGTAATGCCGACCCAGCAGGGCTGCGCCTCACCCGTCTTGCGCTTGACCCAGAACTCGCCCTCCCAGCTGCCGCTCTCGGCGATCTGAGCGAGTATGAAACCCATCTGGGTACTCTGCTCGACATCCGCGCCAAGCATCGTTGGCCAGCGTCCCATCACTTCATCGGCACCATAGCCGGTGATGCGATTAAATGCCGAATTGACCTGGACGATGCGGCCATCCGGATCGGTAACCAGAATGGCCGCCGTGGAGTGCTCGAATACGGTGGCGGCGCGACGCAGCTCCTTTTCCGCCTGACGCTGCTCGCTGATATCGCGACCAATGCAAAGGGCGCCGTCGAAGCGCTGGTGCTCGTCCCAGAGCAGCATGACCCGCAGTTCAATCGCCACTATTCGCCCATCGGCGGCGCGGCAATCGAAATACAGCGTCTCGCCCCGTAGGTTCTCGCCCAGCTCGGCCAGCGCCTCGGCATTGAAGGAGGCACGACGCACCCGACGCATCAACTCATAGAAACGTGCAGCCTGGCGCGAGCGGGTGACCAGCTGATCGAGACCATGCTGCAGCGCCCACTCCGGGCTATAGCCGAGCACCGGCTGCACTGCCGGACTGATGTAATTGATGCGTACCGCACTGTCGGTGGTGAAGATCACATCCCGCAGGCTACCGGCCAGCATGCGATAGCGGCGCTCGCTGTCACGCAGCGAGTGGCTATGCTCGACATTGGCAGTGACATCGCGAGCCACCCCGATCAGGCGCTGTACGCGGCCCTGCTCGTCACGCGCCAGCACCTTTTCGCTGATATTGAACCAACGCCAACCTCCGTCATGGTGACGCCAGCGCAACAGCGATTCCTGCCCCACCTCGTCGGACATCGAGCCACGTAGCGCCAGCAGCCGCCAGATGTATTCCGCATCATCCGGATGACAGATGCGCTGCCAGAACGCATTGCCATCCGCCCCGCGCTCTTCCTCGCTATAGCCCAGCCGCACGGCCAGATTGCTGTTGCTGAACAGCAGCTGGCCGCTCGACAAATCCTGCACATAAAGGGTGTCAGGTACGGCCCGCAACACTTCAGACCAGAAGCGCTCGCGCTCGACCAATGCACTTTGCGCCTGCTTCTCGCGGGTCACGTCACGCAACACCCAGACGAACCCGGACGCCACCAGCCCTGCATCATCCTGGCGCAAGGCACGGCGGGTCACGGTAAACATGCGCCACTCGCCGCCCTGCAGAACCCGCACGATATCCAGACACAGATCGGCTTCTGCGTTGCTGGCGTCGAATGCCTGCTTGTCCAGACCAGGCAACAGCTCCTGCAGGCGATAGCGCGAGGCCTCGCCATTGCGCAGGCCGAACATGGTTTCGGCCCCTCCGTTGAGGAAACGCAAGCGCCCACTGAAATCGCTGATCAGAATTCGTTCGTCAATGGCCTCCAAGGCAATCGCCGAATAGCGCAGCGCCTGGAAATGATTGGCCAGCCGCTTGGGCAGCAACAGGCGCGCACACCGCACCAGCATCCTGCCAAGCGCGGATGGCGCGGCGGTAGCTGTTGTCTGCGCGTGTTGAGAGTCGATCATGGTCAAGCGAATCAGGCCTTCTGGACTGGATCACCAGGCTGTCATTAAGCTGACGCCACAGAGTGTCAAGAATACGCACATCAAGGCAAAGTGCCAGCACCATTTGCGTGGACGTTGGTTTGCCCTGCCTGGAGCATTCCGGTAGCTTTGCCCAATTGCTTTGACCCGCTTTTCCCAGCGGGATTCTTCCTCCTCCACTTCTTCTTCGTCACGGGCACTCGTCTCCATGGCTCAATACGTCTACACCATGCATCGGCTTAGCAAAGTCGTTCCGCCGAAGCGTGAAATTCTCAAGAACATTTCCCTGTCGTTCTTCCCCGGCGCCAAGATCGGCGTGCTGGGCCTCAATGGTTCGGGCAAGTCCACATTGCTGAGGATCATGGCCGGGGTCGATACCGAATTCGATGGCGAGGCACGCGCCATGCCCGGACTGAACGTCGGCTACCTGCCTCAGGAGCCGGAGCTCGATCCGAGCAAGACGGTGCGCGAAGTCGTCGAAGAGGCGGTCAGCGTCATCAAGGATGCCCAGGCGCGTCTGGATGAGGTCTATGCCGCCTACGCCGAACCCGATGCCGACTTCGACAAGCTGGCCGCCGAGCAGGCCAAGCTTGAAGCCATCCTGCAGAGCAGCGACGGGCACAATCTGGAGCGCCAGCTGGAAGTCGCCGCCGACGCGCTGCGTCTGCCGGCCTGGGATGCCAAGGTCGAGCACCTGTCCGGCGGCGAGAAGCGCCGCGTGGCGCTCTGCCGCCTGCTGCTGTCGGCGCCCGATATGCTGCTGCTGGACGAACCGACCAACCACCTGGACGCCGACTCGGTGGCCTGGC
>JADKLW010000123.1_pt1 | contig 43713 bp, 50 predicted proteins | sample 8641881 | NCBI WGS metagenome assembly JADKLW01 (sample SAMN16272185, study PRJNA661076) | feces metagenome | isolation source: fecal sample from diarrhoea affected cattle B | host: Bos taurus | place: South Africa: Lokaleng Village, Mahikeng | collected 2019-09
CGGCAGCCGGTTCTACTTCCTCACCGGCATCGGCGCCCGCCTCGAGCTGGCGCTCCTCAACGCCGACCTGCTCCCGGTCCACCGCGAGGTGCGCCTGTCGGTGCGCGACCGCATAGACCACGTGGTCGGCCGGATCGGCATCGAGTGCAAGGTGGCCGGCGACCCGGACAGCGTCCGTCGCCAAATGGAGCGCTATGCCGACCACGACCGAATCGAGGCGCTCGTCCTGGTCACCACCCGCTCGCGGCACGCCGAGCTGCAGGGCTACGTCCTGAGCGCCCGCGGCCGTGCGGTTCCGGTCGCAGTCGTCTACCTCGGAGGGCAGGCGCTGTGACCGTCGCTGCCCCGACCCGCACGTTCGGAACGCTCCGGCACGCGGCCGGCGTGTGGGTGATCGACGCCGAGCCCAACGTGATGCGCTGGGTCCGCCGGATGCTGCCGCGCGTCAGCTCCGCGAAGGGCGGCGGCTGCTGGGTGAAAGACACCCCCGAGATCGCCCGCGACATCGAATGGTTCCTGGGCCGCTGGCCGCTCGAGCTGGACGACGACACCGCCGAGTATCTCGAAGCGCAGGCGGAGCGCCAGCGCGAGATCGAAGCGTCCGTCTTCCGGATCTTGCAGGGCCATGAGGTCGTCGAGCTTGCCGGCGAGCTGCCGTTCCCGCCGCAGCCGCACCAGGCGCAGGCCGCGGCGATCGCGCTCAACACCGGCCGGCTGCTGCTCGGCGACGACCTGGGCCTCGGCAAGACCTACAGCGCGCTCCTCACGCTCACCGACCCGCAGCGTCTCCCCGCACTGATCGTCACGCCGACCCACCTGACCCGTCAGTGGCGCCGCGAGATCGCCAAGTTCATGCCGCACCTCGCCGCGCACGAGATCCGCAGGACCGACGTCTACGACCCGTCGACGCACCGTGAGATGGCCGGTCGTACCCCCGACGTCCTGATCTGCACCTACACCAAGCTGCACGGCTGGGCCAACCACCTCGCCGGCGAGGTCAAGACCTGCGTTTTCGAAGAGGTCCACGAGCTGCGCCGCACCGAATCACGCAAGTACCAGTCGGCCACCATCGTCGCGCGCGGCGCCAGCCTGAACATGGGCCTGACCGCCACCCCCGTCTACAACTACGGCGGCGAAGCGCACAGCATCATCTCGGTCCTCGACCCCGACGTGCTCGGCAACCGCCACGAGTTCCTGCGCGAATGGGGAGCCGGCGACGGCTACGGCAGCAACGACCCCAAGACCAAGGTCGAGAACCCCGCCGGCCTCGGCCGCTACCTCCGCGAGGTCGGCGTCTTCGTGCGCCGCACCGACGCCGACCTCGGCCGCGACAAGCTGCCCGCCGAACGGATCCCGCACCTGATCGACGCCGACGACCAAACCATGCGCGACGGCATCGCCTCCGCCCGCGACGTCGCCCGCCGGATCATGGCCAAGGCGACCGCGCCGCTCGAGCGCGGCAAAGCCGCCCGCGAGATCGACTGGCGACTCCGACAGATCACCGGCATCGCCAAAGCCCCGTACGTCGCCGCGTTCGCGAAGCTGCTCCTCGAAACCGAGGAGCGCGTGATCGTCTGGGCATGGCACCGCTCCGTGTGGGACGAGATCGCCGACGCGCTCGCCTCCTACAACCCGGCGCTTTACACCGGCACCGAATCGCCCGCCGCCAAAGACCGCGCGATCCAGGCGTTCACCTGCCCGATCGACGACCCCGACGCCAGCCGCGTCCTGCTCATGTCGCTGCGCTCCGGCGCCGGCGTCGACGGGCTGCAAACCACCTGCCGAACCGGCGTCTTCGGCGAGCTCGACTGGTCACCCGCCATGCACGACCAGTGCATCGGTCGCCTCGACCGCCCCGGCCAGACCCGCCGGGTCCGCGCCTACTTCCTGCACACCGACAGCGGATCGGACCCCGCCATCATGGACGTCCTCAACGACAAGCGGATGCAAGGCGAACCGATCCGCGACCCTGACCGCGACGTGTTCTCCACCGCCGGCGGTGGCAACGAGGACCGTGCACGCATGCTCGCGCAGGCCGTGCTCGAGCAGGGCGGGGGTGGACGGTCGTGACCGTTCTGATCGGGGACTGCCTCGAGCAGATGCGCCAGCTCGACGACGAGTCGATCGACGCGGTGGTGACCGATCCGCCGTACGGGATCGGGTTCATGGGCCACGAGTGGGACCAGCCCGGCGACCACGCGGCGACTCGGAGCGTCGGCCGGCCGGCACCGTTCGCGAACGGCCGCCCCGTCGTCAAGAACGGGAGGACGTCGGCCGGCGTGCCCGGCTCCGGCGGGGCTATGGAGGCTGGCCGCTACGACCTCTCGCCGTCGGCAAACCGCAGCTTTCAGGCGTGGTGCGAGGCGTGGGGCGCCGAGGTTCTGCGGGTCCTTAAGCCCGGTGGTCACGCGGTCGTCTTCGGTAGCACCCGGACGTACCACCGCCTCGCTGTCGGCCTCGAGGACGCCGGGTTGGAGATCCGCGACACGCTCGCGTGGATGTTCGGGTCGGGATTCCCAAAGTCGCTGAACGTCGCGAGGGCCATCGACGCACCGTTCTACGGGCCGCAATGCCAGGACGGGTGGATCACCCCCGACGCCCGCGCACACGCGGCACTTGGCACCGCCCTGAAGCCTGGCTACGAGCCGATCGTCCTGGCGCGCCGGCCCTTGGCCGCCACCGTGGCCGCGACGGTACTTGCGCACGGGACTGGGGCGCTAAACATCGACGGGTGCCGCGTGACCCCCGTCGATGGACGCTGGCCCGCGAACGTGATGCTCGACGAGGAGGCTGCCGCGGTGCTCGACGAGCAGACCGGGACGCTGACGTCCGGCAAGGAGGCTGCCGATGGGCGCCACCGCGACGCCGACAAGTTCCGCAACGCCTACGGCAAGTTCGCGGGGACCGACGTCGAGCGAGGCGTCCTCTACGGCGACTCGGGTGGCGCGTCGCGGTTCTTCTACGTGGCGAAGGCGAGCACCGCGGAGCGCAACGCCGGCCTCGACGGCATGGCGGCGCAGCAGCCGCCCGGTTGGTCCAGCGGAGACGAGAACCCCGGGAGCTTCCAGCGCGGCGAGACGCGGCCGCGGCCGAACGTCCACCCGACGGTGAAGCCGATCGATGTCATGCGTTGGCTGATCCGGCTCGTCACGCCACCCGGCGGCCTGGTGCTCGACCCGTTCCTCGGCTCGGGCACGACGGGCGCGGCCGCGGCGCTGGAGGGGTTCCGGTTCGTCGGGATCGAGCGGAACGAGAACTACGCGGCGATCGCCGAAGCACGGATCGCGTGGTGGTCCCGCTGGGAGTCCGGCACGGAGACCAAGGTCGCGACGTCCGTTGGGTGTCGCGAGTCCAAGAAGGCGGCCGCCGGCGCCCTCTCGATGTTCGACGCGATCGAGGCGGCAACCACATGACCGCCCGCCGTCTCACCGCGTCGAGCCTGGACTCCGTCGAAGCTCAGTGCCAGGGCTGCACGTGGACCGCGCGTTCCCGCAACGCGCAGGGCATCGCTGCACAGCACCACGACCGCACCGGCCATCCCGTGCGGGTCGTCACCACCCGCGCCGTCACCTACGGCGACATCACGGCCGCGCCCCACGGCCAGGAATCCCTCCTCGACCAGATGGAGTCGACGACGTGAAGCGCACCACGACAGATCTCCACCCGCACGACCTCGACGAACGGATCCGGGCGAGGATCGGCGAGGGCCGCCTCGACATCTCACGGATCGCACGGCGCGCCAACAAGAAGAAGACACCGGAACGCCCGACGCCCGAGGTTGCCATGTGGATCGCGATCAGCGCCGCGACCTGCACTCGCGTCCGAGCCGTCAAGCATCGGGTCTACCTCGCCGAGTTTCTCCGCTACCTGCTCGGCATCGACGCCACACCGCCGTCGCACGCGCTGAAGCGCGACGACGCGACGTGGATCGAGACGGTAGCCCAGAGCCTGACCGAGTCCAGCAAGGCCGCAGCGTGATCCCCGGCGTCCCGATCACCGTGGAGACGGCAGGCCAGCTCAAGAAGCTGCGCCGCACCGAGCGCATGCTCGCCACGAAGGCCCAGAACCAGGCGGACAGCCACCGCGCCAAGGCCGACGCGGTTACCGAGGCGCTCCGTGCGATGGGCGTCGAAACCGAGAACGAGGAGCAGCCGTGATCGTCCCGACCCTCGACGCGATGCACCCCGTCGACTGCGCGCGCCGCTACGGCAAGCCGGTCGCTGAGCTGCTCGTCGCCTACCGCGAGCGCCGCAACGCGCTTGAGCAGCTCGCCGCCCAGGTCGATGAGCTGCTCGACACCACGCCCACGACCCGTCAGGCCGGCGTGCATCTGGTCTGCGAGCTCGACGAGACGTTGGGAGCCCTCCGGTGACCGTCATCGACCCCGACGACGAGAAGCACTTCCCGCACGGCTTCCCGATCGAGCTCGACTTCCTCGTCGACCAGTTCGTGTGGGTGCGCGACCACGTGCGGCGCCGCGTGGTCTCCGCGGACGGTCGCTTCTGGACCGACGAGGACGGCATCGAGCTGGACCTGACGGCGATCGACCGCGTGATCGTCGGCGGCAGCCAGCTCAACGTTGAGCATGCGATGCAGATCCTCGACCAGCCGCAGAACGCCGAGTACTGCGACTACCGCGCGATGAACGGCGGGTACTGCTGATGCCCCGCACGATCAAGCGCCACGCCGCGGACGGCACTCTGACCGAGCAGGCGTGGCAGCACCAGGTCATCGGTATCGCCCGCCTGGGCGGCTGGCGGCGCATCTACCACGCCCCGCACGGCGGCCGCTCAGGCCGTGCCGCCTACGGCCAGATTCCCGAAGGGACCGGCTTCCCGGACCTCCTGCTGATCCGCGTGCGGACCGACGGCACCGCCGACATCCTCGTCGCCGAGCTGAAGACCCAGCGCGGCAAGCTCGGCAAGCAGCAGCCCGAATGGCTAAAGGCGTTCATGGCTGCCGGGATCGAAGCCTACGTCTGGCGGCCTGACGACCTCGACCAGGTCACCCAGCGGCTCACCGGCAACCGAAAGGCGGCTGCGTGAGCTCGACCGTGTCACAGGGCCGCCTGGTGCGCGACGGACGGCGTCTGCCGTTCTTCGTCGTTACAAAGGCCGCGACCGCGGTGATCCGCCACTCCTTCGACGCGAAGAGGCGCACGACGGCGCTAGCGATCTACGCCACCCTGGTCGAGCAGGCCAACGACGAGGGATCCGACACCTTCGAGGCGGCGCGCGGTCGGATCGCCGCCGCAGCGGGCGTCCACGCGTCGACACTGACCCGGTTCGCGAACCTCCTTGAGGAGGCCGGGCTCCTAACGATCCAGCGCCGCAAAGCGGGCTCGGCGAACCTGCCGAACCTCTGGACGCTCGCCGACCCGCCCCTCCTCGCCTCAGACGATGAGGGGTCGCCTGGCGCTACCCCTCCTCGCCTCAGACGAGGACCCTCCTCGCCTGAGAGCACGGACCTCCTCGCCTCAGACGAGGACCCCTCCTCGCCTCAGACGAGGGTGTTTAAAGAACCGTCGGAAGAACAAGAACCAGCAGCTAACGCTGCTGCCGCGAGCGCGGACGCGCCCGACGGCAGCAACGACGCCGCTGGCAGCAGCAGCAAGAACGACGAGAAGATCCGGGAGCACTGGGGGAACGTCACCGCCTACCTCAAGGCCTACGGCTTCGACCGCGCCACGCTCATCGAAGCCGCACCCCGCCTCAAGGCGCTCTGCCGGCGCCGCGTCAACGACCTCGCCGACATCGACTGGCCCGGCGTCACCGCGCTCATGCTCGACGCCAAGGGCACCCCGGCGCTCTACGCCGACCAGCCCGCCGGCGTGCTGGCCTGGGCGCTCGGCCAGCGCGGCGCCGAAGCGAAGCGCTCCACGGCCGCCGCAGCCCCACCGAACATCAAACCGCCCGCCGGTGCCGCCCCGAAGATCGTGGTCGACCCCGACAGCGAGATCGTGCTCGCCTGGGACCGCGTCCTCCAGGACGCTCGGAAGCACATCGACGGCGACGCCTGGGACACCTGGCTGTCGGTGATCGTGCCCGTCGACGTCAGCGAAGGCGAGCTTCGCATCGCCGTGCCGTCTCACGCCAGGTCGTGGATCGACCACGGCCTGTCCCCGCTACTCGCGGCATCCACCACCCGGGTCATCGACAAGCACGTCACCAAGGTGCGGATCCTGCCGCGCGACCAAGTCATCCTCAGCGACCAGCAGACCGAGTCCTCGGCATGAAGACCGCCCTCGAAGCCCTCGACGGCCTGGCGCTGCCTCACGGGGTCAAGCAGGACGTAGCCGAGCGTCTCCGCAAGGGCGCCGAAGAGTACGGCGACGACAGCTTCCGCCGCGCCCGCCGCGAGCTGCTCCGCGAGATCCGGGAGGAAGCCCTCGACGCGATCGGCTGGACCGTAGTCCTCATGGTCCGCGACGGCATCGACCTGCTCGACGCGCCCCTGCAGGACGTCGTCACCCACGCAGGCTGGATCGTTCGGCACCTCGACAGCCTGCTCGACGAGGACGCCACATGAGCACCGTCGCCCGGCCGCTCTCCTGCTGCGACTGCGGTCGCGAATGGACCTGCCGCATCGTCGGCCGACGCACCGTCGACGTGCGATGCCCGATGTGCAGCGCCATCCACCAACGGCGCGTCGAGCTGCGCGCCCAGGTCGACCAGCTCGCCATCACCGACCGCGGCACCCGCAACGCCCGCGCGGCGCTCGCCGCCGCCCGGCACGCCGGCACGCTCAGCCCCGGCTCAGCCGGCCCGTCGCCGCTCGCCGACGCCATGCACGCCCTCGCCCGATCCGGCCACGCCGAAGAGCACGTCCGCGAACGCCTGCTCGTACGGATCGCCGCCGCCGCCGTCCTCTGGGCCGCCGAGATCTCAGGAGCGCTAGATGGCTAGATCGTCCACCACCCTGCAGCCCGGCACGTTCGCCGCCGCCCAGGCCGCCGGCGTCGCCGCACGACGCCGCAAGGCCGAGATCCGCGCCGGACTGCGCGGCGGCACGCTTCGCCTCGAGCAGCTACTCGTCCCGGCCCAGCGTGGCGAGCTCACCGCCCAAGCCGAACGGATGCAGGTCGACCAGCTGCTGCGCTGGTGCCCCGGGATGGGCGAGCGCCGCATCGCCCACGCGCTCAGCGAGATGCAGTTGCAGCCCGCCACCCGCGTCAGTGACCTGGACCCCGCCCACCGGCGCGCCCTCGTCGCCGTCGCCAACGCCTACCAGCCCCGGGAGACCTGATGTCCGCCATGAACGAAGCGATCGGCGAGCGGATCCGCGACCTGTGCCGTGAGCGCGACATGACCGTCGTCGAGCTCGCCAACGCCACGCGGCTCCCGGTCGCCGAGGTCAACGCCTACGCCGCCGGCCGCGCCCGGCCGTGCCCGACCCGCATGCGGCGCCTGGCGCGCGCCCTCGGCGTCACCACCGACGCTCTGCTCCGCGTCGAGGCGCTCTGATGCCGACCTACGCCTGCCACGACTGCGGACGCCCGTCCGCGCGGACCAAGTTCTGCGACGACTGCGCGGCGGCCCACAACCGCACCGACGGTCAGGGCCGGTCGCGACGCAGCACCACGAACGTGAGCCGCCAGCAGCGCGAGCGCCTGCGCGCCCATGCCTTCGAGGACTACGACGGGCGGTGTGGACGCTGCGGCGAGCCGATCGAACCCGACGAGGAATGGGACCTAGGCCACGTCGTTGGGCACGCAGCCGGCGGCTCCATGGCCCGAGAGAACCTACGGCCCGAGCACCGCGGCCGATGCAACCGAGCAGCAGGAGGACGACGAGTATGAGCGACGACGAAGCCAACGGATCGATCAACCACGACGAGTGGGCCGCTGCCCAGATGGCACAGGGCGACCAGGCGGCCACCGCGGCCGCAGAGATCGCCCGGATCATCTCGAGCTTCATGAAGAAGCTCGACAAGGAAGGGCACAACCCCTACGAGCAGCTCGAGCTGGCCAAGGTCTACCTCGCCACGATGCTGAGCGGTGGTCAGTCGTGAGTGCGCAGATCACGAGCGCCCGCCTCCTTAGCTGCGCGCGCTGCGGCGGCGATCACGCCGACGTCGAGTGGCAGCCGCTGGAGCGTCCCGTCCTTGAGGACGGGAAGACGGTCGCGACGCACTGGGCACCGTGCCCGACCAACGGCCAGCCGATCCTGATGATCCAGGTCGAGCGCGAGGACAGTGATCGGTCGTGAGCGACGTCATCAAGATGCAAGCGACCCTGCTTGGCACGGCTGTCAAAGGACCGTCCGGCGAGCCCGTCGGGTTCATCAGCGACGTCGAGACGAGCGCCGACGGGGTCCGCTACGGGATGACGATCACCGACGAGGCGACCAAGGCGCTGCTCTCAAGGCCTCTCGATGTCAGCTTCAGCGACCGCCACGACCTCGGATACGAGCTCAGGCGCACGATCAGCACCCACCTGACGGGACTTCTGCACGACGCTCTCTGCGACGTTGAGCGGCGCCTCGTACCGCCACCGTTCGTGTTCAGCTTTGCGGAGGGCGAGCCGCTGGTCCACCGCGCGGAGCCGGTCGTAGAGCTGTACGGCTGCCGGGTTCAGGCGCACCCCGCCGTCCGTCGGGGATGGGTGCATGTCATCGACGCCACCGGCGCACACCACCCGTTCGAGCTGAAGGCACCTCGCCCGCCGGGCTTCGCGGCCCTCGCCGACCCCGACGGGGAGGGGGGCGTCTCAATCACGGGCGACCCCGTTTCCGCAGCTACCAGTGGCCCTGAGCGTGAGAAAAAATCTCAGAAAAACGGTGAGTCCAGGATCGGAGGGCCCGAGAAGCCGGCCCCCGACGACCGCCGAATCGACGACCAGCGCCATGTCGAGCGCGACCGAAAGGACACCAGCGATGGCCGGTGAGATGCCCCCGATCGTTCACGGCGAGCCCGACGACGAGTGGGACGACGACCTGGAGATGGTCTTCGAGAAGGCGCGGCCGGTTGGCGGCGCCGATCAGCTCGCCGACGCGTTTGCCAACCAGGGGCGGATGGACCGCGAGCTCGCGGAGAAGCAGCGGCGCGCCGAGCGTCGGAACCGCAAGGACATCCGCCGGGTGTTCCGGCTCCCCCGGTGGGCGGTCCGAGTTTCCCGCCGTCGTCGGACCTGGCGAGAGCAGTGGGTGGCTGGGCTCGCGGCCGGCATCGGGTTCATGAGCCTCGCGTACGTGGCGGAAGCCGCTGGCTTCGGGGCCTCGCCATCGCCCGAGGTCCTCGCTGTCGCCGGCGCCGCGAACCTGGCGGTCTCTGCGGCGATCATGCGGAACCCGCGTGGTGACTCGTGAGCCACGGAATCCGTCCCGAGCTCGTGAAGCACGCGGTCAAGGTCGAGGAGCTGACGCCCTACCCGGGCAACGCGCGCCGCGGTGACGTCGACGCGATCGCCGAGTCGCTCGAGGCGCACGGCCAGTACCGTCCGATCGTGGTCCGCCGCGAGACCAAGGAGGTGCTGGCCGGCAACCACACGCTGCGTGCCGCGATCCAGCTCGAGTGGACACACGTCGCGGTGACGTACGTCGACGTCGACGAGGAGCAGGCCGCGCGGATCGTCCTGGTCGACAACCGCACCAACGATGCCGCCGGCTACGACGACCAGGCGCTCGCCGACCTACTCAAGCCGCTGCAGGAGTCCGACAACGGCCTGATCGGGACCGGCTTCGACGTCGAGGCGTGCGAGGCGTTGCTCGAGTCGCTCAAGCCGGCGGTGCCCGACCCGCCGACGGAGGACGATCCGGAGCCCGCGGTCTACGCGGTCGGGGTGGCGTGCGCAACCGAGGAGGACCGCGCGAACCTGATCTCGCAGCTGGAGGAGTGGGGCTACAACCCGCGCAAGGTCGACGGCCGCTGGGCCGGACAGATCACGGAGTAGTCGCGTTGCCGGCACGCCCAAAATTCGACGAGGCCGCCCCGAAGATCGTGGACTACCTCAAGGCGTGCGTGCCGCGTGACGTCGCGGCCGAGATGTCGGGAGTGAGCCGCGCGACGTTCTACGCCTGGATGAAGGAGGGGCGGAAGGCGAAGTCCGGCAAGAAGCACGATTGGGCACGCGAGGTCGACGAGGCGATCGCCGGTGCGGAGGCGGGCCTCGTGATGACGATCGCCGTGAAAGCCAAGGCCGGGGACGTCAAGTCGGCGATGTGGCTGCTCGAGCGCTCGCACGGCGAGCGGTGGGCGCGCAAGCCGGTGTCCGGACGTGTCGCGCCCGGCCAGGGCGGGGAGGGTGCCGCGCGTCCGCCGGTCGGCGGCGAGGGCGAGGGCGACGACTGGGACCTGGACAACGTGGTCCCGTTCACGGGCTGACCGGTGACCGCGACGGCCGTGGAGCAGCCGCGGCTAGAGCCGGGCACCGTTGAGCACTTCAAGGCGTTCTGCTCCCGCCTGACGCTACCGCCGAAGGCGTCGGTCAAGAAGAAGCGCCGCCGTCGCCGGCGCGGCGCCGACTGCGAGACCGCGGTCCCGGGTCCGTCGGCCGCGCACCAGTCGCGCTCACGCCGGCCGGCCGCGCAGCGGCTGATCATCGAGCCATTCCAGGAGGTCGCGCTCGAGGACTACTTCGACGGCATCGCGGAGACCTTCGTGATGCTGCCGAAAGGCAATGCAAAGTCGATGCTCGCCGCGGCACTGGGCATCTACCACCTCTGCTTCGTCGACGAGGCCGAAGCGTTCATCTTCGCGGCGTCGCGCGACCAGGCGGCCCGCCTCCTGAAGTACGCCGCGGGCTTCGTGCGCCGCTCGCCGGTGCTGCAGAAGCACCTGATCCTTCGGCTGGGCTCCCGCGAGATCCGCGCCCGCCGCGACGGCGGGTCGCTCAAGGTTCTCGCCGCGGATCCGGACACCGCCGACGGCATCGCGCCGACCCTCGTCATCTGCGATGAGCTGCACCGCTGGAAGACGCTCGAGCCGTACGTGCTCGCCAAGGAGGGCCTCGGCAAGCGCGACGGCCAGCTGATCGGCATCTCGACCGCGGGAGAGGACAAGAACAGCGAGTTCGGCCGGATGCGGACCGAGGCGCTGAAGCACATCGTCGAGCAGCTCGGTGCCTACAAGTGCGCGCTCGCACCGTCCGACGAGTTCATCTGGCACGAGTGGTCGCTCAGCGAAACCGACGACCTGACCGACATGGAGCTCGTCAAGTCGGCGAACCCCCTCGCGCAGATCACCGTCGAGTCGCTCCGCGAGCGCTACCTCTCGCCAGGCACCCGCCGCGCGTGGTGGGCACGCTTTGTGTGCGGAATCTGGACCCGCGACGACGACGCCGCGATCTCCGCGATGGAGTGGGCGCCCAACCAGGTCGACCACTGCGAGATCCCAGACGACGCGCTGAACGTGATGATCGGCGTCGACCTCGGCTGGCGACGCGACACCACGGCGATCGTCCCCGTCTGGATGATGAACACCAAGCCGCTAACGGTCCGCGTCGACCGACGGCTCGCGATCGAGACACCGCCCGGAGAAGGCAAGTCGCTCGCCGAGGACATCGTCTGGGCGCACCTCGAGGAAATGGCCGAGCGCTGGCCGAACGCGAAGTTCGTATTCGACCCCAACGCCAACGCCGGCCACCTCATCGAGCGAATCGAGACCGAGCTGCAGCGCGAGGTGATCATCCAGGCGCAGGACCCGGCGCCGATGGCCCAGGCCGCGGGCCTGGTCATGGAGCTGGTCCGCAACAAGCGGCTCGAGCACCCCGGCGTTGTCGAGTACTCGTCGCAGATCCTGGCCGCCTACCTGCGGTCCGTCGGCGGCGAGAAGTACCGCTTCGACAAGGGGCCCGGCGGCAGCCACATGGACGCCGCGATCGCGACCGCCCAGGCGGTCCGCCAGCTGCACGTATTGGCGACCGCCCCCCCACCAATCCGACCGTACGTCATCTCCTAGGAGGAACCATGGAAACCACCATCACCACCGTCGTGCTCGCCGTCATCGTCGTGCTGCTCCTGTGGCGCCTGACCGCGACCGAGCGTGCGGCAACCGAGGCCGCCGCCGAGCGCGAACGCAGCCATGTCGCGGAGGTCGAAGACGACCTCGCCCGGATCGCTCGGATCGAAGAGCTGGAGACGGACATCGCCGACCTCACCGCGGGCCCGCTGATCCACAAGCGCGTGATCGCGTCGCTCACCGGCGACGAGGGCGGCATCGACGGAATTCTGACCGACTGGCGGGGCGAATGGGTCCGCTTCGAGAGCGTGAGATTCATCGGCGGCAAGGGGCAGGTCGAGCCCGTCGACGGTGCCGTGTACGTGCAGCGGACCAAGATCCTGACGTTGCACGACCCGCCGGCGGCGTCGGTCGAGGCCGAGTAGCGGCCAGTCCGACAGGGCGCGCGTCGCCCGCGCCCGGCCGCGTCGACGCGCGGTCCGCACCGTGGCGACATGGCGGTCTTCGGCGGTAGCGGTGGGGCGTACGTCTGGGCGGACGGGTCGACGCAGTCGATGGCCCGCCCGTCGATGGCGATCGGGGAGATCGCCGCCAGCGTCACGCTGATCGGTGACCGGCCGATCAGCTACGACCGGATCTATCGCACCCAGCCGTGGGTCGCGGCGGCTGTGCACCTGCTGCAGCGCCAGGTCGCGCGACTGCCGATCGGCACGTTCATCCCGACCGGCGACGGGGAGAGCTACAACCGCAGGCGGACCAAGGATCACGGGTTCGCGAGCCTGCTTTCGACCCCGGCCGACGGCCGGGCGCCGGTGGACCTGAAGGCCGAGATCATGCTCGACCTCGCGGTGCAGGGAAACCACCTCGAGCGGATCGTCCGCCGGACCGGCAGCCAAGAGCCGATCGGCCTGGAGAAGATCGACTGGCGCTCGGTGATGCCTGCCCTGTCCACGGACGGGATGCACGTGCTGGCATGGCGCGTAACCCCGATCGGCGGCGGGGCGACCGAGGTCCTGATGCCGGAGGACGTCATCCACTTCCGGTGGCCGTCGCCGTCCGGGCCGATCGGCGTCTCGCCGCTGCAGCAGCTCGGCGTCACGATCCGCTCCGAGGACGGAGCGCAGCGCTACGCCGACTCGGCGATGCGCCACGGCGGCATGCGTGGCGTCGCGGTGCGGGTCGATAAGGAGTTCGCGCAGGACACCGTCCTGCACGACACGCTCCGCGAGGAGATCCTCCACAAGCACAGCGGGCCCGACCGCGCGCACGTCCCCTACATCATGGGCGGCGTCGAGGCGGTCGAGGAGATGCCGACGCAGTCGGCCGTCGAGGTTGAGCTGATCAAGCTGCGGCAGGTCAACCGCGAGGAGATCGCCGCCGTCTACGGGGTGCCGCCTGTCCTGATCGGCGACCTGTCGCACGCGACCTACTCGAACGTCGAGAAGATGCACGAGATGCTCTACCTCACGGTCCTCGGACCGTGGCTGACGCTGATCGAGGAGCAGATCGCAGCGCAGCTGGTCGCGCGCTACCTGCCGTGGCAGCTCGAGGGCGTGTGGTGCGAATGGTCGCTCGACGCCGTCATGAAGGGCGACGTCAAGGGCCGAATGGAGAGCTACCTCATCGGCCTGCGCGCCGGCGCGCTCACCATCAACGACATCCGCCGGCGCGAGAACCTCCCGCCGTTCAAGAACCCGCTCGCCGACGAGCCGCTGATCCAGACGAACAACGTCTCGCCGCTCAGCACGATCGGCAACGACACCGAGGGCGAGCCGGCGTCGAAGGTTCCGGCCGCCGCGTAGCACTGCGGCCAGTCCGACAGGGCTACAGCGCGGCGATTCCTAGAGCGCCGGGCGGTGCCGCGCACGGTGGGCTGCGTGAAGCGCCAGCTCATAGGCACCGAGGAGCACAAGACCGCCGACCTGGCGCAGCTCACCGTCAAGACCGACGACGGCGCGCCCGGCCGATTCCAGGCACTCGCTGCGGTCTACGGAAACATCGACAGCCACGGCGACCGGATGGTCCGCGGCTGCTTCGAGGTGTCCCTCAAGGAGCGCGGATTCCCAAAGCTCGTCTGGTCGCACGATCGGCTCATTCCGCCGATCGGGATCGTCGAAGCCGCCGAGGAGGTCGACGCGGGCCTCCTGATCGACGGTCGCCTGTTCGTCGACAAGGACGCAGGGGAGGACCACCCGATCGCCCGCCAGGTCTGGGCCGCGATGTCCACCAAGGGCGGCGACGGGCGCCCGGGACTAGGCGACTTCTCGTTCGGTGCCCGGGTCCAGGCGGCGACGCTCGTCGAGGTCGACCCGGCAACCCTGCCCGACGATCTCCAGTGGACCGGCGGGCGGATCCGCGAGATCACCCGCTGCCGCCTCTGGGAGATCGGCCCCTGCCTGGTCGGCGCCAATGAGCAGGCCGGCCTCCTCACCGTCAAGTCGCTCGTCGACGCCCTCGGCGTCACGCCCGAGCAGGCCGCCGCCGCCCTCGAGCGGCGCGACGTCGGCCCCACCAAGACCTCCAGCCGCGGCGAGGTCGCGGACCGGACGCACGCCACGCGGCTCGCCGAGCTGCGGATCAAGCACCCCATCCCCAGCGAGGACTGAGATGAAGACCAAGACCCAGGAGGCCCAGGCGGCGATCGCGAAGCTCCGCGCCGACAAGAAGGCCGCCGACAAGAGGGCCGCCGACGCGCGCCTGGCCTTCGAGAAGTCGGATGCCGACCCGCTCGACCCGGAGACGCCGGAGTTCCAGGCGTTCGACGAGGCGAGCAAGACCGCCGACGAGCTCGGCGAGTCGCTGCGCAAGTCCACCGAGATGTACGCCCGCCTTTCGGGCGGCAGCTCGCAGCCGGGCCCCGGTCCGGACCCGGAGGACCCCGCCAACAAGATGCGGGGCGACAACTTCCTGGACCAGGCGGTCGAGGCCCTGAAGTCCGCGTCGGTAGGTCGCAAGGTCCTCGAGAGCGAGGCGACCAAGGCGCTGCTCGAGAAGGGCATCTTGACCGGCCAGGCGCAGTTCGGTGCGCTCGAGCTCGGCAAGGCCTACTCGCGAGACGAGGTCAAGGCACTCGTCGGCACCGGCAACACCGCCAGCGGCGTGTCGAACCTGCTGACGCCCGACCGACTGCCGCTCGTCGACCTGGTGCCCAGCCGCCCGCCGCGGATGGTCGACCTGGTTTCGAAGGGGACCACGGACTCGAAGTCGATCGAGTACCCGGTCCTGATCCAGCGCGGCATGGCGGCCGGGTACGTCCCGGACCCGACGACCGCCGCGGCGATCGGCTCCGGTGACCCGGAGGTCACCCCGGAGCAGGCCGGACGCAAGCCCGAGACGTCGCTCGTGTGGGACATCCGCTCGGCGACCGTCAAGACGCTCGCCACCTGGATCCCCGTCCACCGCAACATGATGGACGACGCGCCATACCTGCAGTCGATGATCGACGCGTACCTGCGCGACGAGCTCGAGCAGCGCATCGACCAGGACATCGCGACCGGCACCGGCGCCGGCGAGTCGTTCAAGGGGCTGCTGAACACCGACGGGATCGGTGCGGTCACCTACGGCGACGGGTCGATCATCGACTCCGCACACCGCGCGATGACCACGGTGCGGCTGCAGTACGAGGAGCCGACCGCCTACGTCATCCACCCGACGACGTGGGAGACCATCCGGCTGCTGCGTGCCAGCCAGGTGATGGTCGACCCGGGAGACCCGAACGCCGAGCCGCCCGTGCTGCCCACGATGGAGCCGTCCGGCGAGTACCTGTTCGGCCGTCCGTCGCAGGCCGGCGAGGCGACGCTCTGGGGCAAGACGGTCGTCACGACCGCCGCGATCCCGCAGGGCACCATCCTGACCGGCGACTTTGCCAAGGCGATGCTCTGGTTCCGGACCGGCGTCCGGGTCCTCGCCAGCGACAGCCACGAGGACTTCTTCACGCGCAACCTCGTCGCGCTGCTCGCCGAGCTGCGCGCCGCATTCGGCGTGATCAAGCCGCTCGCGTTCGCCAAGGCGACCGCCTCTTGAGTCACGGGCGCGCGCCACCACGGCGCGCGCCGTCCCCTCGATCGAAAGGCACCCGATGGCCCTCGTTACCGCCAACGACAAGTACACGCTGGTCAAGGCCCCGAAGACGGGCCTCTACTACCACCCCGGCACCGAGCACCAGGCCTGGTACTCGCAGGGTGCGCTCATGCCACCCGAGTACAAGCCGGTCAAGACCGCGGGCGCCACCGACGTCGTCGACCAGGACGCCGCGCGCCTGCAACAGCTCATCGCCGCTGAGGCCGACGAGCGCGAGCGCCTGCAAAAGGAGCTCGACGAGCAGCGCGAGAAGACCGAGACGGAGGCGGCCCAGCGCAAGAGTGTCGAGGAGGCGCTCGAGGCGCTGCGCAAGGAGCCCAAGGTCGCCGAGGACGCCGACGAGCGCGAGCGCCTGCAAAAGGAGCTCGACGAGCAGCGCGAGAAGACCGAGACGGAGGCGGCCCAGCGCAAGAGTGTCGAGGAGGCGCTCGAGGCGCTGCGCAAGGAGCCCAAGGTCGCCGAGGACGCCGACGAGCGCGAGCGCCTGCAAAAGGAGCTCGACGAGGCGCGCGCCACCATCGCCGCACTGCAGGCCGGCAGCGACGACGGCGCCGAGGCCGATGCGGGGGCGGGCGGCGACGATCAGACCGCGACCGCGACCGCCGAGGGCGAGAGCCCGGCACCGGCTACCCCGGCCGGGACCACGCCGCGGGCGCGGCGGAAGGGCCGGGGTGCCAATCAGTCCTGACGAGCCTGACGCCGTCGGCCCCGAGGGCCGGCGGCTCTGCACCCGCGACGAGCTCGTCGAGTTTGTCCGGGTGAAGGACGGCCCCGTCGCCGGCGAGGTGCTCGACCGGCTGATCAATAGTGCCAGCGAGCGCCTGAACGCCGTGCGGCAGTTCTACGCGTCGACCGGCACCCGCACCTTCCAGGTCGACGGGCGGATGACCCGCCTGTCCGACCTCGACATCTCCCACGAGTGCACGGTCCTCGCCGACGGCGTCGAGCTCACCGCCGCCGACCTGCGCTGGCTGCATCGGATGAACCATCCCGCGCACGCCGTCGTGCTCTACCGCGACGTCGGCACCCTCACCGTGACCGGCCACTGGGGCTGGCCCGAGATCCCCGACGGGATCCGCACGGCGTGCCTTGAGTGGGCCAGCCGCGCCTACTTCCAACGTCAGTCACGGCAGGCCGACGTCGTGATGAACCACGAGACCGGAGTCGAAGACCGCTACTTCGTCCGGATGCCGTCCAGCGTCGGCGCTGCGCTCGTGCCCTACCGCCTGCTCGGAATATGACCGAGCTGATCCTCCGCACCGACGGGCCACGGTCGTGGCACCCCGAGGTCATCGTCGAGGCCGCCCGCCAGGCGGTGCACCACGTCGAGCCCGTTCTCCGCGCCGCGGCTCGCGAGCAGGCCGATCGAACCCGGACGCTCATCCACAGTCGCAGCGGCGAGCTGGCGCGCTCCGTCCGCGGTCAGGTCCGCCGCCGGCGGCGAGGCTACGTACTCCGGGTCGGCTCGTTCGGTCGCGGCAACTTCACCGTGCGCAACGGCGGGGCCCGCCGGCAGGAGTCCGGCTACCAGCTATTCCACGGCTACTTCGTCGAGCACGGCACCGGCGAGCAGGGCCCGCTCGCCCGAAGGATCCCCGATGACCGTCGCGGGCTCGTCCCGACGCGCGGTGGCCGCCGTCGCCCGACCGGGGCGGGCCAGGCGCCGCAGCGGCCGTTCAGTCGCGCCCGCGATGCGTACGACCGCGGGCCGTCGCACCAGCTTGACCGGATGGTTCACGACCTGGTCGACCGCGAGATCGTGACCGCCGTTCGAAGGGCGTCGCGATGACGACCTTCCGCGAGATCGCCGAGGCGCTCGTCGACATCCTCGAGGAGGTCTCCGTTGCGCTCGTCGACGACGACCATCCCGGCAACCCGGACACCGGCCACTGGCTGAACGTGCATCGCTGGAGCTCCGCTCAGGTCGGCGCGCTGCCGGCAGCATGGCTTTCGCTGCTGCCCGACAGCCGCGTCGACGAGACCCAGAGCGACGGTTGCACCGTCACCGACGAGCTACGGATCGCGCTGAAGATCGCGGTCGACCCGTACGCCGACGGCGTTGGCGACGACATGTGGGAGATGGAGCGCGTCGTCGACATCGCGGTTCCGGTCGTCGACCGCGCGATGGAACAGGCCCACGACCGCTGGGGGATCTCGCTCGCTCGTCGCACCGACATCCAGTTCGCCAACGAGCAGCTCGGCGCCGGCAACGTGCTCGCGCTCGTCATCCCCCTCCACATCACCTGGACCCACCCGATCCCCGACTAGGGAGCAGCATGCCCACGCCCCGCAGCAAGACCACCACCCGCAAGCCCGCCGACAAGGACGTCGAGCCGGACACGGAGCCCAAGAAGGCCCAGGGATCCGACGCCTATCCCGAGCCGCCCGTCGTTGAGCCGACCGAGCCGCCGGCCGTCGACGCATCGGACCTGCTCGACATCGAGACCTTGCCGATCCCCGACGGCCAGTCCGACAGGGCGTCTGAGGCGAAGGCCGCGCGCACGATCGCCGAGCAGTCCTACATGGACAACGAGGCGCGCCGGTCGGCGCGGTCCACCGCGAACCCGGAGAACTGACCATGGCCCGCTGGCTCGGAATCGCCCCCGACCCCAACAGCAACATCGGGGGATCGACCTACGACCTCCTGACCGAGAGCGGCCCCATCGAGTGGCCGGACCCCACCGTGTTCCTGCCCGCGACCGATGGCAACAGCGAGCGCAACCACGAGGACACCCCCCGCAACGACGAGACGACGCTTGGTCGCGGCGCGCTGCCTCCGGTCTCGTACCGTGCGGATCCCGGCTGGTCGTTCTCGGTGCCGCTCTACATGCCCGTCGCGCGGCTCGTGCTGCCGGCCGCCTACGGCAAGGTCGGCACACCGGTCGGCACCGCACCGGCGTCCATCTCGACGCCGCTCTCCCCGGTCGACTACGGGGCACGCCTGCCGTCGCTGATTATCTGGCTCGTCCGCGACGGGCAGCTCGAGCGTCACGCCGGTGCGTGGATCGAGCAGCTCACGCTCAACACGCAGGGTGCGCGCCCGATGCTGCAGGTGTCCGGCAAGTCGCTGTTCCGCGACGTCGACGATGCCGTCGACCTGCCGACGCCGACCCGGATCTCCGCCAAGGACACCCTCGCCAGCGTCACGTTCTCCGCCAAGACCGGCGAGGGTTCGGGCACGCCAATCGGGTGCGTCACGACGTTCACGTTGACGCACAACAACAACTTCGAGGCGGACGCCGACGCCCGGTTCTGCGCCGGCGAGAACGTCGTGACGGAGCTCGTCGACGGCCGCTACAAGCGCCGCCAGTACCCCGGCCAGCACATCCTGGGCGAGCACACCACGACGGGCACGATCGGGATGGCGAAGCCGCGCGTGGACATCGAGGGCCGCACGCTGCTCGGGACGTCCGAGCGTCTGGTCGCGTCCCTGTCGGGCAACCCGATCGACGGGGCGACGCCGGCGGCCGACGAGTCGCTCGTGTTCGACATGCCGTCCTGGGTTGTCACCGGCGGTGAGGGTGCCGGCGCACTGACGAAGACCGGCGCGATCAAGGCGACCTACGACTGGGGCGGATTCGTCGACGAGGAGACCGGCGCGGATCTCACCGTGTCGATCGTCGACGAGACCGCGGTCGCGCAGCCCGCCTAGCCGACCGACCGCGGACGGAACAGCGCCGACCGCGGAACCTGGCCGCCGTCCACCTGGGCGGCGGCCAGCACGACCAGCACGACCTCCAGGGGGATCATGAGCACCAAGAGCACCAAGAAGTACGAGGTATTCGACGCCGACGAACGCGACCTCGAGCGGACGTCCGCCGGGCTGCGGTTCAACGGCAAGCTGTACCGCCGCGCGCGCCGCAACAACAAGGTGCAGCGCACGATCCGCCGGAAGGGCCGCGATCAGATCCGCCTGCTCGAGGAGATCGACGAGGCCCGCAAGATTCCCGAGGTCGACCGGCTCACCGCCAAGCTTGCTGAGACCGAGGACGCGGACGAGATCGCCAAGCTCGAGGTCGAGCTGAAGGAGGTTCGCGACAGCGTCGACGAGGACCACGTCGACGAGCTGCAGGACCAGTACGAGGATGGCCTCTTCGAGGTGCTCGAGCTGCTGCTGGGCGAGGCCGAGGACGGCACCCGTCTCACGGCCGCCGACCTGGCCGACCTCGACATCGAGGACGCCGTCGGCCTGTCCAACGAGCTGATGGGGATCAACAAGGCCGAGGACGAGCAGGCCGCGGCCAACGCGGAGGAGGACGCCGAGGACCCTACCTAGTCGGCCTGGTCACCCTCCAGCGCTACACGTCGATGACGACCGCCGAGTACGACGAGATGGACCCCGCAGAGGTGCCGGGGCGTCTCGCTGCGCTCAACAAGGTGCTGGCGGCGGAGGCCGACGAACGTCTCGAGCACACCAAGCTGCTCGCCGAGGTCCTGATGCTGGCGGCCCGCCGTGGCTGATAGTCGGTCACTGGTTACCCGCCACCTGCAGGAGTGGGTGACCCGCGGCGACGAGAAGCTGCTGCAGGTCGGCCGCCAGCTCGCGACCGCCGACCGCGCCCGCGAGCGCGAGCAGCGCCGACTGCAAGCCAGCTACCGCCAGCTTGCCGTCGCGGCAAGCACCGCTGGCCTGCGCGAGACCGCAGCATCGCGTAGTGCCACGACGGCGGCGAAGACGAAGACCGGGTCGATCACGCAACTCTCTGCCGCGCAACAGCGGCTGCAGCGCGAGGTCCTCGGTGCCGCGCGCGCCCAGCTGACCGAAGAGCGCGCAATGCGCTCCGCTACCCGTGCCGCAGCGCAGTACTCGGCCGCGAAGCAGCGCCAGGTGGAGTCGTTGGCGAAGGTGACCGCCGCGGCGAACACCTCGAGCGCGGCGCTCAGCCGCAACGCGCGTGCGGGGGCCGCGGCGGCGCGCACCGGAGGAGGGGGCGCGCTGACCGAGGCGCGCCAGGCCGGGTCACGTGGCATCGGCATCGCGACCGGTGTCGCCGGCGCCGCCGGGGCGGCCGGCATTTTCGGTCTCGCTGGCCTGGCGCGGGAGGCGATCGACTACGAGCGGCAGATGTCGCAGGTCCAGGCGGTGATGGGAGCCACCCGCCAGGAGATGCGGCAGCTCGACGCGATGGCGGTTGACCTGGGCGCCAAGACCGCTTTCAGCGCGTCCGAATCGTCGATGGCCCTCTCCGAGCTCGGCAAGGCCGGCTTCACCGCACAGCAATCGCTCAAGACGCTGCCGGGGACGATCGACCTTGCCGCGGCGTCAGGCACCGAGCTCGCGGACGCCGCGACGATCCAGAGCGACGCGCTGCGCGGGTTCGGAATGGACGTCAGCCAGTCCACGCACGTCGCCGACGTCTTCGCCGTCGCCGTCAACCGGTCCGCGATCGAGATGTCGGACCTGGGCTACACGCTCAAATACATGGCGCCGATCGCGGCGACCACCGGCCAGAGCTTCGAGGACATGAGCGCGGCCGTCGCGATCCTCGGCAACGTCGGCATCCGTGGCGACACCGCCGGCACCACGCTGCGGCGCGTCATGACGAGCCTGGTGAAGCCGACAGCGGCATCCACCGAGGCGCTCGCCGAGCTGGGACTCAAGGCGAAGGACTTGCAGGGCCCTGACGGGCTGCTGCCGTTGCCGGACATCATCGCCCGACTGGTCGAGGAAGCATCGAAGCTGCCGAAGGCCGACCAGATGCGGGTGATGACCACCATCTTCGGGCGGGAGTCGATCAGCGGCACGATGGCGCTCCTGGATCACGGCGCGCCGAAGCTTCGAGCGCTCGCCAAGGAGATGCGCAACGCCGACGGCGCCGCCGACGACATGGCGCGCACCATGCAGGACAACGTCTACTACCAGATGGAGCAGGTCCAGGGCGCCGTCGAGTCGCTGGCGCTGACGATCTTCAAGGAGTTCGCGCCCGGACTGCAGGCCGCTGCCACGAGCGCCGCCGGTTCGATCGAGGTGTGGACCGCCACCGAAGGCAACGTCGAGCGGATCACCGACGCGATCGGCGACTTCACCGGCATGCTCGGCGACCTGGTCGCCGCCGGCATGCCGGTCGTTGATCTCGCCGTCTCGATGGTCGACGCATGGCAGGGCCTGCCGGACCCCGTCCGCTCGTCGGTCCTGCAGTTCGGCGCGCTCGCGCTGATCACCCGGAAGCTCGCCGGCTCCGCGGCCGCCGGCGGCCTGATCTCCGTGTTCGACCGGATCCGCGGCGGACTGCGCGGAACCGCAGCCGAGGCGACCGCCGCCCAGGCCGCGCTGGGCGGTCTGACCACGCCGATTCCGGCATCCACCGTGTCTGCGACGGCCGCCGGCGCCCGCACCGCGATGGCGGACGGCGGACCGTCACCGGTCACGTTCGCTGCCCGCGACGCAGCAGACGCCAACCGGGCAGCCGCCACGCGCCAGGGGGCGCTTGCCACCCGCATGCGGATCGAGGCCCGCGACGCCGCGGCTTCCTACGAGCGGGACATGCGACGCATGGCTGCGATGCCGATGGTCGTCGCGCGCGCCGAGCAGCAGGCGTCCCTGGCCCGTAACACGTCGGCGCTCGGAGGATCCTCCGCAGCTCGCATCCAGGCGGCCGAGGCGACCGCCGCCGCGGCGCGGAAGGAGCTGCAAACCCTCGGCACCCGGACCGAGGAGAGTCGCCGCTACGCGCTCGAGCGGCGCGCCGCCGCGACGGCGGCCACCACGGAAGCGCGGGCCACCGCCCAAACCGCGAGGTTGCTGCGCTCCCAGGCCGGCCACCACGCGCGCATGGACACGGTCGCCGCACCGTCCGCCGGCCGGATCGCCCGCGGACGCGAGGGACGCCAGCTCGGCGCGATCGGCACCTGGCAGATGACCCGCGGCCTCGGCGGCACCCGCCGCGACGCGCTCGCCGAGTCCGCGCGTCGCACCGCCGGCCGGGTCCCCATCCCGTCCGGGCGAGGGATCGCCGGCGTCGCCGCGGCCGGCGGGATCGGCGCTGCGCTCTCCGGCGGCGACGTCGCGTCGGCCGCGATCTCCGGTGGAGCGGTCGGCATGATGGCCGGCCCCTGGGGTGCTGCTGCCGGCGCGGCCGGCGCGGCCGGGATCACCGCGCTGGTCAACGAGTTCAAGAAGGCGTCGACGAAGCGCGCCGAAGACGCCGCCCGCGAGTTCGGGGAGCGCATCACCGAGAACACCCGCGACGCCATGGATGCCGGATTCCGGCGGCCGTCAGCTCGCCGCGTCGGCGAGGCGCGCGCGACCGTGGATGCTGCCGAACAGATCCGCAAGCTGGAGCGCCAGGCCCGCGAGGCCCGCGCGCGTACCCCCGGCGTGGGCGCGGCCGGCGTCCGCGGTCAGACCAGCGGCGACATCGAGGCTCAACGACTGATCAAGCAGGCGCGCGAACGAGCGAAGACCGCCGGCCTGGACTACGACGCGGTAATCCGTCGCGACAGCAACGCCGAACGCGGCGCCATAGCGACGCAGCAGCGCGAGGTTCGCGGTGCGTTTGCGAGTGACGCTCGGCGATACAAGTGGTTCGACGAGCGGCAGTTGCAGGCTGACGCCAAGAAGCAGCTCGAGGCATTGTCTCCGGCCGCGCGCGATGCCGCCGCGCGGTCGATGGCCGAGTGGGCGCGGACGATCGAGAAGGACGGCCGGCTCCCGAAGGGCGCGACCGGGCGCCTGGTCATGGAGCTTGGCCGCCTGCCCGGCGACCTGCCGCAGAAATGGGAGCGCTCCACCCGCGCTGCGGTGGACGCGATCGACAGTCAGGTGGAGGATCGCCGGGTGGTGCGGTCCGCGAAGCGGCTGATGGATGAGCTCGGCCGGCTGTCGCCGTCGCTCGATATCGAACTCGACACCAAGACCCTGCCCGGCAGCGTCGCCAAGATGCGCACCCAGATGGACACACTGCGCAAGATGGCGACGGACAAGTCGCTGCCGAAGGAGATGCGGGAGGACGCCGAGCGCCAGCTCCCCGGGGTGAAGAAGGCCTACGACGAGTCGCTCACGCGCATGGCGTGGCGCATGGGCATGTCCGAAAAGGACGCGGGCACCTGGGCGCGGCGGGTCTCCCGCGCCGCACGGGAGACCGGTGACAGCGCCGACTCGGTGGACGTCCTTCGCAGGGAGGTAAAGAAGCTCACCGACGAGATGGGCACCTCCCGCGACCCGGTGAAGCGCCTCGAGGCGGCGTTCCGCGATCTCGGATCCACCGCCGCGCAGGCGAAGAAGCTGGCCGAGGAGGCGACGAAGGTTCCGCCGCCCGCATCCGGGCCGCTGATCGACGACCGCAACACGTTTGATCTTCCCTCGCTGCCGAAGCCGAAGCCGAAGCCGAAGCGCACCGGCGGTCCGATCAGGGCGTACGCCCACGGCGGCCCGATCGTTGACACGTTGATGTCGGGCGGCGAGGAGTACCTGCCGCCGGACGTCGCCTCCCGTTACCCGCCGGGGATCCTCGAGACGATCGCCAACGCGCAGCGCCCGCACTTCTACCGCCACGGCGGGCCGGTGGGCGGTCGCTACAACCTGGGCGGTCACATCATCCCTGGCCCGTCGGACCGCGACGGCACCTACGTGCCGGCCGAGGAAGGCGGTTTCGTTCTCACCGGGCATGGCCGCGAGCTGCGCGACGCGATGATGAACTTCGCGAAGGGCGGGTTCGTCGCGACCGCCTACGGGCCGCCGTGGGGCGGCATTCAGGGCCAGGGCGTTACCAAGACCGGTGTCGACCTGAAGTCGGGCCCGAAGCGCTACATCATCGCGGTCGACCCGTCGGTGATCCCGCTGCACACCCGCACCGGAGTGTGGCCCAACCCGTTCGGCTACCGCGGCAAGTTCGCCGCCGAGGACACGGGCGGCGCGATCAAGGGCAAGCGGATCGACTTCTACGACTGGCGCGGACGCGAGTCCCAGAACAAGTGGGGCCGCCGGACGGTCAGCGTCGGCACGTCAACGACCCGCGCCGATGGAAGCAAGGCGGCGACGCCCGGCTACTCCTACACGAAGGTCACCGACGACGTGAGGGGCATGGCCGCGCGCGACGCATATCGGCAGCGCGCCGTTCTGCGGACCCCCAACGTGGACGTGTCCGGCGTGTTCGACCAGGCCCGACAGAACGCCTACGACGCGGTCGCGCGGTCGCAGATGCTGAGCGAAATCGTCGAGGCGGGCCGCGTCAACATCGAGCGGCGCAAGGTCACCGTGGCCGGCGAGCGCGGACGCAAGGCGGACAGCGCCGGCGGCAGTGGTGGCCCCTTGCCGTCACGGTCGAAGGTCGTGGAGGCGGCACGTGATCTGAGGTCTCCGAACCTTCGCGGCGCCAACGCCGGAATGGGCGTCTACGGCCGCCTGGGCAAGTACTTCGGCCTGACGATTTCGTCAGGCCGTCGATGGGGCGCGGTCACCAGCTCCGGCAACAAGTCCGCCCACGGGGACGGCAGTGCGATCGACCAGTCGGGTAGCGCGGCGAACATGCTCCGCTACGCGCGGTGGCTCAGCTCAAGCGGTATCGCGCGCGGAATGGATCAGCTGATCCACACGCCGCTGGGGCACGGCTGGAACAAGGGGTCGAAGGTGCCGCTGTCGTTCTTCGGTCAAAAGGTCAACGACGACCATTACGACCATACGCATGCCGCCGACACCACACCGCCGCGGTTCCGCCGTGGCGGCCCGGTCGGGATTCGCCGCATGGCGACCGGCGGCCGGGTAGGGTCGACGTCGCGGATCGTGCGCGACACCGGACGCGCGATCAACACGAAGCCGGCCGCGGCGGCGCTGCGGTCGCTGTACGGCGCCGGGGTCCGTGAGCAGCGCCAGGTCACCGACGCACTCGAGCAGCTGCAGACCCTGCTCGGCGAGGCCAGCAAGGTCAGCGTCGAGCGCCTGGCAGCGCTGAACCGCGAGCTGGTGCGCGGCATCGACCGTACCCGCGCGAAGCGCTCGCCCGGCGGGACGGCGATCACGCGCGGCGAGGAAGCGCAGAACCGGCGCTCCCGGTCCGTGCTTGCGGAGGTGCAATCCGAGATCCTCAAGCGGGCCGCGTCACCCGCTCGCCGAGCTGACCAGCTCAGCGTCGCGATCGAGGATCAGCGCGCCATGATCGACCGGTCGATGCGCCGCGCCGACGTGGATCCCGAGTCGACCATCGGCCTGCAGCGGATGGGCCGGCAGACCGATTGGGAGAAGGCGCAGCGCGGCGTGCAGCTCGCCCGGCTGGAGCGCGCCCGCGAGATCGCCAGGAAGGCGGGGCGGTCGGGCCGCGAAACGGTGCAGGGCCTCGACGAGGAGATCAAGGCGCTCCGTGGCGACATCTCAGAGCTCGCGGTGCAGCAGGTCGAGAACGCCCGCGCCCAGGTCGCCAGCGCGATCGCCGACATGGAGCGCGCGGTCCAGGGCAGCGTCGACGCCGCCCAGTACCGCGTCGACTACAGCGGCGCGCAGATGGCCGAGTTCGACGCCTACCAGTCGCTGGGCCGCAACTCGGGCACCGCCGAGGGCATGATGCAGCGCGGCCACTACCAGCAGGCGCAGTACGGCCCGCTCGTGGAGCTGCGCGACACGCTGCTGCACCAGGCGTCGGTTGCCGCCCAGCTGCACGGCCAGGACTCCGAGCAGTTCCGCAGCGCGATGCAGTCCGCGCAGCAGGTCGCCGCCCAGGCGGTGCAGACCCTCGCCGACGGTGCCGAGCAGATCCGGCAGGCGTCGATGAAAGCCGTCCAGAACGTCGTCGACTACGCGGCGCACGGCTCGTCGATGTCCAGCATGGGACTGCAGGGCCTCGAGCTGCGCCAGCGCCTCGACAAGACCTACGACGGCGGAGGACACCAGCGCGCCGAGTACATCCGCAACAACGTGATCCCCGCCCTCGAGGCGGAACGCGCCGCGCTGGAGCAGCGCCGTGCCGAGAGCGAGCGCCAGGAAGCTGGCCAGACCGACAAGCCGTTGACCCGCGCCGACATGGAGGCGATCGCCGCGAAGCAGAACGAGATCCTGCAGGCGTCGCTGACGGCGCAGGAGGCGATCGAGGCGAACACGAACTCGAAGCGAACCGGCGGGTCTCTCGGCTTCGGGTTCGGCGGTGACGTGTACACGGACGTGCTACTTGACGGGGTGGGCGCATGAGCGACCCGACGTGGTACCCGGTCCGGTTCGGGCCGCTGCGATTCGCGTCGCTCGTCGGCCCGGAGACCGAATCGTTGGGTGACAAGCTCGAGGCGGTCGGATCAGCGTTGGTGCCTGGCGAGCGGGGTGCGACGTCCCGCCCGCTGACGCTCCCGGTGCGCGGATCTCTGCGCGAGGTCGACGATCGCGCAGCGGGGCTGCGGCTGCGTCGCCAGGTGCGCGCGCTGCTGGGCAACCGGACATGGCTTAGTGGCGGCCTGTACCTCGAGACGGGTGCCGATCCTGAGTCCCGATGCTGGCTGGCCGTCGGGTCGGGTGAGCTGGCCGGGAACGGTCGGGGGATCACGTTCGCCGATTGGCGCCTCGAGCTGGAGGCATACCGGGTTGGGAGTCCTGCAGAGGTGTGCCGTGGTCGCCGGATCGTGATCGCGGACCGTGCCCAACCGGGCGTCGCGTCGGACACCCGCCGGACGCTCTACACCACCGACCGTGCAGGTTGGGACATCGACGACGCGCCGCGCGCGTACCTGCCGGGGTCGATCAGCACCGTCCGGCAGCTCAACGAGCCATGGACCCACTACGCCGGCCCGTCGGTCGACGGGAGGCCGCTGTGGACGGAGGGCGCGGAGGACGCGACCGCTGGCGGGGTGTCCTGGTCGCCTGACCGTAGCGCCCTGCCGAGCCCGGTGGAGCGGGAGCCGCGCGTCGAAGAGCATGGCGAGGTGCGCGCGTGGTGGATGCCGACGCCGTGGTCGGACGTGGTCCCCACCGCCGTCGGTGATCGTGACCCGACCGTCTACGGCTGGGAGCGCCTGCTGGGCGCCGCGCACGACCCGGGCATCCGGGTGGCGATCGACAACGGCTGGTGCCGCCTGGTGTGGATCGGGACGGGGTACAACGACGGTGTCCAGCTGGAGCGTTGGGACGATGCCGACGGCGGCCGGTACGTGCCGGTCATCCGGCTTGAGCTGGGTGCCGACCCTACGGGGCACAGCGACATGCAGGTGATCGAGCTGACCCCGGAGCGGGCTGTGATCGCCCGGTATGTGGGCGGAGCGGAGTACCGGATGATCCTGCAGCGCGGATGGCCCGGCCCGCGGATCGAGGCGTACCCGCGCGGGACAGGGATCGCTGCACGCCTCGCGGTGCTGGATGCCATCACCCGCACGAACCTGGAGCCGGGCGTCGACCGGATCGAGCTCGGAGGCGAGGCGGCACTCGTTGCGCTCGCCACCGACGATGTCGACTGGGGCATCTCGTGGAACACGTGGAGCGTCTTTGGGCAGCCGGTCGTGGCGCAGTTCGACCTGCATCCGCCGCCCGTCATCGGGCCCGCGGATGCCGACGACGTCAAGCGTCTCGCCCGTTGGGACGTGCAGCAGCAGCCGATCCTGATGACGAGGTAACGGGCGATGGCCACCACAGTCCTTGGCGGCGACCGGCCGCTCACCCTGCTGGACGACACCGCGGTGACCGCACGGCACATCGTGCGCGCCGCCGAATCCGATCCCGGCGCCGTGGAGGTACTGCCCGGCCAGTGGTGGGCGCCGGCCCCCGGCAACGCCTTGGAGGGCGAGCAGGGTTGGGTATCGGCGAGCGTCGAGCGTCGACTGTCGGACCATGGGCTGCTCAGCTCGCTGACGTTGCCCAACGCGCCGGGCCCCGACGGGATCGAGCATCGCGAACGGTTCGCTGTGCGGTCCGGGCCGCGGTACAAGGCGGGGCACGAATGGGTTGAGCTCACCGATCGCGCGTCCCAGCGCGCACTAGCGGTGGAATCCCCCACCACCGCCCGGGTCGACGGGTCGACGGTCAACGTCTCCGGCGTCGACGCTGGTGCCCTCCCGTCCGGCTGGCGCGAGGGGAAGCTCGCAATGTGGACCGCGTCGGCACCACAGGACGTGGTCGATCACTACAGCCAGGCGCCCATGGCGGTCGTCGCCGACAGTTTCCTCCAGTCCCAAACGTCCGGCTGGACCCTCAACGGCGCGCCGACCCATCCGACCGCCTCGTCCCTTGGGCTCGCGTTCGCGCCCACATCCTCGGGCTCCAATGCCGCATCGAAGCCGGTGACCACCCCGACAGAGCCCGGTGGGTCATGGTCCGCGAAGTTCGAAGTTGTTCCGCACGCATTGCCACCCGCCGGGTACATGCAGTTCGGCTGCGGCACCCCGGCGGGTACCGTCTTCTGCGCCCTCTCCTACGCCAGCGGTGCGTGGAGCGTGTCGCTGTGGTCGGGGCCGTCGAGCCGGAAAGCGAACGTGCCAGCGCTGACAGCAGGTGAGACGACCGCGATCGAGATCATCGCCTCGAATGGCTGGATCTCATTGGTCGTTGACGGTGCCGTCGCGCTGCAGGTTCGCCGGGCCGGCGACGACCGTCCGACCAGCCTCGTCGCACTCGCGACCAACGGCGTCAACGTGACGTTGCGGCGTGCAGAGCTCAGGGCGCTGGTCCCGTTCCTGCGGCGAGCAGCCGCGGCGATCGACTATCGGCTGCCGGGCGCACCACCGCCCGGCGGACTGACGGGCGACTACTACCTCGAGACCGACACGTGGGCCAAGGCCGCCGGCGACTACGCCTCATTCTGGGCAACGGCGCTCGCCCCGGCGTCCGAGCCGTACGCGACGCGGGTCGATCCGCAGCTCCAGTTCGGCGCGGACGGCTGGATGCCACCCGGTCCGCCCGGGTGGCGCCAGTTTTCGGTGCGCTGGCACGGGGCGGTCTACCTGCCGCTCGCCGAGCGCGACGTGTGGTGCGGCCTCTACGGCGTCGCGGGACTGAACATCGTCGGTATGGCGCGTATGTGGATCGGGTCGACCCGTGCCGGCTCCCCCTACCTCGACAAGGCGTGGTCCGGTGAACAGCAAGCCCCCGGAAGCGGCGGCAGTCTCCGATCACATCTCGGCTCCAGCAAGTCGGGGTGGTATCCGATCGTGATCGAGTACGCGGCGGGAGCGACCGGAGACGCGCCGCGGATCGCCCTGACCAGCAGCACGGGCGCGTCGGCAACCCCCCAGGTAACGATCCCGTCTGCGCAGTTGTCTCCCTATGGCTGCTGGTCCGGCGACGTCGCCGGCGAATCGCACCGCGAGATCATCGATGCGGTGGCTACCGCGAGCGGCCTGCAATGGCGGGTACAGCCGTGCACGCTGGAGTCCGGGGAGTTCCCGGGCAGATTGGAGTTCGGGCGACCGCTCGGCCAGCAGACCGACTACGTTCTCGAGGAGCACGCGGCCACCGAGTACATGGCGGAAGTCGACGCGGGCGAGACGTGTAACCACATCCACGGAGACGGTGCTGGACTCGGCAAGGCGGACGGGTCCGACCGAGGATTGACGGTCGACATCCTCGACCCCGACGCCACGGACGATCCGTGGCTGACCACCCGATACGAGCAGCTACAGGACATCACGGAGCTCTCGCTGATGCAGCAGCGACTCGACGCACTGCTGGCGCTCTACTCCACGCCGCACGAGCAGGTGGCCGCCCGACCGAAAAGCTCATCCGACGAGCAGGTCTACGAGTGGGGTGACGCATTTCCCGCCGTCGGTTCGGTACGACAGATGCACTGGGAGCCCGGCGACGGGATCCGTCTGCACCTACCGTCGGTTGGCGTGAACGACCTGACGCCGCGGCAGATTGCGACGGTGCAGCAGACGCTGCGGCCGGCGGGCCGCGTCCCACCGGTACTCGGGTTCCGCCAGCGGCCGCGGCACCTGCGCGAGCGTCTGCGGACGCTGACACGGCAGGCGACCGTTGGTCGCCGCAGCTACCAGGGGCAGTTGGCGATGATCACGGGCTCCAGCGGGTCAACGTCGACGACCATCGCCCCGGACGGCTACAGCCGACTGGGGTTGCCGTCGCGCGGGATCGTGCGGGTCGAGCTGCGGATCGTCGGGATGAGCGGGTCCGCCCAGATCGAGGTACTTGGTGTCGCGACCGGGATCACCGCCACCCGACCGGGCACCTACGACGTCACCGCCTGGGTGCCGCCCGGCGCAGCCGAGGCCTATGCCCGCCTGACCTCGCCCACGGGCGTCTACAACATCCAGCTCGTCGCAACGTTGGCCATCTAGAGCGCAGGGGCCAGTCCGACAGGGATCAGCGCGTCGCGCCACGCCGCCGCCGCGACGATACAGAGCACGATCGCAGCGTGTTGACTCCGAACCGGCCCCAGAACGGCGCGTCGTGAGTGCGCCCCTCGGATCCGATTTCGACCGCCGAGGCGTGGCTGTTGCGCATCCTGTCGCCGACGGCCGGCCTCGGATTCGCGGCATGGCTGATCGCCAGTCGATCCCTCTCAGCCGAGGGGGTCGCGCTAGTGCTGGGCCTCATCACCGCTCGACCACTCGCCGGGGCGATTGCACCCGGCTCCCGCGATGCGTCGTCTACCCGCGGATCTTCGCCACCTGGGGACTGATCGCCGTCGTGTCTGCCGTCGCGCGCATCACGGGGGTCTCATGATCCGGTCCAAGGTCCGGCGCTGGGGCCGGCTGGCGTGGGGCCTGTTCGTGATCGCCATCGCCTTCTACGCGCTGTGGCAGCAGGACCGCCGCGGCGACCGCGGCGACCAGGTCTCTGCCGAGCGCGATGCCGCGCGCGCCTACCAGCGATGCGAGCAGCAACGCCCGACGATCCTCGTGGTCTCCGTCGCGCTCGACACGTTCCCGCCACTACGCCAGGCGGTCCTCAAGGAGTATCCCGGCGCCCTTGAGCGCGGGCGCCTGACCGTTCCGGACTGCGCCGGGACCTACCCCACCGGTGCGGCGGTCTCGCACCGCTACCCCGATCTCACCCCGACCCGGAGTACCCCATGACCCGCAAGGTTCGCGTCGCCCTCGTCGCGCTCGCGCTCGCCGCCGTCGCACTGCTCGCCGCGGTGCTCGGCATCGACCTGCCCACCAGCAGCGACCAGCCGGACCGCGAAGCGATCGTCACGCAGCCGCTCGCGCCGGCCGCGATCGCCGACCCCGCCCAGCCCGACACCATCGAGATCCCGGCCGACGACCTCGAGCAGGCCAACGAGGCGCTCGACGATCACCAGGACGCCCGCGACGAACGACCGGCCGGCGTCCCGCCCGCGGAGCTCGACGCCGGCGCCCAGCAGCAACGCGACGCCGCGCGTGAGGATCAGCTACCGCCGACCGCGCCGCTCGCCGCGCCCGCGCAGGCTGGCTGCAGTTCGGCGTTCGTGCGCAACTACAGCTCGCGTGGTGGCGTAGCGCCGCGGATCATCGTCCCGCACTACACCGTCTCCGCGAACCGGCCGGGGTGGGGCGACGTCAACGCCGTCGTCGGCTGGTTCAACCAGGCCCGCTCCGGCGCGAGCTCGAACTATGTCGTCGACGACGAAGCGCACTGCAGGTACATCGTGCGCGAGTCCGACAAGGCGTGGACGCAGGCCGGGTTCAACCCGTGGGCAATCTCGATCGAGATCATCAACACCGGCAAGGAGGGGCGCCTCACGTCCGCCGCCGGCTACCGGCGGCTCGGCCAGATCATCAGCGACTCCGCGGAGCGGTGGAACATCCCGCTGCGCCAGGGCGCCATCGTCGGCTGCCGCGTCACCCGGTCGGGGATCATCGACCACGGCCGCCTCGGCTCCTGCGGCGGCAACCACCACGACATCGCGCCTTACCCGCTGCAGCCCGTCATCGACGCCGCGATCGCCCATCGCCGCGGCACGACGTCGACCGCCGACCCGCGCTACCGGCTCCTCGTCGCCGGCGAGCGCAAGCACGTCGACGAGCTGCTGTACCGCCGCCGCGTCGCCAACCGCAACGGCGGCTGGTCGAAGGTCGCGCCGCTGCACCTCGCGCGGGCCAGCGCCTCCCGCAAGTGGATCCGGCAACGGCTGCGCGTCATCGGCGCCGGCTCCCAGGCCAACCGGCCGAAGCGCCGCGCCTACCTGCGGAAGGTCGAGAGCCGGCCCGCGCTACTGCAGCCCTGACCGCGGACTAGCGGAGGTGTCCGAGCCGCTCCAGCGCGGCGACGGACGCAGCTGCGCTCGCCTTCCAGGATCGACGGATCGGTCCTGGGAGGTTGGGGGAGTTCCACGAAACGGTGACCGGGGTGCCCCGCCCGCTGTCGATGTAGAGCTGCTCAGCGAGCTCCTCGATGATCTGCACTCGCCGTCCGGGCCCCATGCGAACGTATGTTCCCATCTGGGATGATCAGTCGCGAGTCTCCAGTGCGTAGCGGTCAGCCAGGACCAGGATGACTGTGTCGGCAAAGTGATCCAGCGCAGACCCGCCCCTGTCGGTTGCGCATGACGAGCTGATCTCTTCGGCAAACGTCTCCTCGGTGAACCGCGACTCGTTGCCCTCCAGGCCCTCATACACCGCGTCGGTGATCTCCTCGAGGAAGTCACCCGGAGCGGCAAGCCAATCCGTACAGGCGATGTCGTCGGGGGACCCCGAGGTCTGTGCCCCCCTTAGATCCAGCTCCCGCTTGATCTCGCCTGCGACTCCGCGCAGCCCCGCCTGATGCTCGGCGGGCAGCGCCGCGATTCCCGTCTTCGACGCGTCGCCGTCGAGGCGATCGAGCGCGGCGGAGCGGGTGTCGGGTGCCTCGGCCGCCTCACTCGTCGCCTCGGCAGGCGCGGGATCGGCGGTGACGGCCGGCGCCGGGCGGCCCTCCCCGCAACCTGCGAGCGCGAAGGCGATGACTAGGGCTGTCGCTGGCGTCCGGAGCATGGCGGCAGCTTACGCTGTTCCACACGCCTGTGTCTGCAAGGTCTCGTGCGGATCGCTATCGCCCGTTGACATTGCGAGAGTGTGCCTGGTGCGATCGGGCTCTCGCTCGGTTCGACTGGGGGTGTTGGGTGGGGGTGGTTGATCGAGCGATGTGGACGGCGCTAAGGGCATTCGCCCGTGGCTGGCGCCTAGAGCGCCTCAGCCCGCGGTGCGCTGCGATGCTCGCCCAGATCGAGGCGCTGGCGTCTTCCGAGCTGCTCGAGTCCCAGCGACTACGGCGCCGACTATCGCCTCCTGAGTCGCGGTCAGCTCGACGTCGCCGCCGCCGCCGCTGATCGCCCGCAGGATCGCGAGCACATCGTCCCGGGTTTCGAGAAGGGTGTCGAGCTTCGACTCGATGCGAGCGAGGTGCGGGTCTAGTACCGGGGCGTCCGTGAGGAAGTCCTCAATCGGTCGCTGAGCAAAGGCCGCGACCTTCCGCGCGCTGTTCTCGGAGATTGTTGCGCCGCCCATCCAGCCACTAACCGATCGTGGCGAGACGCCAATCAGTCGGGCAGCTTCGTCTTGCGCGAGACCGCGCTCTCTCATGGTGCGACGCACGACGTCGAGCACCAGCTCGCTGTCGACACGTTGGGGGATCATGGGCGAAATGTAACCGTATATGCGCGCAGACTGCGCGCACTCGCAACCATACGTTGCGCGCAATTGCTGGTTGCGCTACGCTGCGGGCAGATGGAAGCGGCAGGTCAGACAACGAAGCGCCGGCCGAAGCCCCACGTCTCGCTGCGTCTAAGTCCGTCGATTCACCAGGAGCTGCAGCGCCGCGCCTCGGAGGAGAACCGGTCGATGGTTCAGCACGTCGTGGAGCTCGTGAAGGCCGATGCCAACGCCAACAAGAAGGACCCCGCGGCGTTGTCGCGCCCGGGGTCGTGATCCACATCCAAGAAGGGGATGCAGATGCCCGAGAACTCTACCGACCTTGACGGCCCGAGCCCGCGCGAGTCGCTGCTGGTGACGCGTGCGGACGGCACGGCGATCCTGTTTGCCGGTGCCGCGGCCCGCGTGCTGCGCGGCGTGCTGCAGGACGCCGAGTCCTACAACGCGGACGTCGCGGTCGACCGCGAAGGTGCCGCGGTCCGCGCACGGTGCGCCGACGCGCTTCGCGGCTGGATGACCGGCGACACGCCCGACAGCGAGGTCGACCAGGCGTTCGTCGCCATGAGCGAGCTGCAGGTCTTCCTCGAGGAGATCGGCGAGGAGGTCCCGTGCTGACCACCTGGATCCTGATCGGTGCGGCGGCGACCGTCGCCTGGACGGGCCGCAAGCCCGTCGCCGCGCTCCTGTGGGATGGCGTCGCGCGCTTCCGGCGCCCGCGGCAGCTCGAGCTGGTCGTGCCGCCCCGCCTGGACCGCTGGGCCGAGCTCGACGCGCCCGCTCGTGATGGGGGCGTCGAGTGGTAGCCATGCCGCGAGAGGTCGTTGCGACCGGCGAGTTCCGGATCGTGTCCGCCAGCGCGAGCGACCCTCGGCGCGGCGACGTGTTCGGGATCCGCAGCACGCGGATGTTCATCGAGTGGTCGCTGATCCTGGAGCACACCGGCGACCGCGGCCGGCACGCCGGAACGATGGTCACCCGCGAGGGCACGACCCTCACGGTCGACCAGCTGATCCGCGGCGACGTCGACAACTACGGCCGATTCAAGCGGGATAAGACCCGATGAGGGCTGTCGTCGTAGACATCCGGTCGGCACGGTCTCGCCGTGCCGCCGCGCCCGGTCGCGCCCTGCGGCGAACCGCCGGCAACGTCGACCCCGTCGCGGTGGCCCGTCGCTCCGCCGCGGGGGAGCCGCTGCTCACCACCGCCGAGCTCTGCCGCGACCTGCAGGTCAGCGACCGTGAGGTGCGCCGCTGGCGCCACGAGGATCCGCCGGTTCCGTCGATCCCGGTAACCGAACGCTGTGTGCGCTACTTCCTGGCCGACGTGCTTGCGTGGCGCGCCGGCCGCGGCGGCCAGATCGGACAGGCGTCGTGAGCGTCGACGACTACTTCACCAAGGGCGGCAAGCGCCGCTGGCGGGTGCGCGTCTACAACCCGCACACGAAGAAGGTCGAGCACGTCGGCGTTCGGGACACGAAGAAGCTCGCCAAGGCCCTCGAGGTGAAGGCGATCGCCAAGCTGACGCCGCTGACCGTCGAGCAGATCACCGTCAACCGGTGGCGCAAGCTCTGGCTGGAGACCCATCCGGTTGGCGAGAGCACCAAGAAGTGGCACGAGGAGCGCACCCGCCGGTTCGCTGACGAGTACGGCGAGAAGCTGCTCGTCGATATCGGCCGGCCGTTCGCGCTCGAATGGCACGCCCGACACCCGAGCACCACCCAAGTGCTGTCGGCGATGTGGGCGGCGGCGATCGCGAAGGACCTCGCCGAGGTCCAGCCGTGGCGCGGCCTGACCGCGCGCGGTCCCGGTCGCAAGCTGCTGCCCGGTTGGCTTGTCGAGCAGGACGTCGCGGACCTGGCGACCGCCGCGCTCGAGGTGCACCAGGGCCTCTACGGCGTCGTGGCCCGCGCGATGATCCTGACCGGCGCCTACGTCGGACTGCGACCCGGCGAGCTGGCCGGCCTGCAGTGGCCGGACGTGCGGTTCGACGCTGGCCGGATCCACGTCGAGCACCAGGCCAACGCCAAGCTCCGCCGGCTCACGCTGCCCAAGCACGAGAAGACCCGTGTGTCGGTGATGCCCCCGATCGTCGCCGAAGCGCTCTCGTCGCTTCCGCGCCTACACGCGAACCTGGTCTTCCCGACGCCGCGCGGCGCCATCCACTGGCCCAACGCACGGGACCGCCTCTGGCACCCGATCCGCGCTGCGGTTGGCCGGCCGCGGATGGTCATGCACGAGCTGCGGCATTACACCGCGACGTGGCTCCTCGAGCACGGCGTCTCGGATTCCGACGTCGCCGACCAGCTCGGCCATCAGGACGGCGGCGTGCAGGTGCGCCGCACCTACGACCACCACCGTGTCGAGCCTGCGCTCGAGCGCGTCGCGGCTGCGCTGAACGCCGTCCCCACCCTCGAGCTGCCGGCCGCCGCCGGGGCCTGACCCGAACTTTTTCGCTCCCGGAGCTGTCATTCAGATGTCATCGAGCACCCAAATCCCCCGCCCCGGCGGCTGTGGGGACCTTGTCCCGCAGTCCCCTCCGCCGACCGGACGTCGGCGGACCAGCCCGGCAGAGACGGCAGATCCGGTCTCTGCCGGGGCCCGAGCTGATCGGGCCCCCGGCAGAGCGGACGGCCGCCGGCGGTCAGCTAGTCCGTGGACCCACGAAGGTCAACGCCGATGTAGGTCTCGCGCTGCGGGTCGGCGGGCGCGTCGCTGTTCCACAGCGCGAGCATGTCCGGTTCAGCATCGTCCGGCATCTGGAAGAGGAGCTTCACCGTCGCCTTGAACCCCGGCTGGACGTCCTCGCACGTACCACCGTCCGCAACATCGATCGTGCGATCGTCGATGTCGAAGTTGCGATACTCCCCGTCAACGAGAACGGCTCCGCGATCTCCGCAGAAGTTACGTGCGCTCGTGCTTGTGTTGTTCTTCCACGTCACGGTTGCGATGTAGAACGCGGCGTCGTCGTCTCCCGTGATCGGATCCGAGAACTCGCTGACCGGAACGGACGACACGCGATCGAACGACTCGACCTTGAACGTCATGTCATCGTCGGTGGCCGCCTTGCCGATCCGCGTGACCTTGCGGTCCCCAGCCTCATCGGCGGCATCTGCTTCACCGTCAGCGGACGCGTCTGGTGCGTTGGTCTCGGAGTCGCCACCTGTCGCCGGTTCGGCCTGCTCCGTCTCGGTGCTGGTATCCCAGTCTGCTGGTTCGGCGTTGTCGCCTGAAGGGTCATCGGCCGCGTCGCTGAGGGCCGTTTCGTCCTGGCTGTTGCCGTCGTTACCAGCTCGGTCGACCACGCCGAGCGCGACGGCGCCGGCGAACGCAAGGACCGTGAGCACGCCGGCGATGACCCGCTGACGTGCGGGCGTACCAGGCAGGGCGGTGGCTCCCCATACGGCGAGCGACGCCGAAGCGACGATCACGAGCACCAGGCCCCAGCCGATCGAGATGCTGAACCACTCGTTCGTGCTGTCGTTGCCCGAAAGGAAGTGAATCGCGTCGCCGAGGCCGATTCCCCCGGCGATGATCCCGCCGGGGAGGGCGAGCCAAGGTACCCGACGAACCGCGATGAGCACGCCGAGGGCCGCGGCGATGGCGAGGGTGATCCAGCCGTCTCCGCCGCCCGTGGTGCCGGCGACTGACCACGGACCAGCGGTGACCCAGGTGCCGATCGACCCGACGGCCATGGCGACGGCTGAGGCGAGGCCCCAGGCGAGCCGCCGATCGATCGTGATGCTGCCGGCTGGGGGCTTCTCGACGGGCGCTGGTTCGTGTGTGCTGCTCATGCCACGGCAGCCTACGCGAACGGTGTACGGGTGGACGCGTCAACCAGCCGCGAAGATAGCCCGCTAGGGCGCGGACCGCAGGATTCTTCTGCCGGCTTGGAACGCCACCCGGCGGGGCGGCGTTGCTCGTTCGGCCCTACAACCGGGCCTTGTGGTCGTGCCCGTCGAGACGTTGCGGGCTCCGCCGGTGGAAGGGTGGACACCAAGTCCCCGTATGCGCCCCGACCGGTATCCCGCTGGGCGTCGTTTCACGTTCCACCGCATGGGTACGAAACTGACGTGACCCCGGTTACGCCCGACGCCCCTTCGCACGCGAGCAACCGCCCGTTCGTGCCGATCCTCACGGCCCGGCTGCGACGATCGGCACGACCGATCCGTCCGCTGGTCTCAAGCGGCTTTCCGGCCTAGGCTCGTCGTATGGCTTGGAACGTCGTGATCGCCGGTGGAGGCTTCGGGGGGTTCGAGGTCGCGCGCAAGCTCGAACGGATGCTGCCGCGGCACAGCGCGCAGGTGACGCTCGTCAGCGACCAGAACTACCTGCTCTACACGCCGCTGCTGCCGGGGGCCGCCGCGGGGACGCTCGAGCCGCGGCACACGGTGGTGCCGCTGCGCGACCAGCTCTGCGACACGAACCTGCGGCTCGGCACGATCACCGGAGCGGATCCGGCCCGCCAGGTCGTCCGGCTGACGACCGGCGACGGCCGCGAGGACGAGCTGCGCTACGACCACCTCATCGTCTCGGTCGGATCGGTCTCGCGGACGCTGCCGATCCCCGGCCTGGCCGAGCACGCCTTCGGGATGAAGACGCTGCCCGAGGCGATCGCGCTGCGCAACCGACTGCTCCAGAGCCTGGAGATCGCCGAGGGGATCGACAACCCGGCCGATCGCGAGCCGTGGCTGACCTACGTCTTCGTCGGCGCCGGCTACGCCGGGCTGGAAGGGCTGGCGGAGCTGCAGGACTTCGCGACCGACCTGCTCGACGTCTACCCGCGCTGCCGCCTCCAAGGCGTGCGGTTCATCCTCGTCGAGGCGCAGGCCCGCGTGATGCCGGAGATCCCGTCCTCGTTGGCCGACTTCGCGATCGACGAGCTGCGGGCCCGCGGGATCGAGGTCCGCACGAGCACCACGATCGACCGCCTGACCGAGGAGTCCGCCACGCTCTCGTCGCGCACCGGCGAGAACGAGGACACGGTCGAGGAGCGGGTGCCGACCCGCACCGTCGTCTGGACCGCCGGGGTCAAGCCGAGCCCCGTCGTCAAGCGGCTCGGCCTGCCGCTCGACGAGCGCAGCGGCCGGATCGTCGTCGACCGCCAGCTCCGGGTCGAGGGCGTCGACGGGGTCTGGGCGATTGGCGACGCCGCCCACGTGCCCGATCCCCGCGACCTGACGCGACCCGCCCCGCCGACCGCCCAGCACGCGATCCGTCAGGGCCGCACCGTCGCGCACAACGTCGCCGCGGCGCTCTCGGGCGGTCGGGCGCGGACGTTCAACTACAAGACGCTCGGGGTCTTCGTCGACCTCGGCCACGGCAAGGCCGTCGCGTCGACGCTCGGCCTGCGCTGGCGCGGGGTCCCGGCCTGGTTCCTCGCCCGCACCTACCATCTCGCCTCGATGCCGGGCCTGACCCGCAAGATCCGCCTGATCGCCGACTGGACCGTCGGCCTGTTCTTCGGCCGCGACGGCGCCGAGCTCGGCCGGCTCGGGCACCCGGGCAAGCTCGACACGCCCGACCAGCTCGCCGCGGCCCAGCACGCCGCCGAGGACGCGCCCGGCACGGGGGACGATCGCCCCGACGCGCCCTAGAGCGGACAGCGGCCGTCGCGTTCCGGACGCGGAGCGCCGACGGGGACCGACGGGTCGCGGGGCGCGAACCCCGAGACGGCCGCCCTACCGGTCGTAGGGCGTCAGCGGCAGCGACTTGTTGGTGATCAGGCGGATCAGCAGGTTCGCGTAGCTCGGGTCGGTCGCGTAGCCCGCCTTGGCGATCGCGCGCGCGAAGTTCGCCGGGTCGTCCGAGTGCTTGAACGCGGGGGCGTAGCGGCTGTTCTCGCGCAGGAACATGCCGTGGTCGTAGAACGACTCCTGCATCCCCCGGTACATCCGGAACTGGCCGATCTGCCGGACCAGGCGCTTGCCCTCCGACTCGTAGGTCGGCTTGTGGACGCAGCCGACCGCGGTCGACTCCCAGCGGAAGATCCCGTCGTCCTCGTCGACGACCCGCGCCTTGATCCCGAAGTAGTTGTTGGCGCCCGCGGTCAGCGTGCCGGACGCCGACTCGAGGATCGCCTGGGCGAGCGTGACCGAGGCGGGGACGCCGGTCCGGGCGGACGACGCGCGGGCCAGCGGGCCGGCGGCCTTCACGAAGGCGGCCCGATCGGCGGGGCCGTCGACGAGCGGCACGGTGGCGGTCGACGAGCACCGGCCCTGCTGCGGGTTGTCGCCCTCGGGCTTGCCCGGGTTCGGCCAGCCGCAGTACGGCGCGACGAGCGCGGTCTTGACGACCTCGACCGAGGCGTCGGCGACGTACCCGGTCCTGCCGTTGGAGAGCTTGATCCGGTTCCAGATCCGCGAGTGACCGTACTTCCCGGACGCGACGCCGGCGTTGACCTGGCAGATGATCCGGATCGCCTGGTTGCGGCGGACGGTGCCGACGTAGCTCGCGCGCCCCGGGGTGCGCCGGACCTTCAGGCCGCTGCCCGACTTCAACCGGATGTAGCCGGTCGAGGACGACTTCGAGGAGGTCGCCCGCGACGTGGTCGGCTTCGACGACGCCTCGGTCGTCGTGGTTGGCGCGGTCACGGTGCTCGGCGCCGCGCCGCCGGTACTGGCGTGCGCCGCGCTGGGCACCGCGATCGCGCCGACGGCGAGGATCGCGCAGGTCGCCAGGGGAGCGGTGGCGTGACGAAGAAGCATCATGAGGGGAAACCCGTGGTCGTCGGCATGGTTGCGGTCGGCGTGACGTTTCCGTGCGGCATCGGACGGAGAGATGGCCGCCGCACCGCCGGCGGCCCGGATGCAGGGCCCTAGGGTACGACGGACGCTTCGGTCCCGTGCTGCCAGTCCCGGTGGAGCTTGCCGTACATCCCGCCCCGGGCCAGCAACTCTTCGTGCGTGCCCTGCTCGGCGACCCGTCCGTCGGCGACCACGACGATCAGATCGGCGGCACGGATCGTCGACAGCCGGTGGGCGATCACGATCGCCGTACGGCCCTCCAGCAGGGTGTGCAGCGCCCGTTCGATCCGCCGCTCGGTCCGCAGGTCGACGTTGGCGGTCGCCTCGTCGAGGACCAATATGGCGGGCCCGCCCGCCACCCCCGCAGCCTCGCCCGCCGGGCCTCCGATTCGGTCGTCGGCGCCCGAGGGCTCCCCGCTGACCAGGGCCCGCGCGAACGCGACGAGCTGCCGCTGCCCGGCCGAGAGGTTCGACCCGCGCTCGCCGACCTCGGTGTCGAGCCCGCGGGGCAGCGCCTCGATCGCATCGCGGGCGCCGATCTGGTCCAGCGCGCGCACGACGTCGTCGCGGGTCGCGTCGGCGCGGCCGAAGGCGATGTTGTCGGCGACGCTGCCGCTGAACAGGAAGCTCTCCTGCGGCACGATCCCCATCCGGTCGCGCAGGTCGTTCTGTCGCAGGTCGCGCAGGTCGACGCCGTCGAGCAGCACGCGGCCCTCGACCGGGTCGATGAACCGGATCGCGAGCTTGGCGAGCGTCGACTTGCCGGCGCCGGTGGCGCCGACCAGCGCCACCGTCGCCCCGGCGGGGATCGTCAGGTCGATGTCGCTCAGCACCTGACTCGGAGCCCGCCCACCCCCTCGCCCCCCGTCTGCGACCGCGGGGCCGTACGAGAACGAGACGTGCTCGAATCGCAGCTCGCCGCGCAGCGGGTCGGGCATCGGCCGCGGGTGCTCGGGGTCGACCAGGGTCGAGCGCTGCTCGAGCAGCCCGCTGATCTTGTCGAGCGCGGCCATCCCGGACTGGAACGTGGTGTAGACGTTGGAGAGCTCGGCGATCGGTCCGAAGAAGTTGTCCAGCGCGGTCACGAAGCCGACCAGCACGCCGATCGTCACCGCGCCGGTCAGCGCCTCCCCGCCGCCGACCAGCAGCACGATCACGATCGCCGCGGTCGACAGGTACTCGACCGCGGGGAAGTACGCCGCGTTCAGGTAGACCGTCTTCATGTTCGCGGCCCGGTTGTCGTCGTTGAGCGCGTTGAAGCGGGCGATGTGCCCCGCCTCGCGCCCGTACGAGCGGACGATCCGGACCCCGGACAGGGTCTCCTGGAGCTGCGCGGTGATCGCGCCGATCGTCTCGCGGGTGCGGGCGAACGCGTCGACCGACGCCAGCCGGAAGGCGAGCGACCCGAGCAACAGGATCGGGATCGTCGTGAAGGTGATCAGCGCCAGCTTGACGTCGAGCGACAGCAGCACCGCGATCGAGCCGACCAGCAGCAGCAGCGAGCGGACGAGCGTGACCAGGCTCGACGAGATCATCTGCTGGAGCGCCTCGACGTCGTTGGTCATCCGCGAGACGAGCACGCCGGCCCGCTGCCGCTCGTGGAACGCCACCGGCATCGTCAGCAGGTGGCGGAAGATCCGCTCGCGCAGGTCGCTGAGCAGGCGCGCGCCGAGCCAGCCGACGGTCCGGTCGAGCACCAGGCTGGCGCCGAGACCGACCAGCGAGATCCCGACGAAGCCGACGACCAGCCAGGTCAGCCGGTTGAGGTCGCCGTCGGAGAGCCCGTCGTCGATCGCCCGCTGGACGAGCGGAGCGGGGGCGAGCAGCGCGCCGGTCGATAGCAGCATCGCGACGGCCAGCACGGCGAGCTGGGGGCGGTACGGCCGCAGCATCGAGAACAGGCTGCGGATCCGCCGGCTGCGGCCCTTGGTCGCTGCCTGCCGCCGCCGGACGTCGGCCAGGAACCCGCTCATGCGTCGACCTCCGTCGGGCGCTCGTCGCGGGTCAGGAAGACCTGATCGGCCAGGCCGTAGGTGACGATCTCGCGGTACAGCTCCGACCGCTCCGACAGCTCCTCGTGGTGGCCGACGTCGACGACGCGCCCGTGGTCGAGTACGACGACCCGGTCGGCGAGCAGCACGGTCGACAGGCGGTGGGCGATCACCAGCGTGGTGCGGCCCTGCATCACGGTCTGCAGGTGCCCGGTGATCCGCTGCTCGGTCGACGCGTCGACGTTCGACGTGGCGTCGTCGAGCACCAGGATCCGCGGGCCGCGGGGACGGACCTCGCGTCCGTCGACGCTCTCCGCCGCCGGCCCCGCGAGGATCGAGCGGGCGATCGCGATCCGCTGCCGCTGCCCACCCGAGAGCGTCAGGCCGCGCTCGCCGACCACCGTGTCGTAGCCGTCGGGCAGCGCCTCGACGAAGCCCGCGGCCTCGGCCTGCTCGGCGGCGCGGCGGATCTCGTCGCGACTCGCGTCGGGGGCGGCGTAGGCGATGTTCTCGGCGATCGTGGCGGTGAACAGG
>JADKLW010000126.1_pt1 | contig 42793 bp, 39 predicted proteins | sample 8641881 | NCBI WGS metagenome assembly JADKLW01 (sample SAMN16272185, study PRJNA661076) | feces metagenome | isolation source: fecal sample from diarrhoea affected cattle B | host: Bos taurus | place: South Africa: Lokaleng Village, Mahikeng | collected 2019-09
CAGCGGCCTGCTCGGCCGGCACATGCAGCGAAGTAATGTAGCTTGCCGGCGCATCGACCAACGCCGCCGGACTGAGCACGGCAAAGAAGTTCGTCTGGAAGGAATCCCAATCCACTTCACGCAGTCCGACCACGGCCACCTTGACGTCACGGCCTGCTACGTCGAAGGTCAGCGTGTCGCCAACGGCGATACCCAAGGTAGCTGCAAGGCCGGTCTCCAGGGAAGCCTCGTGAGCCTGGGGATCAAGCCATCGGCCGGCCGTCGTCTCGTTGCTGTCCGGCAATGTATCGGTGTAGGACAGATTGAATTCCCGTTTGGCCATGCGCTGCGCGCGAGCATCCTTGTAGTCGTCGGCATTGACCGCCTTGTCGCTGATCGCCACCAGCCTGCCCCGTATCATCGGCGAGAATGTCACTGCCTGCAGGCCCTCTTCCTTTAAACGGGCCTGTACGCTGCTGCGCTGTTCTGGCTGGATATTGATCAGAAAGGTGTTGGGTGCATCGGGTTCCAGGCTGCCTTGCCAGCCCTGCAAGAGATCGGTGCGCGTGATCGCCAGCAACAGCAATATCATCAAGCCGGTCGACAAGGCACACAGTTGCGTGACGGTCAGGCCACGGCGGCGCACCAGGCCTGCCAATGCAAAGCGCAAGGCGGCATGGCCGGCCGCGCGATGCCTCAGGCGGCCCAGGACGGCCACCAGCGCATGGGCGGTCAGCGCAAACAAGACGAGCGCCACGGCGAATCCGCCCGTCACCACACTGCTTAAGCGAAGGTCGCCTGAAATCCAGACCGTCAACGCGAAGAAAGCAGCGACCCCGAAAGCATAAGAGGGCCAGCGGCGCAACGGCGGCCCCGCATCATCACGACGCAGGACCCGGGCGGGCGCCACCTTGGGCAGCGCCGCCAGCGGGGGCAAGGCAAACCCCATCAGCAGCAATAAACCCGCGGCCAGACCCTGCCAGACTGGCTCGAGCGTGGCCGGCGGCAGCGAGGTATCCAGCCAGGCAGAGACAACCAGTACCAGGCCTTCGTGCACGGCAAAGCCCGCCAGCGCACCCACCGCACTGGTGATCAAACCCAGCGCCAGAAACTCCACCCATAGCGAAATGCCCAGCTGTCGCCGGCTGGCGCCCAGGCAGCGCATCACCGCAATACCATCCCGGTGGCGCAAGGTATATCGACGCGTTGCCAGGGCAACCGCCACGGCCGCGATCATCACGGTCAAAAGAGCGACCAACTGCAGGAATTGCTCCGCGCGGGTCAGTGCGCTGCGTAACTGTGGGCGGCTGGTTTGCGGCGTGGAGATCGTCTGGCCATCGACTACCTTCTCGGAAATCCAGTCCTGGTAGCGCTGCACTTGGGCGGGTGATCCGGCCACCAACAACTGATGACGGACGCGGCTGCCCGTCGCGACCAGTCCGGTTGCGGGCAGGTCCGACATATTGATCATGATGCGCGGCGCCACATTCACAAACTCCATGCCGCGATCTGGCTCGTAGGTGATGATGCGTGCAACGGTGAAGCTCGCCTCGCCCAGCGTGACGTCCTGGCCTGGCTCTATGTCGAGCTGATTCAGCAATTGGGCGTCCGCCCAGGCGGTGCCGGGCGCCGGAATGCCATCTGCAGGGTGGGCAGCACCGGATGGGTCCGTCCCATCGACTGTACGCAGTTGCCCGCGCAAGGGGTATCCGGGAGACACCGCCTTCAAGGACGCCAGTTGCATGGTGCTATCGGTGCCCGCCATGGAGGGAAACTGGACGGTTTGCGCTGTCGTCAAGCCAAGCTCGAGGGCACGCTGACCGAAAGGGCTGGGTATGGGATCCGCGGAACGCACTGCAAGGTCTGCCCCAAGCATTTGTGCTGAGTCGCGCTCCAGCGCCCCGCCAACACGGTCGGCAAGAAAACCCACACTGGTCACTGCTGTTACAGCGGTCACCAGGGCCAGCGCCAAGAGCCGTAACTCGCCCGAACGCCAGTCCCGCCTCAATGACCGCAGTCCGAAGCGCACTATAGAAACGATACCTGCATGCATGGTTCAGACCTTAATCAGCAATAGCACCATGATAACAAGCAGCATGCATGCAAAAGCGAGCTTGAGCCGGGGCTCGGGCAATGCGTAAGCCAGCCTGACGCCATAAGGAACAAGAAATATGCTGCCCACTGCCAGCGGCAGGCCCAGCAACCAATCGGCCTGACCATGGGCGGCATAGGTGATCAGCGCGACAATGGTTCCCGGAATAATCATCGTCAAGGCCAGGCCCTGCGCGCCGGTCTGGGTCAAGCGAAAAACTGTCGTCAGGATGGGCACAACCAGCACCGAACCTCCGACACCGAATATGCCACCCGCCATGCCCGCGATCATGCCGATCAGCGCGAACCATCCCTTATGGAAATCCTGGGTCTTGCGACGCGGCTTGGGTCCACCTCCGGCGGCTGGCCGCCATTGGCTCTGCACGATGTAGAAGATCGCAATGAACAGAACAAAGCCGGTATAGATCAGGCGCAAGCGCGACGGATCCAGTCCGAGTGCAATCTGGGCGCCTATCCATGTACACACGATGGATCCGGCAGCACCGGCAGCTGCCGCCTTGAGGTCGATCTTGTCTTGTTGATTGTACTGACGAACCGTCATGAGCACGGCGGGCAGAACCATGATCAAGGCCGTACCCTGCGCAGCTTGCTGATCCATATTCATGATCAGGCCCAGCAATGGAATGGCCAGTAGCCCACCGCCTATACCGAGGACTCCGCCCGTAAAGCCGATCAACGCCCCCGACATCAGGCAACCCAGCACAATCACATACCACGCCAAACGCAGTCCCCTCAGTGGCCTTCGCGCAGACGCGCGAGAGCAGCATCCACGCGATCGACGGCCCAGATCTCCAGGCCCTCTATGGGTAGTCGCGGCGCATTGGCACGCGGGATCAGCGCGAGGCTGAAGCCCAGCTTGGCGGCCTCGCGCAAGCGCTCCTGGCCGCGCGGTGCGGGTCGTATCTCGCCGGCAAGACCGACCTCGCCAAATACCACCAGGCCCTTGGGCAAGGGCTTGTTGTTCAGGGAGGACATGATGGCCAGCAGCACAGCCAGATCAGCAGCCGGTTCGGTAATTTTTACGCCGCCAACCGCGTTCACGAAGACGTCCTGGTCGAAGGTGACGACGCCTGCATGGCGATGCATCACCGCCAGCAACATGGCAAGCCGGGTAGCCTCCAGCCCCACCGAGAGGCGGCGCGGGTTGGGAACATGGGCAGTGTCGACCAGTGCCTGGATCTCAACCAGCAAGGGACGGGTGCCCTCTTGAGTGGCCATGACGCAGGACCCCGGTACGTTCTGCTCGTGCTGGGACAAGAACAAGGCGGACGGGTTGGCGACGCCGCGCAAGCCCCGGTCCGTCATGGCGAAGACGCCCAGTTCGTTGACTGCACCGTAGCGATTCTTGAAGGCTCGCACCAGACGAAACGACGAATGCGTATCGCCTTCGAAGTACAGGACCGTGTCGACGATGTGTTCCAGTACGCGGGGACCGGCCAGCGTGCCATCCTTCGTGACATGGCCGATCAGGACAATGGCGGTACCAGTCTGCTTGGCGATCCGCGTCAGTTGGGCAGCGCACTCACGCACCTGCGACACCGAGCCCGGCGCCGAGGTCAACTGGCTGGAATAAAGGGTTTGTATCGAGTCAATGACTGCCACGGCGGGTTTGTGCCGGGCCAGCGCATCCGTGATGGCCTCCAGGCGGATCTCGGCCAACAGGTCTACGTCGCCGCTGGCCAGCTCAAGCCGGCGGGCGCGCAGCGCGACCTGTTCGGCGGATTCTTCGCCGGTCACGTACAGCACCTTGACAGCATTGGACAGGCTGACCAGGGCTTGCAGCAATAGCGTGGACTTGCCTATTCCCGGGTCGCCGCCGATCAGGACGACCGACCCGGCCACCAGGCCACCGCCGAGCACCCGATCGAATTCTGCGATGCCGGTTGGCTGGCGCGCGTGCTCCCGGGCCTCGATATCGGCCAGGCTGCGTACAGGGCTGGCGCCGGCCAAGGGGGCAAAACGACTGGCTGCAACGCCGGCTTCCACCGCCTCGTGCAAGGTATTCCACTCGCCGCAATGCGGGCATTTGCCTTCCCATTTGGGACTGCTTGCACCACACTCACTACAAACAAACACGGTTTTTGCTTTGGCCATCGGGCAAGTTTAACCGCCGCAAGCGCTTTACCTGCCGGCGATGCTGCCTCCGCCATCAACACCAAGCACCTGGCCGGTGATGTATCCGGCCTCGTCGCTTAGCAGAAAGGTGACGGCCGCAGCCACGTCGGCCGGCGAACCGAAACGGCCCATGGGTATGGATGACAACGCCTTCTTTTCGACCTCGCTGCCTTCCGGATGCCCGGCACGAAATAATTCGGTCTCGACGGGGCCCGGAGAAACCGCATTGACGGTAATGCCATAGGGTGCGAGTTCGAGCGCCCAGGTCTTGGTGCACCCAATGAGTGCGCTTTTCGCAGCCGAATAGCTGGTGCGGTTGACGCTGCCGTGTGTGACGCGGCTGCAAATATTCACAATACGGCCTTCGTGACGCGCTTTCATGGAAGGCACGAAGGTCTGCGCCACCTGAACGGCCACCCGAACATTCAGGTCGAACACCTGATAGAGCGAGGCCAGGTCCACCTCGCCCAGCGGCTCCGGCATGATGACCCCCACATTGTTGACAACCGCATCTACCGGATACTTCTCGCGGATGACGCGCAGCATGTCCTCAGTCTCGCCGGCGTTATTCAGATCGCAGGCGTAAAGATAACCAGGAAAGTCGATATCCTGTGTCTGGCGCGCAAGGCCCACGACATGGCAACCCAGGTCGGCCAGCCGACGGCTGATCGCCCAGCCTATGCCCTTGGTGGCTCCGGTGACCAGTACACATTTATGCTTCATGGCATTTCCTTTCATACGATATGTTTTGGCACGCGAGGCGCCACAGCGCAAAGCAATTCGTAACCTATGGTGCCGGCCGCTGCGGCGACCTCGTCCACGGACGGCCCGCCTTCCCCCCACAACACCACTGGACTGCCCACGGCGGCATGCGGCACGGGAGTCAAGTCGGCAACCAGCATGTCCATGGATATGCGGCCCAACAAACGGGTACGCACGCCGGCAACGGTAATAGGGGTGCCGGTACCGGCATGGCGCGGATAGCCATCGGCATAGCCGCAAGCCACTACACCCACCCGGACAGGTTCGACGCAGCGGAAAGTGTGGCCGTAACCGATTGCCCCGCCGGTATCCACGCTGCGTACGCTGATCAACTGCGCGGCCAGCGTCATCGCCGGTCGCAGGCCCAACTGCCCGGCGGTAACATCGGCAAAGGGAGAGGACCCGTACAGGCAAATGCCGGGACGAACCCATTGTTCGTCTCCGGCAACCTTGATCCACAGGCCGGACGTTAGCGTGGCGGCGGAATTGCAGACGCTGATGGAGCCTGGCAGCCCGGCCGTCACGGTATTGAAGGTTTCCAATTGCTGGCGTGTTTCTTCGGGGTCGTCGTCAGCCCGCGCGAAGTGCGTCATTTTGCCGACATGGCGCAGCACGCCTTGCTCGCGCAGCATCATTGCCTCGCGGTAAGCCTGGGGAAAATCCTGAAGGCTGAAGCCCAGACGGTTCATGCCGGTATTGAGCTTGACGTAAGCGTCCAGGCCAGGCGAGGTGGCCGTGCTGGCAGCCAGCATGTCCAGTTGCTCTTGGCAATGGATCGCCAGGGTCAGGTCGTGGGCCTGGGCAAGCCGGATGTCGCCCGGCTCGAAGCAGCCTTCGAGCAACAGGATGGGCTTGCGCCAGCCCAGTTCCCGGCAACGCAAGGCCTCGTCCAGATCCAGCATGGCAAGCCCCTCGGCCTCGTGGAAGGCCGAGACGGCGCTGGCGATGTCGTGCCCGTATGCATTTGCCTTGATGACCGCCCACACCTTGGGGCGCGGTTGGCTTGCGTGGCCGCTATCCGGTTGCAACTGCTGAATGACGGTATGTAAATTGTGACTCAAGGACGATATGGATATCGTCGCCGAAATCGGACGCGGCATGACTCCCTCCCTGGATAGCGAAGTCTAAACCACTTCCCGATAATCCGGTAAGTGCCTTGCCTTATACTGCCCGCCTATGGCCGTCGATCATTATGAGAACTTCCCGGTAGCCTCGGTGCTGCTGCCGCGCCGCCTGCGTGGCGCCGTACGCGACATCTACCGGTTTGCACGCAGCGCGGACGATATTGCGGACGAAGGCACAGCCCTGCCCCATGAACGTCTTGAGCAGCTTGCCGGCTATCGATCGGCACTGGCACAGATAGAAAACGGCAGACTGACGCTTGCGGACGCCGATCCGCGCCACGCCGTATTCCGGCCTCTGATGGGGACCATACAGCGCCACAAGCTGCCTGTGGCGCCCTTCTATGATTTGCTTTCGGCGTTCGAGCAGGACGTCCAGAAGAGCCGCTACACTTGCGATGACGAGCTCCTGGACTACTGCAGCAGATCCGCCAACCCGGTCGGCCGCCTGATGCTGCATCTTTATGATCGCGTCGATCCGGCCAGCCTTGCCCAGTCGGACGCCGTATGCTCGGGGCTGCAACTGACCAACTTCTGGCAGGATGTCGCCATCGATTGGCGCAAAGACCGCGTATATCTGCCGCAGGACAAACTTCGGCAACATGGCGTCGACGAGCACTATATTGCCACCCGCAGTTCCGCGAACGCGTACAAGCCAGAAGGCGACGACCGCGCCTGGCAGTCCCTGATGCGAGAACAGGTTGCACAGGCCCGCCTCATGCTGTTGCAAGGCCTGCCCCTGGCCAGCCGCCTGCCCGGCAGGATCGGGCTGGAGCTGAAATTGGTGATCCACGGCGGCTTGCGCATATTGCAGCGCCTGGACGAATTACACTACGACATATTCTTTCAACGACCAACGCTGAAAAAAAGCGACTGGATCCTGCTTGTGTGGCGAGCACTGGCTGCCCGTCCCGCCGTCCGACACCTCGCAAGACCTTAAAGAGCCCAGCCGGATACATGACTCCCGACGAATACTGCCAGAACAAGGCCGCCCAAAGCGGTTCCAGCTTCTACTATGCCTTTTTGTTCCTTCCGCCTGAACGGCGTCGGGCGATTACGGCCCTGTACGCCTTCTGTCGCGAAGTGGACGACATCGTCGACGAGTCCACCGAGCCGTCCGTGGCACGCATGAAGCTTGCGTGGTGGCGCACCCAGATCGATCAACTCTACGCCGGCCACGCCGAGCATCCCGTCATGCAGGCACTGGCACCGCACATCCACGTCTTCGGCCTGAGCGCCGAACGCCTGCATGCTGTCGTTGAAGGCATGGAAATGGACCTGGATCAAAGCCGCTACAACGACTGGCCCGCCCTGCGCAAGTATTGCTGGCACGCGGCCGGCGTGGTGGGTGAACTCTCGGCCAGCATCTTCGGCTACACGCAACCCGAAACCCTGGTCTACGCTGAGAAGCTGGGCCTGGCCTTTCAACTGACCAACATCATCCGGGACGTCGGCGACGACGCCCGGCGCGGACGCATTTATCTGCCTGTCGAGGATATGCAGAACTTCAATGTGACCGCTGCGGAAATCATCGATCGGCAGCATTCCGACCGCTTCGAAGCACTGATGCGATTTCAGACCGAACGCGCACGCCAATGCTACCGTGAAGCCGTCCAGGCACTGCCCGAAGCCGACCGGCGCGCACAACGGCCCGGATTGATGATGGCAGCCATCTACCATGCCCTCCTGCAAGAGATCGAAAGAGACAACTGGCAAGTGCTCGATCAGCGCATCTCGCTCACGCCCATCCGCAAGTTCTGGCTGGCCTGGAAGATCTGGGTAGGTGGTGGCCGGGGGCTGATCAAGCGATTAAGCCAATGAACGTCGCCGTCGTAGGCGCCGGCTGGGCTGGCCTTGCCGCAGCCTTGCGGCTGCGTGAGCTGGGACATTCAGTGGTCGTACACGAGGCCGCCCGCACATTGGGCGGCAGAGCGCGCCGCGTGCATGCACGGGCGCTTGATTGCTGGACCGACAACGGTCAACACCTGCTGCTGGGCGCCTACACGCAAACGCTGCAGGTCATGCGCATGCTGCGCCTGGACCCTCAAGCCCTGTTCTATCGCATGCCTCTGCGGCTGGAGTCCGCCGACGGTCAATTCAGCATCAAGGCCGCCAACCTGCCTGCGCCCTGGCACCTGCTTGCAGGAATAGCCACGGCACGCGGCCTGCGGCTGAGCGAGAAACTGGCCTTGATCGCCATCACCAACAAGTTGCAAAAAGCCCAGTGGGAAACTCCACCTGAGCAAACCGTCAGCCAGTGGCTTGAACAGGGCCGGCAATCGCCCCATGCGATCCGAACGTTCTGGCACCCTTTGTGCATAGCAGCGCTGAATACCCCGCTGGAAGCCGCCAGCGCGCAATTATTTGCCCATGTGCTGCGCGACAGCCTGGGCGGCAACAAGCAGGCCAGCGACCTGCTTATCCCCAGAGTCGACCTGACGCGACTATGGCCCGATGCCCTGGAGCATGCCCTGCACGGCGACCCTTTGGGCCGCTCCAGCGTCCTGAAGGGCCATACAGTGCGCCAGCTGCGTACCGCAGCGCGCTACGTGCAAGTGCAAGACAGGCACTTTGATGCCGTGATCGTGGCTGGTAATGCGCCGTCCAGCCATAGACTGCTTGCGCAATTGCCGGCCTCGCCACTAAGCACTGCCTATCTGGAGTCGTTGGCGGCTTTTTCGTTTCTGCCCATCGCCACCATCAGCTTGCGGCTCGCCCAACCTTGGGCATTGCCTACCCCCATGCTATTGCTGCGCGACGATCCGGCGCGTCGACAGTTCGGTCAATGGCTGTTCGATTCCAGCGCCCTGGGCCGCCCACTGAGGCATGAGGCGCCGCACGGCGACACGCTGGTGCACATCGTCGTCAGCGATGCCAGAGCGATGCAGGAACACGAAGCTGCCGACGTCATCGCGGGGCTGGTCACCCAACTACGTGAACAGACTCGCCGCTACGCCCCCTTGCCGGAGGTGGTGGCGCACAACATCATCGTTGAAAAGCGCGCAACGTTCGCGGCGGTGCCAGGTCTTGCAAGACCCCAGAACCGCACGCCATGGCCGCGAGTATGGGTTGCCGGCGACTGGACCAACACGGAGTATCCGGCCGTTCTGGAAGGCGCGGTACGCAGCGGCCTGCAGGCCGCGACTGAACTGCACGCGGCACTGGACTGATGCAGTGGCTGGCGCGCCCGCGCCGGCGAACTACATGCCCGAGCGGATCATGCGCACAGTGGCAAAACCCAGCGCCGTCAGTCCAAGACTGCCCAATAGACTAAGCCCCACATAACCCAAGGCCGTCGCGTAGGCACCACGCTCCAACATGCCGAAGGCCTCCGCCGAGAAAGTGGAAAAAGTCGTCAGCCCGCCCAGGAATCCGGTGACCAGCATCAGCCGCAACCACACCGGCAGGTCGGGGTTCAGGCTAAGCCAGCCCAGCACCAATCCTACGAGATAGCCGCCGACAAGGTTCGCACCGAGTGTGCCCCAGGGCAAGCTTGATGAACCGCGATTAATCCAAAAGTCCAGGCCCCACCGGCACAGCGCGCCTATCGAAGCACCGCCAGCAACCGCAAGCAAGTGGGGCAGCGAGAACATTCAGGCCTTGGGCGACAGCGTCACGTCGGACGCCTCCAGGGGGTATTGTTCGATCAGCTTTTCGATGATGAGCTGCATCAGGGTCAGCCGACGCAGATTGGGATCTTCTTCGAGGAAATCCCAGGCCCACTGGGCAGCAGAGCGAGCCTCGTCGGGCAGGTTGTATACCCCTACGCCGAAGCCATCCGGCCCCAGGGCCTGGTAAAAATTCTTGCCATCAGTACGCAGTTGCACCACTGCGCGCCGCCCATCGGGATGGATCTGGACGACTTCTGTTTCTGCATGATTTTCGTTCGGCATATCAGGCTCCTGAGAAGTGTCAAACCAGTGTAGCAAAACGAAAATCCAGTCACTGCAACTGAAAGTTGCAGTGACTGCCGCTGTCAGCTTGCGGCGTGCTGCGCGATGTAGGCGCGCACCTGATCTACGCTGCAATCCATTTGCTGGACCCGTTGTGGCAGATCAGACAAACCCCGCAAGTGCGCCGGCACGGGGGCCGGCTTGCCTATGGCCTGCTCGATCGTCTCGCTGAACTTTGCAGGCAGCGCTGTTTCCAGTACGAGCATGGGAATGCCCTCTTCCACAAACGGTGCCGCGACTTTCACACCGTCTGCCGTATGGGGGTCGATGAGAACGCCGGTCTGCTCGTAGGTGGTTCTAATGGTATTTAAGCGATCAGCATGGGTGCTGACGCCGGCCACAAAACCATACCGCGACTCGAACTGCGGCAGCATGTGGCTAAGATCGAAGGCACCCGTATTGGCGAGCTGATCCCAGCATGCGCGCAGCGCGTCGGTATCGCGATCGAGCAAGTCGAATACGAAGCGTTCGAAGTTGGACGCCCGGGATATATCCATGGATGGGCTGGAGGTGGCATGGGTATGCTCGGCCGCGCGTGGCCGATACACCCCCGTGCGGAAGAACTCTTCAAGCACGTTGTTCTCGTTGGTGGCCAGCACCAGCCTGCGTATGGGCAGGCCCATTTGCCGGGCGATGTGTCCGGCCAGGATGTTGCCGAAATTGCCCGACGGCACACTGAAGGACACACGCTGGCCGCTGCCTGTGGTGGCGCGCAGCCAGCCCCAGAAGTAGTACACGACCTGGGCCGCAATACGGGCCCAATTGATCGAGTTGACCGCGCCTATGTGATGGCGCGCCTTGAAATCCAGATCGCTCGCCAGTGCTTTCACGATGTCCTGGCATTCGTCGAATACACCGTCGACGGCGATGTTGTGGATGTTTTCATCTTGCAGCGAATACATCTGCGCACGCTGGAACTCGCTCATGCGGCCCTGCGGTGACAGCATGAAGACCGACACACCACGTTTGCCGCGCAGCGCGTACTCTGCCGCCGAACCGGTGTCGCCGGACGTGGCGCCCACGATGTTCAGCGTGGCGTTTCTCTTGTCCAGCACATACTCGAAGACATGGCCAAGAAACTGCATCGCCATGTCCTTGAAAGCCAGCGTCGGGCCTTCCGACAAGCCCAGCAAGGACACTGAAGCGGACAGGGGCTTGAGCGGCACAATGCCCTCGCTGCCAAACACCTCGGGCCGATAGGCCGCATGCGTGAGGCGCGCAAGGTCCGCCCTTGGTATGTCGTCGATGAACCTTCCCAGGATCTCGGTCGCCAGGTCGGCATAGCTCAAGCCGCGCCAAGACTCGAGCGTCTGTGCATCGATGCTCGGTAGCGTAACGGGGACGGCCAGGCCGCCATCGGGCGCCAGGCCCTCCAGCAAAATATCGCTGAACGGCTGGGGCGTCATGCCGCCACGGGTAGACTGGTATTTCATGTCAGGCTCTCAACGCGCAGACGAGTCAGGTCGCATTGCACGAAAGGCAAGGCACGAATGCGGGCCATGGCGTCATCCACGGCGCCTTCCCGCGCTTCGTGCGAAAGAAAAATAATATCGGCCTCGGTATCGCCATGCGGCTGCTGGAACATCGAACCTATGGAAATGCCCGAATCGGACAAGATGCGCGCAATATCGGCCAGCACACCCGGCCGGTCCTGCACCCGTACACGCAGGTAGTAAGAAGAGCGCACCTCTTGTACCGGCAGCACCACGGTGTCTTGCATGGCATCGGGCTGAAAGGCCAGATGCGGAACACGGTGCTCCGGGTCGGCGGCTTCCAGCCGCGCGACGTCAACCAGGTCCGCCACGACGGCAGACGCCGTTGGCAGCTCGCCGGCGCCCTGACCGTAATACAAGGTGGGGCCTACCATGTCGCCGCTGACCAATACGGCATTCATGGCGCCCTCGACGTTCGCCAGCAGGCAATCGACCGGGACCAGGGTAGGATGCACACGCAGTTCGATGCCGTCTTCGCGGCGCCGCGTGATGCCCAGCAGCTTGATGCGATAGCCCAAGCGCTCGGCGTGCGTGATGTCGTCTTGTGCCAGCGTCGAGATGCCCTCGATATGCGCCTTGTCGAATTGCACCGGTATGCCGAACGCCAGCGAGGCCAGCAAAGTCAGCTTGTGCGCCGCATCCACCCCTTCGATGTCAAAAGTAGGATCGGTTTCGGCATAGCCCAGGCGTTGGGCATCAGCCAGCGCCTGCTCGAACGACAGGCCACGCATGCGCATTTCGGAAAGAATGAAATTGGTCGTGCCATTAATGATGCCTGCCAGCCACTGTATGCGGTTGGCAGTCAGGCCCTCGCGGATAGCCTTGACAATGGGGATGCCGCCCGCCACGGCTGCCTCGAAGGTCACCATTACGCCTTTGGCATGTGCGGCCGCAAAGATTTCGTTGCCATGCTTGGCAAGCAGCGCCTTGTTGGCCGTTACCACGTGCTTGCCCTGGGCGATGGCTTCCATGATCCATGTGCGCGCCAGGGTATCGCCACCGATAAGCTCGACAATGATGTCGATATCGGGATCGCGCAGCACCTGCATCGCATCGTCGGTAACTCGCACGCTGTCGCCCACCAGGCGCTTGGCCTTGGCGACATCGCGCACGGCCACGGCCGTCACTTCGATCGACCGGCCTGCGCGCCGCGCAATCTCTTCTGCATTTTGCGTAAGAACTTTCCAGGTGCCGCCACCGACGACGCCCAAACCCAACAAACCTACTTTTATCGAACTCATTTAGCCAAACCGTCCTTACGGAACATTTCTTTAATGCCACGCACGGCCTGACGCGTGCGCTGCTCGTTTTCTATCAGTGCGAAGCGCACGTACCCGTCGCCATATTCGCCAAACCCGATGCCCGGCGACACGGCCACCTTCGCATCGGCCAGCAGGCGCTTGGAGAACTCCAGCGAACCCAGCTCTTGATAGGCTTCCGGGATTTTTGCCCAGATGTACATGGAAGCTTTGGGGATATCGACCATCCACCCTGCCTCGTGCAGGCCCTTGGCCAGGACGTCGCGCCGGTTACGATACTGTTCGACAACCTGGGCCACGCCGTCCTGCGGGCCCTCGAGCGCCGCAATCGACGCAACCTGAATAGGGGTAAACGTGCCGTAGTCGTGGTAGCTCTTGATGCGCGCCAGCGCATTGACCAATTCCTGGTTGCCGACCATGAAGCCGACGCGCCAGCCCGCCATGTTGTAGCTCTTGCTCATGGTGAAGAACTCTACCGCTACGTCGCGCGCGCCTTCGACTTGCATGATGGACGGTGCCACATAACCGTCGAAGGTGATGTCGGCATAGGCCAGGTCGTGCACAACCAGGATATTGTGCTCGCGGGCCAGCGCGACGACACGCTCGAAAAAAGACAAGTCCACGCATTGCGCCGTAGGGTTGCTCGGAAACCCCAATATCATCATTTTGGGCTTGGGTATGCTTTCGCGTACCGCCCTTTCTATTTCTTCAAAGAAATCCAGGCCGGGCGTCATGGGCACCGAACGGATATTGGCGCCGGCAATGACGGCACCATAAATATGGATGGGATAGCTGGGATTGGGCACCAGCACGGTATCGCCCTTGTCCAGCGTGGCCAGCATCAGGTGGGCCAAGCCTTCTTTGGAGCCTATCGTCACAATTGCTTCGGTATCGGGATCGATCTGAACACCATAGCGGCGCTCGTACCAGCCCGAAATGGCTTTGCGCAATCGGGGGATCCCTTTCGATACGGAATAACCGTGGGTGTCGATGCGAGTTGCCACTTCGACCAGCTTATCAACGATATGCTTGGGGGTGGGTCCGTCGGGATTACCCATGGACATGTCGATAATATCTTCCCCGCGCCGCCGCGCCGCCATTTTCAGTTCGCCGGTAATGTTAAAAACGTAGGGCGGTAACCGCTCTATGCGCGGAAAATTCGTCATGATTGTCCTTGAATGACAAAAGCTTGAAGGGGTCTGTTCAATCGCAAGCCGGCGCTTGCGCCAAATAACCGGTAAGTTTAATCCATACGAAAAAATCGCGGGGACAGCATGGCGCATAGCGGCTTTGCGCTATGATCGAAAAGACTTTCGGGAGTTTTCTGTGCAATTACAAAGCGAATCCAATCCTGCGCTCAATACCGTCACCGCTTACGGGAACGATTACATCGAGATCAACGAAGTCACGTATGGGCATGCGGTGTACTTCGCGCCCGAGGGCCCGATACATACCTGGGAAGTCCATCGCTTCAGTGACATCACCGCCGCCACCCTGAAGCTGGTGGCGGGAATCGTCGAAGTCCCGGCCGATCCCATGGCCTTTCTGGATGGCGGCGGCAGTGGCCCGCGCAAGCCGCCAGACGCACCAGAAGTGTTGTTGATCGGCACGGGTACGGCACAACACCTGCTACCCGCCGCCATCACCGGTCCCCTACTCCAGATGGGCATAGGCGTTGAGGCCATGAGCACACAAGCCGCCGCCCGTACCTACAATATTCTTATGGCAGAAGGACGCCGTGTTGTCGTCGCTTTGCTGCCCTTACAGGAGACCGCATGACCCAGATCGCCGTGGGCAGGGCCGTGCCCGAATTCAGCGCGCAAAGCACTCAGGGGCAGGTAACCCTGGCCGGCCTGCGCAACCATGCTGCCGTGCTTTACTTTTACCCCAAGGACAACACGCCGGGCTGCACGACCCAGGCACAAGAGTTTCGGGATGCCTACCAGGATTTCGTCGATGCCGGCTGCCATATCATCGGCGTGTCGCGCGACACGCTCAAGTCGCACGAGGGCTTCACCGAGAAGCAGCAACTGCCGTTTCCCCTGATCTCTGACGATAGCGAAGCGCTGTGTTCACTGTTCGGCGTCATCAAAATGAAAAACATGTACGGCAAGCAAGTACGCGGCATAGAGCGCAGCACTTTCCTTATCGGTCCCGATGGGGTCCTGCTGCGCGAGTGGCGTGGCGTGCGCGTGGCCGGCCATGTCGACGAGGTATTGCAGGCCGTGCGCAATATCTAGGTATCATCACGGCAAATAACTGCCACCCGATCCCCCAGGAGCTAACACCTTATGCCGCTACCGAAGTTGCCGACCCGCATGGGAGCAGTGATCTCAGCCGATACCGGATCGGAACCCGTTGTCGCGGAGGACGCCGCCACACCTGCCCCCACACCCGCCGCGAAAGCGCCGCGCAGCAAGGCACCAGCCGCGGCGCCGGCAGCTCGCAAAACGGCCAAGCCGTTGCTGCCCGCCACGCCGCCTCCGCCCGAGCCCGCACTGACCGTCGTGACGAGCCGCCCGGCCAAGAAGGCGCGCCTCGCCACCGCCAAGCGCAAGCTGTTTGTACTGGACACCAATGTATTGCTGCACGACTCGAACTCTCTGTTCAAGTTCCAGGAGCACGACATCTTCCTGCCCATGATGGTCCTGGAGGAACTCGATCACCAGAAGAAAGGCATGTCGGAAGTGGCCCGCAACGCGCGCCAGGTCAGCCGCTTTCTGGATGGGCTGGTCAGCGGCAACGGCGAACTGGAAAAAGGCGTCGAGCTCGACACCCTGGGCAACCAGGAGGCGCTGGGGCGCCTGCACTTCCAAACGACCGCCCTGTATGCGAAGCTGCCTATCGAACTGCCCATGGGCAAGGCCGACAACGCCATCCTGAACGTCGTCCATGCACTGCAAGCCGCCTATTCCAAGCGTGAAGTCATCCTGGTGTCCAAAGACATCAATATGCGCCTGAAGGCGCGCTCGCTGGGCTTGCCTGCCGAAGACTACCTGAACGATCATGTGCTGGACGACTCGGACCTGCTCTACGATGGCGTCATGCCCTTGCCCGAGAACTTCTGGCTCAAGCACGGCAAAGACGTCGAGTCCTGGCAACAGGGCGGCACGACGTTCTACCGGATCAAGGGCCCGCTGTGCGCCGAGTTCATCGTCAACGAGTTCGTCTATTTCGATGGCGACCTGCCCTTGCAGGCCCAGGTCAAAGAGGTTAGCGGCAAAAGCGCGGTACTGGCCACTTTGCGCGACTACAGTCACGGCAAGAACAACGTATGGGGCATCACGGCGCGCAATCGCGAACAAAACTTTGCGCTGAATCTGCTCATGAACCCCGATTGCGACTTCGTGTCGCTACTGGGCCAGGCGGGCACGGGCAAGACCCTGCTTGCGCTGGCCAGCGCACTGACCCAAACCCTCGAAACCAAGCGCTACAACGAGATCATCATCACGCGCGCGACAGTGCCGGTGGGCGACGACATCGGCTTCCTGCCCGGTACCGAAGAAGAAAAAATGCTGCCCTGGATGGGAGCGCTCGAGGACAACCTCGAGGTTCTGCACCTGGGCGCCGGCAACGGCGAAATCACCGCCAGCGGGGGCAACGTCGACTGGTCCAAGAATACAACCATGGAACTGATCCGTTCCCGCATTAAGGTCAAGTCACTTAACTTCATGCGCGGCCGCACCTTTCTTAACAAGTTCCTGATCATCGACGAAGCCCAGAACCTCACACCCAAACAGATGAAGACGCTGGTTACCCGGGCCGGACCCGGCACGAAAATCGTCTGCCTGGGCAACATCGCGCAGATCGACACGCCGTATCTCACCGAAGGCAGCTCGGGGCTGACTTACGTGGTTGATCGCTTCAAGGGCTGGCCGCATGCGGGCCACATCACCCTGCAGCGCGGCGAGCGCTCACGCCTGGCCGATTACGCCAGCGAGGCGCTCTAGCACAGCATGGGCGTTTGCGCATGAGCTCTGTTACCGACCTTCCTATTGGCTTCACTTTGGGCGATGCCAACGGCATCGGCCCCGAGATCATCGTGAAGCTGTTTGCAGCGGGTCTGCCGCATCCGGCGCTGGTGTACGGCGACGCCGGTGTACTAGAAGCCACCATCGTGCAGCTGGGCCTGGAGGACAAGCTGAATATCGAACTGGTCAGCGACCCCGATCTGCTGTCCACGCAACCGGGCATCATTCCTGTCTTGAATCGTTGGCAAGCCTTGCCGGACGACCTCGTGCCTGGCGAACTCAGCGCGCTGGCCGGTCGCGGGGCATACGAGTATCTGTGCCACGCCATCGACGATGCGCTGGCCGGCAAACTGCGAGCCATAGTTACCGCTCCGCTGAACAAGAAGGCCATGCAGGCCGGCGGCATAGACTACCCCGGGCACACCGAAATTTTGGCCGAAAGAAGCCACACAGCCCGCTACGCGATGATGTTGGCCAATCCGCAGTTACGGGTCATGCTGGCAACCATCCATGTGCCGCTGTCGCAGGTAAGCAGCCTGATCACTCAAGAACTTGAACTTGACACCATACGGCTGGCGCATCGTGCCTGTTTGCAAGCGGGCCTTCAGAAACCCCGGGTAGCGGTTGCGGGCCTGAATCCGCACGCCGGCGAAGACGGCCGCTTCGGCCAGGAAGAGCAACAGATCATCGCTCCGGCAATCAGTCAGGCCCGGCAGGAAGGCATCGACGCCAGCGGCCCATGGCCCGGCGATACCGTCTTCATGCGCGCACGCCAGGGCGAATTCGACATCGTCGTGGCGCAATATCATGACCAGGGCCTGATACCCGTGAAGTACCTGGGCGTGGACGAAGGCGTGAACGTCACGATAGGGCTGCCTTTCGTGCGGACCAGCGTCGACCATGGCACGGCCTTCGATATTGCCGGACAGGGCATCGCCAATGCCGCCTCCTTGCGGGCAGCCTATGACCTGGCGCTAGACATGACGGTCGGCTAGCCCATTCCCGACGTAAAGTTCAGGAAGCGCGTGCTGGACCCCTGGAAGGTCAGGCGCACACTGCCTATGGGGCCGTTACGCTGCTTGCCTACGATAATTTCCGCCGTGCCCTTGTCGGGAGAGTCGGGGTTGTAGACCTCGTCGCGGTAGATAAAGAGTATCAGGTCAGCATCCTGCTCGATGGCGCCCGATTCGCGCAAGTCGCTCATTACCGGCCGTTTATTGGGCCGCTGCTCCAGGCTACGATTAAGCTGCGATAGCGCCACCAAGGGGCAGTTAAGCTCTTTGGCCAGGCCTTTCAGCGACCGGCTGATCTCCGAGATCTCGGTGGCACGGTTCTCGCCAGAAGAGTTGGCCGACATCAACTGCATGTAGTCGATGATGATCAGGCCCAATTGGCCACATTGACGCGCCAGGCGGCGCGAGCGCGCCCGAACCTCCATCGAAGTGAGGGCCGGCGTTTCATCGATATAAATTTGCGCTTCCTGAACCTGCTGCACGGCATGGGTAAGCCGCGGCCAGTCGTCGGCGGTAAGCTTGCCAGTACGCATGCGATGCTGATCCAGCATCCCCACAGAGCCCACCATCCGCATGGCCAGCTGCACAGCGCCCATTTCCATGGAGAAGACCGCCACGGGTAAGCCCTGCTCGATGGCAACATGCTCGCCGATGTTCATCGCGAGCGAAGTCTTGCCCATGGAGGGCCGACCAGCCACGATAACCAGGTCGCCGGCCTGCAAGCCCGAAGTCATGCGGTCCAGGTCGGTAAAGCCGGTAGGCACGCCGGTGACGTCTGAATCGCCCTCGCGGTGATAGAGCTCGTCAATGCGCTCGACCACCTGAGTGAGCAGCGGCTGGATTTCCTGGAAACCGGTCGCGCCCCGCGCGCCTTCCTGGGCGATCTGGAATACCCGCGACTCTGCCTCATCGAGCAGTTGTCTGGCTTCCTTGCCTTGCGGGTTGAACGCCGTCGCGGAGATCTCGTCGGCCACGGAAACCAGCTTGCGCAGCATGGAGCGCTCGCGCACGATTTCGGCATAGCGACGTATGTTTGCGGCTGATGGCGTATTGTGAGCCAGCGCGTTCAGGTAGGCCAGCCCGCCTACGTCATCTGACTTGCCGGCACTGGCCAGCGACTCGTTGACTGTGACCACGTCGGCGGGACGGGCCAGGCCGATCAGGCGGGTGATGTGCTGCCAAATGATCTTGTGATCGTAGCGATAGAAATCGTCTTCGTTCAAGACATCGGTAACGCGGTCGAAAGCGGCATTGTCCAGCAACAGGCCGCCCAGCACGGATTGCTCGGCTTCGACCGAATGAGGCGGCACGCGCAGATAATCCAGTTGCGGGTCGTTGCTTGTTCTTTTGCTGTCCAAATCCGGGCTCCGAGCTTAAGGGCACTGCAATAAAAAAAGCCGGCCAAGGCCGGCTTTCATGCGTCGGCACACGGTACTTTCCAGGTAAGGAATGTACCATGCACCGGTAGGCCGATCAGGCCATTTCGCCTTGTACCGCAACGGTGATCTCCGCCACGACGTCAGCATGCAGGACGACCTGTACCGGGAACTCGCCCACGGCTTTCAAGGCACCTTCCGGCAGACGGACTTGCGTTTTCTCGACCTGGAAACCATCGCGAACGAGCGCAGCAGCGACGTCCATGCTGGTAACCGAACCGAACAGACGACCGTCCACGCCCGCTTTCTGCGAGATGGCGACCGTTTTACCGGACAGCTTCTCGCCCGTGGCTTGCGCAACGGCCAGCTTCTCGGCCTGCACTTTTTCGATCTCGGCGCGGCGGGCCTCGAATTCCTTCAAGGCGGCCTCGGTAGCGCGACGGGCGATTTTCTTGGGTATCAGGTAGTTGCGGGCATAGCCGTTACGCACGCGAACGACCTCACCCAGGTTACCCAGATTAGCAACTTTTTCGAGCAGTATGATTTGCATGACGATGGGCCCCGGATCAGTTGTGGTTATCGGTGTAAGGCAGCAGGGCCAGGAAGCGCGAACGCTTGATAGCGGTGTCGAGCTGACGCTGATAGTGGGCCTTGGTACCGGTTAGACGGGCAGGAATGATCTTGCCGTTTTCCTGGATGAAGTCACGCAGGGTGTCCAGGTCTTTGTAATCGATCTCGTCAACGTTCGCGGCTGTGAAACGGCAGAATTTGCGACGTTTGAACAGCGGATTCTGTTGCGTGAACTTGCGTTTTTCCTTGCTCTTCTTGAAGTAAGCCATGATGTGCCTCTTTAGTTTCCGGAACGTGTCCGGACTGTATATTCCATGCGCCTGGCGCAATATGCACCCGCGCGTTGATGTGCCATGAATTCCTGCTATACGACGACTGTCGCGTCGCCGGCAAAAACCCGATCCGCCTGCTGTATATGCAACACCAGCTTGCTTGCGCCTTTGCGTACCGGAGCTAAAAACCCCTGTATCGACAACGATGCACCCAGCGGGGTGTCAGCCAACAGCAAAGCGATGTCTCCCAGCGCCACCGCCGACAGTACCATTTCGACCCGGCGTAGCTGCCCGGCTTCCTGGACCTCGGAAGCGTGATCCAAGATCATTTCGACTGCAGGCAGACCTGCCGGGGTATAGCGCAATGGCTGGACCTCGAGGGCAGTAGCAGTCAAAACGAGCTGATTCACGAGTGGACGTGGGACACCAGCCCCATTTACTCGGCTTCAGCCGACGTGGTGGGGGCAGGAGCGGGAGCCGACGTCGTTGCCTCGGCGCCTGCCTTGCGGGCCTCTTCGCGCTCGACCGATTTCATCATGACGGACGGTGCCGTGTGAGCCTTTTTGGCTTTGATGATCAGGTGGCGCAAGATGGCGTCGTTGTAACGGAACGAATGCTCGAGTTCATCGAGAACAGTCTGTCCGCATTCGATGTTAAAGCATACATAATGCGCTTTGACGAGCTTCTGGATGGGGTATGCCAACTGGCGACGGCCCCAATCTTCCAAACGGTGGACTTGGCCGCCATTGCTGGTAACGACAGACTGATAGCGCTCGATCATGGCGGGCACTTGCTCGCTTTGATCGGGATGCACGATAAACACTACTTCGTAGTGACGCATAAAACACTCCTTGTGGATATCTTTTGGCTTCAAGGCCAAAAGGGTCAGCCCGCCAACCCAAACAAGGTTTATAGGCTAAATGCCTAGTCTTCTTTACAGTTGGTCGAGCAAGAAACAGCCAGTGATAATAGCATTTTGGCGCAATTCTGGCAATGGGCGGGTGCGAAGGGCGTAAGGCTTAGCCTTCGACGACCGCGTAGGCCGAGTGGTTATGTATGGATTCGAAATTCTCGGCCACCACCTTGTAGCGCTGAATTGCCGGCAAGTCTTGCAGCCGGGCCGCCACGTCGCGCACCAGGTCTTCGACGAATTTTGGATTCTCGTATGCGCGCTCAGTGACGAATTTCTCGTCCGTGCGCTTGAGCAAGCCCCATAATTCGCAGGATGCCTGCTTTTCCACCATGCGGATCAAGCCATCAATATCGGCCTGGGCGCCATCAGCGTAGACAATTTCGACGGTAACGTGCGAGCGCTGGTTATGGGCGCCGTACTCTGAAATGGCCTTGGAGCACGGGCATAGACTGGTAACCGGAACCAGCACCACGGCTTCGAACTGCGTCGGCATGCCGGCCCGGGTACGGGCCGTCCATGTCACTTCGTAATCCATCAGGCTGACGACCTCCGACACCGGAGCAGTCTTGCTCATGAAGTACGGAAAGCTGGCGCTGATGTCGCCATGCTCTGCCTGGAGCAGCGGCAACATGTCGTCGGCCATCTGGCAAAATCCAGCGGGCGTCATGGGGATCCGGCGGTACTTTTCGAGCAAGGCCACAAAACGCGACATATGCGTACCCTTCTCGTGAGCCGGCAGGCCCACGGTAAGTTCCCAGTTGGCCACGGTCGGCTGAGGACCGTCGGTCGTCATCACCAGCATGGGATGGCGTACACCACGCACGCCTACGCGCTGAATCGCGATACGTCGCGTGTCTTGGCTGCTTTGCACATCGGGCATGGCAACCACCGGGTCTATCAAAATATTCATGAATTAAATGCCTGTAAAGCGCTACGGTTCAAGAGGCGCCACGTAGGGGAAGAGTAAGCTTACTTTACTTCAAATCAGCAGGCGCCTCTGCAATTGGAGGGCACAAGGCGCCGAAACGTTCCCGTATCGACCGCTCTATTCCGCGGGCATCCAGGCCCAGCTCGCTCAGGATGAAAGCCTGGTCTCCGTGATCGATGAACCGGTCCGGCAGGCCCAGCATCAGTAGCGGCACCTGAATGGACTGCGCGCTGAGAGATTCAAGCACAGCACTACCCGCCCCTCCCATAATGGCCGCTTCTTCCACCGTTACAAAGGCTGTGTGATTCTCGGCCAGACCGGCGAGCATGGCCTGATCCAGGGGTTTGACAAAGCGCATGTCGACCACCGTGGCGCCCAGGCTTTCGGCTGCCTGCATTGCGTCCGGCAGCAAGGTGCCAAAGACCAGAATCGCGATGCCGCGCCCTTCGCGCCGCATGATCGCCTTGCCGATCTCGACGGTGTCGAGACTTTCGCTTACCGCCACGCCGCGCCCCGCGCCACGTGGATATCGGACCGATGCCGGCCCGGGATGCTGATAACAGGTGGTAAGCAGCAGGCGTGTCTCGTTTTCGTCCGACGGCGTCGCCACCACCATGTTGGGGATGCAACGCAAAAAGGCAATATCGAAGTTGCCCGCATGCGTGGCGCCGTCGGCACCGACTATTCCGGCGCGGTCCAGCGCAAAGGTAACGTCCAGGTTTTGCAGGGCCACGTCATGAATCAACTGATCGTAGCCGCGCTGCAGGAAGGTGGAGTAGATGGCCAGTACCGGCTTTTGCCCTTCGCAAGCCAGTCCGCCGGCGAAGGTCACTGCGTGCTGCTCGGCGATGCCCACATCGAAGTAGCGTGTGGGAAACTGCTGCTCAAACTGCACCAGTCCACTGCCCTCGCGCATGGCCGGCGTGATACCCACCAGGCGCTCGTCGGCAGCGGCCATGTCGCACAACCAGCGCCCGAACACCTGGGTAAAGGTTTGCCGCGACGGACTGCCGGACTTCTGGATACCGACATCGGGATCGAATTTGCCCGGACCGTGATAGAGCACGGGATCGGCTTCAGCAAGCTTGTAACCCTGCCCCTTCTTGGTCACGACGTGCAGAAACTGGGGACCGCCCAAGGCCTTCAGATTTTCCAGCGTGGGAATAAGGGCGTCCAGATCGTGGCCGTCGATGGGCCCGACATAGTTGAAGCCCAGCTCTTCGAACAAAGTTGCCGGTGACACCATGCCTTTGGCGTGACCTTCGAAACGACGCGCCAGCTCTAGCATGGTGGGCACGTGTTGCAGTACCGCCTTGCCGACGTTCTTGGCGGCCGCATAGAAGCCGCCCGACAGCAGTCGCGCCAGATAGCGGTTGAGCGCCCCCACCGGTGGAGAGATCGACATGTCGTTGTCGTTCAGTACCACCAGCACATTGACGTCTGGAGTCACCCCCGCATTGTTGAGCGCTTCGAAAGCCATGCCGGCGGTCATCGCGCCATCGCCGATCACGGCAATATGCTGGCGGTCCAGGCCTGCATTACGCGATGCGACCGCCATGCCCAGCACGGCAGAGATAGAGGTGGATGAGTGGGCGGTACCGAATGCGTCGTACTCGGACTCGCAGCGACGCGGAAAGCCTGAAATGCCGCCCGCCTGACGCAGCTGGGCCATTTGTTCGCGGCGTCCGGTCAGTATCTTGTGAGGATACGACTGATGGCCTACATCCCAGACTATGCGGTCAAATGGGGTGTTGAAGACATGATGCAAGGCGATCGTCAATTCGACCGTGCCCAGATTGGAGGACAGATGGCCGCCCGTTCTGGATACCGACCGAAGCACGAACTCGCGCAGTTCATCGGCAACCTCTTTGAGTTCGGCGCGGTCCAGGCCGCGCAGATCGGCCGGTGTATTGATGTGGTCAAGAGAGACAGTAGACATACGAATCATGAAATCCAGTGCAGAGTGCATTTTAGGCGCTCTGTGATACGGGCGTTAGCGGCGCGGTTAACGGTCTCGTCCGACGATGAAATCGGCGATCTCAGCCAGGCGGGCGGCGGACGGCCCCAGCGGTAGCAAGGCGTTGCGGGCCTGGGCATGCAAGGATTGCAGCAACTCGCGCGAACCCTCCAGCCCCATGCTCGAAACATAGGTCGGCTTGTTGCCGGCGGCGTCCTTGCCCGCCGTCTTGCCCAGCGTAGCGGTGTCGGCGGTGACATCCAGGATGTCGTCCACCACCTGGAACGCCAGCCCGATGGCGGCGGCATAGGTTTCCAGCCCCTGCCTTGCCGACGAGCCTGCCCCGGCCACGATGCCTCCCAACAAGACACTGGCTTCGAGCATGGCGCCCGTCTTCATGCTGTGCATCTGCTGCAGTTGTTCTGCGGCCAGTACTTTACCGACGCTCTCGCAATCGATGGCCTGACCGCCCACCATACCCAGGCTACCGGCCGACCGGGCCAGCAGTTGAGTCGCCTGCACGACCAGCGCAGGCGCAATCGGCATCAGGCCGATCAGCTCAAAAGCCAAGGGCTGCAAGGCATCGCCGGCCAGCATGGCGGTGGCTTCACCATATTTCACGTGTACCGTCGGCCTGCCCCGGCGCAAGGCATCGTCGTCCATGCAGGGCAAGTCGTCGTGTACCAGCGAATAGGCGTGGATCAGCTCGACCGCCGCAGCAGCGTGATCCAGGGCGATTTCCTGGGCGGAAGCGGCGGTACCGGCCGACAGCGATGCTTCGCCCGCGGCATAAACCAGGGCGGCACGTACCCGCTTGCCTCCACCCAGTACTGCGTAGCGCATGGCATCGTGCAAACTGCCGGGCACTACCGTGGACGCCGGCAGAGCCTGCTCGAGCACGCTTTCTATATGATGTACGCGGTCGGTCAGCCAGTCGGAAAAATCCAAGGTTCTACGCGGCATCCTTAACCCTCGTCACCCAGGGCGGCGCCCGGCATGGGCTTGAGCAGGTTCTCTTGCAATACCCGTACCTGTTCCTCGGCGTGATCGAGTCGTTGCTGGCAGATGCGGGCAAGTTCGACCCCGCGCTCGTAAGCCGCCAAAGACTGGTCCAGGGCCAGCGTGCCGTCTTCCATCTGGGCTACCAGCGATTCGAGCTGGGCCAACGCCGTTTCGAAGTCTTTGGGTAAATTAGCTGCGCTGTCGCCGCCGGGAGGCGTGGATCCCGTGTTGATGTCGTTCATGACGTATTCCGAAAATGCGGGGTGCCGTTACGGCGCCCGGTTCTGTACCAAGGCAAATTGTACGAGATGCTCGGCTTGGCTGCCCGAACGGGCTGCCGGCATACTTTTTGCCGGCTGCTTTCTGGGGTACACTTTTTGTTTACACATCATCATCGGCCAGTCCGTTTTTTTCTTCGCACCAGGGCCTTACAAATACCGCCCTGGTTTCATCACAGCGGGGGGAACCATGACCGATATCGGTCGGGAAGCGCATTTTGCGCCGGCACAAAGCCAGCTTTCAGTCAGCAGCTATTTTGACCCAGACGTTTTTGCCCAAGAGCAGGAACGCATTTTCAAGAATTCCGCAATTTACATCGGCCACGAAAAGCTCGTCCCCGAAGTGGGCGACTGGCGCACCCTGGCACAAGAGCATGCCGGGCGTGTGCTGGTGCGCAATGCCGGCGGAGTCGAACTGATCTCCAACGTTTGCCGACACCGGCAGGCCATCATGCTGGGCGGACGGACAGGTCAAGTCACCGACCCGGGCAGCGCCCACGGCAATCTGCAAGACACCGGCGGCAACATCGTGTGCCCGCTGCACCGCTGGACCTACAGCAAGCAAGGCAAATTGCTGGGTGCACCGCAGTTTCCCCAGACACCTTGCATGGACCTGGCGCGCTACACCTTGAAAAACTGCCATGGTTTGTTGTTCGAGGGACCACGCGACCCAGCCGCCGACATGGCTGCGCTGTTCCAACGGCCGGAGTTCGATTTCAGCGACTACGTTCTCGACCACGTCGAAGTGCATCAATGCCACTACAACTGGAAAACCTTCATTGAAGTCTATCTGGAGGACTACCACGTCGGGCCGTTCCACCCCGGCCTGGGTAAATTTGTTACCTGCGACGACCTGGAATGGGAATTGGCCGACTGGTACAGCTCTCAGCGGGTCGGGATCAACCAGTCCCTGAACCAGCCCGGCACGGAGGTCTATAGCCAGTGGCACGATCGCCTGCTGGATTACCGTGGCGGCGACGAGCCCGACTTTGGCGCTGTGTGGGTAACTTATTTTCCGACCCACATGATAGAGCTCTACCCTCACGTGCTGGTGCTGTCGACGGTTCACCCGGTCAGCCCACAGGAAACCCTCAATATTGTGGAATTCTATTATCCGGAAGACATCGCAGCGTTCGAGCGCGAATTCGTCCTGGCACAACGCGCCGCCTATATGGAAACCGCCATTGAAGATGACGAGATAGCCGAACGCATGGATGCCGGACGCCTCGCGCTGATGCGCCGTGGCGTCAACGAGGCCGGGCCTTACCAGTCGCCCATGGAAGACGGCATGCAGCACTTCCACGAGTGGTACCGTCTCATGATGGAAGACGCCTCAGGCCTCTGATCGGGCCACCGGCCGAGCGGGATCGCTGCACCACTCGCTCCAGGAACCCGGATACACGGCAGAGCCTGGCAACCCGGCCAGTTCCATGGCAAAAAGGTTATGGCAGGCGCTTATGCCCGAGCCGCACTGGTGTACCATCTGCGCCGCATCGCGGCCCTGCAACAACGCATCGAATTCGTGGCGAAGCTCGGTGACAGGACGGAAGCGCCCGTCCGGCCCGACATTAAGGTTGCTGGGACGATTCAGTGCACCAGGGATGTGGCCGGCCACCGGATCCAGCGGCTCGGTCTCACCGCGATAGCGCTCCGCTGAGCGCGCATCCAACAAGGTGAATGCGGGCGCATCCAGATTGGCCAGCACCGCCTGCACGTCGACCGTCTTCATGCCAGGCGCTGCAGGCAAACCGAGATCCTGGACCGCTTGCGCCTCGGTAAGTCGGGGGCTGTTGGAGCCGGTCTCGACCGCGCCACCAGCGGCCACCCACGCAGGCCAGCCTCCGTTCAGCACAACGACCTTGTCGTGGCCCAGCCAGCGCAGCATCCACCAGACATGGGAGGCAAACATGCTGTTGCCGCCGTCGTAGACCAACACCCGCGACTGCCGCGTCAAGCCCTGCGTACGCATGAACGCGGCGAACTCCTGGCGCTCGGGCAAGGGGTGACGCCCGTTGCGACCGGTTTTGGCAGCCGACAACTGCTGTTCATGATCGAGAAACAAGGCACCAGGAATATGCCCCTGTTCGTAGGCATGGCGGCCAGCGGCAGGATCGGCAAGATCGTGGCGCACGTCGAACACCAGCCATTCGCGCGAGGGAAGTTTATCGCGCAGGGCAGAAGCCTCTATCAATAAATCAAGCACTACCGGTCTCCTGTGTTGCTGTAGGTGGAGCGGCCGGAGCGGGGCTGGCTTGCCCACGCATGACCCGGTCTTCGCTATAAGTGCGCCAGATGGACAGTAGCCCGGAAGCAATGATCAGCGCCATCCCTGCCCATGCCAGGATATCGGGCGCGTCGTCCCAAAAGGCAATGCCCAACATGGCTGCGAAGATAATAGTTGTATATTGCAAGGCCGCCGTCAATAGCGCGGAACCCAAACCGAAGGCCCGCGTCATTGCCAACTGCCCGACCAGGCCGAACAGGCCGACTCCAGTAAGGGCCAGCCATGCCGCAATACCGATGTCGCGCCAGCCGTACACGGCGATGCCGACCACGCCGGACAAGCAGGCAAAGCAAGAGAAAATGAAAACAGTGCGCCACTCGGGTTCGCCGATACGGCCCAACTTTCGGATCTGCATCATGGCGACAGCAGACATGGCGCCAGCGCACAGCCCCAAGGTAGCGGCAAAAAAATGGTCGTGCCCGATGCTGGGGCGCAGGACAGCGACCACGCCGATAAAGCCCAGCATCACGGCGACGATGCGCACGGGATCACGCTGCGTGCCGCCCCACCCGAGCATCCATCCAGCGATGAACAGCGGCGCGGTGTAGTTCAGGCTGATAGCCGTCGACAGGGGCAGGTGCGCAATGGCATAGAACCCCAGCCACATCGAGGCGATGCCCGTCAGGTTGCGCCAGATATGCAGTGTCCAACTGGAGGGCCTGAGGCTTCTATGCGTGGCCTGCGTCCAGAAGAAAAGCAAGATGACAGAGGGCAGACCGCGAAACAGGACGACGTGGGGTAGGGTCGCGCCATAATCTGAAGCGACTTTGATGCACGCCCCCATCGCAGCAAACATCAAACTCGCCAGCAACATCCACAGAGACTGCATGCACTCAACCGAAATTCAGATTAGACGCCAAGCCGTTACTATACTCTGATGGATGGAAAGAAATATGGCTGGCGGCCGCTTTAAATTGCGGAACCTGCCACCATATTCCAAGTCATAATCCTGCTCGCGACTTTCTGAATATAAAAAACATGAAACGAATTTTTCTCTTCCTCTTGACCAACATTGCCGTCATGCTGGTGCTCAGCGCCACCATGAGTATCCTGGGCGTCGGCCGCTACCTGACCGCCAACGGCCTGGACCTGACCCAACTGCTGATTTTTGCCGCTCTGATCGGCTTCACCGGAGCGATCTTTTCGCTGCTGATCAGCAAATGGATGGCCAAAAGGTCGACCGGTGCCCGCGTGATCGACCCGCAGGCCCCGGCCACGCCACAAGAAGCCTGGCTGGTCGACACGGTCCACCAACTTGCTGATCGTGCCGGCATCGGCAGGCCGGAAGTCGCCATCTACGACGGCGCACCCAACGCCTTTGCCACCGGCGCGTTCAAGAACGATTCCCTGGTGGCCGTATCCACGGGCTTGTTGTCCAGCATGTCCGAAGAAGAAGTGGCGGGCGTACTGGCCCATGAGGTTGCCCACATCGCCAATGGCGACATGATCACCCTCACCCTGATCCAGGGCGTGGTCAACACCTTCGTTATTTTTCTTGCCCGTGTCGTGGGCTACTTTGTGGATCGGGTCGTCCTGAAAAATGACCGCGGCGTTGGCCTGGGCTATTACGCGACCGTCATCGCCTGCGAGATTGCCTTCGGGATACTCGCTTCAATTATCGTGGCGTGGTTCTCGCGCCAGCGCGAATACCGCGCTGATGCCGGCTCGGCCCGGTTGCTGGGCTCGCGCGAACCCATGATACGGGCGCTGGCCCGTCTGGGTGGTGTCGAAGCAGGCGAACTGCCCAAGGCATTCCAGGCGTCCGGTATCTCCGGCGGCGGCGCCATCAGCGCCATCTTTGCTTCGCACCCGCCCATAGCGGCACGCATACACGCATTGCAAACCGCCCCGACCTTGTAACCGTGGGTTCAGACCAGATACTGGTCGAACCAGGCCAGGCACTTGGCCCAGGCGTCTTGCGCATCCTGCGCAACATAACTGGGCCGATAGTCGGCATAGAAAGCATGGCCTGACTTGGGATAGACGACAAGCCTGGACTGCTGGGCTATCGGTCCGCCCTCTGCCAACGCGGCCTCCATGCGGCGCACATCCTCAAGCGGGATGCTGCTGTCCTTCCCGCCATACAGTCCAAGCACGGGCGCACGCAATTGCGCGGCCACGTCCAGAGGATGACTTGATTGCAGCGGACCATGGCCGGTGGCAAGCTTGCCGTACCACGCAACCCCTGCCTTGCAGCGGTCGCTGTGCGCGGCGTACATCCATGTCAGGCGGCCGCCCCAACAAAATCCGGTCACGCCCAGCCGTGTAATATCGCCACCCTGCGTTGCGGCCCAGTCTGCGCTGGCGTCCAGGTCGGCCAACACCTGTTCATCGGGCACTTTGGCAACGATGTCGCGTATGAGCGCAGCAGTATCGGTGTACTGGCCGGCATCGCCCTGACGCTGATACAGCTCTACGGCGACGGCCAGGTAGCCCGCCTGCGCGTAGCGGCGGCAGACGTCCCGGATATGCTCGTGCAGGCCGAAGATTTCCTGTATGACCAACACCACCGGTGGCGCTGGCACGTCGGCAGGCGCCGCATAATACGCGGGTATCGTGCCGTCGAAAGTAGGCATTTGCACCTGCCCTTCGCGCAAGCCACTCGTGTCGGTATGGATGGTACTTGCAGCCAGCCCGGTAATGCGAGAAAAAGACATATCGGCTCCTTGGTGGGTTCAATAAGCTTGCCAGCGGGCAATCAGTGAGCCTGCTCCCAGTTGGGGCCCTGGCCCACTTCGGCAACCAGCGGTACGACCAGCTTGGCCACATTGCACATCAGGTCGGGCAAGCGGCTGGCGACCAGGTCTACTTCCTGCATTGGGACGTCGAGCACCAGTTCGTCATGTACCTGCATGACAAGCAGCGTCTGCAGCTTCTCGGCGTGTATCCAGTCCTGTACCGCCACCATGGCCATCTTGATCAGGTCGGCTGCCGTACCTTGCATGGGTGCGTTAATGGCGGCACGTTCGGCGGCGGCCTGGCGTGGACCTTTGGCGCCGCGCAGTTCGGGTAGCCAAAGGCGTCGTCCGAACACGGTCTCGACATAGCCCAGTTCGCGTGCCATGCGCTTGGTCTGCTCCATATACGCCGCTACGCCCGGATAGCGCGTGAAGTATCGATCGATATAAGCCCTGGCTGCGTCCCGCGTGATGCCCAGGTTGGAAGCCAGGCCGAACTCGCCCATGCCGTAAATCAAGCCGAAATTGATCGCCTTGGCGGCGCGTCGCTGTTCGGAAGATACGTCTCCTGGTGCAACCCCGAATACTTCGGCTGCGGTTGCCCTATGTATGTCGTCGCCCTGCTCAAAAGCGCGGCACAGGTTCTCGTCATCGGAAACGTGGGCCATCACACGCAGTTCTATCTGAGAATAGTCGGCCGAGACCACCTTGCCCAAAGAGGACACAAAGGCCGCCCGAACACGTCGCCCTTCCGCCGTGCGCACGGGTATGTTCTGCAGGTTGGGATCGGACGAGGCCAGCCTGCCGGTTATGACCGCCGCCTGTGCATAGCGCGTATGCACGCGTCCCGTACTGGGGTTGATCATCCGGGGAAGCTTGTCGGTGTAGGTCGACTTGAGCTTGGCCATGCCGCGGTATTCCAGCAATAGCGCCGGCAAGGGATAGTCGCGCGCCAGCTTGGTCAGCACGTCTTCGTCGGTCGATGGCGCGCCACTGGCTGTCTTGCGAACCACGGGCAATTCCATGCGCTGGAAAAGGACCTCGCCCAGTTGCTTGGGCGAATTCAAATTGAAGGGCTGGCCTGCCAGCGCATAAGCCTGCTCTTCCAGTGCCAGCAACTGCTGGCCCAATTCGTGGCTTTGCCTGGCCAACAAGGCGGCATCGATTGCCACGCCATTGCGTTCTATGGTCGTCAATACAGCCGACACCTTGACCTCAAGCTGATAGATGGCGTCCAGGCCAGGGTCGGTCGCGACCTTGGGGCGCAGCGTCTGGTGCAGTTGCAAGGTGAAGTCTGCATCCTCGCATGCGTAGAAAGAGGCCGTCTGCACATCGACTTCGTCAAAGCAGATCTGTTTGGCGCCCTTGCCGCAAAGATCCTCGTAGGTCGTGCCGGTACGGCCGAGCCAGCGCTCGGCCAGCTCTTGCATATTGACGCGCCGGTGCGATTCGAGCACATAAGCCTGCAACATCGTGTCTTCAGTGATGCCGGCCAGCGCCACGCCTTCATTCAACAATACATGCGCGTCGTACTTGGCGTTGTGCAGCAGTTTGGCCGCGCCGGCGCTCTCGAGCCAGGGGCGCAGGGTATCGAGCACCTGTTGTTTGGGAAGCTGCTCGACCCGATCAGGGCCACGATGGCCCACGGGAATATAGCAGGCCACACCGGGTTCCACCGACAGCGACAAGCCGACCAGGCGGGCCACCATGGGATCAAGCGAGGTGGTTTCAGTGTCCAGGGCAACAAGCTCGGCCCCTTGCACCAGCGTCAACCACCGCCCGAGTGCTTCGGCATCCAGTATGGTTTCATAATCGGTAGTGGCCGGGGCGGCGGGGACCTCTTCGGGCACACGGCTGTCCTGGGCCGGCACACGCTCGCTGTCGCCGCTAAGCTCGCGCAGCCAGGTGCGAAACCCGTATTCGTCATACAACTGAATCAGGGCGTCCCGATCTTGCGCACGGGGTGTAAGGCCAGCCAGGCCTTGCGCCAGATCCGGAATTTCGCAGTCGGTCTTGACCGTCAAGAGCTGCCGCGTCATGGGAAAGTCGCCAAGCGCGGCCCGCAGGTTCTGCCCTGCCACGCCCTTGATGGCATCCGCATTCTGGACCAGGGCATCGACACTGCCGAACTCTGCCAGCCACTTGGCTGCGGTCTTGGGGCCCACCTTGGGCACCCCGGGAATATTGTCCACCGAATCGCCGGTCAACATTAAAAAGTCTACAATCTGTGCTGGGGACACACCAAACTTTTTCATGACGCCCGCGATATCCTGGCGCTCCCCACTCATGGTGTTGACCAGCTCAACATGCTCATTGACCAACTGAGCCAGGTCCTTGTCACCGGTCGATATCACCGTCCGCACGTCCTCTAGCGTGGCGCGACACGCCAATGTACCGATAATGTCGTCCGCCTCTACGCCCGGCACCGCCAATACAGGCCATCCCAGGGCAGTAACCGCCCTGTGTATGGGCTCGATTTGTGCTGAGAGTTCGTCGGGCATCGACGGTCGATTGCCCTTGTACAGAGGGTAGATATCGTCGCGAAAAGTCTTTCCACGAGCATCGAAAACGCAGGCGGCGTAGTCCGCCTTGTAATCAACCAGCAGTCTCCTTAACATGGAGATGACCCCATAGAGCGCGCCGGTGGGCTCTCCCTTGGCGTTTCTCAGGTCGGGCATCGCATGATAAGCCCGATACAGGTAGCTGGAACCATCAACAAGCAACAAGGTTTTTTTCATGTCAAACAATAGAATAGTACGTTTGCCGGCAAGCGAGCAGATCCCTGCGATTATGTCAGAGATGAAGGCCGCTGCCGAAACATTGCGGGAAATCGGCTGGGGTGTCAGCGTGTTTGGCAGCGCCCGGATCCGGCCCGACTCTCCTTATTATGCGTTAAGCGAAGGCGTGGGAGCCCGCCTGGCCAAAGCCGGCCTGCCCGTTATCGCAGGCGGGGGCCCGGGCATCATGGAAGCTGCCAACAAGGGGGCCTTCGAAGCAGGCGGCCATAGCGTGGGGCTTAATATCAAACTGCCGCGCGAGGCCAGCAACAACCAATACCAAACCCACAGCCTCACGTTCGACTACTTCTATTCGCGCAAAGCCACCTTCTTCATGCATAGCGCGGCCTATATCGCGCTGCCCGGTGGATTCGGCACGCTGGACGAACTGTTCGAAGTCCTGACCCTGGTTCAGACCCGTAAGGTTCCGCCGGCTCCCATCGTGTTGATCGGCACGGAATTCTGGTCGGGGCTCATCGATTGGATCAAAAGTGAACTATTATTTAATCAACTTATCGGCCCGCACGATCTGGACCTGCTCACGATAACTGACGACCTCGACGTCGTGATGAGCAAAATAGAAACATTCTGCGCCGATTTTGCCGAAGAGCGCGAAGTAGCGCCCGCCCTCCCCCAATAACGGATAGACCATGAACGTTACCGACCTGCCCCACCCCCTGAAAGACCCCGCACTGTTCAAGACGCAGTCGTATATTGATGGCACATGGGTGCACGCGCCAGACGGCAGCACCTTTGCTGTCGACAATCCGGCCAACGGCAAGCCCATCGCCCAAGTGGACAACATGGGAGTGGCCGACGCCGAAAACGCCATACGCGCGGCCAATAAGGCGTTTCGTCCCTGGCGGGCACGAACGGGCAAGGAAAGAGCCGAGATCCTGCGCCGCTGGTTTGATCTCATCATTGCCAATGCCGAAGATCTCGCGCAATTGATGACACTGGAACAGGGCAAGCCGATCGCCGAATCACGAGGCGAGATCGTCTATGGCGCTTCATTTGTCGAGTGGTTCGCCGAACAGGCCAAGCGCGTCAGCGGTGACATCATGGCTTCGCCCAACAAGGCCAACCGCATGCTGGTCATGCGCGAACCCATCGGTGTGTGCGCTGCGATTACGCCCTGGAATTTCCCCAACGCCATGATCACCCGCAAAGTGGCGCCCGCGCTGGCCGCAGGCTGCACCGTCATCCTTAAACCGGCCGAACAAACCCCGCTGTCGGCGCTGGCACTTGCCGAGCTGGCACATCGGGCCGGCATTCCCGCAGGCGTGCTTAACATCATCACGGCAGACAGCGAGCGCTCCATCGACATCGGCAAAACGCTGTGCGACAGCCCAGTCGTGCGCAAGCTGACGTTCACCGGATCGACCCCGGTGGGACGCATCCTGATGCAGCAAAGCGCGCCTACCCTCAAGAAGCTGTCGCTCGAGCTTGGCGGCCACGCTCCCTTCATCGTGTTCGAAGATGCCGACCTGGACGCTGCCGTCGAGGGGGCCATGATCGCCAAATACCGCAACGCGGGACAAACCTGCGTTTGCACCAACCGCATCTACGTTCATGCGTCGGTCTACGATAGCTTCCTCGAGAAATTCACCGCCAAGGTCACCAACCTGAAGGTGGGCGATGGCTTTACCGACCAGGTGACCCAAGGCCCACTGATCGACGATGCCGCGGTCGCCAAGGTGCGCGAGCACGTCAAAGATGCACTTGGCAAGGGTGCAAAGATCGCCACGGGTGGCAAAGACCATGCAATGGGCGGGCGATTCTTCCAGCCCACCGTACTGTCCGACATTACCGAAGAGATGCTGTGCATGCGCGAAGAGACCTTCGGTCCGCTCGCACCCGTTGTCAAGTTCACTGACGAGGCCCATGTTATTGAATTGGCCAACAACACCGAGTATGGCTTGGCGTCCTACTTCTACAGTCGCGATGTGGCACGCATATTCCGCGTCGCCGAAGCACTGGAGTACGGCATGGTAGGCGTCAATACCGGACTGATCTCCAACGAAGTCGCGCCCTTCGGCGGCGTCAAGCAGTCAGGCCTGGGCCGCGAAGGTTCTGTATACGGCATGGACGATTTCATGGAAATGAAGTACGTATGCCTGGGCGGCATGTAAGCCGCAGTCCCCTTGCCAAAAGCCGCCACCGCTGCGGCGCCCTTCACTATCCCGGCATCCGCATTTACCCTTAATGCGGCTTGCCGGCGCCCGTGCGCCGCCATCAGCCTGCCCGTATAGCGCAGAACGGCGCAAATCCCAGTAATATCAAGAAATCAGCAAGCGAACTGGTCCTATCTAATAAAATGAACTGGACCTAGTCGGGCTTCCAGACTGTGTGCACTATCCAGCTACAGCGACGCAATTCCTATTGCAATAAAAAAGTCGCGCTAACCCGAGTGGAGATAGACATGGATCCCTTGTTCCAACGTGTACGCAAATTCGCCCTTCTGGGTGTCGGAGCCGCAGTGCTCAGCTTGACCGCCGTCGGCGCGCAGGCGCAAACAAAAGTTGTTGTCGGTTATCAGCAAATCGTTGGTCCTTTCGTCAGTGCCATTGCCGATGGCAGCTTCGACAAGGCGGCCAAGGAAGCCGGCTATGAAATCGATTGGCGCCAGTTCAGCTCCGCTGGCGATATCTCCAGCGCCTTCGCATCCCGCGACGTGCCCGTGGGCGTCCTGGGGTCCACAGGCATCACTGCCGCCGTTACGCGCGGCGTAGACCTGGAACTGTTCTGGATTCTGGACAACATCGGCAAGTCCGAGGCGCTGGTTGCCCGCAACGGCTCGGGGATCACCAAGCCGGAAGATCTGATTGGCAAGAAGGTAGGCGTTCCCTTCGTTTCAACCGCCCACTTCCATCTACTGGTCGCGATGAGCCAAATCTGGAATATCGACGCCAAAAAGGTCCAGATTCTTAATATGCAGCCGCCGCAAATCGTAGCGGCCTGGCAGCGGGGCGATTTGGACGCCGCATACGTGTGGCCGCCTGCCTTGACCGAGATCCAGAAAACAGGCACCAACATTGCCGACTCGGCGCAGATCGGCGAGAAAAGTGTTCCAACCTTCGATGGTTTGGTAGCCGACAAGAAGTGGGCCGCCGAGAATCCAAAATTCATGGCTGCATTTACCAAGGTTCTGGCGCAATCCTATCAAAGCTACAACGACAATGCCGCCAACCTGGCAGCCGACTCAGACACCGTCAAAGGCATCATCAAGATGATAGGCGGCAAGCCCGATGACATCGTGTCAGCCCTGCAGTTGCTGCTGTTCCCCAATGCCAGCGAACAAGCTTCCACCTCGTGGCTAAGCGGCGGCAAAGATAGCGGTGCAGCCAAGGCTTTTGCGGCAAGCGCCGAGTTCCTGAAGGCTCAGCGGCAGATCGACAAGCCGCTGGACGACTACACGCCCTTCGTTAACGCCAGCTATGCCGAAGCTGCAGCCAAGTAAGAAGTAGGAAACGCACAGGCTCGCAGCGATTCGATGCAAGTCATCGGTTGGCTGCGAGCCACACGCATCAAGGAGTAAAGCGATGACGACAGCTATGTCGAACCTGACCGTCCGAGGCGTTAATGTCACCTACCCCGCCTTGCAACACGGCGGCTCTATCGTGGCGTTGAAGGACGTCAATCTGGATATCAACGCCGGTGACTTCGTTGTGGCACTGGGCGCATCAGGTTGCGGCAAGACTACCCTGCTTAATCTGCTGGCCGGTTTTTTATCGCCCACCGATGGCGAACTGCTGCTCGGCGGCCAGCCCATTGTGGGACCTGGCTCAGATCGCGGTGTCGTATTTCAGAAGCACGCGCTGCTTCCCTGGCTTAATGTCATGGAAAACACCGAATTCGGCCTGAAGCTGCAAGGCGTCGACAAAACCCGTCGGCGCGAGGTGGCCGCCCGCAATCTGGAGTTGGTCGGCTTGCAGGACTTTCATCGCCACATGATCTATCAGCTCTCGGGCGGCATGCAGCAGCGCGTAGGCATAGCCAGGGCGCTTACTTGCGACCCCGCGATGCTGCTCATGGACGAGCCCATGGCGGCGCTGGACGCCCTCACCCGCGAAACCATACAAGAGCTGTTGCTGGACGTTTGGCAGCACACCAACAAGATGTTCTTCTTCATTACGCACAGCGTCGAAGAGGCGCTGTTCCTGGGCTCGCGGCTGGTTGTCATGTCTCCGCGCCCTGGCCGCATCACCAACACTTACGAGATTGATTTCAACAAACGCTTTTTAAAGACGAGGGACGCGCGTGCTATCAAATCAAGCGAAGACTTCATCCGGATGCGCGAGGTCATCCTCGGCATCATCTATGGCGATGAACGCGAAGCCAGTCAACACGAAATCGCCCATGCGTAGCAAGCTGTTCTTGGGCAAGCCGGCCACGCCGGGCAAGGTGTACGGGGCTCCTGGCGCGGGCAATAGCAACTTCATCAGCGTCATGACCGCCATCACGCTGATAGCGCTGTGGTTTCTGGTCACGAGCATGGGTTGGGTCAAGCCGATATTCCTGCCCTCGCCTTTTGCCGTGTACGACAAGTTCATCGAGGCCTGGACCGAAGGCGTCGCCAACTCGACCTTGCTGCAGCATACCAGCGCAAGTTTAGGCCGCGTCATGGGAGCTTTCTTGTTGGCGCTCTTCACGGCTGTGCCGGTAGGCGTTCTGATGGGGGTCAACCGCCGGGTGCGCGGCTTCTTCGATCCCATCATCGAGTTCTACCGCCCCTTGCCGCCACTGGCCTATCTGCCCTTGGTCATCATCTGGTTCGGCATCGGCGAGTTTCCCAAAGTGTTCCTGATCTACCTGGCTATCTTTGCGCCGATGGCGATCGCTGCCCGTTCCGGAGTCAAGTCAGTTTCGATCGAGCAGATCCATGCCGCCTACGCCATGGGCGCCTCCAGCCGGCAAATCATTTCGCACGTCATCCTCAAGGCGGCGCTGCCGGAGATCTTCACCGGCATGCGCATCGGTATTGGCGTGGGCTGGACGACCCTGGTCGCCGCCGAGATGGTGGCGTCCGCACGCGGTTTGGGTTTCATGGTGCTCAATGCGGCGCAGTACCTGGCCAGCGACATCGTGATCATGGGCATACTTGTCATTGGGTTTTTTGCCCTGTTGTTCGATCTCTTGCTGCGGCATCTGGAAAAAATCCTCATACCCTGGAAAGGCAAAGTGTAGCCCGCATCCCTCGCACAACATCCTTGCCAACAAGGCCTTGCTCCAAAAGAGCAAGGCCTTATCGCATGACCCTTCATTGTTATTGAATCGCGACCTGTTTACACTAAGGCCAGCATGACACAAGCGCCTATCGTCACCTCTTCCGCGGTTTTATGGCCCTCGCTTTTCGCTCGCGTCAGCGACTCCAGCCTGAGCTTGCAGAGCCGTATCCGGCAAATGCTGGTGTCGGCCATCTTGTCCGGCCATTTGCCGCCGGGCGCGCCGGTCCCGTCCAGCCGTCTACTGGCCGACAGTCTGGGCATTGCGCGCAACACCGTGGTCTTTGCCTACCAGGAACTGGTTTCCGAAGGTTATCTGGTCTCGCGAGAGCGCAGCGGGCATTTCGTGGCGGACGACGTACTGAACAGCCATGTCAGCAAGGCCGACCACGAAAATAGCGCGCCGCAGGCTAGCCTTGCCCACGCCTCGTGGAATAAGCGCATGGTGTTTCATCCGTCCTTACAGCGTAATATCGTCAAGCCGGCCGACTGGCAAAGCATGCCTTATCCTTTCGTCTATGCACAGTTCGATGCCTTGCAGTTCCCAACCGCCGAATGGCGCGAATGCTGCACACGGGCGCTGTCTGTACTGGATATTCGCAGTTGGGCGCCAGACCTCATCACCAACGACGACCCCGCGCTGATCGAGGAAATCCGTACGCAAGTCTTGCCGCGTCGCGGCGTATGGGCTGACAAGGACGAGATCGTGATCACGGTCGGGGCACAACATGCCTTGTATTTGCTGGCCGATCTGTTGATGCACAACCATACCGTGGTGGGCATGGAAGATCCGGGCTATCCGGATGCGCGCAATACCTTTGCACACAGAACCGAAAGGTTGATGCCCTTGCTCGTCGACGAACATGGCCTGTGCATTACGCCAGCGCTTAAAGAGTGTGACTATATTTTCGTCACGCCCAGCCACCATTGTCCCACCAGCGTCACGCTGCCCATGGAGCGCCGCGAGGCACTTCTGGCCTTGGCTTCGAAGGCGGACAGCATCATCATTGAAGACGATTACGAGACCGAGAACCGCTACGACAATCATCCCACGCCGGCGCTCAAGAGCCTGGACAAGAATGGGCGGGTCATATACGTAGGCAGTTTGTCCAAGAGCTTTGCGCCAGGCCTGCGCATTGGCTATATCGTGGCGCCGCGCGAACTCACGCACGAGCTGCGGGCGCTGCGCCGACTGATGTTGCGCCACCCGTCTTCCTACGTCCAGCGGGCTTTTGCCTTGTTTATTTCCCTGGGTCACCATCACGCCTTACTCCGGCGCCTGTCGGTCCTGTATGCAGAGCGCGCCAGCAGCCTTACCCAGGCCATACACGAGCTTCTCCCCGACTTTCGGATGGTGCCGATAAGCGGCGGTTCTTCATGCTGGGTAGAGGCCCCAAAAGGCGTAGACACGCAAGCCCTGGCCAACGCCGCCCTGCAAGAAGGGGTGGTGGTAGAGCCCGGGCATGTGTTTTATCACAGCCCGGGACCGCAGAACCGAAACTTCATGCGGATGGGCTTCGCCTCGATCGACAAAGAGAAAATAGCCCCCGGAATCGAACGGCTGGCACATGTGTACCAGACCGCCTTCCAGGGGCGCGAAACTCGCTGATCAGAAGCACGAGACTAGAAGGTCTCGTCCCGCAGGTAATAGTATTTGTACAGCATGGCTTGGCCCAGCCGCCGAAACGGCGCAAACGGATGGCCCGGCAGCGGCGAGTTATAGATGGGAAGATCCCAATGCTTGCCATCCTTGCCCACAATGCGTTGCGCCAGTCGGCGACCGGCATGAGCCGAAAAAGACACACCATTGCCGCCATAGCCGAAAGCATAGAACACTTGCTCAGCCTGATCCGGCTGCGTAATACGCGGCATCATGTCGTGGCTGACATCGACCCAGCCCCACCATGAATATGCGATAGGTATGCCGCGCAGGCTAGGAAACTTCCGGTACAACCCTTCTTTCAGCAGCTCCAGGTGGCGGCCGTTTTGCGCGTCGGCGCCGGTCACGGCGCTGCGGCTGCCGATCTGCATCGAGCCATCAGGCAGCAGGCGGTAATAAAATCGCAAGGTGCGGGTATCGGTGATGAAGGTGGTGCTTTTCAGGCCGGCCTCGGCTCGCTCATCGTCCGTCAGCACCCGCGTCACCAAGGAATTGGACAAGATCGGCATGATTTTACCCGTTAAGGATCTATGCAAGCCCTTGGGCGTGTAGCCGCCTGTGGCCACCGCCACCCGACGTGCGCGCACGACGCCGCCGGGCGTACGCAGGTGATGCACCCCATTGATGGTTTCCCAACCGATTACCGGACTGGCGGGATGGATTTTTACACCCACTGCGCGCGCACGGCGTATATAGCCAAAGGCCAGCTTCAAAGGATGCACGCCCACGCCATCAAGCTCGTGCAGCGCGCCGGCAGCCTCTTGGTCGGCCGCATATTGTTCGTGCAATTGTTCGCGCGTCAGCAGGCGGGTCTGGTAACCGAACACGTCGTTCATGACATGGCTTTCGTTTTGCAGGAAGGCCATCTTCTTGGCACGATGCGCCACATATAGGTGGCCGCCTGGCTGTGGGTCGCAATCGATGGAAGCGACCAGGCTCTTCCAGTATTCAAAGCCGCCGCGTATGTCTGCATCCAGTCTTTTGGCGGTATCGACGCCCCAGCGTTGGATCCATTGCGACCGATACAGGCGGCCGGACGCGTTCTGTCCTTGGCCGCCGTTGCGGCTGCTGCAGCCCCAAACCACCCGATTGGCCTCGAGAACGACCGCCTTGATGCCGTGCTCTTCGGCCAGGCAGAGGGCCGTGACCAAACCTGTAAACCCGGAGCCGATAACCACCACATCAGCGTCGAAATCATTTTGGACGGGTCCGTCGTCTTGCGGCGGGGCACCCGCCGTGCCCACCCAATAGGTAGGCGCATAGGCTTGGCCATGCCCGGTGGGCGTGACCAGCGGGTCGTAAAGGGGGTCGTACGCGCTTTCGTGCAATGCCCCCGTTGACGGAGGCTCATGCTCTTGTGGGTTGGCAGCCATGATGACTCGCTATGCCTTGGCAGGCAGATGGGGACGGTTCTTGCGGAAGGCGTTCTTTAAAACGATTTTGCCATCCCGAAAGACCAGCAGATCGACCATATTGGCCTCGATGCGCGAGCCATCGGCGGCGGTGCCGGTAAACGTGGATTCCATGACGCCGCGGTCACCATGAGCCCAGCATGTTGCATTAAGCCACTGTGCGTCGGGTATGGTCTGCCATGCCGCTTCGAATGCCTTGCGTACAGCCGCCCGCCCTTCATGGCGCGCGCCATATACCTCTGGGCCCGCCACCGTCTCGAACACGCAATCTTCATGCATGAAAGACATGAGAGCGTCAATATCGTGACGATTCCATGCATCGCCAAAAGCTTTAAGTATTCCGATCAAGTCTGCAGTGGACATCCCATTGTTCTCCGGTTGATTCGTGGCGAGCCGCCAAGGCCCGTCATGACTTCGTAAGGTAGGAGATCGGCCAGGCAGGGTCTAGAGCCAGTCACGACGTTTCGCATAAGCCAGTTGTCCGCTTAAAGCCCAAAACCCATGTCTACAAACGGAAATCTCCCGAAGCCGCGGAATGGGATGTTCCGATATCAGTGTTTTGTGTTGACTTTTAATTATCGACAGCTAGAATTGAGATAAATATCAGTTTTCGGAATGATTTATTTCAATATCAGGCGTAACCCTAAAGCTTAGGGCGCCGCAGAACCAACCTGGAGTCCCACCATGAAGCCCGATACCCGTAGTGCCGTTAGCGGCGTCCAGAAGATGACTCCGTCTGAAGCCTTCGTTGAAACCCTGGTAGCAAACGGCGTTACCGAGATGTTCGGCATCATGGGTTCCGCCTTCATGGATGCCATGGACATCTTTGCGCCGGCAGGCATACGATTGATTCCCGTCGTGCACGAACAGGGCGCAGGCCATATGGCCGACGGCTACGCCCGTGTCAGCGGGCGCCATGGCGTGGTCATAGGCCAGAATGGCCCGGGCATCAGCAATTGCGTCACGGCGATTGCAGCGGCTTACTGGGCGCATTCTCCGGTCGTGATCGTGACGCCCGAAGCCGGCACGATGGGTATAGGCCTGGGTGGTTTCCAAGAGGGCAAACAACTGCCCATGTTCCAGGAGTTCACCAAGTACCAAGGGCATGTTACCCATCCGGCCCGGATGGCCGAATATACGGGGCGCTGTTTTGACCGCGCCATGTCCGAAATGGGCCCCACGCAATTGAACATACCGCGCGATTACTTCTACGGAGAGATCAAGGCCGAAATACCGCAACCCCAGCGACTGGACCGTGGCGCCGGCGGCGAAAAAACGCTGAACGAGGCCGCCGAGCTGCTGGCTCAGGCCCAGTTCCCCGTTATTATCTCCGGCGGCGGTGTCGTCATGGGCGACGCCGTCGATGCCTGCAAGGCATTGGCCGAGCGTCTGGGCGCACCCGTTGTGAACAGCTATCTGCACAACGATTCCTTCCCGGCCAGCCACCCCTTGTGGTGCGGGCCGCTGGGCTATCAAGGCTCCAAGGCGGCCATGAAGCTGATCTCCAAGGCCGATGTGGTGCTGGCGCTGGGCACCCGCCTTGGCCCCTTTGGCACCTTGCCGCAGCATGGCATGGACTACTGGCCCAAAGACGCAAAGATCATCCAGATCGATGCCGACAACAAGATGCTGGGCCTGGTCAAGAAGATCACAGTCGGCATATGCGGCGACGCCAAGGCTGCG
>JADKLW010000127.1_pt1 | contig 42487 bp, 76 predicted proteins | sample 8641881 | NCBI WGS metagenome assembly JADKLW01 (sample SAMN16272185, study PRJNA661076) | feces metagenome | isolation source: fecal sample from diarrhoea affected cattle B | host: Bos taurus | place: South Africa: Lokaleng Village, Mahikeng | collected 2019-09
TTGCCGTCTGCGTGCCCTGAGAGGCTTGCTGGTGGGAAAGGCAGGACGATCATGCCGCGTCGACCTTTGCGAACAGATCGGCGAAGTCGGCGTCGGTCGCGAGCAGTTCGCGCGCCCGGCGCAATCCATAGCCGATTGTCGAATGATCGCGGCGGACCCGGCGGCCGATCGCGGTAACACCCAGGCCCCTGCGTGCGAGCGCGTGCATCACGGCAAACCGGCCCATCACCAGTTCGGGCGGGGCTTTCCAGTGCGACAGCAGTTGCGACGGTGTGGCGCCGGCCTCTCGTGCGGCTACAGCGATAGCGCGAGAGGCAAACAGCGGATCCGCTATAGCAGCGGGGGAAGCGCCGTGCGGGAGATCAGCGCTCATGGATTGCGCTCCAGTTCGGCATCGCCTGCCCGCTCACATCACCACCGCAATCACACCAGCAAGTGCAATCCAAAGCCCTACACAAACACAGGCAGAGACGGTCCAGACCTTGCGGCGAAAGCTGCGATCGGCAGGATCCTCCTGAAGATGCTCTGCCCAATCGAAGGGTGATTGATCGTCGATCACCGCACCCTCCCCCGAAGCTGAACAACCTTGACGTCGAGGGTCTGGCGTTCGCAGTCGGCAATATCGCGGCCGGCCGGAGATTCCGGGTGATGCGCCTCGCCTTTCGTGGCCAGGAAGTCCCGGCACACCCGTTCGATTTCGTCGTGGTCAATGGCCTCGGGAAGCTGGACGATCTGCCGTCCCTCGGGCAGAAGCAGGGACAGCAGTTCGTCGGGAATGACCCCCACCAGCCTGTAGAGCGCGCTGACGGGCATTTCCGCAGGCTCGCCATTGTGGCCCGCGTAGGACCGCAGCGTGCTGTAGGGGATGCCGCTGTCCAGACTGATGCCCTTGAGTGTGTCGGACTGGCAGGCGAGGCGAAAGACCCGCTCCTGCATGGACTTGGTCCGCTGCGAGATGTCGCTTCCGGTAGCCATGATTATGCTTGCGCCTCCGGGCTAGTTGTCTGGTCATGAAAGGAGATCGAACGAACCGGGGCGAAGCGATCGCGATTGGCGTGATCGTCGCCTCCGTGATTGAGAGGTTGAGGGACCGGATCGACCTTGGCGGGCTTACCGACCTTGAGGTCAGCGACGAACTGCTGTGCTTCCTCGTCACTGAGGGGGCGGATTTTGCGGAAGCGGCGAGAAAGGGCAGACGCCTCCGCGCCAACGACGAGGAGAAGCTCACAACCGTCGGGATCGTACTCCACGCGAACCACGCCGCGAATAGACCCTCGGGGCGGACTGGCTTTGCCACCGTGGACGCAACCACAGCGGCAGTCATAAATCGGCGCCGTGGTAAGGCACAGCGCCAGATCACCGGGAGCCCAGTCGCTCATCCCCCAACCCCTTCGCTAAGCGGGGAGGAAATACTAATATATGTTGGTTTTAGGCACGCCTCGAAAGGATTTGTTAATTCCCGTCCCGGAGACTTTCCCTCAGGGAAGCAGCGGAATGGGGAGAACTGCTTGTGTGCGAATTGTGGGTGGACGAGCCGTGGACCAGCGAACCGGATAGCCGGGGTGTCAGCATCATCTACCGAAGCGGGGGAGAGACTTACAAACGGCGTATGTCCCGAGCCGACTACAGGCGCGGGCTCGAGAGTGAGATCCGAAAACTCAACGCCTTCGAAGCTGCCGAGCAAAAGGCCCGCCGCGTTGTCAGGATGCCTCCCGCTAAGCACGGCTAGGCGGCTTCAGCCTGACGCGGGGTCCACGGATCGACCGCTTCCAGCACTTCCATTTGCTCTTCGGTCAGACCTTCAATCAGCGGATGCCGCCAGCCTGTCTTCCGAAAGATATGGATCGCCAGCGCCCGCGACGGGGTGCGGACGGGCGGGTCCGCCAGTATCTGCGATGCGTAAGGCACGCTGATGCCGGCGGCGTTGCTTAGCGATGTGGGGGTCAGGTCCATGGGCCTAGTTAGCCCTCCGCTAACCCATTCGTCAAGGGGTCATGTTTGCGGTGGCGATAACGCGCGGCGTTGGGGCTGCGCGTATGATGTTTGCATGGACGAAGCCCCAAAAAACCACCTCAAGGCGTGGCGCGAGTTCCGCAAGATGAGCCAGGAAGAGGTTGCCGATCGGCTCGACACGGCCAAAGGCGTCATCTCCCTGCTGGAGAACGGAAAGCGCCCTCTGTCCGACAAATGGCTGCGCCGCTTGGCCGAAGTGCTGGGGACGCAGCCGGGGCACATTCTCGATGTAGACCCCCACGAGCTGGATAACGACATCATCGACATCTGGACGCGGATCCCGGAGCGGGACCGGGAACAGGCGGCGCGGGTCCTGCGGACCTTCACGAAGACAGGCACCGACGATTGAGGGCGGCCGCCTGCATAGTCGCCCTGACCCTCGCCGGCTGCGATAGCGCGCCCCAGTCGCTAACGCGCGATCAGATCATAGACATCGCGGACGACAGCGTGCCCGATACAGCCCCGCTTGAAGCCCGGTTGATGGCACTTGAGGCGGAAGTGAAGCGCCTGCGCGAGGACGGGGACAAGACCTTCGAGCACCTGTCCGGTCTCAGCTCCATCTTCGTCGAAAGCGGCGGCTCCTGGGATAGATCCTTCGAGAACCTAGAGCACAACCAAGCCGTGCTGTTCGAGCATGTCAACTGCCTGCGCGCCCGCGACGGCCTGCCGCCGATTCCCACGGGATCGAAATAAAAGTTAGCCCGTCGCTAACAAGTCGCTTGACCATGGGTTAGCCCTCCGCTAACACCGTCTCACTCAAGGAGAGACGGCACATGGTCCACATCATCGAACAGCGGGCTTACACGGCCCCCGGCTATCCGCCCTGCACTGAGTTTGCGGTCTACGCTGGATCGAAGCTGATCCGCACTGTTCCGTCTATCGGGATGGCTCGTGAGATTGCGGCGGGAGTCCAGTCGTGAAGGACTACGTCAAGGAAGGCATGGCCTCCGCGAAGACGTGCGCCCGCGCCTACGGGATCACCGATCCGGCGGACATTGCCATAATCGCCAAGCAGTTTGCCTACGACCTCCGCAGGAACGACGAATTGCGAGCGATGTCGGAGGGCGTAGCGTGAAGCTCTCCCCCAATCAGATGCAGGCTCTGTCAGTTCTGTCCCAGTATGTGGGCCGGACAGTGGAAGTTCTCACCAGCGGCTACACGGCAAACATTGCGCCCTCCGCAATTGCCGCGTCGGTTGGCACCTTTAGCTCATCGGCGCTTCGCGGCCTCGAGGCCAAGGGCTTCATCCGCATTGATCTGGCGTATTGGAAAGGTGCCCGCATCACGGTCCTGAAGGGGCTGGACGCGTGAAGCCCGCCGCAATCTTCCTGTTCGACCGCACGGCTACCATGGCCGCGCCTTGGGCCGACGCTGGATACGACTGCTATTGCGTCGACAGCCAGAACGCCAAGGGCGAAACGCGCGACGGGAACATCATCCGCGTCGGCGCCGACATTCATCGCTGGGTGCCGCCGCTTGGCCGCCCCATCGTGTTCGCTTGCGCCTTCACGCCCTGCACCGACGTTGCTGTCTCCGGCGCGCGCTGGTTCAAGGGCAAGGGGCTCTATGCTCTGGCTGACAGTATCGCGCTGTTCGCACGCTCTGCCGATCTTCTGAATGCCACAGGCGCCCCGGGGTTCATCGAGAACCCGGTAAGCACACTGTCCAGCTACTGGCGCAAGCCTGACCACACGTTCCACCCGTGGCAGTTCGCCCACATCGATCCGGCGGCGAACTATACGAAGCAAACCTGCCTCTGGACCTTTGGCGGCTTCGTGATGCCGGAGGGGCTGGACTACCCGCTTCCGCACCTTGGGGCGCCCGATGACCGGATCCACAAGGCTGCACCGGGGGAAGATCGCGCGAACTTCCGCAGCGCCACCCCGCCCGGATTTCCGCAGGCTGTGTTCGAGGCGAACCGCCCGGATCGTATTCAGGAGATTGCGGCATGACCCAGACTATTGAGAAGGGTGGAGAAGGCGTCGTGCTGCCAAAGGGCTGGCACAATCACCCCGGCTATCGCGACATCTTCAACGCGGCTCTAACCGGCTTCGTTGCCAACAAAGACTTCCACGGCCCTGTTTCGCAGGGGAAGCCGTGGGCCGCAGTCGCGTTCGCCTATGACACTGTCCGCGAAGCTGTCGGCCTTCTCGCGCACCTTGAAGCCGAAGCCGCCAAATCCTCGGAGCCCCACCCATGACCTCCAAAGGCAATGAGCTGGTGCCTGTGATCCAGGCGTGCCCGTTCTGCGGCGAGGCTCTGAACGAACGCCACAGCGTCAATCCGTCCGCTCGTTGCGGCACGGAGGGCTGCTGGCTGAACGCGCGAATGATCGGCATCCCGCTAGACGATCCCGCCCAAGTCGCCGCCTTCAACACCCGGACTTCATCCACTGCCGAGCTTTTAGAAGCGCTGGAGCGCATGATCCAGGCTGAGCTTTCGGGGTTGGGGGCGAACATGGCGAAGGCACGCCACCACGCCCGCGACGTCATCGCCAGCGCGAAAGGCGGTGAAGCGTGAGCGTGCGGAAGGAAATCCGCTGCGATGCGGAAGCCGTGATCTCCGAGCTTTTAGAAGCGCTGGAGAGGGCTGAGGCGCTGCTGGAACGCTACCACTCCTTCGAGGACTTGGAGTGCTGCGCCACCGAGGACGTGGAATACCGCGACCGCCTGTTCGAGCGTGAACACGTCCGCACCGCCCTCGCCAAGTTCGGAGGCGGACAATGAACGCCTACGCCCCGCCAATTCGCATCCAGTGCCCCTATTGCACCTCTCAAGGCCACCCTTGCGACTGTGAGTCCTTCGAGGCTGCTGATCGTGGGATGAGCCCGGCTGCTGACAGGCTGCGTCGGTCACGGTCGAACATGCAGTTCATCGCCGAGCCGGTCGAGATCCATCGCCGCACGGCCAAGCTGGTGGACCGCATCTGCCCGCCGTTCGGGGTCCCCACGGTAAGCACGCAGTATCCCGAATTGAACGCTTCGCCCCGGCGCTGGGAACTGTTCGCGGAGAACAGCGAGCGCCGCAAGGCCCTTCATCGCCTGATCGAACCGCGCATCGCCGCGAAGGTCCGGTCCACTCCCACAGGGGAACAGTAATGGTCGACCTTCGCCCTATTCCGTTCACGCAATACATGCGCCCCAATGGCCGCGCCGTTCCGGTCAGCATCGAAGTTGCCGAGGACGTTGCCGGCATGGCCGCGAGCCTGATCGAAAGCGGTCTCGCGCTTGAATGCGAGAGCCTGACGACCGGCCATGTCAGTCTGACGATCACCGATCCCGAGGAAGGTGATCTCGATATTCGCGTGGTCAACAATGGCCCCGGCGTTCGTGAAGCGGTCGAAGACTTGATCCGCGGTTTCACCGCCCGGAGGTCCTCATGACCCATCCCAAGCCCTTCCGCACATTCAACGAGAGACATGGCGGGGACCATCTCGAGCGCGCGTTCATCGCGTGGAGCGAGGCCTTGGACCGCCTGTGCGAGCAATCCCGCAATCATTCCTCCGACTGCCAAGCAGCGGGCGATCGGATCGATGCCTTCCTGAGGGAGCAGTCCAATGGCTGACAAAGCAACCTTGATAGACCGCTACCCTGGGACCCTCGGGATCATACTGGGGTGTCTTATTTCGATGGGGGTCTTTGGAGTGGGGGAGGCTGTCCAGTGGGCTGGCATGAACCCGTTTCTTGTCGGAGAGATGAAATGAACGCGCACAGTAGTTGGGCGATGCCTTCGGCACGCGCTGCCACCCCTACGGGGCGGAGCCGGCAAGCCGTCTCCGGCAAAGCTGGCATCCCTATCGCAGCCGAGCCCGCCAACCTCTCCGCCTACATGCGCGAAGAGCGGATCCGCGATGTTCATTTCGACCCGCTGCTGGACCGCTTCTGCGTAACCCTGATCGACTATTCGATCGGGCTCGGGGGAAGCGTGGGCGCGGCGCTGGTCGATGCGAAGCGGAGGGCGGCATAATGCCTAATCCTCTGCACCACCCCGATTGCCCGCGATGCAAGGGCGAAGGCTTCTATCTACGCCACAGTGGGCGCGGCTTCTATCGCGATGGCAGCTTTGGTCACAACCAATGGGAAGACTGCACCTGCGCGGCTTGGGATCAGCCCGACGCATTGCCGGCCGCTGTCGTGCCTTCGGGGGACCCGTGGTGACCACCCCCGTAGCCAGCCAAGAGATTGGCGCGAACAACCCGCCCGCCTTCGATAGCTACTCGATGGCGCTGGATGATGCCTACGACACCGCCCGCGACTTCCTCGACGGCAAGCCCATCGAGAACCAGGGTCAGGCCGATCGCATCGGAACCATCGTCTCCGAGGTCAAGCGCATCAAGAAGGATGCAGACGCTGCCCGGGCGGACGAAAAGGCCCCGCACCTGCAAGCCTGCCGGGAGGTTGACGGCAAGTGGAAGCCATTGACCGACCGCGCCGACACCATCCTGAAAGCCGCCCAAGCGCCCCTGACAGCCTACCTCAACAAGCTGGCAGAGGAACAGCGGGCAGCGGAGACCAAAGCCCGCGAGGAAGCCGCCAGGAAAGCGCAGGAGGCCCTTGAAGCATCCCGCGCTGCCGAAGGTAGCGTGGAAGCCGTCGAACACGCCAAGGCCCTCCAGAAGGAAGCGGACGCGGCAGCGAAGGACGCCAGGCGCGCGGGCAAGGTCAAGGCGCATGTTGCCGGCATGGATCGGGCAATCGGACTGCGGACCTACACCACGGCCACCGTGACCGACCATCGGGCGCTGCTCCTCTGGATCGCGAACAATGATGAGGCCGGCCTGTTCGCGTGGCTGGAAGAGTACGCGACCAAGGCCCTGCCCGCCCAACTGCCCGGCGTCACCATCAACACCGAGCGCAAAGTCGCTTAATCGAAAAGGAGAATACCAATGGCAATTGTAGCGACGGACACTGGCGGCGGGGGCGACTTCACCCCCATGCCCGCAGGCAATCATGTGGCGATCTGCAATATGGTCGTGGACCTGGGCGACCAGCTCGTGCGGTCGGAGAAATACGGGGACAAGGTCAAGCGCCAGGTGTGGATCCGCTGGGAAACGCCCCACGAGGAAATCACCTTCACCGACCGCGACGGCAACGAGAAAACCGGCCCGCGTGTGATCGGCCAGGCATTCACGCTCTCGCTTCACGAGAACTCCGCGCTTCGCCCCGTGCTGGAAAGCTGGCGCGGCCGGGCCTTCACCGAGGAAGAGCGGCGCGGATTTGATGTGTCCAAGCTGCTCGGCGCCCCCTGCATGGTCAACGTCATCCATGCCGAGAGCGGCGGCAAGACTTACGCCAATATCGGCAGCGTCAGCCCCCTCCCGAAGGGCATGGAGAAGCCGGAAAGCAAGATCGGCCTCCTGCTCTACGATGATGAGCACGACACCTTCGATCAACTGCCCGAGTGGCTTCAGAAGAAGATCAACGAGCGGGTCGTCGAAGACACCACGACCACGAACTACAGCAACGGCGGCAGTTCGTTCGGCGACGACCTCGACGACGACATTCCGTTCTGAACAGTTCCTCCAGGGAGCCGGGCGTGCCCAACAAGCCGCCCGGTGAATTTCCGATGCCCATCGATGTCAGCAGCCGCCGCAAGAACGCCCCGCGCCCCGCGTGGAAGGTGGCCGACGCCTACACGCAATGGCTGCGTGGCCGGAAATGCTACCTTGCGAACAAGGGCGGCTGCGGCATGGGTGATCCGCCCCGGCGCACACCCGTTGAAGCGGCGCACGTCGACCACGGCGGCGACAAGGGCATGGGCACCCGCGCCAGCGACCATTTCTGCATCCCGCTTTGCCAGCGCCACCATGATGAGCAGCACGGCAAGATCGGGGCCTTCAGCCAGCGCGGGGGATGGAAGACGTTCCAGCTCAAATACGGGTTCGATGCGGTGAAGGTAGCCGCTGAATACTGGCGTCTTTGGAACGGCGATAAGGGGGAGTTGGCCTGATGGCCCACCGCATCCTCAACAACGAAGCGGACGTAGCCGACTTCCACCGCCTGCTGTGCGGGTTGACCCTGCCGGTTACGGTCGAGTGGCAACAGGGCCGCGATCGATCCCTAGAGCAGAACCGGCTTCAATTCCTGTGGGCGCGCGAGGCCGCTGAACAGCGCGGCGATACCACGCCTGAGGAAGTCCGGCACGAATGGAAGCTTCGCATCGGAGTCCCCATCCTGCGCGAGGAAGCCCGGTTCCAGGCTGTGTATGACGCCGCGATCAAGCCCCTGCCTTACGAGCTGAAGCTGAAGGCAATGCAATTCATCCCTGTGACCAGCGAGCTCAAGGTGCGGCAGATGGTCCGCTTTCTGGACGCTGTGCAGCGCGAGTGTGCGGAGAACGGCATTCGGCTGACGGACCCGGATCCCGACCTTGCCGGCTACCAATCCCGCTACAGGAGGGCGGCGTGAAGCGCAGCCTCACAACACCTCCCGGCAGCACAATAATGCATTACCTGCGCGGGAACTTCCTCACCGCCACGCACACGGCTTGCGGCCGGCGCGCCAATCTCGCGAACTGGTCCACAGGGCCGACGGGCGTGACCTGTCGGGACTGCCTCGCGATAGCCGATCAAAGCCCGAAGGGGCGAGACCCGCAGGGGCTCGATGCGCAGCACGCGAGCGGCGGTGCCGTCAGGCAATCGCCCGTAACCACCTGTATTCCATCGGAGGAATCATGACCAACACAACTGAAAGCATGGTGACGCAGGACGACAGGGACGCGGCGTCAAGCGGCGTATCGACCGAAGAGATAGTGGCGGTGCTGGAGAGTATGATCCCGACGAATATGTCCCTCAACAATCCTCGCTGGCCTGACAGCACAGTCGTGCCGATCGAGGCCACGATGGGCGAACTTCGCGCCATCGCCGCCATCCTCTCTCGCCTGGGAGCCCAATCATGAAGCCCCGCCACACCATGAGCCCGACCTATCGCAGTTCGCGGCCCTGCAAATGGAACTCGCCTCGAAACCGCGACGCGCGGCACATGACGCACGGTCCGATCCTGCCGATGGAGGAGCCCCGCGGGTTCCTGGCTCGGCTGCTGGGGAGGTCCCGCCCATGACCGATGACCTTGAGCAGCGGTTGCGGCAGGAAGGCGAGGCTTGCGCGCGCGAAGCCGGGTGGCCCGACGAAATGTATTTCGGGCTGCTCGAGCGTGCCCTCGCCACCGGGCTACTGCGCCACTCTACAGACCGGAAAGGATAAACCTCATGGATGAACTGAAGCCGTGCCCGTTCTGTGGCAGCCCGGCGGAAATGGAAAATGGTCGCAACGATAGACCATGGGTTGTCGAGTGTCCTAACCGGGATTGCCACGCGCAGCCGTTCATGGATCACGCGGACAGCCGCTTCGAAGCCATCGCCGCATGGAACACCCGCACCCCCTCCGAACCTGCCGCAACAGATGAGCGGGTGGACGGCACGAACGCACATTGCGCTCCGTTGGAATGCTTCGGCGCCGCCACGTTCCGGGCGCTGATTGAAAGCTTTTCTGAAGGCTGCCTTCAGATCGAGATCAATGATCTACTAGAAGACGCAGCCCGTGCAGGCCTCTTGGCTAAAACGGCCTTCGATCCCGTCAAGCACACTTATCATCCGGACTGCTGCGAGCCCGGAGATGATTATTGGATCCCCACCGAGGCGGGCCAAGCTGCGTTCCTCCCCGCTCCCACCAAAGCCGTAGAGCCATCACTACCTGACGATGACGCAGGACTGGTGGAGCGCCTGAGGACGCAGGCGGATGGAATGTTCTTCCCTGACTGCCTTGAAGCCGAAACCATGCGGGAAGCTGCCAATGCACTGGTAGAAGCGAGAGAAGCGCTGGAGAAGATCGAGCGTGCGCCCGCATGGGGTGCCCCGGATCGCTGGGAAACAACGCCCGCCGAAGTTCGTCAACTGGCCAGGGACGCCCTCCGTCACCTTTCAGGTGAGGGATGCAAATAGTGGTTGGGCGATTGCCTTCGGCACCGTCGCTTTCATGCTTACGCACGGAGCCAGCTTCGCGTCTCCGCCCTGCGGGTTTCAATCGACTATCGCGGCGCGTGCCGTGACCGTCCACCCACCCGACCTTATGCGGAAGCTGTCGAAGAAGATCGACCAGCACAAGGCCGTCCAACTCACCCCGGACGAGCTGGACTTGCTGGTGGAGTGCGGGGCGTTCGATAGGGTATGCGAGGCCGCCACGGAGTTCCAGAGGAAGCAATGCCGAGAACGAAGCGCCCGAAGCCGATCTATCAGCGAGGCCCCTTCCGGCTCTACCCAAGGGCAAAGCGGAATCACGAAATCGTCTGGTATGACGAACAGCTCAAACGCGAACGCAGCACTAGCGCGGGCACAACGAATGACGCGGACGGAGCCGTAGCGCTTGACCGCCTATACCTCCAGACACAAGGCGTTCGGCATTGCCCCACCTGCGGGCAAAAGCTCGAGGGCGAACACGCGCCGATGGTGGCCGACGTGATAGCCGACTACCTGCTGACGATGGAGGGGAGGGCGGGGCAGAAGTCCGCCGAAGGCCGGCTCGGCCATGTCGTCCGCTATCTCGCGGCGACGGGCTCCATCACTGTTCCGCAGGCGACTGAGGAATGGGTGGAGCGGTTTCGCAAATGGGCGATGAAGCAGCCGGTCAAGTCCACCGCCGGCAACACGCTACGCCAGCGATCGATGGGCGCGGTCGAAGGAAGCGTGATGCAGCTTGCCGCCGCGATCAACAGGCTCCCGAACCACAAGGCGCTTTTCAAGGCGCGTAGTCTCCGCGACCTTGCGGACTCCCCGCGCTATCGTGCGAACATCGAGACGTTGGCAGCCATGTTCCGCTTCGCGCTCGAGCGAGAGGACCGCCACACCTTGCGGGCCTACCTGCGCGCCGCGGTGGCCACCTGGGCTCGCCCTGAGGCCATTCTTGACATCACAGGTCGCCAGTGGCTCCCGGAAGCTGGCGTGCTGGACCTGAACCCGCCTGGCAGGCTGCAAACGAAGAAGTTTCGCCCGCCTGTGCCGATCGCTCGCCAGTTCCGCCCTTATCTGGAGGGATTGAAGGGGCAACTGTTGCCGGTCGCCACGCTACGGCACGCATGGGATCCGATGCGGATCAAGTTGGGATTGCCGAGCGACCGGGAAGCTGGGCCGAAACTTATCCGCCGGTCAGTGGCGACCATCGCACGCAGAAAGCTTGGCGAGGAACGATGGGCGCAAGGCGAGATGATGCTCGGGCACCGCAAGGCTTCCACAAGCGACATCTACGCGCTGGCGGACCCTGCGAATCTCGGTGCGGCGCTCACTGTCACCGAGGAAATCATCGACGAAATCGAAGCGCTGGCACCGGGCGCTTACCGCACTTTTACCGCAAACACCCCGTCGCTTTCTCTTGTCAACGGGGGCAAAAATGGCTAGTTTCTGCGGGAGAGCGGGCGAAGGGAATCGAACCCTCGTCGTAAGCTTGGGAAGGCTCGGCAGTAGCCCCCAAACCGCGGAAAACCGTCGCTTTCAAATGTTCTGTTCCGCGAACATGGCGCGAACGGATCATGAATCGTGACCGATGTTACCGCACTCTTACCGCACAGGGAGACGCCAGATGGGCGAGACCACTAAAATCGAATGGGCTGACCACACCTTCAATCCATGGATCGGCTGCACGAAGGTCGGCGCGCCATGCGACAACTGCTATGCGGAAGCTCTAATGGATCTTCGCTATGGGCGGGTCGAATGGGGGCCGCACGGCGAGCGGTCGCGCACCGCGCCGGGAACATGGGCGCAGATGCGGAAATGGAACAAGGCGGCGGCGCTCGCCGGGACACGACCCTTCGTCTTTTCGCTGAGCCTTGGCGACATCTGGGATAACCAGGTCGACCCGGCGTGGCGCCGTGACGCTTTTGACCTCGCGCGCGAGTGCCCGAACCTCGTCATGCTCTACCTATCAAAGCGCATCGGCAATGCCGTGAAGATGGCGCGCGATGCTGGGGGTCTGCCGCCGAACGCCGCGCTCGGCTCGACCTTTGGCGACCAGCGGGACTATGACCGCGACCGAATCACGCTGCGCGACGCGGCGCGCGCGACGGGCGCTCTGTTTACCTTCGGCAGCTTCGAGCCCTTGCTAGGCCCGGTGATCCTCGACAAGAACGCGCCGGACTGGATCATCGTGGGCGGTGAGAGCGGCAAGAGCGCGCGCCCGATGCAACTCGAGTGGGCGCGGAGCCTGAGACGGCAGGCCAGCGAACTAGGCCGCGTGTTCAACTTCAAGCAAGTTGGCGGACGCGGTGCCGACAAGGGCGGGCACACGCTCGACGGGGAGACGCATTTTGCGCGCCCGCTGGTGACCGCATGACCACCCCCGACATTCTTTCTGAGATAGAACTGCTTCAAGAGGAAGTGAAATGACCGATAGCCAATCCAATACAGTCCCTCTGGACGAGCCGGTGGACAGCGGGATGTCGGCCGACGCTGTCGAGCGCGCCGAATGGGCGTGGGCGAACCTTCCGACCGGCCCCCGCAAGTGGACGAGCCTAACAACCGCGGAGAAGGCGCTTGCCTGCCACACGATCACAGCCCTTACCTCTATGGAGGGAGAGAGGGAGAAGATCGTTGCTTGGCTGCTGAATGCGCCAGCAGGTCAGTTCGGCGAGGACAACGAGAACATCGAAGCCCTGGCGGCCTACATGGGCAACGGATGGGCCACCGAGTTTGCGGACGCCATATCCCGAGGGGATCATATGGGGGATGATGCTGCGGCGCCCGTGATTCCGTCTGGACCTATTCCCGCTCCCGGATTTCAGAGCGAGTAATCAAAGCTTTTATCCTGCCAGGCAGGTCCGGTGTGCGTTCAGCAGTTTCCCCGCCGCAGCACGAAACACAATAGCTAAGCCCCCGCGAAAGGCAAGGGAATGAGGAAGGAACGAAGCATGGAAACACCACTCGAACGAGCTGAGCACGCGGTGGAATGCTTGATCGGCACGAACTGCGAGAGTTGCGAGGCTCCGCTTCCTTCCGATGCTGCCGACATTGTCCGCGCTGTCCTGCGGGCGATCAGGGAGCCGAGCGAGGCCATGGTGCAGGCTGGTGGGCAATTGCTCATGGATGACGAGTCGCCTGAACCGCCATTGCTTCTCGCTGAAGCGGTACTTCAGGCCATGATCGACGCGGCCCTTAACGAACAGCCGCCAAATCGCATCCCCGCAAGCGATTGGATGAAGACCCCGAGTGCTAGATAAATACGGAGATTCATGCTAACGAGGAATTACATTATGGAAAAGGAAATGATTCCAATCCTGTTCGTCCTGACGACGGTCTTGCCCGCCGCGGTGTGGCTGATCGCTGACAGGCTCGCTCACAAGCGCAGCAACCGACGCCGTCATATCCATATCAGGGGGCACTCGTGCGAGGCTTTGACGCTACCCCGCCGCCCCCGGCCTGTGCTACGCCCCGCCAATGGCGAGGAAACCAACGAAGAATCCGGGGTGCATGGTGGCGTGGATCATCCTGGCGGTGCCATTGCTGATGGCTATCGTTCGCTAGGCGCGTAATAGTCCCGCAGCCACAACAGGCGCGCATTCGCCGTTTCCAGCGCGTCAACGACCTGATCGAACAACGTCCCGAACTCCCGATCACTGAGGCATGGCGAACCATCGCAGTCCGCTTCGCCCTCAGGGGCCACAGGGACCGCCACAGGGGCGAACCGAGCAGCCGGCGGGGTGGATACTACCTCAGGGCCGCAAGCGTTCAGCAGCAGCCCTAGAGACAGCGCCGGCAGGGGCGCGAGCAGCATCCGGGTTCTGATCTTCGGCATGGCGCATAGCCTCCCTTGATTGCGTAGAGCGGGCTTCCCGTTCAGCCTGTCGGATAGCGTCGGCTTCATTGGCGCGGCGCTCGGCAGTCAGGGCGGTAATGGCTAGATCCCGCTCGGCCTTCACGTCGACCAGCTCGGCCGACTTGGCATCGAGCCGCCACCACAGGAACGTCATGGCCAGCAGCAGGGCTAGGATCAGCCCGGCCGCTACCTTCATGGCTGTTCCGGCGAACAGGCTTCCAAGCATCAGCAATCATCCTCACAGGGCGGCTTGCCCTGCTGCGCCAGTCTCGCCCCCGTTGCAGCCCCGAACACCAGCAGGCCCACGCCGGCAGAGGCGAGAACACGCCACGGCCCCTCTGGCAACAGGTCCAGGACGGATTCCGTCACGTCCGGGTTTGCCGCCAGATAGGCCGCAACTACCCCAGCGATGGCCGCAAGGCGGACGCTCCAAAGGCGATACCACTGGTTCGCTTCGTCGATCAGTTTCATAGCCATGCCCTTATTATTGGTCAGACGGTTCTTGCGTTTTAACGGACGCCCGCTATCCAGATTACCATGGGAAATCCGAACGGCAGATTGCAGCACGGCCACAAGGTTGGCGGGAAGCGCAGCCCCACTTACAGCGTGTGGATCGGGATGAAGCGACGCTGCAAAGACGTGAAGTTCAAGGACTTCCCTAAGTATGGTGGGCGCGGAATTAGCGTGTGCGAGCGCTGGGATAGATCCTTTGTTGCATTCCTTGAAGACATGGGGGAACGGCCTTCACGCGACCACTCGATTGACCGCCTCGACCCGGGCGGAAATTACGAACCTGGAAACTGCCGTTGGGCAACAGCAATGGAGCAACTGACCGAACACAAGCGCGACTTGCGCCCCGTTTCCATTAATGGCGTCGCCTACCCAAACCGCGCCGCGGCCTGCGCGGCATTCGGGATCGGGACGACTACGGTAAGCGAGCGCCTAAAGGCCGGTTATAGCGTCGAGGAAGCGATCACCGCTCCGAAGCACAAGCTTCCCCGCAAACGGCCTCGGGAAAGCTATCTGCGGAGGGATGTCCGATGACGCGCGTTCACATCAGCCATAGCTTGATCTTCGCAAGATGCGCTTTGCGATCCTCGATTCCGTTGAGGCCGCCATTCACGCGCTTGGTTATCCCGATCACATCGTCCGCATCCGCTAACCCGTTCAACTTGCGATCCTTCCAATACTCAAGGGCGATATGCAAGCCGATGGAAGGAAGGGCGGCAATCTCCGGGTGGCGCTCAAGATCAATGCCGATGCGGCGGCCAAAGGCGCGATAATTTGCTCTGCCAGTTAACTGCAAGGGCCCGCGGCCCTTGAACCGCTTGCCGTCGCCGGGCTCGGTATTGCCCAGGTCGATCCGGCCTTCGTAGGCTTGCCCGCTGGCGATCTCTTCCATGTAGCGGAACGAGCGGCTTTCGTGGACGAGCTGCGCCATGAAGTGCGCGAGGCGAAGCTTGCTGTCCATGATCCCGTAGGCCGGGAAATGCACCACGGCGGCTAAGGCCAGTTCCTGCGCGCGATCGAGCTTGGCCCCCAGTTTGCGGAACAGGGCGTTGAACGTGCCCCGGCCGGCGATGCCGTCAGCAGTCACGCCTAGAGTGAGCTGGAGCGCCTTGACGTCGATGGCGGTCACTGGTTGCCCCTCTCATGGTAGCGTTCGACGGCGGACATGCGCCGCTCCATCTCGCCAAGCCGGCTGTCGGAACTCGTCACCTGCCCGGCCATGCGTTCGTCCATTCGGGCAAGCGTCACCTGCATCACGTTCACCGTGGTGACGAGCCATGTGAACGAACCCCCGATGCCAGCCACCAGCAGCGCGGCGATGATCGCGGCGGCCCACTTGAGGGGGGCTGGAACCTCGGCTTGCTTCTGCGACGTTAGCTCGGGGTGCATCCTGACAAATTGCGTAATCGTCGCTTCGGCCACCTGGTCGGCGATCACCCGGGTCTGTGAGGCGTTTCCATTAGGCATAGATCATCCTCAGGACATCGGGCGGACCGCCATCACGGAACACCGGCTGCGAACAGCGGCCCCACAGAATCGGGACCGGGAAGGTCATCAGGAATTGCGCCACGACGATCAGCGTAACGACATCGGGCGCCCATGGCGGCATCAAGGCGTAGAGCGCCCACGCCGGGATGAACAAGGCGATGACAGCCAAGTCGCAGAGCGTCATTTTCGGGTGCAAGATCGCGAGGATGACCATGAGGTCGATCATCATCCACAGCACGGGATGGAACGGCACCCCTGCCAACGTGATGCCGGAAGTGAACGCCACGCTCGCCAGCAAGGCCCACGCCGTGCGGTTGCCCCGGAGGGCCGCCACGCAGCCGCAGAACAGCGCTGCCAGGAACACGGCGTCCATGGCCCGCTCCTACGTGCGCGGCTTGTTGGGCTTGACGGGCTTTACCGGGCGCTGGCTCGGTGGCTTCTTCGGATCCTTCGGGGTCGGGATGCGCGCCATGGTTCGTTCCTTTCAATGCCGGGGGTGTTGTGGTAGAGTGGCGCGTGCTGAAAATCGCCCTAGCCGCTTTCCTCGCGGCGGTGTTCCGCGAGGCTTACGAGGCAATCACTGGCCGGGAGCTGTTCCCGGCAAGGAAGCCGCCGCGCCTGCTGCGCCCGCTCTACCGGCGAGTCGGGCGCGCTTTTCAAGCTGCTGGGCAATCCATTTCCGAGTTGGGCCAGCCGGAGCCATCGACTTCGTCAGTGCCCGCCGAACGCCCGGAGCATACGCCGTTGCAATAGCCCCGAGGACGGAAGCGGTAACCGGCTCGGCATACACCGCACCGGCCGCTGCCGGACTGCCCACGGCATAGCCCGCCATCACGCGATCCGCGGTGCCGCTGTTCGGCAGCTTGTCGTCCAGCGATTTGCCGGCGGTGGCATAGTCCTGCATCAGTGCGTCACCGCGAAGGTAAGCCTTCGACCTGACCCCGCCCGAGGACTTCTGCACCGAGCTGTCGAAGTTGGTGGGCGAGAAGGTGCCCGGCTCTCCCCCGCGCCGCCGGGCCGCTTCCTCGATCCGCACGAGCTTGGCATAGCCCGCGTCCGCTGCATCGAGTAGGGCAACCGCGTCCGGATCGGAATGCCGCCGGGCCGCCGCGTCAAGCGATCCCTGGATGCCTTCCAGAATATCAGCCAACGCCTGGTCTTCGGCCATAGGGCTTTTGCGATAGCGAGCGATTTGCCGGCCAAGGTCCGAAACCGATTTCTGGTAGGCTCCGCCATGCATGACGCCGTCCACCGTGCGGTTGTTGACGTTGTTATCCATTATCCGCTTGAGCTTGTCTCGCGCGGCAGGCCCCAGCGTGGAAATGTCCGGCGCGAGCTGTTGCAGGTCGTTGGATAGCTGTTCGTCGGCGACCAGGGTCATGCCAGAACGTGCCCGGGTATACACACGGTTGAACGCCTTTTGAGCGAACTCGTGCGGCCGGGTTCCGGGCCTCGCTCCGGGAGGAAGCGTTTCGCCGATTTCCTTCAAGGCATCGTTGAACGCGCCGATCTGGAACTGGTCCCGAGCGCCCTGCCGGGCTCCGCGAATAGCCGAGCCGACAACAGGAACGGACTGCAACGCTTCTTCAGTGGCGTTCAGCAGCCGGCCCGCCGTTCCGGATTCGCCGAACCTCTGCCCGGGCGTGGGCCGAACTCCGGCATCGTAAAGCGGGCGCAGGGGGCCGCCTGTGGGGGAAAAGGCCCTGCCGGCACCCTTCATCGCGGCGGAGCCTCCCAGGCTACCCGCAGCGGCTGCCAGAGCCCCTTGGCCAGCCCCTGCGAGCCTATCGCCCCCATCGGCCATGCCCGCGCCGTTGGCCGCGCCCATCCCCGCGTCCGCCAAGCCGGCGCGCCCGATCCCGGACGCCATGCCGAGCCGGGCAAGTCCTGCCTCGCCAGTCAGAGCCGCAAGGATGCCGCCGCTCATCTCGCCCGCGAAAGTGGATCCCGGGTTTGAGGCGCGCATAACGTCCGTGGCCAGTTGCGCGCGAGCCGGGTCACCGGAGAGATTGTCGAGCGTGTTCCCGGAGAGGAACTGGCCCGCGCCAACCGCATAGGCGCCCGGAGAGAAGCCACCGGGGAGATTGAAGTTGCCCGCCGCCGTTGCCCCTTGTTCGTAGAGGGACAACGGAACCTCTTTGGTCGCGGTGATGCTGTAGCGATCGATCGGCACGTTCGGGTTGGCGTCCCGATACTTGATCTGCTCGATGGCCTGCATCAACACTTGCGGGGGCATTCCCTTGGATTGCAGCCAGGGGATGATTTCGTTGGGCTGCTGGCCGGCAGCGAGGCGCGAACGATACTCGGCCGTCAATTCCGGGTTAGCCTCAACGGTGCGAGTGCTGCCCTCTGCCGGGGTGTAGCCGGGCCCGCCGGGGGTGAGCGGCATCGGGGTGGGGCCGGAAGGCGGGGAGCCACCGCCTGCGCCCGCCGTGATGCCCAGCGGAACCGGCGCGTCCTGGTTCTGCTCGGCAAGGGTTTGGCTCGGGGTCTTCCCATCCACCATCCCGCCGATCAACATTTCGAGCTGCTTGAACTTCTGCTCGATGGTGATGTCGCTGTCGTCGTTGTGCGGGATATACGAAAGGAAGACTTCCATTTCCTTGTCGGAATCGCCTTCTTTCGCGGTCTGCGCCACGAGCGGGCGGATCAGCGGCAGAATGTTGTTGGCGGAGTTGCGGAACCGCTCGTTGCGCGGGAGGCTGTCAGCCCATTCGAGCGCGCCGAATGCACGGGAGACCGGCTGCCCCTTGATGTCCTGCTGAAACAGGCGCCTTGCCTCCCCCGTGATGCTGCGGATCGTTTGCGCGCGCCGCTGCTCGCTTTCCGCCTTGGCTTCGAGTTCGTATTCAGTGGCGGACTTCGGAGGCCCCTGCGTCAACTCCTGCTGCTTCATCTGGTTTTCCAGCGAGCGGCCCTGGTTGATGAGAGGCTGGGAGGCGAGCGCGGCCTGCGCCTGTGCGGCTTGGAGCGCGGCGGCCTGTTCCTGCAACTGCTGGTCCCGGCGCTTGCGCGCTTCCTCGTCCGCCTTGGCCTGCACCTCAGCCGGATCGGGCGGGATGATGTAAGGGCTCTGGCCGGGAGTGGCCTGCGGCTGCTGATACTTCAACCACGGCTGCGCCATCAGCGGGCTCCGATCTGAATGTTGTTATCGCGCATCCACTGCTCGAACTTGGCTTGCCCGCCGGGACCGAGGCTCTGGCGGACGCGTTCGGCTTCCTCACGCGAGATGGTTTGGCTGCGGAAGGCGGCGCCCATCGTCTGCCCGGCCTGATCTGGAGACATGCTCTGACGCCAGTTGGCCGGGTTTGCACGGCCACCGGGACCGGGCGTGTAGCTGTAGCCGTCTTCGCTGGTCGGCTCGGCGTCGATGTTTCCTTGGGGCGGGGCGCGGCCCGCCCCAAGCGCCTCGGGCAATCGGGAAGCTGGACCATGATACATGCCGCCACCAGGCAGATTCATCGTTAGCGGGCCGCCCCGCGCTTCCATCATCGCGGTGTAATCGGCCTGCTCTTGGGGCGTCATATTTTGCCACGCCTGGGTGTCGCGGACCATTGGAGACGGCTGATATTTTTGCGACACAAGCCCAGCAAGCGCGCTCGTCGGCAGGGAAGCCGCTTGCTCGGCAGGCACGCCCATCTGGACAGCCGCCGCAACGATCTGCTCGCGCTGCTGACGTTCGGCCGCTTCGTCCTGCTGGTCCTTCAGCGACTTCCTGTGCATCCCCTGGATATGGGCTGCCGTGCCGTAGTCTCCCCCGGAGATAGCGCCTGCGGATTGCAGGTTGGCCATCAGGCTGCCGTCGCTGAAGCTCTTTTTCAGGTTGCCGAAAATGCCCATCCTGCGGTCCTTATTTGGGAATGAAGCTGGAGGCGATTTGCCCCGCTGCCAGCAACTGATCGAACAGAGAGCCAGAGGTCTTCGTGACGTTCTTGCCGTCCACCTGCGAATTGCCGGTCACGTTCTGCCCGCTGAACAGCCCGAACGGCGTCCCCCCCAGCATCTGCCCCAGCATCTCGAGTTGTGCGGCAGGAGCCATGCGATAGGCTTGCTCGATCGCCCGCTGCTGCGCGCCCATGTCGCTCATCATGCCGAGGTCGGAACGGGTGCCCGCGCCATACTGGTTGGCGATGTCCGCCAGCATCCCGGCGCCTTGGAGACCCCTTTGCGAGGAAATGTCCCGCTGCCCGGCGTTGAACTGCGCCGCGTTGTTGCGCACGTCGGCGCCATAGCGGGCCGCGTCGTTGTTCATCGCCGCCTGCGCCAGCGAGAACTGGTTCTGGCTGCCGGCGTTGACTTCACCGGCCCGGTTCCTCGCATCGGCCAGATAGCGCGCCGCGTCGTTCTGCATGCCGGCCCCCGTCAGCGCGAACTGGTTCTGCGCCGCCATGTTGGCCAGGCCGAACTGATTGGCCGCCGCCGCGTTCTGGCTTGCCGCGTCCTGCCGCATGCCGGCGCCCGTAAGAGCGAACTGGTTGTTGGCCGCCTGATTGGCCAGCGAGCCGGTGTTGCGCGCGTCGGCGCCGAAGCGGGCCGCGTTCTCCGCCATGCCGGCCTGGGTCAACGCGAACTGATTGGTCGCCGCCTGGTTGGCCAGCCCCGCCTGGTTCTGTGCCGCCGCGTTGAACTGGCTCGCGTCGGCCTGCATCCCGGCCCGAGCGAGCGAGAAATCGTTGTTGGCGCCCGCCCCGAACTGCCGGGCATTGTTCTCGGCAGCCTGATTGGCGAGCGAGGCTTGCAGACCCTGACCTGAATTGAACATCGATACGGTGTTGGCCGCATCGGCTCCGAAGCGCGCGGCGTCGTTGCGCGAGGCGGCGTTCTGCAATCCGGCCTGCTGCGCCAGCTGCGCGTTGAGCGAATTGCGCTGGTTCGTTTCGCCCGCGTTGAACCGGCTCGTGTCGTTCGCCGCGCTGGCGTTGAACATGCTGGTCTGCCCCAGGCGGTCGGCATCGGCCATGCCGAGCGCGGCGGCCGTGTTGAACCCTTGCGAGCGGAGATCGGCCCCGAGCGAGGCGCTGTTGAGCGCGTTGCGCGAGGCTAGTTCGGCTTCGGCGATCCCGAACCGCGAACCGCCGAACGCGCCGGCCTTGGCGCCCTGCGCCGCAAGCCGCGCCTGTTCCTCGCCCTGCCGCTGCTGGAGCTGCGCCATCGAGGCGTCAATCACCTGCTGCTGGTAAGGGTTCTGGTATTGCGCCATCTGCGAAGCGCCGCTGGTGGCCGCCGCGTTCGTGGTCGTGGCTCGCTCATTGGCCGCCGCTTGTGCCGCTGCGGCGTTGGTCGCGGTATAGCCCTGCGCGGTGGCGTTGGTCGGCGCCTTGGCCTGGGCGGCGGTATAGCCCTGCGCCGCCCCCAGCGTGGGCGCGGTATAGCCCTGCGCCTTCATCTGCGCCGCCTTGGCCAGCGTTGGCGCGTTGTAGCCGGACAGGTTCACTTGCTGCGCCTTGCCTGGATCGGCGGCGCTGAAGGTCGTGGCCTTGCCGGTCTGCGCCGGCCCCAGCTTCGGCGCGGTATAGCCGGTCGCGCCCATCTGCGCCGCGCCGCCAAGCTGGGTCGCGCTGTAGGTCGAAGGCGTGCCCATCAGGTTGGCGCCGCCATTGGCCGCCTTGAACGCCAGGTCCGAAGCGGATTCCATCTGGCCTTTCCAGTCGTCGAGCTGCCCGGCGTTGTTCCAGGCCTGCTGTTGGAGCGGAGAGGCGGGCGCGACGAACGAGTTGGGATCCGCGTCGCCGAAAGCCCCGATGCGCCCGATCCAGTCCTGAATGGAGTCCGTTACCCACGCGGGATTGCTCGGCGTGGTCGTGGCGCTCTGGTTCTGGGTCTGGTTGGTGGTGGTCGTCTGCTTCTTCGATGAGAGACCCATGTCAGTAACCCTTCCAAAGGCTATAGGGCTGTTGCTGAGGCTGCCCCAGGGCATCCCACAGGCTCGGGGCCGGCTGTGTCGCCGGGGCCTGCTGCTGCGCCTGGAACGGGCTTCCCGTGCGCGCCATGGCATATCCAGGCATGGTGGGAGCCTGCGAATAGCTTTGCGCTTCGATCAGCCCGGCGGACGGCTGTTCCACGATCGGCACCGGGGGCGGTGCCGGCGTGCCGATGTTGACCATCGCGTCTTGCAGGAAGTTCATCGAAGGCGGCGCGGCGTTGGGTGCCATGTTCGGGCCGGGCTGCTGGACGGGTTGCGGCATCGGAGGCGGAGGGGGCGGAGGGGGCGGAGGCGGAACGGGCTCCGGCTCAGGCATGATCGGCGCGGCCGGCTCTGGTGGCGGGGTGAACAGCGATGGCGGCGGAGGCGGCTGCACAGGCTCGGGCTGTGGCATCAGCGAAGGCGGTGGGGGCTCGGTGGGCGCGGGTTGGGCAGTGGGGAACACAGACGGCGCGGGGGCCTGCTGCGGTTGGACGTTCTGCTGCTCGACCAGGGCGCGCAGCTTGTCGAAAAAATGCGTGGGCTGAGCCATCACAATTCCTTGATTATCGCGACCTGAAACACCTCATAACCGTGGCGCTTCATGCGTTTCGCCCAACCGGGCCGGCTCTCGATCATGCCGAAGGTGCAGCCGTGGCGTTTGCCCCACTGTTCCGCGCGCGGGATCAGCAGGTTTTCGATATGCGCCAGGTCGCCGGCCGCGATCAGCCCGCACACGGCCTTCGCGCCGGTCGGGAAGGTCTTGATCTCGGTGACGATCGCGGCCTTGTCGGTGGCGAAGAATTGCGCCTGTCCGGCGATTAGCAACTGGTCCAGATGTTCGATCGGGTAGAGCCGGGGGTCCATGGCTTCCGCGAACTGGTCGCGGAACGCGGCGTAGGCCACTATCTTTCGCCCATGTGGACGATGTCGAAGACAGGCGTTCCAAACCGAACAATCATGGCCCGCGAAGTCGTGAACTTGGCCGCCATGATGCGACCTGACGCCCGAAAGTCTTTCTTGCCTGCGCGCGTCAACGCAGTGATGGCGGCGCCGTTCGCAGGGAGGCTAACGATGTTCTGATCCGCGCCGCTGCTGATAAGGGCCGGTGTGAAGTGGATCGACCCTCCCCCTCCAACCGCGAGGCCGATATAGTCTTCCGTAAGCGTGAAAACCTTTAGGCTCCCGGTGTCCGCGCCATCCCATCCGTTAACGCCGGCGATTGTGAACTTGACGCCCTTCGCCATGGCTCCAGTCGCATCAGCGATAGCAAACTCATCATCTCCTGAAGACGGGCTCCCATTCACGGTGCCCGTCACAAGTTCCGTGGAAAAGGCCAGCGTGTATGGACCTTTCGTCACTGGCTCCGCCATCGGGTCGCTACGCACGTAGAGCGTCAACAAGACCCCGCCGATGCTTAGCTTTTCGAAGTCAGGAGCGATGCTTTGCACCATCACGCGCCGCTTGCCGCTCTCGATATAAAAATCAGCGCTTTGAATGTAGGCGCCACCTAGAGCGCCATTGTCATAGTCTATCGCGATGAGCCGCGGCGACGACCCAACAGCGGCATATTGCCACCCAACGACTTCCGTTTCGAAGGTCCCGGCCCAATCCCAGCTAAGGGACGAATCGTGCATGGCGCCGATGAACTTGGGCGCACTGCCGAGCATTGTCGCAGTCGTGCCCGTGAACCACACGGGGAAGCCGGCAGATGCCGATTCATCGACGGCAAGGGCGACATAGGAGTTGGCTCCCTTGCTGGTCGCATCCTTCGGGAGCATGAACCACACTTCGCCGAACTTCGAAATTGTGCTGGCGAATATTAACCTCCTGTTCGCCTCGGGAATGTCAGCGAATCCAACGAACGAACTGACCGGGCACGGCACAAGGCTCGCGGCACTGCCGGGAGTGTAGGAATGGAACGTCCCATCCGGGGCCATCCAATAGACGGACTGTCGAAGGATTGCCCACGCGTCCTGCCCAACAAGGCCTGTGTTTGCGATCTTATCGAATGCCCAAGGCTGGGCGGGATCCCCGAGAAACCGGCCCATCCACAACGCGCTTTCGGTCCAAACGAGGATATATTCGCCCAGGTTGCATCCGCCGACGATGGCCGCTTGACCCGGCAGGATATATTCACCGGCATTGTTCGCGCTGGAGGTCGTCCAGTCGGTATAGTCCTCGATATCGCACCAACGGATGCAGCGCCCGTTGAACGTGGTCGAAACTTCCTCGTTACACCCCAGCGCCATGACCTGGCGGGTAGGTGCGACCAGCATTGTCGTGATATTCGCAGGAGCGTTCGACACAGCCGTTGCAGCGGCCGACAGATCGCTTTCAAAGATGGTCTGTCCTTGCTCCGAAACGAGCAGTACGTTCCCGAACATCGCCAGACTGCGCCGCCTCTCACCGCCGAACCAGCCCGAGGCAGGAGTCAGGTCTGTAGATGCCGAGCCAAAGCGAGCGCGATGCAGCGCGTCTCCGGCCGACAGGATATAGGCCACGGTGCCCGCGGCATTCGTCGCTGTGATGACTTTGGTAACGTAGCCATTGACGTCTGTGGAGGGCGCAAGCCCCGAGACCCCGACAGTTTCCGGCTTCCCAGCGTGGAACCGGAACCCGTCGCCGGCCACCCAACGCCCTTCAGACGCAAACGCGGTGTCGTCTGAGTTGATGCCTGGCAGAGGGGAGAACGGGATATGCATTGCACCTCCTGCTTGTATGTGAGGAAAGGCGCGCTAGACTGCCCTAATGAGGGTGGAGCGCCGCGTCTTCCGGGATGAGACCGTTGCCTTGGACGGCAACGAGTTCGTTGACTGTGTATTCGAGCGGTGCTGCCTGACTTTCGCGGGCGGCAACTGCTCGCTAACGGGATGCCGGCTCGAAGAAGGTGGTGTTAAGTTCATCGGGCCGGCGCAGAACACCGTGAAGTTCCTCAATGCGCTATCGAAGCTCGGGAGCGGGTTTCAGGAAGGCATCGCGAAGGAAATCGACGGGCTTTACAAGTTCCGGGTTGCGCCCCCTCCGAACTAAAGCCGCTGCTCGGTCACGCCCCGCGCCGCGTTCGTGATGTTGAGGATCAGCGCGCGATCGTCGGTCGAGATGTTCGGCCAGTTGTTCAGCGTCAGGTAGGCTTCGAGGTTGTCGAGCCCATCGACCATCGATTCTGTCGCGTTGACGTTGTGATAATGGGCCTCGTTCCAGATCATCATGCTGCCGATCCAGATTTGCTTGTCGAGCTTGAGCATCACGGAGGTATCGGGGAGTGAAACGGTGACAGCCGTTACAGGGATGCGCTGTTCCATGGATTTGGTCCTTTTCTAGATGCGATATGAACCGGAGATCACGAGGGTCGTCGTGTCCGTGAAATTGGCGTGGGTGAGGTTCACCATCGCGCCCGCGGTTAGCTGTCGAAGTATCACGGTGGAGCCGGAGACGAGATAGGCAGGGACCGTCACGCCAGTCACCGCTGCGGTCCATGGGAAACCGGACGCAAAAGCCACCGCCGTTGCAGGCAGACCCTCGATCGTTGCGGCACCCGTCGAAGATCCTTTGGCCGTCAGGATAATGTAAATCTCGAACAGGACGCGGTTACCGACCCTCGTCCCGCCGCCCTCCCGGCCTGAAACGGCATAGGCCATGCCGGTCGAACCACCGCCGAACCGCAGCGTCGGCGTGAACGTAAGCGGCTCATAGGGAACAGTCGTCCATGTGTCGGCCCCCGTGCGTTGAGCAAACCCCGTCCCCGCCAGCCCCTCAAGAGCCGCCAGATCGTTCGCCAGCGCGATCGTAGGGTCGCCCGCCACTCCATTGCCGTTGGTCACCGTAAGGCCCGCTGCGGGGCCTGTGAGCGTGCGGGTGGCTGCGGTGCCTGCTCCAGTCCTTGTTACCAGCCCCGTGCCTGTCAGGGCCGCGTAGGCCGCCACATCGGCGTCATAGGGTGCCAGGGTCTGCCAGTCCGTTCCGTCAGACACGCCCAGCCGGCCCAGCGTCGCATCCCACACGATCCCGCCTTCGTAGTCCGTCGCCGCCGGCAGCTCCGCGGTGGCCGCGCGCCAAAGCCGGAACGGGAATGACAGGATCCGCCTCAGGTAGCGTTCGATCGCTGTCTTGAGTTCGAGCGAGCCGCCCGGGAGTTCGAACCTCACTGCTGCGCGATCTCAAGCGTGACGGTGAACACTTCCGCGCTCACAGGGGTATAGGCCGAACGCGCCTCGATCACGGCGTAGAGCGTTTCGGCCCGCGCGTTGATCTCGGTCGCGGCCGAACCATGCGCCCCGTCGGTGAACGCCTGCCCAACCGTCACATCGACCGAGCCCAGGTAATTGGCCGCCCCGTCGATCGACAGAACGCCGTTGTCCCCGTTGGCAACGGTCAGGTCCCCCGTGGTGAACAGGTGGACCCGGAACGAAGCCGTGGTAACACTGACGCCGGACTTGCTGATGGAGACCCGCCGCACCTGTGCCGTGCGGGATGGCCCAAGGGAGGCGCCGTCCAGCGTGATCGGAACGACTTCCTCGTCATCGGTGCTGTTCGCGACAAGGTCGCCCGAGGCATAGGCCGTGGTATCGGCGGGCCGGGTCACACTGCCCGAGACGACTGCGATAGTGCTGGGGAACATAGGTTGAGCCCTTATGCCTGAATGTTCGGGATGCGGCTGATGGAGGTGGATGCTGCCAGCGGGCCGGAATTACTGGAGCGACGGATGCCGGCCTTGTTGAGGTTCTCGATCTGCTGATCCCGGCGGGCGAGCCACTTCACCTCCCTCGCCTCGTCCATGTGGAACGCGAAGGCTTCAGCCAGCGAGCCGTAGAGATACAGCGATGGGCACAGGAGCAGCAGCCAGTTGCTGGTGTTCGAACCACTGAGGGCCGGGATGGTCTGCCAGTAAGTGCCCTTGATCGTCACTTCCGACGAAGGCACCGGGCCGAGCAGGATATTCTCCCCCTCGATCGCGAAGTGCGTGGGGATGCCGGTCTGCGAGGTCGGAAACAAGGTCCGCAACTGGCTCGGGGTCACACGCTGCAACACCACGTCGCACGCCGTGTCGACGTAGGGCCCGGACTTGAAGCCCCAGAAATCGTTCGGCAATGCCTCGCTCGCTGCATCAGCCGCGATGCTCAATGCCGCTTCCCGGTCGGGCGTGAAGACCGACATCTGGAAATGGTCTTCAGCGAGCCCGATGAACTCCTGCACCTGCGCTTCGGATACGTCGATGTTGGTCCACGCCTCAACCGCGGTTTGCAGCTCGGCCCAGGTGTCGAAAGAAACGGCCATCAGCGGTAGTTCCCTATCTGGATGGGCAGGCGCTTGAGGTATTTGTAATCACCGTCGAGCAGCTGGTTGACCCGGCCGCGATCGTTGCGGTCCCACATCTTCACGCCGTGCTTCACGAACCATTCCATCTGGATCGCGGCCGGCACGCGGGCGACATGCACCAGGCCGTCACCCATCCGCCGGTCGGCGTGGTTGCGGTCCTCCGCGTTGGCATCGAGGATGGGTTCCACGTCCTGCTCATAGCGGATGATCGTGGTGTCTTCGGCTTCGTCGTGGCGGAAGAAGGTCTTCAGCCCGGTGAGCGGGTCGAAGTCGAGCAAGCGTTCAGAGCCCATCCGACACCTCCAGAATAAAGGGGGCGAGCGGCCCCGCCCCCAGGGTCACTTGACGATCTTGCCGGCCTTGGCCTTCACGATCGCGTCAGCCGCCGCCTGTTCGACATCGTCGGCAATCTCGCCTTCGATCTCGACATCATCACCGTCTTCGTCGGTGCCGGTGTAGGGGCCGCGGATGCGCCGGCCGTCGCCGATGTGGACCACGGCATTGCGCTTCGTCGCCTGGACTTTGACTTTCATGTCAGGGCCTCCGATCAGATGCCGAGTTCGACGCGGATGACGCCGAAGTTGATGACCAGGGCCTCACCGAGCGCGCCGCCGGTCAGGTTGCGAATGTGCACCCGGAACGAACCCGCAGCGACCGCGTCGACCGCGATCGAATACGAACTGGCAGTCGCGCCGGAACTGATCTGCGCCAGGACCAGGTCGTTGGCGTCCACCCGGTTGTTCGTGACGGTGAAACTGACCGAAGTCGTGGCGGCAAGCGAGGCGTTGTGCGTCGTGATCTGGCCGCATTCGGCGTGGACCACTACGGCAGTGGATTTGCTGGTGGCCTGCGTGACAGTGCCACCCAGCTTCAAGCGAGGTCGAGCCATGGGATGGTTCCTTCAATGGAAAGGGGCCGGGAAGGGATCAGGCTCCCGGCGGGCCTGTCGTGGCTTACGAGGTGGTCAGGTCGGCCACACAGCCGCTCGACTTCTCGTTGCAGGCTTCGAGCGTGAACTCGACCGCGAGCATTTCACGGTCGGAGTGACCGTTCTTCGCCAGCGCCGTCTTCGAGAACGGCTGATAGAAGCACAGCTTCCACATGCTCGGATCGACCACCAGGGCCGAACGCGCGCGGCTGAAGCGGTTGGGAACCACGTCCAGCTCATGGAAATCGCCGACGTAGACATCGGCCGCGCCGATGATCGTGGCGCGCTTCTTGCCCGTCTCACGGACCGCATCGGCGATGCCGGTGAAGCCACTGACCTGGCGCTTGTTGAACGCACCGACGTGCAACTGCGTCGGCTCGCCGCCGTTGTCGAAGCACAGCTGCAGCACGTCCTTCAGCAGCGTTTCAGTGAAGGCCCGGGGCGTGCCCGAGTCCGTCGCCGCCGCCTGGATGCCGCCCGTGTAGGCGGTATTGCTGCCGCCGGCCCCGCGACTGTCGTTGGTCTGGATCCAGGCTTCGAAACCCGCACTCTTGCGAGCCGTCTCGAAGTCGCCCGCCACGCTGGCATAGTTGCCCGTCAGACGGGTTTCCATGTCGCGCTTCAGCTCCTTGGACCTTTTCATGCGCTGGTAGGCGAGTTCATCGCCCCGGCCGGCGTTGTTCGAGGCGCGCTGCGAGGACGAGACCTGAACGACCTTGTCCATGAGCTGGGTGCGATTGCCCAGGCGCACGGTCGGGTCCATGGTCTCGTTGCCGGGATCATCGCCCTCGATCACAGCGTTGTCGCCATTGGCGGCTGCCAGGGCGTCGGTCTGCCATTCGTGGAACGTGTTGGTCGCCTTGCCGCGGCCGATCGAGGTCATGAACGGCGTTTCGGTCGGCGAAAGGTCGTGGATCACATCGGTCAGGTCTTCGCGCCTGCCGATCGCCTGATAGGTCTGGGTCGTGCCCGAGGGAACAGTCATGTCGTGGTTCGCTTTCGTGAAAGGTGGGGGTGGCGCTAGATGTTCTGGAACACGCGCAAAGCGGCGTCCCGGTCACCCGAGCGCATGGCTTGTCGATCAGCAGTGTAGCGCTCGTTGGCCACCTGTCCCTTGCCGCGCGGGGTGCCGGGTCGCGAGACCTTGGGCATTCCCTTCGCAGCACGGACGCTTTCCATCTTCTTCGCCATCAGGGTGTCGAACTTGTCGGCTTTCACCTTCAGTTCGCTGACCTTTTTCAGTGCGAGGATTTCGGAGGCCGTCGCGTCATGCAACTGCTCTGCCGAATAGCCGAGGTCGAGGGCGATGGACTTCATCTGCTCATGAAGTTTCGGACCCTCGGTTGCATCGAACCATTCGGGAAGTGCTTCGCGCAGGGCTTCCAACTCGCGCTGGTGGACCTGCTGCTGTTCGGCCTGTTGAGCCGCCGAACGCTGGCTCTGGATCGCCTGGAGCTGTTGCTGCGACCATTGGTGCTGGGCAACGGCGCGCTCGTGGGCGTCCATCTGTTCCGCATAGGCCCACGGGTCATCGGCCTGAAGCTGATGGCTGGGGCGTGGCGGGACCTGGGGCAGCAGAGCCTGGATGCTCGCTGCATAGTTGTCCTGTAGCTGCTTGATGGCGGCCATGGCTTCGGTCTCGACCTGAGACCTGACCTGTTTGGCCTCCTGTGCCTTGGAATGCAGGCCCTTCTCGAGTTCGCCCACGCGACGGGAGAACGCCTCCTGTGCCTCGCGGGGCCACGTCTTGAAGTCTTCCTGCTCTTCGGCTGTGAGCGAGACCGGGGGCTTGATGGGCTCGGGCTCCCCTTCTTCGGGGGCCTCCGCTTCATCCTCGTTATCGCTGATGTCGTCCGGCGTCAGCTCGGCTTCTTCCTCAGGGCCGTCGTCATCGGGCGTGGCGGCCTGTTCGGGCTCGGGCTGTTCGTCGGGATCGCCGCCGAATGCTGACGCGAGACGGTCTTCGATCGGCACGTCAGCAGCAGCAACGACGGTAGTGTCATTGGAGCCTCCGACTGCCTCGCTAGGCTGGGTCATTGGTTGTCCTTTGGATGGTGGGTTGCCGCCATTACCCGGGCGGGCGTCGGGGTCTCGTTGCGCTGTTAGGCTCGTTGATCGGGCCTATTGCTCGGCGTCGGTTGATGGCCGTCGATCCGCAGCGGATACTGGATACGTTCGTCGGCAACCGGCCAGCCAAGCTGTTCGTGCTCGGCACGGCAGAGGGCATAGGCGACTTCGTAGCCGATTTCGTTGTTGCCATACTCCCCACGCTCGCTCACCGACGCGGTGTTCCCGTCATCTTGATAGCGGGTCACGACGTAGCGCGTCACAGGGATCACCCTGTATTCAATCTTTTCCATCGTTGTGGTTCCTTAGAAAGCGACCGCCGCGGCGGCCTATTCGCAGGAGTGCGAATTGCAGGATCGGCTAGAAAGCGCCGATATTCAGGAGCCGGCGCTTGGCCGGCGTAAGCTTCTCGATCGTTTCGGCCCGCTTGATGTTGGCCTGCGCATCCGCCCCGTCGTGGACGATCGCGACAATCTGGCTTTGCACTTCACGGGCAATGCGCGTGGCGTTGGCCAGCGCGGTGATCTTGTTCGCCTCCCATGGCGTGGTTGAAGCCACCTGCTCCATACGCTCGACATAGGCCGATATGACCACGTCGAAGGCAGGCGCGAGGAACGTCATGGCGTGTTCGGCCTGTCGGGCGCGCTCGAGGCGCTGTTCGTTGGTCAGGTCGGTCATTTCGAAAGATCACCGCCCGGCCGGTTCTTGCTCATCTTTGCCTCGTGATCGGACAAGGCCCGGACCGCCTGCATCTGGGCTTCCATCTCCATCTTCTGCCGCGCCATGTCCTGTTCGAACGCGGTCTTCTGCTGCGCCAGGTTAGCTTCGAACTGTGCCTTGGCCTGTGCCAGCTTGGCCGCCTCGCTCGCCTTCACCTGCTCAAGCTGGATCTTCGCCATGGCCTTGTTCTGTTCAAGCTCGTGCTGCGCCTGCATCTTGACCAACTCGGCCTGGTGCTTCGCCTGATCCGCCTGCATCGCGGCTTGAACCTTGGCCTGCTCGATCTCCATCTTCGCCTGCGCCTCGGCCATCGCCGGGTCCGGCTTATCGGCCGGCGCGTGCTTCAGCTTCGGTTGCCCGGTCTCGGGGTCGATGACCGGCTGTCCGTCAGGGCCAAGCTCGGGTTCGTTCGGGTCGTTGAAGAACTCACTTACGTCCCCCAGCCCGGCGTCGTTCACAAAGCCCTTCGCCGAATTGTAGAGCTTGGCCGCGTCGACGATCGGCAGCCCGGCATCCATCGCGTTAGCCTGATAGCCCATAAGCTCCCTGCGGAACGCGATGCGCTGTTCCTTGCGGCCCGAGCCCAACCCTACCCGGGGACGGGCGATCATGTCTTCGGGCCATTCCCTCGGGTCGACCTGCACGAACTCGCCATCGATCGGCACCGTAATGGGCTGGCCATAGCGCTTGAGCATCTTGGCCTTCTTCGTGAACAGCCGGGCCAAGGCATTGGCGAAGTTGCGCGCCAGGTATTCTTCGACCTGCTGGCCCTGTGCCTGCATCAGCGCGGTGCCGGTCGCGGTCTTGTTCAGCGTGTCCGCATCGAGGCCCTGATTGAGCCGGGTAATCCCTGTCCTGCTCTCCCGCTCCCCGTTCATTATCTCCATCATGCCGAAGCCTGAGGAAGGATCGAAGTTGCCCTGACGTTCAGCCGGAGCGACGCTGCCTTTCCACCGGATCAGCCGGCCTGCGCGAACCGTCAGCAAGTCCTCTATCGTCTTCTCCCCGATCGCGTCCTCGTGGACGTAGGTCGAGGGGTTGTTCGCCAGATAGATGCCGTCCAGCGACTGGCGCATCAGAACCGTGCGGATGCGCTCGATGTCCATGACCTTGTCGGCCAGGCTCTGGCCAATCCTCCGATGCTGCATCGGGAACGGGCACCAGTCTTCGAACGGATGATCTTCGGCGTCATCCATTTCGTTGATCTCGAAGATCTTATAATCCGAGGTGCGGCGGATATACAGCAGCTCGGCAATGCCATCGCCGTTCTCGTCGAACCGCACGAACTCTTCATGCCACCAGATCATGCGCGCCGTGCCGCTGCGTGATCCGGTGTCGGTGTAGCGGTCTTCGTCTCGCGCCAGAGCCAGCGTGCTGTCGGCGTAGGCGTCCCCTGCGAGGCCCTGAAGCTCTTCCAGGTCCATCCCCTCCGCTACCAGGTCGAAGATCGGCTTGCGGGTCTTGCGGCCCTTCAGCAGGGCTTCCGTGATCGTCCTGGCATCGGGCGAGCAATAGAACTCTTCGCTCGGCACCGCGGAATCGCAGAACTTGGGTGGCTGTTCCTCCAGCACCGTGACGTTGAAGATCGGGCCTTCCTCGCCTTCCTCGCCCGTCTCTTCGGCCTCGATGATGTTGAGGCCCTGTTCCTGTGCGGCGGCCAAGGCCATCGCGCTCACACCTTCGAGGCTGCTGCGCTTCGGAGCGCGTTCCTCGGGGTAGGTCATGCAGACCGCGGTCTTTTCCAGCAGGCCGGCTTTGAGCCAGTCGTGCAGGATCTGATAACCGTCCTGCTCTTCCATGAAGAGGTGCTTGATCGTCTGTGTCGCGATGTGCGCCAGTTCGGCGTTGCGATGGCGGAACTCGATTACGTCGTCACCCGACACGATCGTGCGCAGGATCGAGATAACCATGTAGTCGACGACTTCGGCGGTATCCCGAGCGACTACCTGGGAGCGGCCCGCTTCCTCGTCACCGTAGGGCTCGCCATTGTAGCGATCGATGGCGGTTGTCCGCTCGTCCTCGAGCGTGTCGTCGCGGCAGCGATCGTATTCCTCCTTGAGGAACGCCAGCAGCTCTGAACTGACCTCGATCATGCCGCCACCAGCCCATGGTTAGGGTGGTAGCCATTTTCATGCTCGAACCGCGCCCGCTCTGAACACGCGTCCGCGTAACTGGAGAATGACCCGAGGTAGTGTGTTTTGCCTTGCAGGGACCCAACCGCACACCACTTGCCGATTGCCTTATGCCACTGAACCCCAACTCGCCTAGTGAGGCTGTTGCGCGGCTTGGCGCGGTTGCGGCAGTTCTCAGCACGAGACACGCACCGCAAATTGACGAGCCGGTTATCAGTCCGGTCGTGGTTGATATGGTCTATATCCTGAGGCGGCCATTCCCCGTGCGCGACCGCCCACGCTACGCGGTGGGCGAGCAAACCTTTGCGCCAGAGAACACCAGCCTTGTATCCGCAGGCAGAGACCGCCGTGAAAGCCTCTTTGCCCTCATACTTCTTGTGCCAGACGGCGAATTGCCAATCACTCGTGAAGTGCCGGCGATCGCGCGGCTTCCATATAAGCGTGCCGGTCGCGCCGTTGTAGTCCAGAAACTCCTGCAGGATGGCGGGCGTTACCTCTCTCGTCATACTCGCCCCTTCTCAAATGCGCTGTAGTCGATCTTCACCGACTTTCGCGGCTCTTCGTAGGCCACGCATCCAGCGCCAAACGCATCCGCGCTGTGGCTGGACCAGTCATGGTTCGGGCCAAGCCCAATGCTTCGGTTCTCGTCCCGCTTCTCGTGATACCAGCCCAGAGCCTTGCGGCCCGCGTCGGTCTTGGCTTCGTCGAAGCGCATCCGGGGGAATAGCTGCCGGCCCTTCTCGACCCGCTGCATCGCCGCGCCCTTGCCTTGGTTCGGAATGACCACGACCCGGTATTCAGCCTGTTCGAACGCCTTGCGATAGGACGTGTCGATTACCTTGTCGTTCTGGTCGCCGTCGTGCGGCAGATAGACGATGCAACGATCAGGCGTGTAGCCTTGCGAGCGCATCCAGTTGAGATGCGTGGCGAAGGGCTGGCCCTGTGCTTCGTAGTGGTTGACCCAGCGTATCTCTAGCCCGACGCATTGCTGCGCCCAAAATACGAAGTTGTCCGCCTTGGCCCCGGTGCCGCCGATGTCCGCGAACAGCTTGACGACAAGGTGCGGATCCTCCGGCACGAAGCCAATGCGCCCTTCTTCCTTGGCCTTCAGCAGGTGCGGCGCGAAATAAGCGCCCTCAACCGCACTGATGAAATCACCTTCCCAGATATGCGAGTATTGCTCGGGACGCTCCGCCTTGTCCTTCAAGCGGTCCCGGTTGAGCTTCTCGGGAAACCATGGGTTGTCCCGCCAGTTCATCTCCACGATCTTCGTTCGCGGGTCCCTCGAATGCCTGAACCGCTTGTTGGTCGGCGATGTCTCCCGCTCGGGATTCCACGTAAGCCAAAGCTCGCTGTCTTCCTCGCGAAGCGTCGGGATCAGCTTGATCCAGGCTTCCTCAGTGACGGTCTCGGCTTCCTCGATCCATGCCAGCAGAATGCGTGACTTGGACTTGATGCTGTCGATGTTCCGATCAAGCCCGGCGAACGAATAGCTGACCCGCCCGCTTCGGGTCCGAATGAACGTCTCACCAATCTCGAAGTGCGGCGCCAGCCATTCCTCCGACCGGATTGCCGCCTTCACTTCTTCGAGCGAACTGTCCGCCAGGCTGTTCAGGAACTGGCGCCCGCACAGGATGATTCCGCTTCGGCCTGCCCGGTCCCACATGTGAGCGCGGACCGCAGTCATCTTGGCGAAGGTTCGGGTCTTGGCCGAACCACGCCCGCCGAATGATCCTCTTACGTCCGCCTCACCCTCGAAGACAGGGACCAGCTTGGCAGGGATGCTTAGTTCAACTGACGACATTCCGCTTCCGGCGCGGGCAAGGCAGGCGGGGCGACCCCAACCAACCTGATCTCAGTTGCATACCTGACCGGGCCACCATCTTCATCGCCGGCCAAGATCGTCGTGGCCTTGCCATACCCGCGATCGAGTATCTCTTTGGCAGCAGCGACACGCGCGGCAGGCGGAATGGCCTCTCCGCCCTTCAGAACCTCTACCAGCGCCGTGACGGCTTGTGCGGTGTATTCCCGCGCGATGTCCCGGATCGACGCTGTAGCCTTGTTCGGGGTGCCGGGCTTGCGGCCTCCGCGGCGTTCCCCAGGCTTTGAGCCTCGGTTGCTACGTTTTGCTACCTTAGTCGTGTCGACCATGATGGATGACCCTCCGTTTCCGCTCCCGAAGGTGGGCGGTGTCTGGGTTGCTCGAATGTTTGCCCGCTCGACAATGCGCCCGCTTAGGAGAGGGTGGAGCGGCGATTGGAGCGGGCTCGACCAGCACTCAGGGAGGAAGTGCCGGCCGAATTGCGAAAAATGTGGGAACCTTCGTTGCGTCGCTGGGTTTTGCGTCTGCGGGGCGCAACTCTGGTGATGATGTTCGCGTAACAGTTTTACTGCGCGAGGTCAACGCCTGATCCTGCGAGCTGCGAACCGCAGTTCCAGTAGCGCCGTCCGCATGTTCTCCCGCTCTGCGATCGGCACCATGGCCACGAACTTCCCTGCGCCGTCATACCGCTCCCGTCCGCCGTGCTTCGCGATGCACCAGCGCGACAGGGTCAGGTCGTCCACCGCGATCGCACGGGCGATGTCGCGAAGCTGCCCCAGCTCGCGTTCGATCCTGGCGCATTCCAGCAGCGCGGGCATGGCGTAGAGCGATGCAGGGATCCGACTATCCCCGGCCCGACGTTCGCCGCCCATCATGCGCTGCGGGGCGAGTGTCCCGCACGTGGCGCAATCGTCTTCGGCCTTGTGGGCCTGCTCGCGGTAGTAGGCCAGGGCATCGTATTCGCTCTGTGCGATCTTGTGGGCCTTCAGGAGGCTGTCGATCACCGGGACGACGCGATAGGCCATACCGGCGGTCTGGAAGTCGTTGTGCGCCTCCCTGGCCTCTGTGGGGCGGACGTATTGAGCCACGGGGTTGTTGGTCTTGCGGCGCTTGCGGGCGTGGCGGCTCATTTCAGGGCTCCCGGGTGTGGTGGAGGGTCATTGGGTGGCCGCCCGAAACGACGAACTGTCGTGGTGCCATTCAAGCTCTGCCACGCCCTCGCGGCCAGGCAGGCCCATGCGAACCTTCGTGACGTGGATTTTCGCGATGTTGTTGGTCTTATCGGGCCGGGTGTAGACCACCCCGTAATCAGCCTTGTTCGCCCATGCCGCGCTGCCGCTGATGTGGTAGAGACCGGGGATTCCCAGCTTCGTGTTTCCGCCGTCAGGCTTGGCCGGGTGCGCCACGATCCAGACCGCCACGTTGTGGACCCGCATGAAGTGCTTGATCGCCCGGATGGAGCGGTTGGCGTATTCCGTTTCGCTTTCGTCCCGGCGCCGCTTGTGTTCGATCTCGTTCCACGGATCGAGGATCAGGACCTTGCAGCCGTCGCGGGTCACCGAAACCCGCGCCAGTTCCAGCACGTCCTCCAGGCTCATTTCCTCGTCTTCGCCGACCATCTGCGAAATGATGTTGAGGCCGGCGGCAAGCTTGGCATCGGCGTGTTTGATGCGGTCCGGGTTCGTGATGTGCAGGGCGTTTTCCGGCACACCCAGGATCGAGGCGCGGAGACGGTTTTCCAGGATCGGCCGGGGCATCGTTTCGAACGTGCCGATGGTGACGGGAATGTTGCGGCTAAGCAGGCTTCCGACCACGCACATGGTCAGTGAGGTCTTGCCCTGCCCGGCGTAGCCCGTGAGGATCGTCAGCGTGCCCGGGACGATCGGCAGCATGTCCCCCAGGACCGGCACCCCGAGCGGAATGGTGTTGGTCGGGCCGGGGTTCGGGAAGTCAGCGAGCTTGTAGAGCCCCTTCACCGGAACCGGCTTGGCCTCGCGGAGCGCCTTGTGGACCGCATCAGGCCCGTGATCGAGCAGGACTTCGTTCAGGTCCTTCGCTGGGAACGGGTAGTCGACGAACGAACAGCGATCAGCGCCAAGCAGCGAAATCAGGTCGGCGCGTAGTGCCCTGCCGGCCGCGTCGTCATCGGCCGCGATGATGATCCGCGGAACCCGGTTGATGAGGTCCCGGGCACGCCACAGGAACTCATACCGCTTCGCGTTCGCCGGGTCGTCCGTCTCGGATGAGGGCGCCCCGTTGGGAACCGAAACCGCGCGCCACCCGAGCTGGAGCGCCGTCATCGCATCCCATTCGCCCTCGCAGATGACCAGCGGTTGGTCCGTTTCCTCCAGCAGGCAGTCGTGGTTCCACAAAACCAGCGGCGCGTCGGCATCCATCCGGTGCCGCTTTTCGCTCGTCAGGCGATACTTGTGGTTCACCGTCCGGCCGCGCTCGACGTAGGGAACCGCCAGCCATGCCGCCCCACCCTCGTTCACCGTGACCAGACCGAGCTTCGTTGCCATATCGGCGGAAATCCCGCGCGCTTCGATCCATGCGCTGTGCCTCGGGTGAAGTGCCGGTGCCGCCTGACCATTCGCAGTTGTGGCAATGCCAGACGAATCCGTCCCCGCTTGCCGTGACGCTGAGGCATCGGTCGCGCTTGTGCTTCCGCTTGTGGCTGCACTCGGGACAGAGCTGCTTGCCGGCTCGTGTTGGTCGCCAGTCCATGTCATGTCTCCCTCAGACAATGGGAACCTCCTCAGCATCCGCCTTCTGGAGGCGAAGGGTTTTCTCGATGTAGGCTACGGGATCGACCGCATTGGCCGTTTGCGCGGCATGGATCGCCAGCAGGACTTCCCCTTCGCTGTAGTCGCGCCGCCACTTGCCCACGAGCGAGCGCCGGGACTCGCCCAGGTAGGCAACTGCGCATCCCCAAAAATTGGCCGCGCCATTACCTTTAGGTAATGGAGAATTGTTCCCTTGTTCTTTTGCTGTCCGATCTCTGTCCGATTTCTGTCCAGTCGGCTGTCCGGTTTCCTGTCCGGTTCGCGCGGCCTTATCCTGATATTTGGCGTAGTTTTCGATAGTTATGACGGACTTTCCCTGTCCGGTTTCCCGTCCGATCATCTGTTCGGTTTGGAGACGGGTCAAAAACCGCTCAACAGCCGATGGAGTCCACTTCCAGGCGCCCGAAAGTTGCTCCCGAGATGCGCAAAGTTGGCCGCGCTGGAGCGTCACGGTCTTGCCTTTGATGTCGTATTCGGTCGGCTTGAAGCAGGCTGTCTCGATCAGCCACAGCCAAGCTTCACCCTTGGAAAATGGGCCGCGGAAAATAGGGCAGGACCGCCAGCCCCGGTGGACAAGAAAGAACCCGTCGCTCATGCGGCTTCGAGCCCATTGCACTCAAGTAGCACGTCCGCTTCCTCAGGCGTGACAGTGCCACCTTCAACAAAGCAATGAATCCACCTCACGCGCTCGGCCGGGGTGAAGCACGCCAGGAACTCGTGCAGCCTGGCGAGGCCAACCGCTTGCACGAGGATCGGGGCGATCAGGTCGCCAATAGGCTTCGCGCTCATTGTCCGAGCGCCTTGAGGGGTGGCAGACCGAGCGACCGGCGCATCTCTCGCGCCCGCAATCGGATGCGCTCGCGCTCGTTGCGGACACGGTAGGCAGCCAACTCCCGGCCACAATCTTCAATGCTGGGTGGAGCCTTACGGAACAGGTTAAAGATCATTGTTCGATCTCCGCCAGGGTCCGGTGTTGATAGGGAAACCCATGGGGCGCAGCCGCCGGGCCGACGATCACCTGCACCTCGCCTGGGGCGTTGGGCGGATAGAACTCGTAGGAGGGCAGGAAGCGCTTGTCGTTGACCCCCAAGGCATCAGCGATGCCGTCGATCAGAGGCTTCATGCGCGAGGCGAAGTTGACCCGATCGCCGCGGTTGTCGCGTGGAATGAAGCGGATCTTCAGAAGTATGTCGCCATCGCCAGTAAGCGCAGGCAGATTGGCCGCCTTGGTCGCCCAGAACGCCGTCTGGCGCCACTTCTTGGTCACGGCGGACTTTGCCCACCGATTGCCGTCTGCGTGCCCTGAGAGGCTTGCTGGTGGGAAAGGCAGGACGATCATGCTGCCACCTGCTCCGAAGTGCTAAGGCGCTCGTAGACAGTGACCATCTGCGGATGACGCGCTGCCCTGTCCGCATACTTGACCAGCAGGTTGTGGATCGTGCTGTGATCGCGCCCGCCCAAATAGCGGCCGATTTGCGGTAAGGTGTTGCCTCGCTCGCGGAGAATCTTGACGGCGACAGAGCGCGCGCAGACAAGTTGCGTGAAGCGACGAACCCCGGTTAGGTCTTCATACGAAAGCCCGAAAGCGTCCGCGACCGCGGTGACCACTTCTTTGTGGGACCGGGTGGCCACTGGCGCGATCTTGAGTTCCGCCGGCAAGGTGACATGCGCCGGGAAATAGACCGTCCCGCTGTTGTTGTAGGTGCGAGGCTTAACGGTGTTTTCACGCTCGACCGCCCGGAGTTCGCGGCGGGCATTGCGATAAGGCTTCCCTGATGCCTCCACCTCCAGCCGCATGTTTGCGATCATGTGGAGCGGCGGGGCATCGCCAAACTCGAGGCGCGTGTATGCCTCTATTTTGGTCGGGCTCGCAATGTAGGTTGCGAGGTGCCGCGCATAAGCCTGTGGCGTGTTGAAGCTCATGGCTTGCGCTCCAAGCGGGCGTATAGGTGGGAGAGGTAGGACATTAGGCGGCCTTCACTTCGGCGAACATGCCGGCGTCACCCTTGATGCGGCGCTCGGCTAAGGCTGCGTATTCAGGATTAAGCTCGATCAGGATGGCATCGCGGCCAAGGCGATCAGCAACTAGGCCAGTGGTGCCCGCGCCGCCGAACGGGTCCAGCACGGTGCCTCCACTCGGGCAGCCAGCGAGGATGCAGGGCTCGATCAGCGCGGGCGGGTAAGTGGCAAAGTGCGCTTCGCTGAAAGGCTGCGTGGCGACTTCCCAAACACTACGCTTGTTGCGCGTCTCTCTCGCCCCGATGTTGTGGAGATTGGCCGCCGTCCGGTGCTCTGTCGCACCATCATCATAGGCGCGCCCGCCTTTGGTGGCCTTGGTATTTCCTGGGGCCTCGCCCGTCGCCTGTTCGGCAATAGCGGTGCTGTCGAAATGGTAGCGAGGCCCCTTGCTCAGCAGGAACAGATATTCGTGGGCCTTGGTGCAGCGGTCCCGCACGCTCTCTGGCATGGGGTTTGGCTTCGACCAGATTATGTCTTGGCGGAGATACCAGCCATCAGATCGGAGGGCGAAGGCGAGCATCCAGGGGATGCCGAGCAAGTCCTTTGGCTTGGCGCCTTTGAAGCGCAGCCCGAAGCCGGTTTCAAGGCGCGGCCGAGCCTCAGTTTGAGCCCCACGCGATAGGGATGACGATGGCCCGGCACCGCCGTTATAGGCATTGTAAGAGTCGCCGATATTGACCCACAAGGTGCCATCATCCCGAAGAACACGGCGCACCTCGGCAAAGACAGCGACCATGCCGGCCACGAACTCGTCAGGCGTCGCCTCAAGCCCCATCTGCCCTTCGCAGCCGTAGTCACGCAGTCCGAAATAGGGGGGGCTCGTCACGCAGGTATGCACGGACTGATCCGGCAATTCCTTGAGGCGCTCGCGCGCGTCGCCTATGAGAATGCGGACGCTCACAGCCCCGCACCCGCGCTAGTCGATTGAAGCGCGTAGCGGCGAGACGCGAAGCGGCTCGATCCCGTAGGGACGAAAGCGCGGTCGGCGCGCAGCGACGAAGCGCCCTGATGCCCGCTCACATCACCACCGCAATCACACCAGCCAGTGCAATCCAAAGCCCTACAAAAGCACAGGCAGAGACGGTCCAGACCTTGCGTCGAAAGCTGATGTCCTCAGGATCCTCCTGAAGATGCTCTGCCCAGTCAAAGGGGGAGTGATCGTCGATCATGCGACCATCCCCCTGATCGGAAGCATGACCACCTTGGCGTTCAGATTGGCGTTTTCGTTCGGGCCGATCTCCACCCCGCATTCGCTGTTCGGATGACGCGCCTGTGCATGAGCAGCGGCGAAGTCGAGACAGCCGGCGGCGAAGTCGTCATAGTTCAGGCCGTCAGGGTCCGGCACGATGTGGAACCCGTCCGGCACCAGCAGGGACAGCAGGTCACCCGGCAATGCCCGCGCCAGACCGCGAAGGGCTGTCAGGGACGGTATCTGAGGGGTTCCGCCGGCAGGGAACCATGACAGGAACGTCGAGTAGCTGACACCGGCCTTGGCCGCGCAGACCTTCATCGGGAGGCCGCGGTTGTCCAACTCCTGGCGAATGGCCAGCAGGGTCTCGCGCATGATCGCGTTTTCATCGGGCATGATTGCGTTGCTCTCCCTGGGTATTCGGACTGTCATGGAAGAAAGGATCAACAGGCGGGGCGAAGCGATCGCGATTGGCGTGATCGTCGCCTCCGTGATTGAGAGGCTCGCAGAGAATGCCGAGGCCCCGATCAGCGGCACGACGAAGGGCGACGACGCCTTGGGTGCCGAGCGCCATCAAGGCGGTGCCGTTGGACGGGGACTTGCCCTCACTGCCATCCGGGCGGATGAAGCGGATCTTGCGGGTGAACAGGACCGCGTCCATCTTCGGGAAAGCGTCCTGAAACCATGGGGCGCTGGTGCGATCAGGGACGAGCGCGATGCCGTTTCCATGGGCGATGAATTTGGCCAGCCAGGGGGCGAGCCCATTGCGACCACCAAAGGGCGGGTTCATCCAGACGAAGCCGAACCATTCATCGCTCAACCCGCGCCGGGTGTAGCAGAGCTTGGCAGGCACACAGTCACCGCCGCCAGCGGGCGCGGCAACATCAAGGTCGAACTCGCAGCCGAGCGCGTCGAAGATATACTTCGGCGTGAACCACTCGTCCGAAGCGCCGGGGGCCTCCCAATGGCTCATCCCCCAACCCCTTCGCTAAGCGGGGGCGTCTTTACATATGTTAGGCTTAACCCTGTTTCGCAGGGATTTGTTAATTCCTGTCCGGGACACACCCGCATTGGGGCGCGACTGAACGGGGAGAGCGAGACACTATGTGCGAGCTTTGGATTGAGCAGCAGCCCACCACCGAGTTTGACGGCGCTTGCGTTAAAACGACCTACGTCTCCGGGGACGAAGTCTACTACCGCCGTGTCTCGCGAGCCTTCTTCCGCAAGTATCTGGAAAACAGTCTGCGGATGCTCAACGAGTTCGAAGCTGCGGAGCGAAAGGCCCAGCGCGTTGTCAGGATGGATGCTAGACGACCTGTGCATCGCTAGGCTGCCTTCGACTTGGCCGCAGCCGCGATCAGCTCGTCAGGCGTTGCAAGGCTCGCAGCGATCAGCTTGGCCCAATATTCAGGCGGGATGCTGTCGCGCTGAACCCAGGAGCGCGCCGTGTGGATCGATACGTCCGTGAGCGTGGCAATACGCTGCGGGCCGGCGGCTTTCACGATGTCGCTATGATTTCGCATGGTGTCATTATGCGTAATGCGTTACGGGAAAGCAAGTGCCTTTTGCATAAGCCAATGCATTATGTCCGGCACATGTCCGATCCCGCCGAAAGACTGCGCATTGCCCGCCTCCGCGCCGGCTTCACTACCGGCAAGGAAGCTGCCGAGGCCCTAGGTATTCCCGTTGCCACCTATCTCGGGCACGAGAACGGAAGTCGGGGCATCACCGCGAAGAAGGCCGAGCTTTACGCCCGCCGCTTCAAGGTGCGCGAGGGATGGCTCCTATGGGGAACA
>JADKLW010000129.1_pt1 | contig 41926 bp, 37 predicted proteins | sample 8641881 | NCBI WGS metagenome assembly JADKLW01 (sample SAMN16272185, study PRJNA661076) | feces metagenome | isolation source: fecal sample from diarrhoea affected cattle B | host: Bos taurus | place: South Africa: Lokaleng Village, Mahikeng | collected 2019-09
TCCTTCCCATCCCGAACAGGACCGTGAAACGACTTTGCGCCGATGATAGTGCGGGTTCCCGTGTGAAAGTAGGTCATCGTCAGGCTCTTACAATGACAAACCCCTGACCTCCGCAAGTGGCAGGGGTTTTGTTTTTGGTGCATTTGAATCAACAAGACCAAAATTCAAGAGACCAAAAAATAAGAGCACCGTGCCGGTGCTCTTATTGCATCTACGTACGAAAACTACCGAAAGTCCAATATTTACTAGGGCAGGTAGCTATCTTTATTTACCTTGGCCTAAATACAGGCGGCCATCCACAAAGACATTGACCACGCCTGGCTCGAACTGCGTCCAGCATTCATTGCTGGTCAAAGGCGCTGTCACGATGACGGCGACTTTGTCGTTGGGGGTGGTTTCGCTGGAGAAATCTACGCTCAGGTCTTCATCGGCCAAGTGGGCGGCGGCAAAGGGGTGGCAGCGCTCGGTATAGAACAAATTGGTGGTGGCGTGCGACCACAGCGCTTCACCGTTCGACAGCAAGAAGTTGAACGTGCCATGCGGTGAGATACGCTTGGCCAGCTCTTGCAGCGTAATGGTCAGTTCTTCGATGCTGGGCACACCGGCGTGCGACTTCCACAACTCTTGCATGATCCAGCAAAACGCCAGTTCACTGTCGGTGGTGCCCACGGGATGAAAGTGCGTGTGCAGTTTGGGTGCGAAGTTTTTCAGATCGCCGTTATGGGCAAACACCCAGTTGCGGCCCCAGAGTTCTCGCACAAAGGGGTGGCAGTTTTGCAGGCTGACCAGCCCTTGTGTGGCTTTGCGAATGTGGGCAATGACGTGCTTGCTCTTGATGGGGTATTCGCGGATCAGTTTGGCAATGGGCGAATCAATGGCGCGTTCGTGGTCGACAAAGTGCCGCAGGCCTTTTTCTTCAAAAAATGCGATGCCCCAGCCGTCGGTGTGATCGCCCGTATTGCCTGCGCGTTGCGCAAAGCCGCTAAAGCTAAAGCGCACATCGGTGGGCGTGTTGCAGTTCATTCCTAAAAGCTGGCACATGGGCGCAAATCCGTTTTTCATAGCAAACAAGGCGCATAGCCTAACGCGGCTTGGCGCGCATGTCTGCAATGGAGCAGCTCAGCGCTGGGCTTTCTTGGGTGATCGCAGCTGGGTGGCGGCCACAAAGGCCAGCAGGCACAGTACGGTGAGCATGGCAAAGCTCTCATGGAAAGCTGCCATGCGCCCCTGTACTTCTGACAACGCAGGATTGGCAGCATTGGCTGCCAGACGCCATTCGAGCACGATGCCGCACAGGCCCACGCCAATCGCACCGCCCAGCATGCGGATGAAACTGATGGTGCTGGAGCCTTGCGAGATCAAAGCGCGGTCCAGCGGACGCAGAGCACCCAGGCTCAAACTGGGCAGGATAAAACCCAGCCCAACACGGCCCACGATGATGAAGCCTGCCAGCAGCCACAGCGCGGTGCCCGGCCCGGCCCACAGCATCAAACCAAACGACAGTGCCAGCAAAGCCATGCCGATGCTGACCAGCCAGTGCGTGGGCTGCGTATCGGCCATGCGGCCCACCAGCGGAATGGTGACGGCCAGCACCAGCCCGGCGGGCAGCAGCAGATTGCCCGCGTAGCTGGCCGACAGGCCCAGCCCCATCTGGATAAATACCGGAATCAGATAGGTCGAGCCAAACATGGCCGTGCCGTAGATAAAGGCCACAATGCAGCCCATCACAAAGGGGCGGTAGGCATACAGGCGCAAATCCATCAAAGGCTTGCGGCCTGTGCGCTGCAAGCGTTGCTGCCAGACGATGAAGGCGAACAGGCAGGCCACGGCGACGCCTGCTAGCAGCACTGCCTGCGTGTGGCTGTGGTGAAAGGCCACCAGCGCATTGAGTACGCTGAGCGTACCGACGCTGACCAGGGCCAGGCCCAGCAGATCGAGCCTGTTGCTGCCTGCGCCTTGGGCTGCATCGTCCGGGGTGGAAGTCGGCACATATTTCCATGCCAGCCACAGCGACAGCAGGCAGGGCGGAAGCACCATGAAGAAGGTGCTGCGCCAGCCCATCCAGTCCACCAGCAGCCCGCCCAATGCGGGTGCCAGCGCCGGTGCCAGCACCACACCCATGCCAAAGATGCCGCCTGCACGGCCCTGCTCATTGGCCATGAAGGCGCGCAGGATGATGATGGCGGGAATCGGCTGGATGATGCCGGCAGCCAAGCCTTCGGCCATGCGCGAAAGCAGCAGCAATTCAAAGTGCTGGGCAAAGCCACCCAGCAAACCACCGGCCATCAGCAGCACCACGGCCCCCGCATAGGTACCGCGATAGCCAAAGCGCGACAGCATCCACGGCGTAACCAGCATGGCCACGGTGGAGGCCACCATGAAGCCTGAAGTGATCCACTGCGCGCGCTCCTGCCCCAGCCCGAAATATTCACTGATGGCCGGGATGGCGACGTTGACGCTGGTGGACGGGATGATGGAGGCAATCGTGCCCACCATCAGCGCCATCAGTAGCAGCCAGCGGTAACGCTCGCCGTAGCGGGTTTTCAGAACGTTGGTGGGCGAGGGCGCAAACCAGGACATAGGCTTCACAGCAGCAAAACAGGAAGCGTGCGAGGGTACGCCTGTCTTAAGGATTCGGGGTGCCAGTGGGCGACAGTCCTTGACCGCAAGCGGGGCAAATGCACTGCTTGCGGCGCTGTTGCGGCGCAATGCGTTCTAGCGCTGCGGGGTCGATGGACGTCTGCATGCACCAGCAGCTTTCAGGCGGCAAGCCTGCAGCGATGGCGCATTGGTTGGCTTGACCGCACAAAGGGCAGTGTGAGGGAGTGGAGGCAAGGGACGACATGCGCGCAGTGTAGAAGCTCCCCACCCTTGACGCTGCTGCAAACACCCATTGGTGGCCAGCCCTTCGCTGCAGACAATGAACCGCCTTGTCTCAGCACCCTCTTCATGCGGCAAGGCAGGGAACCTACAACGACAAGGAGACACACGTGGCGATCAAGAAAGTGTTGCTGGGCACCCTCATCATTGCGGGTGCGGCCGCTGTGGGCGGTTGGTTCAGTCTGGACAAGGAAACACGGGGCCTGCTGGCCACCTTGCCGACCAACCGCGATCTGTTGTTCTGGACGCAGCCGCAGCGCGATGCAGCCTTTCGCGCGCTGGATCGTATTGCGTTAATGGCCAAAGCCAATGTCGTGCCCGCTAGCGGTACGCCATCTCCCCTGCCCGTGGGCCAACCGCTGCCACTGTCTACCGATACCGATGCCTTTATGGCGGCCCAGCGCAGTGCCGCGCTGCTGATCGTGCACAAGGGGCAGTTGCGGCTAGAGCGTTATGGCCTGGACTTTGAAGGCAGCGGGCGCTGGACCAGTTTTTCCGTCGCCAAATCGTTCACCTCAACCCTGGTGGGCGCGGCGTTGAAGGACGGTTTTATCCAGAGTCTGGACGACAAGGTCAGCGTCTATATTCCCGATCTCAAAGGCTCCGCCTATGACGATGTCAGCGTGCGGCAGTTGCTGACCATGACCTCGGGCGTGCAGTGGAATGAAGACTATGCCGACCCCAACTCGGATGTGGCCAAGTTCAACAACCACAAGCCGGAGGCCGGGCAGGAAGCGCTGGTGAGCTATATGCGCCAGTTGCCCCGCGCAGCGCCAGCAGGCACGCGCTGGCTGTACAGCACGGGGGAGACGAATCTGGTGGGCACGCTGGTGCAGCAAGCCACGAAAAAGCCTTTGGCCACCTATCTGGCGGAGAAAGTCTGGGGCCCCGCAGGTATGGAGCAGCAGGCCACGTGGCTGCTGAGTAAAACCGGGCAAGAAATTGGCGGCTGCTGCATTCAGGCCGCGCCGCGTGACTATGCACGCATGGGGCTGTTCATCCTGAATGGGGCCAAGGTCAACGGCGAGAGCATCGTCCCCGAGGGCTGGTGGCGCGATGCCACCACCAAGCAGGCCGACATTGGCGCGCCGGGTCGGGGTTATGGCTATCAATGGTGGACGTATGACGACGGTAGCTACGCCGCACGGGGCATTTTTGGGCAGGGCATCTTTATCGACCCACAGCGTGAGCTGGTGATTGTGAGCAATGCCAACTGGGCGGGCGGCGCACGCGACCCCAAGGCGATGCAGGCGCGGGAGGAGTTTTATCGGGAGGTGCAGGGGGCGGTGGATGGGGAGGTCAAGGGTGCGGGGCAGTGATGCAACGGCTTTACAGAGATGCTGGAAGCGGCCAAGGCGCAAGGCGGAGCGTGAGTTAAATGCGCTGTTCGCAGACAAGAAGGCCACCTCAGAGACCGTCTCATCTGCGGTTGCCACTGCAGCTACTGCACAAGGAAAACTGCGCGAGACGCACCTTCGCTATCACTTATCCATGATGAAGGTGCTGACTCCTGCGCAGGTAACGGCTTACCAAATAGATAAAGGCACCGCGCGGTGCCTTTATCTATTTACAAGCCAAATCAGCCTTTAGCCCTTATACAGAAAGGGCTAGCAGCTATGACTCTTGATTAAGCCTGACCGGCTTTCACCTTCAGACGCCATGCGTGCAGCAGTGGCTCGGTGTAGCCGGAAGGTTGTTCCTTGCCCTTGAACACCAGGTCCAGCGCGGCTTGCATGGCGCCGCCGTTGGGGTTGGCTTCCAGGCTCTTGTAGCTGGCGTCACCGGCGTTTTGGCTGTCCACCACCTTGGCCATGCGGGCGAAGGAGGCACGTACCTGGTCTTCGCTGACGATGCCGTGCAGCAGCCAGTTGGCAATGTGCTGGCTGGAGATGCGCAGCGTGGCGCGGTCTTCCATCAGGCCCACGTTGTGGATGTCCAGCACCTTGGAGCAGCCCACGCCCGCATCGATCCAGCGCACCACGTAGCCGAGGATGCCTTGCACGTTGTTGTCCACTTCTTGCTGCTTTTCCGCATCCGTCCATTTGGGGTCTTTGGCCACGGGGATTTGCAGCAGATCGGCCAGGATGTTTTCACGCTCGGTGTCGGCGCTGGTTTTTTCCAGCTCCTTTTGCACTTCCGCCACGTTCACTTGGTGGTAGTGCAGGGCGTGCAGCGTAGCGCCGGTGGGCGAGGGCACCCACGCGGTGTTGGCGCCCGACTTGGGGTGGCCAATCTTTTGTTCCAGCATGGCCTTCATCAAGTCAGGCATGGCCCACATGCCCTTGCCGATCTGGGCGCGGCCACGCAGGCCCATGGTCAGGCCGACTAGCACGTTGTTGCGCTCGTACGCTGGCAACCAGGCGCTGGCCTTCATGTCGGCTTTGCGCACCATAGGGCCGGCGTGCATGGCGGTGTGCATTTCATCGCCCGTGCGGTCCAGGAAGCCGGTGTTGATGAACGCCACGCGCGCAGGGGCGGCGGCAATCGAGGCCTTCAGGTTGGCGCTGGTGCGGCGCTCTTCGTCCATGATGCCCAGTTTCACCGTGTTGGGTTGCAAGCCCAGCAGCTGCTCGACACGGCCAAACAGGATGTCGGCAAAGCCCACTTCGGCAGGGCCGTGCATTTTGGGTTTGACGATGTAGACGCTGCCGGTGCGGCTGTTGCGAATGCCGTTGGCGCCGTGGCCTTGCAGGTCGTGCATGGCGATGGCGGTGGTGACGACGGCATCCAAAATGCCTTCAGGAATTTCCTTGCCTTCAGCGCCCCACAAGATGGCGGGGTTGGTCATCAGGTGGCCCACATTGCGCAGGAACATCAACGAGCGGCCATGCAGTTTCACCGGCTGGCCATCGGCGCCGGTGTATTCACGGTCGCTATTGAGGCCGCGGGTCACGGTCTTGCCGCCCTTGTCGAAGGACTCCGTCAGCGTGCCCTTCAAGATGCCCAGCCAGTTGCTGTAGCCCAGCACTTTGTCTTCCGCATCTACGGCGGCGACGGAGTCTTCCAGGTCCAGGATGGTCGAGACTGCGGCTTCCACCACCAAGTCGGCCACACCTGCTGCATCGCTGCTGCCAATCGGGGTGGATTTGTTGACGATGATGTCGATGTGCAAGCCGTTGTTCTGGAGCAGCACAGAGGTGGGCGCTGCAGCATCACCTTGGTAGCCAATGAACTTCTCGGCGTCTTGCAGGCCCGTGGTGCTGCCGTCCTTCAAGCGAACGACCAGCTTGCCGCCTTCGACTTGGTAGCTGGTGGCGTCTTTGTGCGAGCCTGTGGCCAGTGGCACAGCCTGATCCAGGAAGTTGCGGGCGAACTCAATGACCTTGGCACCGCGCACAGGGTTGTAGCCCTTGCCTTTTTCAGCGCCACCATCTTCAGGAATGGCATCGGTGCCATACAGCGCGTCATACAAAGAGCCCCAGCGTGCGTTGGCGGCGTTCAGTGCGTAGCGGGCATTCAGAATGGGCACCACCAGTTGCGGGCCGGCCATGGTGGCCAGCTCGGCATCAACGTTTTCGGTGGTGGCTTTGGCGTCTTTGGGGGACTCCACCAGATAGCCAATTTGTGTCAGAAACTTCTGGTAGCCGGCCATATTGATGATGGGGCCGGGGTTGGCCTTGTGCCAGGTGTCCAGTTCCACTTGAATGCGGTCGCGTTCAGCCAGCAGGGCGGCGTTCTTGGGGGCCAGGTCGGCTACCAGGGCATCAAAGCCTTTCCAGAATGCCGCCGGCTCCACGCCGGTGCCGGGCAGCACTTGTTCATTAATGAAAGTGTGCAGTTGGTTGGCAACTTGCAAACCGTGGACTTGGGTGCGTACAGTCATGGAAGAAAGCTCCTTGGATCATGTGAAAACGGCTGACTCCGAGCCTCGGAGCCTTGTTGACACTGTATTGCAAAGCTCAGAGTTAATAAATCGTGGAAAAAGCGTAGAACTGATGACTTTTATGCAAAAGTGGGTAACACTGCCAAGTTGCTGTGTTACTCAAATAAATAGCTGCTTGCCCTTTGTGCATAAGGGCTAGAGCCATATTTCACTGTTAACTGATTAATGCCATGGACAAACTCAAAGCCTTCGAGTCCTTTGTCTCTGTTGCCACCAGGGGCAGCTTGACCGCTGCCGCCAAGGCCGAAGGCGTGGCACCGGCCATCATGGGGCGCAGGCTGGATGCGCTGGAAGAGCACTTGGGCGTCAAGCTGATGGTGCGCACTACGCGCCGCATCAGCCTCACGCACGAGGGCAGCGCGTTTCTGGAAGATTGCCAGCGCCTGCTGGCCGATGTATCGAATGCCGAGGCCAGTGTGTCCGCCGGTGGTGTGAAGGCCACCGGGCATTTGCGCCTCACCGCACCGGCCGGTTTTGGTCGTCGCCATGTGGCGCCGCTGGTGCCGCTGTTTCGTGACCTGCACCCGGACGTCACCATCTCGCTGAATCTGAGTGACCGTGTGGTGGACTTGGCCGGTGAAGGCTATGACTGCGCGGTGCGCGTGGGGGATTTGCCCGATTCATCGCTCATTAGCGTGCGCATGGCGGACAACCGCCGCCTGTGTGTGGCCACCCCCGCGTACCTGCAGGCCCACGGAACGCCGCAGCACCCGTCGGAATTGGCGCAGCACCGGTGTTTGACCTTGTCCAGCGATGCCTCGCAAACGCGGGGCTGGGCGTTTCGCCTGCCCAGCCGCGATGGCGGCACGGAAGTGGTGCACTTCAAACCCACAGGTCCGCTGGATTGTTCGGACGGTCAAGTACTGCACGACTGGTGCCTGGGCGGCTGGGGCGTGGCGTGGCGCAGCACCTGGGAAGTGGAAGCGGAAATTGCGGCGGGTCGCCTGGTCGAGGTGTTGGCTGACTTTGCCGCCCCGCCCAATGGCATTTACTTGGTGTTTCCACAGCGCAAACACATGACGCTGCGCTTGCGGCTGTGGCTGGACTATTTGAAGGGGCAATATGAACGCCCCGAGTTTTGGAGTAAAGGGGTAGCGCGATGACTTTGGAAGCTTTTCTGGCCAGTTTGCACATCGTGGCCATTCTCACGCTGGTGGTCTTTTTGTCGAGTGAAGCGGCGCTGTGCCGCTCGGAGTGGATGAACGAGGCCGTGGTGCGTCGCCTGGCCAGGCTGGACATGATTTACGGCATCACCGCCTTGGTGCTGCTGCTGACCGGCGTTGCACGCATTGTCTGGGGCGCGAAAGGATTGACTTGGTATGTCTCGCAGCCCTTGTTCCACTTGAAGATGCTGCTATTTTTTGTGACAGCTATTTTGTCGTTGCACCCCACCTTCACGATTCGCAAATGGCTCAAAGCGCTGAATGTGACGGGCACCCTGCCGCAGCCGGAGTCAGTGCGCTTTGTGCGCAAGTGGATCATGGTGCAGGCTCACATCATTCCGGTGATCGCCGTGATTGCGGTGTATTGGGCGCGTGGCATGTAAACAGGGCTGAAGCCATCGCGCAGGCACAACGCAGGCTTGGCACGTAAAATCGCGCCATGCTTTCTGTCAAACAAGAATTGCTCACCGCGCTGGCGGCTGAGCTCGAAACCCTCTCCCCTGGCGCTGGCGCACGCGCTGCGTTTGAAAACCCCAAAGTGGCAGCCCATGGCGATTTCGCTTGTACGGCAGCCATGCAACTGGCCAAGCCCCTGAAGGCCAACCCGCGCGCATTGGGCGAGCAGCTCAAGGCCGCGCTGGAAGCCGCGCCTTCCTTCCAAAAGTGGGTGGACGCGATTGAGATTGCCGGCCCCGGCTTTTTGAACATTCGCTTGAAGCCCGCTGCCAAGCAGGAAATCATCCGCGAAGTGCTGGGACAGGCTGACAAGTTTGGCTACCAGGCCGACCGTGGTGAAAAGATACTGGTGGAGTTTGTCTCTGCCAATCCCACCGGCCCCTTGCACGTGGGCCATGGCCGACAGGCTGCGATTGGCGATGCCATCAGCAATCTGTACGCCACCCAAGGCTGGAACGTGCACCGCGAGTTCTATTACAACGATGCGGGCGTACAGATTGACACCTTGACCAAGTCCACCCAGCTGCGCGCCAAGGGCTTCAAGCCCGGTGACGAGTGCTGGCCCATCGACAGCGAGAATCCGCTGGCCAAGAGTTTCTACAACGGTGATTACATCGCTGACATCGCTGCTGCGTTCCTCGCCAAAGAAACCATTCAGGCCGATGACCGTGTGTTTACTGCCAATGGCGATGTCGAGGACTACGACAACATCCGTCAGTTCGCCGTGGCTTATCTGCGCAATGAGCAGGACAAGGACTTGCAGGCCTTCCACCTGAAGTTTGACCAGTACTACCTCGAATCGAGCCTGTACGAAAACGGCCATGTCGAGGCAACCGTTCAACGCTTGATTGCCAATGGCAAGACCTACGAGCAGGACGGCGCGCTGTGGCTCAAGTCCACCGACTACGGTGATGACAAAGACCGTGTGATGCGCAAGACCGACGGCGGCTACACCTACTTTGTGCCTGATGTGGCCTACCACATCCAGAAATTCCAGCGTGGCTTTACCAAGGTGGTGAACATCCAGGGCACCGACCACCACGGCACCATTGCCCGCGTGCGCGCTGGCCTGCAAGCTGCCGATGTGGGCATTCCTTCAGGCTACCCTGACTATGTGCTGCACACCATGATCCGTGTGGTGCGCAATGGCGAAGAAGTCAAGATCAGCAAGCGTGCAGGTTCCTACGTCACGCTGCGCGATCTGATCGAGTGGACCAGCAAGGACGCCGTGCGCTTCTTCCTGCTGAGTCGCAAGCCCGACACCGAGTACACCTTTGACGTGGACTTGGCCGTGGCGCAGAACAACGACAACCCCGTGTTCTACGTGCAGTACGCGCACGCCCGTATCCAGTCGGTGCTGCGCGCCTGGCAAGAGGCAGGCGGCGCTGGCGTGTCTGCGCTCAAGGAGGTAGGTCTGTCCGCGCTGGAAGGCCCGCAAGCCCAGGCGTTGATGCTGCTGTTGGCCAAATACCCCGAAATGCTGACCGCTGCCGCTGCGGGCAATGCCCCGCATGACGTCACTTTCTACCTGCGTGATTTGGCTTCCGCCTACCACAGCTACTACGACGCAGAGCGTATTCTGGTGGATGACGAACCGGTGAAACTGGCACGTCTGGCACTGGTCGCGGCGACCGCGCAAGTGCTGCACAATGGTTTGGCTGTGCTGGGTGTGGATGCACCTGAGCGCATGTAAAACGAACAACAAACGACGTGACAGGCGGTTTTATGTACAAGCAGCAGCGCGGAGGCACTATCTTGGGCCTCATCATTGGCGTGGTTCTCGGCTTGGGGATTGCATTGGGGGTAGCGGTTTATGTGACCAAAGTACCCGTTCCTTTTCTCAATAAGGGAGACCAACGCAACACCGAGACGACCGAGGCCGAACGCAATCGCAATTGGGATCCGAATTCGCCGCTCTATGGCAACAGCCCCGTACGGCCTGCGCCAGCAGCGCCTGCGGAGTTGGCGCCTGTGCCTTCGGTACCAGTGGCTGAGCCTTCGGCCCCGGTTGCGCCTGCAGCTGCACAGCCAGATCCATTGGGTGATTTGGCCAACGCGAAGCTCAAAGCTGCCGAAGCCAAGGCAGCTGCTACTGCTGCTCCAACCGCGAGTGCGCCTGGCGCAAATACGGGGGCTGATGGCTTTAACTATTTTGTGCAAGCCGGTGCATTTCGCACCCAGGGTGACGCCGACGCACAGCGCGCCAAGCTGGCGATGCTGGGCTGGGAGGCGCGCATCAGTGAGCGCGAGCAAAATGGTCGCCCAGTGTTTCGTGTCCGTGTAGGCCCGTTTGCCAAGCGCGGTGATGCTGAGCAGCTCAAGCAAAAGCTCGATGGAGCTGGTGTAGATTCCGCCTTGGTCCGTGTGCAGCAGTGAACTTTTTGAGCCTTGCAGGCTCAGATCCCCATATCTCGTTAAGGAGTCTCTTTGATGCAACGCCGCCAGTTTTCTTTGGCTGCAGCCACGGCTGCTAGTTCCATGGCTTTGGGCACTTCCAGTGTTTTTGCCCAAGCTGCAGCCCCGAAAGAGGGTAAAGAGTACCTGCGCCTTTCCAAGCCTGCGCCCACAGACGCTGGGGCGAGCAAGGTGGAGGTGGTGGAATTCTTCTGGTACAGCTGCCCGCATTGCAATGCGTTTGAGCCCACATTCGCTGCATGGAAGCAAAAAACGCCTGCCGACGTCGTGGTGCAGCGCGTGCCCGTGGCATTTAACGCCAGCTTTGTGCCCCAGCAAAAACTGTACTACGCCCTGCAGGCCATGGACAACTTTGACGCACTGCATGTCAAGGTGTTCCACGCCATTCATGTGGAGCGCAACAAGCTGGCCAAGGATGAAGACATCTTCAACTGGGTGGCCAAGCAAGGTGTGGATGTGAACAAGTTCAAGGAAGTCTACAACTCGTTCAGCGTCTCCAACCAGGTACGCAAGGCCACTGCGCTGCAGCAAGCCTATGACGTCGAAGGCGTTCCTTCCATGGGCGTGGCCGGCCGTTACTACACGGATGGCCCACGTGCTGGCAACATGACCAACGTGCTGCAAGTGGTGGATTACTTGGTGGCGCAGAGCCGTAAGGCCTGAGCCAGCAGCAAGGGCTGACTTCGCCCTGAACCTGTCGCGAAGCCCGCTGAATGCGGGCTTTTTACATGCTTTTGCAGGCAGCATGACTACAATATGCTGCAAGAAACGTGCCCTGCTATGACACCTCAATTCATCTCCTGCCTCTTATTGACGGCCCTTTGCGGGTTTGGTGGCGTAGCGCACGCTGAGCGCGCCGACCGCGACAAGCCTATGAACATTGAGGCAGATGCTTTGCGCCACGACGAGCTCAAGCAGACCAGCGTGTTCACCGGCAACGTGGTACTGACCAAAGGCTCCATCGTGTTGCGTGGTGCGCAGCTGGATGTGCGCCAGGATGCTGAAGGCTACCAATACGGCGTTGCCACGGAAGAAAAAGGCAAGCGAGCCTTCTTTCGCCAAAAGCGCGACACCGCACCCGGAGCCCCGGAAGAGTATGTAGAAGGCGAAGGCGAAGTCATTGAGTACAACGGCAAGACCGATGACGTGAAGCTGATTCGCCGTGGCCAGCTGCGCCGCTATACGGGTGGCAAGCTCAGTGATGACATCATGGGCAGCGTCATTACCTATAACAACCTCACCGACGTTTTTACGGTCGATGGTGAAAAGCGCAGCAATCTGCCTTCCTCGGCGCCCGCAAGTTCCGGTGGTCGTGTGCGGGCCATCATGGCACCCAAAGCAACACCCAATGTGGCACCTGCCCCAGCAGCGGTACCTGCGCAGCCTCTACAGCCCTCGGGCGAATTGAATTTGCAGGGCCAGTAAAAGAGAGTATGGGCAAGATGCAAGATACCGTCACAAGCACCCCAGCAGACGCTGCCGTCAGCAAACTGGAAGCGCGCCATTTGGCGAAGTCCTATGGCAGCCGCAAGGTGGTCAAGGACGTGTCCATTACGGTGCGAAAAGGCGAAGTGGTGGGCTTGCTCGGCCCCAATGGCGCAGGCAAAACCACGTCGTTTTATATGATTGTGGGCCTGGTGCGCAGCGATGGTGGCGATGTGTGGATCGATGGTCAGCCCGTGGGCAATATGCCAATCCACCAGCGCTCACGCCTGGGGCTTTCGTATCTGCCGCAAGAGGCGTCGATCTTTCGCAAGCTCAATGTCGAAGACAACGTGCGTGCCGTGCTGGAATTGCAAAAGGATGCCGCAGGCAAATCACTCACAAAAACTCAGATTGAGCAGCAACTGACCAACCTGCTGCAAGAGTTGCGGGTAGAGCATTTGCGCAAGTCGCCATCTCTGGCCTTGTCAGGTGGCGAACGCCGCCGCGTGGAAATTGCCCGAGCACTGGCAACCAACCCGCGCTTTATCTTGCTGGATGAGCCGTTTGCCGGCATCGACCCGATTGCCGTGATCGAGATCCAGCGAATCATCGGTTTCTTGAAGGGTCGCGGCATAGGCGTGCTCATTACCGATCACAACGTACGTGAAACACTGGGTATTTGTGACCATGCGTTCATCATTAGTGATGGCAAAGTGCTCGCAAAGGGAACCCCCGAAGAAATCGTAGAGAACGCTGATGTAAGGCGGGTCTATCTGGGTGAACATTTCAGGATGTAGCCAGATACGCAGTAGGTTCTCACGATCAAAAACAACAAGGTTTGAGGGAGTACAGCGTTGAAGCCAGGTTTGTCTCTGCGGGTCTCACAGCATTTGGCGTTGACACCGCAACTGCAGCAATCCATTCGCCTCTTGCAGCTATCAACGCTGGAGCTTTCTCAGGAAGTCGAGCAAATGCTCGACGACAACCCTTTTCTCGAACTCGCCACCGAAGATATTCCGCAGGACGAGCCCAGCGCTGCGGCAGACAGCTTGCTTGAGGCCGATGTCTATGCCGCGGACGAAGCTTCATATTCCATAGCTGATAGCCCTAGTGCAGCAAGCGCTGAAGGCCAAAAAGACCAAGATTTATCCACGCCCGATGCCGATATGCCCAGCGATTGGGAGGGTGATGGCAGTGCGGAGATGGGTGCTGACGACGGTGAGTGGGGCGGAGATGCCGCAGCGCGAGGAAGTCGCAATAATGATGACGATGCACCCACTGCGCTGGATCTTGCGGGCGCGCACGAATCGCTGACCGACTATCTGCTGCAGCAATCCTTGTCCTTGCGCCTGTCGGAACTGGATCGCTGTGCACTGCGTTTTCTGATCGAGAACCTCAACGACGATGGCTATCTGGAAGAGTCCTTACAAGAGTTGGCGCAAGGCTTGGCAGGCACCGAAGACCTTGAACAACTGGAAGAGTTGGTACACCGCTTTACGGTGGCGCTGCGCTTGCTGCAATCGCTGGAGCCGGTCGGTGTCGGCGCGCGCGATCTGGGGGAATGTCTGCGTTTGCAGTTGCAGCACTTAACAGCGCAGCAAGGCAGTGATGAATCGCAGGCCGTGGCCCTGCAGCTGTGCGCCCAGCCCCTTGAGCTTTTGGCGCGGCGCGATGTGCGCAAACTCATGCAAGCGTGTGGCTTGCCCGAGGCGAAAGTACGTACTGCGCTGGGGGTGATTGCACGGCTCGAACCCAAGCCAGGACGGCGCTTTGTGGATGTGGAGCGCCACATCATCGTGCCCGATGTGATCGTCAAGAAAACGCTGCGCCGTGGAGGCGATGGCATGGCTGTGTTCAATGTACAGCTCAATCCTGATGTCATGCCGAAGTTGCGGGTGCATGAAATTTACGCCGGCGCGCTGCGCGGCCATAAAGGCAGCGAAGGCCATGCGGCTCTGCAGCAACGCCTGCAGGAAGCACGCTGGTTCATCAAAAACGTGCAGCAGCGCTTTGACACGATCTTGCGGGTGTCCAAGGCGATTGTGGAGCGGCAGAAAAACTTCTTTGTGCATGGTGAGCTGGCCATGCGCCCCTTGGTGCTGCGTGACATTGCCGATGAGCTGGGCCTGCACGAATCCACCATCAGCCGCGTGACCACGGCCAAGTACATGTCCACGCCGCAAGGCACCTATGAGCTCAAGTTTTTCTTTGGTTCGGGCCTGGGCACTGAGACCGGTGGCAATGCCTCCAGCACGGCGGTGCGGGCACTGATCAAGCAGTTTGTCAGCGCGGAAAATAGTAAAAAACCGTTGTCTGACAGCCAGATTGCCGACATGCTCAAAGAGCAGGGTATTGAGTGCGCACGCCGGACGGTGGCGAAATACCGGGAGGCGCTCAGGATCGCTCCCGCAAATTTGCGCAAAGCGTTGTAAGCGGACGGAGCAACCCACTGTATTTGTGTTGGTTTGTACTTGCTCTCCAGATAAGCTTGGCATCGCCGTTTTAGAATGCGCGCGGTATTGAAAGAAGATATATGCGCTGCCTAGGCAGCGCTTTCTTTTTGTCAGGCTGTAACCCGCTTGTAACCCAATTGGGTGCATTCAACGTCCGGAGAATTGCTATGCAACAACGTCGTCACACTCTTTTGGCTATTGGTGCCGCCGCGCTGGCCGCTTTTGGTGCTTTTGCACCTGTCGCCCAGGCACAAGAAAAGCCCAAGGTGGCACTGGTGATGAAGTCGCTGGCCAATGAGTTTTTCCGCACGATGGAAGACGGTGCCAAGGCCCACAACAAAGAGCACAAAAATTATGTGTTGGTGAGCAACGGCATCAAGAACGAGACTGACACCGCAGCACAAATCAAGATGGTCGAGCAGATGGTGGCTCAGAAGGCGCAGGCCATCGTGATCGCTCCTGCCGACTCCAAGGCACTGGTGCCCGTGCTCAAGAATGCAGTGGACAAGGGCGTGATCGTCGTGAATATCGATAACCGTCTGGATCCTGAAGCGCTCAAGGAAAAGAACCTGAACATTCCTTTTGTTGGCCCTGACAACCGCATCGGCGCCAAGCTGGTGGGCGAGCGTTTGGCGCAAGAGCTCAAGGCCGGTGACAAGGTGGGCATCATCGAAGGCGTGTCGACCACCACCAACGCACAACTGCGTACGGCTGGTTTCAAGGATGCCATGGACGCTGCCAAGATGAACATCGTTGGCATCCAATCTGGCAATTGGGAAATCGCCAATGGCAACACCGTGGCTGCCGGCATGATGCGCGAGAACCCCGAGTTGAAGGCCTTGCTGGCTGGTAATGACTCCATGGCGCTGGGCGCGGTCGCTGCAGTGCGTGCGGCAGGCAAGACTGGCAAAGTGATTGTGGTCGGTTACGACAACATCCAGGCCATCAAGCCGATGATCAAGGATGGTCGCGTGCTGGCGACTGCTGACCAGTACGCTGCCAAGCAGGCTGCTTTTGGCATTGAAGTGGCGTTGAAGGCCATCCAAGAAAAGACGCCCCAAGCTCAGTTGCCTGCCGAAGTGAAAACGGACGTGGTACTGGTTACGAAGTAAAGGCGAGTCATGGCATCCCCCACCTCTGCGAATCGCGGCAACGTGGTCATGCACCTTGAAGGCATCGGCAAAGATTACGGTGACAGTACCGTGCTGGATGGCGTAAGTCTTGACTTGCGCGCTGGTGAAGTGCTGGCGCTCACGGGCGAAAACGGCGCGGGCAAAAGCACTTGCTCGAAGATCATGTGTGGACTGGTCACCGCTTCGCGTGGCCGTATGACGCTCATGGGCCAGTCTTTTGCTCCCGTGTCGCGTACCGATGCGGAGCAACAAGGCGTGCGCATGGTGCTGCAGGAGCTGGGGCTGGTGAATACGCTCAGCGTGGCGGAGAACCTGCTGCTCGATCGTTTGCCACATCGCTTTGGCATGGTGGACCGCCATCGCCTGAACGAACTGGCGCGCGAGCAACTGGCCAAAATGGGTTTGAATCACATTGACCCCCGCACCCAAGTGTCCAGGCTGGGCATTGGTATGCAGCAAATGGTGGAAATTGCGCGCAATTTGCGTGACGGTAACCGTGTTTTAGTGCTCGATGAGCCCACGGCCATGCTGACCGCGAAAGAAATTGAGCACCTGTTCCAGCAGATTGACCTGATGAAAGCGCAGGGCGTGGCGCTGGTTTATGTGTCGCACCGTCTGGAGGAGTTGCAGCGCGTGTGCGAACGCGCCGCGGTGCTGCGCGATGGTCGTCTGGTGGACGTATTGCAAATGCAAGGCCTGTCTGAAGCGACGCTGGTGGAGCGCATGGTGGGTCGCCACGTGGAAACGTTGGACGAAAAGCCCCGCCGCCCAGCGGGCCCAGTGCTGATGCGCGCGCAAAACATGTCGCGCGGCGAGGCCGTAAAAGATGTGAGTTTTGAGCTGCATGCCGGTGAAGTACTGGGTGTGGCTGGCCTGGTGGGTGCTGGGCGCACTGAACTGCTGCGCCTTTTGTATGGCGCTGACAAGGCCGAGACGGGTTTGATTGAGCTAACCGGCCAGCACCCCGACCAAAAAGCACAAACCGTATCGCCCAATTGGCGCAGTCCCATGCAGGCGGTGCGCGCAGGCATCGGGCTGATTACGGAAGACCGCAAAGCCCAAGGCTTGTTGCTGCCCCAATCCATTCGTGTGAATACCTCGCTAAGCCATTTGGGGGCGGTGTCGGGTGGCGGCTGGCTGAACCGCAACCGCGAAGCACAACTGGCCAAGCAAATGGTGCAGCGCCTGCGGGTGCGTTCGTTCAATGCCGAGCAGCCTGTAGGCACGCTCAGCGGCGGCAACCAGCAAAAAGTGATTTTTGCGCGCTGGCTGCACCGGGATTGCCCAGTGGTCTTGCTGGACGAGCCCACGCGCGGCGTAGACGTTGGGGCGCGCGCTGATCTCTATGCCGAGATCAACACCATGACCGATCAAGGCAAGGCCGTGATGGTGGTGTCCAGTGACATGCGCGAGCTGATGGAGCTGTGTGACCGCATCGCAGTCATGTACCAAGGCCGCATTGTCGCCACCTTTGAGCGTGGCCACTGGAGCCAGAAAGCCTTGCTTGCCGCCGCCTTCGGCGACGTTGGTGAAGAAGAAACCGCAGCAATTGCGGCTTAAAAAACTATCGAATTACGTATGTCTTCCACTACTTCTACCCCTGCCAAAGCGCACAGCCCGTGGCGCCAAGAATTGGGCACTTATCTCGGCCTGATCGTGGTGCTGGTCGCCATGGTGGCGCTGTTTAGCTCGCTGTCCGATTACTTTTTTACGGCAGACACCTTGCTGTCCATTGCCAATGAAATCCCTGCACTGGCCGTGATGGCTGTGGGCATGACCTTCGTCTTGATCATTGCGGGCATTGACCTGTCAGTGGGCTCGGTGCTGGCGCTCAGCGCCGCTGCTGCAGCGGCAGCCATGCTGCAGTGGGAGTGGGGTGCCTGGGGGGCGGCGGTGCTGGGGCTGATGGTGGGCGTGGTGTGTGGCGCAATGACGGGCGGCATCTCGGTGGCCTGGCAACTGCCCAGTTTCATCGTCTCGCTGGGTATGCTGGAGGCCGTGCGCGGCGGGGCTTATCTGGTGACGGATTCGCGCACCCAGTATGTGGGTGATGCCATGGGCGGCTTGGCGGCACCGTGGGTTGGCGGTCTTTCGGCCTCGTTTTTTATCGCCATTGTGGTGGTCATCATTGGCCAGCTGATCTTGTCGCGCACCGTGTTCGGTCGCTATGTGGTGGGTATTGGTACCAATGAAGAAGCCATGCGTCTGGCCGGGGTCGATCCCAAGCCCGTGCGCATCATCGTGTTTGCCGCCATGGGCCTTTGGGCAGCGCTGGCAGGCCTGATGCAGTCGGCCCGCTTGGAAGCCGCCGACCCGAATGCTGGCTCCGGCATGGAGCTGCAAGTGATTGCTGCCGTGGTGATTGGCGGTACGAGCTTGATGGGCGGTCGCGGCTCGGTGGTGACCACCTTCTTTGGTGTGTTGATCATTGCGGTACTGGAAGCCGGCTTGGCGCAAATCGGTGCCAGCGAGCCCAGCAAACGCATCATCACGGGCGCGGTGATCGTGATTGCTGTGATTGTGGATACCATCCGCCAGCGCCGTAGCCAAAGCAAGCACTAAGAGATTGAGCATGAAAAAGCAGTCTTTCAAAACCCGCATCATTGTGCTGGGCAGTTTGAATATGGACGTGGTGCTCCGCTTGGACAGCATGCCTGCGCGCGGTGAAACCGCGCACGCCCAAAGTCTGAGCTATATCCCAGGCGGCAAGGGTGGTAACCAGGCGGTGGCCTGTGCACGCCACGGTGCCCAGGTAGCGCTGGTGGGTTGCGTGGGTCGTGATGCCCATGGCGATGTGCTGCGCAATGCATTGGCCGCAGACGGCGTCGATGTGTCGCACGTTGCCGTGCATGACGGTGAGTCGACAGGCTCGGCCGTGGTGATGGTGGAAGCCGATGGCAGCAACCGCATTGCAGTGATTCCGGGCGCCAATGCGCTGGCTGCTTTGCCTGCCCATTTTGCGCAGATGCTGGCACAGGCCGATTATCTGGTGGTGCAGTTTGAAACGCCCTTGGACGTGCTGGATAGCGCCATTGCCATGGCACACCAAATCAATTGCAAAGTGGTGCTGAACCCATCGCCGGTCAAAGCGGTTCCCAGCCAGTGGTGGCCGCTGATAGATACCCTCGTGGTCAATGAGCACGAAGCGGCTGAGCTGTCTGGCATGGCAGTCGTGGATGCTGATACGGCCCAGCGCGCTGCGCAGCACTTCCTGGGTTTGGGTGTGCAGCAAGTGGTGGTCACCATGGGGAGCCAGGGCGCTTTGGCGTTGAATGCCTCGGGCCACAGCGTGCACCCGGCACCTGCGGTGAACGTGGTGGACACCACCTCCGCGGGCGACACCTTCCTGGGCACGATGGTTACGCGCTTGGGTGAAGGCTGCACGCTGCCGCACGCCGTAGAGTGGGGCATCAAGGCTGCTGCTTTGTGCATTGGCCGCGCCGGTGCGCAGCCTTCTATTCCCCAGCGCAGCGAAGTAGGTGACGCATGAAAAAATCTAAACTCTTGAACGCTGCACTGTCTCATCTGGTTGCTCAGCTGGGGCACAACGATGTCGTCGTGGTAGGTGATGCGGGCCTGCCCGTGCCGCCTGGCGTGCCATGTATTGACTTGGCCATCATGCGTGGTCTTCCAAGCATTGCTCAGGTGCTGGAAGCGCTGGAGAGCGAAATGCAGGTGGAGCGCATGGTGCTGGCCAAAGAAACCTTCTTTGCCAATCAAGGCGATGCACCGGCCTGGTTGCCCGAAGCTTGGCGAGAGTTGCCCATGGAGCAGATCTCGCATGAAGTCTTCAAACAGCGCAATGCACAGGCCCGCGCCGTCATTCGCACCGGAGAATGCACGCCTTATGCCAATGTGATGCTGGTGGCAGGCGTTGCCTTTTAAAATTATTCGTTCACCACGAAAGTGCAAACGCAGCTCTCCCGGCTGCGTTTTTGCTTTCAGCCAGAGTCAACCAACAGCCGTACAAGGGCAGGGTGACTCGCGTATGCTTGGCTCCCTGTTATGAATCAACTGCATCTGTTTTTGCCCTGCGCCGCCGGCGTTGAGGGTTTTTTGGCCGACGAAGTCCGAGCCATCACTGGCGTGGGCAACGGCGACGTGCTCACTGGGCGCGGTGGCGTCAGCGTGCGCGGCATGTGGCGCGACGCCATGCTGCTCAACCTGCACAGCCGCCTGGCCCAGCGTGTACTGGTCGAGTTGTCGTACACCGAGTACCGCAACGAGAACGACCTGTACCGCGCCGCCAGCGAGGTGGCGTGGGAAATCTGGTTCTCGCCCAAAGAGACTTTCAAGATTGAAACCACGGCCCAGCACAGCCCGCTGACCAGCTTGAACTTTGCCGCACTGCGCGTGAAAGACGCGATTGCCGACCGCTTCCGCGCCAAACGCAACGGCATTCGCCCCAGCGTGGAAACCAATCACCCCGACGTGCGCGTGCACATGCACCTGACGACCGACAGCTGCACGTTGTACATCGACACCACGGGTGAGGCGCTGTTCAAGCGCGGCTGGCGTGAAGACAAGGGCGATGCGCCTTTGAAGGAAACGCTTGCGGCCGCCATGATTGCCGCCACCGGCTGGAACCCCCACGGCCCCAACCCCCAGCCGCTGTACGACCCCTGCTGCGGCTCGGGCACGGTGCTGATTGAGGCGGCCCAGATTGCACGCAAGATTCCTGCGGGCATCTTGCGCAAGTTCGCGTTTGAAAAGCTGGTGCCTTTCCAGCGCCACGTCTGGGAGCAAATCCTGGATGAGGCCGAAGCGAAGATTCTGGATGAAAGCCCGGTGCCAATTTTTGGCTCCGATGTTTCGCACCGCATGGTCGACTTTGCCCAGCGCAATGCCGAGCGGGCCGGTGTGTCCGAAACCGTGCAGCTGCGCGGCGGCGATGCGCTGCAGCGCATGCCCCCGTGCGAGCAGCCCGGCATGATGCTGCTCAACCCCCCGTATGGCGAGCGTATTGCTGCAGCCGGTACCTACGGGCGCAATGCGGCGGACCGCATGGACCAGGTAGACCGCGCAGGCCGTGAAACCGCGCAGACCGAAGACGGCGGCGAGTTCTTCAGCCAGCTGGCCAGCCACTGGAAGAAAAACTACAGCGGCTGGAGCGGCTGGATGCTCACGCCCGATCTGAAGCTGCCCGGCCAGATGCGCCTCAAAGAATCGCGCCGCACGCCCATGTGGAACGGCCCGATTGAGTGCCGCCTGTTCTGCTTTGACATGATCAAGGGCGCCGTCAAACCGCGCAAAGAAGATAGCGCGCAGCGCCCGTCTACAGAGGCCTGAGCGTGAAAATCGTGCTGAAATGGCCCGCATGCAATGCGGGCTACACCGGCCCTTTGCCGCGCCCCATGATTTTGGATACCAACGTGGTGCTGGACATGCTGATTTTTGACGATCCGCACATTCCGCCCATTCGTGAACTGCTCGCTCAAGGCGCAGTGCGCTGGATTGCTGACGAAGCCCAGCGCATTGAGCTGGGCCGTGTGCTGCACTACAGCCAGATTGCTCCGCGTGTGTCGTTCTACGGCAAGACGCCGGACGGCGTGATGGCCGCGTTTGATGCGGCGGTGGAGTATGTGGCGGAAGCGCCCAAGATCCGCTTCACCTGCACCGATCCGGACGACCAGCACTTTCTGGACTTGGCCAGCCAGCACCAAGCGCTGTTGGTCAGCAAAGACAAAGCCGTGCTCAAACAGCGCAAGCGCGTGGCGCAAAACTACGGTGCCACGATTGGCAATCTCTTGGTCATGGAGACTGCGCAAACGATGGATATGGCGGTTGCTGCGTAGCTGGGCGATGCGCGTTCATCATGGATAAATTGTTATTGCGGCAGCGGGTACTGGAGCGGTTGGCTGCAGACCTGCTGCGAGCCGAACAGGCTGCGCGCGAGGCCCATGCTTCGGCTACGCACGAGGAAAATATCGCTGAGAACAAGTACGACACTTTGGGGCTGGAAGCCGCCTATCTAGCCACCGGCCAAGCACGTCGTGCGCAAGCGATTCGGCAGGCCATTGCCAATTGGCGCAACTTCCACCCCCGTTCCTACCACTCCAGCGAAGGTATCGGGCTGGGTGCATTGGTACGGCTCGAGGGGCATGACGGCAAGCAGCAACTGTTGTTGCTCGGCCCTGATGGCGGCAGCATGAAGCTGCCCTGCGGTGCAGAGTTCGTGCAGGTGATTAGCTGCGAAACGCCATGGGGCAAGGCTTTGCAGGGCAAGTGTGAGGGCGATGAAGTGTCTATTCAGATCGCCCAGCACCGACAGTCATTAGAGGTGCTGGCGGTGAACTAGGCGCGGCAAATCACGCTGTGAGATGCCTGCGCGGTCGCGATGCCAACGGCATCGACAAACCATCGGCTGTGCTTGGCAGGAACGTGAATATGTCCAGGCCTTCCTGGCAGAAGGACTTCATTGCGGTCATTGCTGGAGATGCGTCGCCAGGATCACTTGTACTTATGCTCTAGGGAATCCCACAGTTCCTTCTGGACTAAACGCTGACGTTCGCTGAAAGGTGCGACCAGTAGAGGGTCTTCCTGCAGGTTACGGTCCTTTTGCAGCACGCCCAGCGCGCGCTGCATGCCGGCCACTGCGCCTTGCAGGGCCGCGTTGGCATACAGCACGATGCTGAAGCCCATGTTGGCCAGCTCATCGGTGTCGGTGATGGGCGTCTTGCCTCCAATTACCATGTTCATCAACTGGGGCTGCTTCAGGCGCTGGGGCAGCGCACGGATGTGCTCGACGCTGGTCACCGCTTCAACAAACAGGATGTCTGCACCGGCCTCAGCATAAGCCTGTGCACGCTCAACGGCAGCGTCGAAACCGTGCACGGCAGCGGCATCGGTACGGGCCATGATGAGCGTGCCTTCGCTGCGGCGGCCATCCACGGCGGCCTTGATCTTGCCGATCATCTCGCTGGCTTCAATGACGTCCTTGCCGTTGAAGTGACCACAGCGTTTGGGGCTGATCTGGTCTTCCAGTTGGATACAGTCTGCGCCTGCGCGCTCCAATGTGCGTACGGTGTGGTAAGTGTTGACCGCGTTGCCGAAGCCCGTGTCGGCATCGACGATCAGCGGCACATCCACGGCATCCCGGATGCGGGCCGTGTGGTCCGCAATATCGGTCAAACCCATGAAGCCCTGATCCGGCATGCCGAACCACATATTAGTGACGCCTGCGCCGGTCACATAGATGGCTTCAAACCCCATGTCGGCCACCACGCGCGCCGAGAGTGCATTGAAGGCGCCGGGTACGATCAGGCCCCGGCGTGCATCGACCAGTGCCCGGAGTTTTTGTTGTGTAGTCATGTTCATTCAACTTTGATATTGGCGGAGTCGATCACTTCTTTCCATTTGCGCGCTTCGTCCTTGAAGAACTTGTCGAAATCTTCGGAAGAGGTGGCCACAGGCTCGGCGCCCATCTGCAGCAGCTTCTCGTTGACCTGAGGGTCGCGTACTGCTGCATTCAGGCTCTGGTTGAGTTTGGTCACCACACTGGCAGGTACACCGGCTGGCGCAAAAATCCCGAACCAGGCCGAAGCATCAAATCCCTTGATGCCGCTTTCGCTCAGCGTCGGAATATCTGGGGCCGCTTTGGAGCGGGTCGCTGTGCTCACGGCCAGCGGTTTGAGCTTGCCTGCCTGCACCATGGGCAGCGTGGTCATGATGTTGTCGAACGTCACGGGGACTTGGTTGCCCAGCACATCGTTCATGGCGGGTGCCGCACCCCTGTAGGGCACATGGGTCATCGACACGCCAGACATCTTTAAGAACATCTCCATGAACAGGTGCGAACCCGAACCGTTGCCAGCCGTGGCGTAATTGATCTCTCGCGGGCTCTGGCGAGCCTTGCTCATGAGCTCCTTAAGGTCTTTGTAAGGCGTAGCAGGGTTGGTGACCAGTATGAAGGGCGTCGAGGACACCATCGCCACGGGCTGGAGGTCGTGGATCGCGCTGTAACTCAGCTTCGGGTACAAACTGCCGTTGACCGCCAGCGCAATGGTGCCGAACAGCAGCGTATATCCATCAGCAGGAGCCTTGGCCACGGCATCTGCACCGATGTTGCTGGCACTGCCGGGCTTGTTGTCGATGATCACGGGCTGGCCAATGACCTCCGAAAGTTTGTTGCCCACCAGACGGGCCGCCACATCGGTAGCGCCACCGGCAGGAAAGCCGACGACGAGCCGGATGGGCTTTTGGGGATAGGGCGCACTTTGTGCATGCGCACCCATGACGCACAGCGCAGGCAGGCCCAGCACCAGCAGCTTCAGGGTCTGCCTAAAAGTTGGATGAAATTTCAATTTTGTCTCCTGTCAGTCAGTGATTGGTCTAATTTTTTCGTTTCACCGACAGAGCTCCATTCTGTGCAAAAGCACTATCGTGCTCCTGCCCCCGCAGGCTCTGCCACCATGTCTTTACAGCACCCCTGCCATCTCCGGAACGGCGCTAAAAAGATCCGCTTCCAGACCGTAGTCAGCCACCGAGAAGATCGGCGCTTCTGCGTCCTTGTTGATCGCCACGATCACCTTGGAGTCCTTCATACCGGCCAAGTGCTGGATCGCACCGGAGATGCCCGCAGCGATGTACAGCTGAGGCGCCACGATCTTGCCGGTCTGGCCCACTTGCAGATCGTTGGGGGCATAGCCCGCATCGACCGCAGCGCGGGACGCGCCAATGGCTGCGCCCAGCTTGTCGGCCAAAGGCGTGATGACTTCGTTGAACTTCTCGGCAGAGCCCAAAGCGCGGCCACCGGAGACGATGATCTTGGCAGCAGTCAGTTCAGGGCGGTCGTTCTTGGTCACTTCTCGGCCCACAAAGGCGCTCTTGCCCGAGTCGGCCACAGCAGCCACAGTTTCCACAGCAGCGGAGCCGCCAGTCGCAGCCGCTGCATCAAAGCCCGTACCGCGCACGGTGATGACCTTGGTTGCATCGGCAGACTGCACGGTGGCTACGGCGTTGCCGGCATAGATGGGGCGCTCAAAGGTATCGGCAGACACCACAGCAGTAATGTCGCTGATCTGGCCTACGTCGAGCTTGGCTGCCACGCGAGGGGCCGCGTTCTTGCCCGAAGCGGTGGCAGGGAACAGGATGTGGCTGTAGTTGCCAGCACTGGACAGCACTTGGGCGGCCAAGTTTTCAGCCAAGCCGTCTTTCAAAGATGCGCCATCGGCGTGGATCACTTTGGAAACACCTGCGATTTGCGCAGCGGCGGCGGCGGCAGCGGCGGCGTTTTCACCAGCGACCAGCACGTGCACATCACCACCAATGGCAGCAGCGGCAGTGACGGTATTCAGGGTTGCGCCCTTGATGGAGGCGTTGTCGTGTTCAGCGATGACGAGAGAAGTCATTTCAACTCCAAAAATTCTTTGAGGTGGCCTGTTTGCACCATGCACAACGGCATCCTGCAATCACAAAATAGATAGCTACCTGCCCTTGATAGATAAGGGCTACAGGCCAATTTCACTTAAAACTTGGGAAAAGCTCAGATTACCTTGGCTTCGTTCTTGAGTTTCTCGACCAGCGTTGCCACGTCCGGAACCTTCACGCCAGCGCCGCGCTTGGCAGGCTCTGCCACCTTCAAAGTCTTGATGCGGGGAGCAACGTCCACGCCCAGATCTTCAGGCTTGACCACGTCCAGCTGCTTTTTCTTGGCCTTCATGATGTTGGGCAAGGTCACGTAGCGGGGCTCGTTCAGGCGCAGGTCGGTGGTGATGATGGCGGGAGTGCTCAGGCTCAGGGTTTCCAGTCCACCGTCGACTTCGCGGGTCACGCTCACTTTGTCGCCAGCCAGCTCAACCTTGGAAGCAAATGTGGCTTGGGGCAGGTCAGCCAGCGCAGCCAGCATCTGGCCAGTTTGGTTGTTGTCGCCGTCAATGGCTTGCTTGCCCAAGATCACCAGACCGGGCTGCTCTTTGGCAACCAGTGCGTTGAGCAGCTTGGCAATGGCCAGAGGTTGCAGGTCAGCGTCCGTCTCGACCAAGATAGCGCGGGCAGCACCAATGGCCATGGCTGTGCGCAGAGTTTCCTGGCATTGGGTCACGCCGCAGGACACAGCGATCACTTCAGTCACAACGCCCTTTTCTTTCAAACGCACCGCTTCTTCCACGGCGATTTCGTCAAAGGGGTTCATGCTCATCTTGACGTTGGCGATGTCTACGCCTGTACCGTCGGACTTCACACGGACTTTGACGTTGTAATCCACCACGCGTTTGACAGGGACGAGAACTTTCATAAGAGGACTTTCAGGTCTGCCCCGCCTTGCGGGACGGACATCATGGAGAGAACTGCAGGCAGGCCCCAAAAGCACTGCCTGCGCAAAATGCAATGGATAGAGCGATCAGACCGCAGCCAAACGGGCGGCTTCCTGCCCAGCAATGCGGCCGAACACCGAGCCGGAGGTCAGGCCTGCGCCACCCGGATACTTGGTGAAGTACAGGCCGCCCACCATCTCACCGGCGGCATACAAGCCGGGCATGGGGAAGCCTTCCTCGTCCAGCACTTCACCCTTGGGGGTGATTGCCAGACCGGCATAGGTGCAGGTGATGCCGCAGCTGACCTCATAGGCCACAAATGGCCCCTGCTTCAGTGGCAGTGCCCAATTACTCTTGTTGATTGCCAAGCCCTTGGTGGAGCGACCATCCAGCACGGCGGGGTTGAATGGCACGCTGCGGTCGACGGCCTGGTTGAAATCCTTGAGTGTCTGCAGCAAGCGCGGTGCATCGACTCCATCAAACTGCGCCACCAGCGCTTCCAGTGTGTCCGCCTGATAGCGGGTGGCATGGCGCACACGATATTCGTCTGGCAGCAGCTTGGCGCCCACAGCATCAAAGATCTGCCAGCCGCGTGCATTGGGTTGCTGCAACATGGCGGCGCCCATGCGCGAGTAGGTGTAGTTGCGGAAGTTTTCGCCTTCGTCCACAAACCGCTCACCCAAGGTGTTGACCACCACGCCCAGGTTGAAATAGTTCTTCTGCTGGTTGAGCAGATTGGGTTGGCCAAACTCGGGGGCATTTGCGTCATAGAACACGCTGTGGCAGGCCGTCCAGTGACCGGCCGCACGCGCACCCTTGTCCAGAGCCGCCTGAATGGCCAGCCCCGTGTTGTAGCGAGAGCCACGCACCTTGGCCAGATCCCAGTTCTTGCCCAGATAGCTGGCACGCCACTGTGCATTGGCGTGGTAGCCACCAGCGGCCAAAATCACCGCACCGGCACGCAACTGCAGCATCTGCCCTTGGTGGGAAGCCACCACACCGCAGACCTTGCCGTTCTCCACGATCAGCTCCGTCATCTTGTGGTCGTAGGCGATGCGAATGCCCATCTTCTCGGCTTTAGTAAACAGTGACTGCACCAGGCCCGCCCCACCGCCTGAGACTTCCACCGTCAGGCCGCCCCAGAACTTGTTCTTGCCATCGACCACAAAGGATTGCCGGCCATGGATGGGAATGAAGCGCACGCCATGGCTGCGCATCCATTGCAGGGTTTCGAAGCTGCGGTTGACCAGCACTTCCACCAGATCACCGTCGGCACGCATGCCGCTCATTTCAATCAGCTCATCGAAATACTGGGAAGCGGGGTAGGCGCCGAAATCGGATTTCGCCAGTTCGTCTTCCGACAGATCCGGCACCAGCTTCTGAATATCTTCCACGCCGTCATAGGCGACGCGGAACGCACCGCCGGTATAGGCCGAATTGCCGCCACGGGCACTTTCCGGTGCACGTTCGAGCACCAGCACGCTGGCACCCTGCTCAGCAGCGGCAATAGCAGAACACAGGGCGGCATTACCAGCGCCGACCACCAGAACATCCACCGATGTGGCTAAGTTGGAATCACTCACAAGACCTCCAGAAACAAGCACCTGCCCGCAGGACGGCACACCCGGCCTGCTGAAGAACACCGAAGCATTGGCTGCTTCAAACTGGCCGCAGTCTATGAAGAGGTCTCGGGATTGCACAGACTGCAGCGGCGAAAGAAGAATTCGGGAAGTCCGAACACGCAGCCCCTAGCAAAGGAAAATCCAGCGCTGGTGCGATCTACTGGTCTGGTCGAAATGATTATTCGGCCATGCACGCTTGGTCACCTTCGGCTGCGCGATGAAACTCGCGGCTATTGAAGCCTCCTCTTGCACCATTTCAATGAACGTACTGATCATTCTTTCGGGCATTGCAGACGCCAAGCTGCAGCTTCCTCGGCCAGTCAGCGCCGAAACCCTGCAGGCCTTGCGTGCCAGCCATGCTTTGCTGAGCCCCTTTGACGAAGCCGCGCTGGAGCTGGGGCTGAAGCTGCGTGATGCCGACCCGACCGTGCAGCTCACAGCGCTGGTGGCTGCCAGCACCGCCCAAGACAAGCTGCTGCAGCATGTGGCCAGCTTCCGTCTAGATGCCGTGCTGGCTTACCCCGTGCAACAAATCCCTGCGTGGAACAGCCACACATTGGCCAGCGGTTTGAGCAGTTTTGTGCAGGCCCAAACTGGCAGCCCCCCGGACCTGGTGCTGATGGGCCGCGAGTTCGGCGATGAGGACGATGGCGGCGTGCCTACAGCCACTGCTCACGCGCTGGGCTGGCCACTGGTGTCGCAGGCCATGCATGTGCAGCATGCCGCCCCTGGCCTGCTGCACATCCTGCGCCAGTTCGGCACGGTGCAGGAAGTGCTGTCACAGGCCACACCTGCCGTGGCAGCCGTCACCAACCATGCTCGTAACAAGCTGCGCCATCCGCTGCTCAAGAACGTGATGGCCGCCAAGAAGATGCAGTTCACGTTGCAACCGCTGCCGCAAGACACCGCTGCGCATACGCTGACTTTGGCCAGCGTGGATCAGGCCAGCGCCCCTGAACGCACCGAGCAGTGCCAGATGATCGCCGGGGATGTGAGCACTCAGGCGCGCGCACTGGCGCAGCTGCTTTTGACTTTCGGAGAGACACCATGACTCAGCCCCGCCAGATCGTTCTAGTTCTACCCCCAGCTGACAGCTGCGACGCTCCCGATGCCCTGCTGCAGGCCGCAGCGTCACTGGCCCGCGGCAGCACACTGACGGTGCTGGCGCTGGCCGGCGCAGACAGCCCTTCCATTGCTCCACGCGATCTGCCGGAGCCTGCCCACTGGTGGCAGTGCCAGCATCCGGCGCTGCAACGCTTGGATGCAGCGAGTCTGCTGCCCTGCATGCAGGAAGCCTTGCAGCACGCAGTCGCAGCAGCGCAGTCGCTGATCCTAATGCCGCCCGGCCCGCTGTCCGAAGAGTGTGCAGCGCTGCTGGCAGCGCGCCTGCATGGCGACCATCTGGGCCGCTGCGTGCAATTGCAGCTCACGGCAGAAGGCGTCCACGCAGAGCGCCATGCATTTGGTGGACGTGTGGCCCTGCAATTGGACAGCCGCAGCAATGTCTGTACCGCCACCTGGCGTCCTGCACCTGCAGCCACAAAGGATGCGGGTATCGCTCCTGAAATCCATGAACTCCAGCTGCAGGCCGTGCTGCCCGCAGCGGTGCAGACTTCTGTGGTGGAGTCAACCGACCGGCTGCCCCCGCTGGAGAATGCACGGCTGGTGGTCAGCGGTGGCCGTGGCATGCAGGGTGAGACAGGTTTTGCCCTGCTGGCCGACATTGCCCAGCAGCTTGGAGCCTCGCTGGGCGGCAGTCTGCCTACTGTGGATGCAGGCTGGGTGCCTGTGGCGCGGCAGATCGGCCAGTCCGGTAAGTTCGTCAACCCCAAGATTTATTTCACGGTCGGTATCTCCGGCACGCCCCAGCACCTTGCGGGCGTATCGCAGGACAGCCGCATCATTGCCGTGAACAAGGACCCGGATGCGCCCATCTTCCAACGCGCGCAATACGGGGTGGTGGCGGAATGGCAGAACCTGCTGCCAGCGCTGCTGCAGGAGTTGCAGGCAGCCCCCGTTTGAAGCACTGAAAGCACAATGCCCCGTAGCACCAACGTGCTGCGGGGCATTGCTGTATCAAGAGGCATGCCGCACAGACTACGGCATGCCCTGCGCAATTACTTGGCAACCTCGATGTGGGACATCAGCTCCTTCCAGCGCTGCACATCGTTGCGGATATAGGTGGCGAACGTAGCAGGATCTTCCACCAGCAGATCGGCACCTTGCTCTTCAAACTGCTTGCGCAACTCGGGGCTGGCTGCAGCCTTCTTCACTGCGGCATACAGCTTGTCGATGATGGGCTGGGGTGTTTTTGCCGGTGCCAGCAGGCCGTTCATGGTGCCCATTTCCAGGCCCTTCATGCCGTATTCGCTGAAAGTAAGCAGCTGCGGCAGCGAAGGCAGGCGGCGATCATGCGCTACCGCCAGTGCACCGATCTTGTCGGTCTTGAGCAGTGCCTGTGCCGATGAGAAGGTGGTGAAAGTTAGCTGCACGCGCCCGGCGGCCACATCGTTCAGCGCGGGACCTGCGCCGTTGTAGGGTACGTGATCCATCTCCAGCTTGCCCAGGGACTTGAACAGCTCACCCGCCATGTGCGGAGCACCGCCCACACCGCTAGAAGAGAAGTTGTACTTGCCCGGGTGGTTACGGATGTCACTGACCAGGTCCGGCACGGTCTTGGCCTGCACGGTGGAGGATTTGATCAACACCAGTGGCAAAAAAGCTACGCGCGAAATCGGTGCAAAGTCGCGCACCACGTCATAGCTCACGGGCATCTGTGCGGGGTTGGCCGTCAGGTTGGTGGACGTGTACAGCAGCGTATAGCCATCAGCCGGTGCGCGGGCCACGGCATCTGCACCGATGTTGCCGCTCGCGCCCGGGCGGTTGTCCACCAGCACGGTTTGCCCCAATTCCTTGGTCAGCGCATTGGCCAGCGTGCGCGCCATGATGTCGGTACTACCTGCAGCAGCGAAGGGTACGATCAGTTTGATGGGCTTGTTGGGGTAATCGGTCTGCGCCATGGCCGTGCCACTCAATGTGGCCGTAGCTATCGCAACGGCAGCAGCCACAGTCCGCGGAGGGGGGATGATTTTTTTCATGCTTGGTCTCCTTATTAAAGTCACTTACTTCGGCTGGCTTCGCTGCCCCAGAGATAGCGCCAGCGCCGGATTCATCAACAGTGCTACATCTGGCAAGTTGTCGGCGTTGAGCAGTGCCTGCCATGCAGCCGATGCACAGTCCTGTAGCCCGGCCTGTGCCAGGCACTGCATGAACTTGGCTTGAATGCCTGACTCATCCAGATCGAAATCCATCGGGGTATGGATCTGCAACTCGCGCCCGGAAGTCGTGATGGCGCGCAGCTGGGCAGGTGGATGACCGGGGCCGTCCGGCAAGGTTTCGGCAATGCTGATACGGTCCGTCAATGCCCAGACATCGAGGTTGGACAGCGCTTCCAGTCGCAGCCCTTCCAGATCCACTTGCCCATGCACCAGCGCGTAGGCCGTCATGTAGGGCACGCTGTATTTGGCATCCTGCAGTGTTTGTGGTTTACGGCGCTCAGGCAGCGGGTGGCACAGCTTGGCGGCCGAACCATTGACCGCCACTTCCAGGTGCTTTAGACCTTCGCCCTGTAGCTGTTGGCGCAGAGCCAATCCCGCCGCTACATAAGGGTGTGAGAGCCGACAGCTGGGCCAAGGCTTGATGCAGGTGGCCGAGAACTCCCAGCGCAGCGGATCCAGCAGCTCGGCTTGCTGCGCTTCGCTCGGATCGCCTTGTAGATAGATGCGAAACAGATTGGCTGCACCATCAAGCGCTGAAGCAGGGCCAGTCAGCCCGCCTTGGCTGAGCTGCGCCGCCATGACACCGCCCATGGCGGCAAAAGCCGGGTAGATGCTGCGGCCGGTGCAACCCACACCAAATCCGGCTTCCTTACCGCCGGCAGCTTGCATGTAAGCAAAACCAAAGGCTGCGACCAATTGGTCCTCGGTCTGCTCCATCACCACACCAGCTGCCAGTGCAGCGCCAAAGTAGCCAAAAAGCTGCGTGAGGAACCAGTCGGAACCTGGCCCCCTGCCTTGGGGGCGCAGCATCGTGCCCAACCGGCACATCAGTTCGCTCCCCAGCGCCACGGCATCTACCACGCGGGACATTGGCGCCTGTGTCAATTGCGCAGCGGCCATCGCTGCAGGCAGCGTCACCGCCGTCGGATGCAGGCGGGAAATATCATGAATATCATCAAAATCCAGTGTATGAATCAGCGCTGCATTCGTGAAAGCAGCCAGTGCAGGAGGCAGCTGCCGGTGGCTACCAAATACCTGGCACGCACCGCCTTGAACGCCCAGACACATGGCGTCCAGGAGTTGCTGTGCCAGCGGTGGGCTGGTGGTCGCAGCCCAGCCAATGGCCATGGCATCGCTCACATGCAGCAGCACCTTGCGCCGCAGTGCACCAGAAATCTCGCCGTGTTCGCGGCGTTGCAGCAGCATACGGATCAGCTGCCTGCTCAGTCCCACCATAGAAGGGGTATTAGTCATTGTGGAATTCACCAGAACATAAAAGACTGGCTGCCCTCAGGCAGCCAAGTGCTTTGGTGCATTGAAAAGGCGGCCTCAGTCCAGCTGAATGCCAGCCGTTTTGATGACGTTGCTCCATCGTGACGACTCTTCGTTGATGCGACGCTGCACGGCGTCCGGCGCCATGGTCAGAGGCTCGACGCCCAGGCTGATCAGTGTGTTCTGCAGGTCTTTGTTGGCCAGCGCTGCTTCTACCGACTGATTCACCTTCTCCACGATGGCCGGGCTCACACCGGCAGGGCCCATGACGGCCAGCCATGTGCCGCCTTCCACGGGGAAACCCTGCTCGGTCAAGGTCGGCAGATTGGGGGCCGCGGGCAGACGCTGGGCGGAGGCCAGTGCGAGCATCTTCAGACGGCCACCCTGTTCCTGGGGCATGGCCACCGACAGCGGCACCATCAGCACGTCCACCTGGTTCGAGGCAATGGCAGTGATCGCCGGTGCGGCGCCTTGGAATGGTACGTGCAGGAAGTCCACATTGGCAGCTTGCTTGAACATTTCAAAGGCGATCTGCGACGAGCTGCCAATACCCCAGGAGGCATAGGTCAGCTTGCCGGATTCCTTTTTGGCCAGTGCCACCAGCGATGCCACATCCTTTACTGGAAGATCGGGGCGCACCACCATGGCATAGGGGAACTGTCCCACCCATGCCATGGGCGTGAAGTCCTTTTGCGGGTTGTAGTTCACGCGCTTGTAGACGTGCGGATTGATGGCGTGGGTTTCCACTGACGCAATGCCCAGCGTGTAGCCATTGGGTTGTGCGCGTGACACCTGCTCGGTGCCTAGCATGCCGTTGGCACCGGGGCGGTTGTCGATCACCAGTTGCTGCTTGAGCTGGTTGCCCATGGCCGCGGCCACGTGGCGCGATACCGCATCGGTGCCACCGCCAGCAGGCCATGGAACAACCAGCTTAATAGGCTGGTTGGGGTAGTTGGCAGCCGCACCTGCGGACTGAGCGTGTGCTGTGCCGGTGATGGTCATCAGCGCGGAAAAAATCAATGTGCAAATTTTTTTCATAGTGCATGACGCCGCAAGGGCGCTCTGTTGTCTCCTGGCGCAGAAACGATGTCATCGCTCCGCACAGACACGTGCATTCAATGCCGTGTTGCTGGAAATCATGCGGAGGAAGACTGCGTACCAACAGTCACATGCAGCGAATTGGCTTTTCGCTAAAACCGAAAAATCACGGTTGCATCCATGTCCATCGATCCAATCAAAAACTGTGTTCGCTTGCAGACGCTGTTCACCATGCCTTGGCTTGGGAATGATTGCTTCAGGCCGCAAAAAACGCGGCACAGATTTCAGGAGCAAAGCATGCAAAACAATTTCGATGTGGTGGTAGCAGGATGTGGCGTGGCCGGTCTGTCGGCAGCGGTTTCGGCGGCAGAGAACGGAGCCAAGGTGGTCGTGCTGGAACGCGCACCTGAGTCCGACCGTGGCGGTCAGAGCCGCTACACCGAGGCGTATCTGCGCATGAAGAGTCTGACCGAGGTCAGCGACGACTTTGAAGTGCACCTGGCCGAAAACGGTGCCGGCAGCATCGATCCCGATTTGGTAGAGCAAGCAGCGACAGACCCTCAAGGCACATCGCTGACACGTAGCCTGAGCCTGGCAGACCCCAACCTGATCGAACGCTTCGCCAATGCAGCCCCTGGCACTATCGCTTGGCTGCAAGGTCTGGGCGCACGCTTTGACTTTCTGCCCACGCAGTTTCTGACCGCATCGCAGCCACGTATGCTGCCTGTTGGCGGTGGTCAGGCGCTGGTCGATGTACTGGCCGCTCGTGCCGAAGCGCTGGGCGTGACGTTCATGTACGAAACTGCAGCCCAGTCGCTGCTGCAGGACGACGAAGGCCAAGTCATTGGCCTGCGCGCCAATGTGCGCGGCAAGCAGATCAAGCTGCACGGCAAGGTGGTGCTGGCCTGCGGTGGTTTTGAAGGTAATACCGAAATGATGACGCGCTATGTCGGTCCACGTTCGGTCTACCTGCGCCCTGTGTGCAAAGGCGCTTACTACAACCGTGGTGAAGGCATTCGCATGGGCATCGACATTGGTGCTGCAGCTTCCGGTGAATTTGGCAGCTACCACGCAGAGCCCGTGGACCCTCGCTCAGGTATCGCCGAGCCATCGATCTTCATTTTCCCCTATGGCATTCTGGTCAACAAGGAAGGCGAGCGCTTCACCGATGAAGCCCCTACCACCGTGGATGCCTGCTACGAACCCGTGACGCGCCGTATCTTTGAACAACGTGACGGTATGGCCTGGACCATTCTGGATGCCCGCCATACCCGCATCCCTAACTATCGCTTGGGCATTCGCACGGACCAGCCACCTGTCTCGGCCAACACCATCGGTGAACTGGCTGCCAAGATCGGTGTACCCACAGAACGTCTGGAAAAGACGGTGCAGGCCTACAACGCAGCTTGCAGCGGCGCAGACTGGACACCGCTGAAGGTGGATGGTGTAGCGACCGAGGGCCTGTGCCCACCCAAGTCGAATTGGGCCTGTCCACTGACTGAAGGTCCTTTCCACGCCTACCCCATCATTTCGGCCAATGTATTCACCTTCGGCGGTCTGAAGATCAACCTCGAAGCCAATGTCCTCAACAGCGATGGCGATGCCATCCCCGGCCTGTTCGCAGCCGGGGAAACCGTGGGCATCTACTACGGCAACTACACCGGCGCAACCTCCGTGCTCAAGGGCTTGGTGTTTGGCCGCATTGCCGGCACCACGGCTGCCCGTGAGACGGCCGCTGCTTGAACGGCTGTGGAATACATGGCGCGGCCTGTTGTCCAGACAGCGTCATGTTGCTGACTCCACACCTTCAGATCAAGGAAATGACATGACAACAGATTTCAAAGGCCGTATTGCGCTGGTGACAGGCGCCGCAGGTGCCATCGGCAGCGCGGTGGTCACCGAACTGCGCCGCCTGGATGCCCAGGTTGTGGCAGCCGACGGTGCCAGCGGTCGCCCCTGGACCCAGGCCGATCTGCGCACCGAACATCTGGTGCGCCTCAATGTGACCGACCGTTCTTCGATTCGTGGCTTGGTCTCGCGTACCGAGGCGCAGCTAGGCCCGATCGACCTGCTGATCAACGTCGCCGGCGTGGTGTCCTTTGGCTCGGCAGAGGAACTCTCGGAACTGGAATGGGACCGGGTTATTGACATCAACCTCAAAGGCAGCTTCATGACCTGCCAGGCCGTCATTCCCGGTATGAAGCGCGCAGGCTTTGGACGGATCATCAATCTGGGTTCGGTGGTTGGCAAAAACGCTGGCAACCCACGTCCCTGGATTGATCCCACCGAACAGCAGCGTGCCAGCAATGTGGCCTACGGCGTCTCCAAGGCGGGCATCCATGCGATGACAGGTTTCCTGGCCAAGGAACTCGCAGCACACGGCGTCACGGTCAATGCGGTGGCTCCCGGCCCGATTGCCACAGCCATGACCACCAACTTCCCGGCCACGCTCAAAGCCTCTCTGCCTGTGGGCCGCATGGGCAACACCAGCGACGTCGTCGCCGCCATTCTGTTCCTGGCAGGCCGCGACAACAGCTTCATCACCGGTGAAGTGCTCGACATCAACGGCGGCATGTGGTGTGACTAATCGACCAATCACAGCCCCCTGCGCCAGCTTCTTTCTTCTCTCAACGGCTTCAGACCAACACAAGGAATTTTCATCATGAAGGCAATCTATCTCGTTCTCGACATGCAAAACGATCTGGTCCACGTAGACGGCCCCAATGGCAAGTCCCCCATGGGTGAACAGGTGCGTGCACGCCAGGTGATCGCCAATACTGCCACTGCACTGGCCAAGGCCCGTGCCGCAGGCGTGGCTGTGGGCTGGGTGCGCGTGGGCTTCTCCCCTGAATACCAGGAATGTCCCAAGGATTCCCCTGTCTTCGGTGGTGCGCCCAAGGGTGGCATGTTCAAGCTGGGTGGCTTCGGCACCGAAATCCACCCTGATCTGGAGCAGCGCCCCGGTGACGTGCAGGTGGTCAAACACCGCGTCAGCCCCTTCTACTCCACCACGCTGGAAGCTCAGCTGCGCGCTGGCGGCTACACCCGCATCTACTGCTCGGGCGTATCTACACAGGCCGTAGTGCAGGCCACGGTGCGCGACGCCCACGACCGCGACTACGAAGTGATCGTGATCGAAGATGCCTGCTGCGCACACAGCGAAGAAGAGCACCGCAATTCCATGGGCAGCATCACACGCTTTTGCAAGCAGGTGACCACTGCTGCCAATGTGGACTTCACCGCCTGATAGGCCAGCGCAGGGAGCAAGACAATGGGAATTCGTATCTGGCACCAGAGCTTTACGGTACTGCAGGATCTGGGTGCTTATGACGCTGCCCTCAAAGCGCATTTCAAGCGCGTGGCACGTCCTGACACCGAGATCGTCATGCACGGCATGCAACCGGGCACCTACCGCAGCAACTATCCGGGCGAGGACATCCGCCACGCCGGCTTTCAGCACCTGCACTCGCTGCAGTTCCTAGCGGCAGGTGTACAGGCTGAGGAAGACGGTTTCGACGCTTACGCCATCAGCACGCTGCCAGATCCGGGTTTGCGCGAAATCCGCTCGCTGCTGAAGATCCCGACTGTGGGTTACGGGGAGTCGGCCATGCTGACCTCCTGCCTGCTGGGCGCTAAATTCTCCATCCTGCTATTCATCAACGAGATGACCGATCTGCTGGCCGACAACGCCCGCAAGTATGGTCTGCGTGAACGCATGGTAGGTGTGTCGGATGTGGGCTTTCGCTTCACCGATGTGCTGGCTGGTTTCTCCGACCCTGCACCGCTGATCGAGCGTTTTCGCACTGCTGCGCGGGCCCAGATCGCAGCAGGTGCCGAAGTCATCATCCCTGGTGAAGCGCCGCTGTGCGTGCTGCTGGCATCGCAGGGGGTGTCGAACGTGGATGGTGTGCCTGTGCTGGACTCGCTGTCCTGCTGGATCAAGCAGGCCGAACTGCTGGTCGATCTGAAACGCAACAGCGGTATCGAACGCTGCCAGCGTGGCTACTACAACGCACCGCCCGAGCGTGAGCGCCTGCGCGAAGTGCTGGACTTCTATCAACTTAAACGATTTACTGCCCAATGAGTGCAACCCCTCCATCCCTGAGCACCGAGTTGCTGGTCATCGGCGGTGGTCTGGCGGGCTTTGCGGCCGCGCTGGAAGCCGCACAGGCTGGCACCCAGGTCATCTTGCTGGAAAAAATGCCTGAAACCGGTGGGTCCTCCGCCATGAGCGGTGGCTGTCTGGCGTTTGCTGGTACGGATCTGCAGGCCGCCGAAGGCATTGAAGATAGTGCGGAACTGCTCCAGCGCGATCTGCTCGAAGTTGGTCAGTACGAGAACGATCCCGAACTGGTCCAAGCCTATGTAGACCACCAGTTGCAGACCTACGAATGGCTCGAGCAGCAGGGCGTGGCGTTCAGTCCGGTGATCGAAGCGTCCTCCGGTCAATCGGTGCCCCGCGTCCACACCGTGGACCCCGCCGATACCGTGCGCTTGCTGCAGGCCCGCTGCTTGGAAACCGGGAAGGTGCAGGTTTTCACCAGCACCCGTGCACTGCGTCTGGTGCGCAGCAGCGAGGCCGCCCGCGTGCAGGGCGTGGTAGCCAACGGGCCTCATGGTAAATTCACCATCCAGGCCAGCGTGGGCGTATTGCTGGCCAGTGGCGGTTTCGGCAAGAACGCTGAGTTGGTGCACCAGTTTGTGCCCCACTACGATAACGCGGTGTTCGTCTGCGGAGAAGGCAATGTCGGTGACGGCCTGGCCATGGCACGCAAGCTCGGTGCCGATGTGCGTGACATGATTTACATCAAGGGCACCTACGGCAAACACCCGGTAGACACCACCAACCACCACAGTTGCCTGGCCGTCTACAAAGGTGCGATTGCGGTGAACGAAGACGGCAAGCGTTTCGTGGACGAATCCATCTCGTACAAGCTGCTGGGAGATGCCGTGATGGCACAGCCCTATCACACGTCGTTCCAGATCTTCGACCAGCCGATCTTTGAGTCGGGCGATGACCGCGTACGCATTCTGGATTTCCAGCGCCGCATGGAAGAAGGGTTGATGATGCAGGCCGACACACTGCAAGGCTTGGCACAGCAGATCGAAGTACCTTACGAGGCACTCAAGGCCACGGTAGATAACTACAACCGTTACTGTGATGAAGGACATGACCCCGAGTTCGGTCGCAAGAAGCTGGTGCACAACCATGGTGAGCTGTGTCGTATCGAAACCGGTCCGTTCTATGCTTACCCTTCCACAGCATCGGTATTCGGTACGTACTGTGGCCTGCGCGTGAATGCATCGATGCAGGTGGTGGACGTGTTCGGGGAGGTGATCCCCGGTCTGTATGCAGCCGGTGAAGTTATGGGCGGCTTCCACGGAGGTGCCTACATGACCGGTTCCGCACTGGGCAAGGCCTGTGTGTTTGGCCGCGTGGCGGCACGCTCGGCGACTGCGACGTAGAGCGTTTGAGGCTTCCCCCCAAAAAAGCCCCGAAGTCTGGCATGCATTGCCAGACTTCGGGGCTTTGTGTTCCTGTCAGCAGCCGTGGCTCAACGTTTGCCCAGTGGCTTCACTTCGACCGCGCGGAAAGCACTGGGCTTGCGTTCGGAGTCGATCACTTCGCTCAGGAAGTCGGTAAAGGCGCGTACCTTGGCCGAGTCATTGCGCGCCCGCGTTGTGACAGCATAGAAAGTACGGCCGCGCGTAGTCCATTCGGTATAGACCGGCACCAGCGTACCCTGTTCAATCGCACGCAGCACGAAGATATCCAGTACGTGGATCACGCCTGCCCCATTCAGGGCCGCGTTCACCACGGCATCGTTGCTGTTGAAGTGCAGCGTTCCACAGGGCTGTACTGCCACGTTTTCGTCTCCCCGCGTCAAGGCCCAGGGGTTGGAAGTGCGACGCTCTTCAGCCAGCACGCCCAAGCAATCGCGCGGATTGAGGTCTGCAGGGTGTTCAGGCAGGGTCGCAGCCACTTCGGGCGTGGCGCAGACCATGTAGCGGGCCTCGTAGATGGGCCTGGCAATTAGGCCCGCATCCTCCACACGGTCCATGCGAATAGCTACATCAATCGCTTTTTCAATCAGGTTATGCGGCTGGTTGGTCAAGGTGACCATGGTCGAGATACCGGGATAGCGCTCTGCAAAACCGCTGAGTGCCGGGCACAGAAATGCATGTCCGAAGGAGATTGGCGTCTCCACCACCAGCGGGCCGCGCAGCTCGCCCAACTGGCTGCGCACCTCGAGCTCTGCATCATCGACCGCACGCAGAATTTCACGCGCACTTTCCAGATATTTTTCGCCCTGCTCCGTCAGGTGCAGCCGGCGTGTATCGCGGTGAATCAGCGTCACGCCCAGGCTCTGTTCTAGGTTTCGTACGCACGCTGTCACGGTGGCATTGGCCAGATCGAGTGACTCGGCCGCACGGGAAAAGCTGGAGCATTCCGCCACGCGAACAAACACTGTCATCGCCCACAGTTTGTCCATCTTGTTTCTTTTGCTAGAAATTGTCTCCATGGCGTCTCTTTGGCTCTTCGTGTAGGAAGAGTAAATTCTAGTGCCCAGCCTTCCTGCTAGCCTACGCACTGCACCAGGAGACACCACCCCGCTGCAGCGGGGTAGCTAGACGCTGCTCGTTGCAGGCGGCAGCCTTTGGACCACTCAGTCCATCGTTGCGCCGGATTCCTTGGCGACACGCGCCCAGCGCATGTTTTCCTTGGCCACGAAGTCTGCGAACTCCTTGGAGGTGGCACTGCTTTGCGGTACGACGGCCACGCGATTCAGCTGCTCCTTGACCTTGGGGTCCTGTATCAGATGGTTCATGGCAGCATGGATCTTGGCTACCACGGCATCCGGTGTACCGCCAGGTGCAAAGACTCCAAACCAGTTGACCGACGAGAAAGAAGGTAGGCCCTGCTCACGCGCAGTGGGCACGTCAGGCAGGAAGTCGATGCGCTGGTCGCTGGTCACCGCCATGGCCTTGAGCTTGCCATCGCGCACGAAGTTGATCACCGCTGGCAGGTCCATGGTGACGGCATTCACATGGCCAGCCAAGGTGTCTGATACCGCAGGACCAGCCCCTTTGTAAGGCACGTGCATGATCTTGTTGGTGCCTGAAGCCTGCTTGAGAAGCTCGATAGTCAGGTGCGGCAGACCGCCATTGCCCGACGAGGAAATCGTAATTTCACGCGTCTTGGCCAGTTCCATGAATTCGCGAAAGTCCTTCACATTCAGGCTGGGCCCCGTGACGATGGCTTCCGGTGTCCATCCCAGCGTCCCGATAGACACCAGGTCCTTGGTGACATCGAACGGTTTCTTGGACATCAGGTGCGGCGCGATCACCAGCGGGCTGGCGCTGGATAGCAGCAGGTTGTAGCCATCGGGTTCAGACTTGGAGATAAAGGTCGAAGCCATCACGCCGTTGGCGCCCGGCTTGTTTTCCACGATCACCTGCTGGCCCAGAATCTGGCTCAGAGGGACGGCCACAATGCGAGCCACGATGTCGTTGGAGCCTCCGGGTGGATAGCCGACGATCAGGCGGATCGGTTTGCTAGGAAATACCTCCTGCGCAACGACCGATGCTGCAGGAAGTATCGACATTGTTGCAATGGATGCGGCACCCGCGATGAGCGCGTGGCGTCTTGAAATTCCAGCTATTTTCATGCCATCTCCTAGATTTTTAAGAATAGGAAGTTGAATCTAGAGCTTTGATGGCTAATTTTCACTCTCTAATAAGCAAATAGTGTTTTCGTTTTAATCTAATTTAAAATATTTCTATTTGATAAATAATGAATATTGATGCTGATTTGGCGTCAATGATTTCTCGTTCTAAATAAATTTCAAGGTGTTTGGATATGCGAAATTCTCATGTAAATGCTGTCGTCATAAAATTTACTTGTTAATTTATAAATCAGCATCGTTGATGTTAGGTCACGGGAATTTCTATTCTTTGAGAAGCCTGTGAGATCGTTTTTCAAAGGGATTGCACTGTTCGATTGAATCCATAATTCAATCCTACCTAAGTAATAGAAATTAGCCAAAGTATTTTGGAAATATCAATCCAAAAAATCGGTTAAATGGCCGTAAAAACAAAAAGCGCTCCATTGAAGCGCTTTTTCATGGAATTCAAAGCAATGCTGGAAAGCTCGGGACTTAGATTCTCCAGGAGAGTTTACTAAAATTCTTCAGAGTTTACGACTTTGCAGTTATAAACTCTGACCCTGCAAACACGCATAGATACTGAAAATGAGTTTACGACTTTAATTAGCCAATAATAATTATTCCAGCTAATTAATGTCGTAAACAGGGATGCTGCATTCATGCGGCCTGCGAGGCGCTGGACTCTACACATAGCCTAGCTAATGTCGTAAACACCTCGTCACTTTATCAAGTGCAATGTTCCACCACTCACGCCAAATAACTGAATCTGCCGCTAGAAGCGAAGGTAATCCCCCCATAAACCACCGCTCTGAGAAGTAGAGCTATGCGGCCATGGCCAGCCGCTGTTTGGGGGTGATGCCGCCCAATGCCATATTTGGGCGTTCATGGTTATAGCGCCACATCCACTGTGTGGCGAACTCCCGAACCTCTTCGATGTTGATTTCCATCCAGAAGTGACCCACTAGCCTCCGGTGGGGATGCGGATAAA